>VOFF01000478.1_pt1 | contig 345202 bp, 602 predicted proteins | sample 5384061 | NCBI WGS metagenome assembly VOFF01 (sample SAMN12384725, study PRJNA508395) | human gut metagenome | isolation source: healthy gut E | host: Homo sapiens | reverse complement strand
TCGAAATTCAACCTATCAGGTAATGCTTTTTACAGGATACCATTGAGAGCATCTTCTGGAAGTGGACAAGGCAGCCAGAGAACGGGAAGAGGTAATACTGAAACAGTTAGAAGAAAAAAGAACCATTGCCGGATAAAGAGAAAGATCAGATTGCCTGGGTAAGAGCTGCTAATCAACACAAAGCGATTGCGGAAGAGATTATTTTAAATGAACTGATCTATGTTTAAATGAAGGTGATGAGGTCGGATTGCGACCTCATTATGTATGAAAATAGCAGTAGGCAGAATGAGAAAATAGGGTAAACATAACAGTAAGAAATTGGTGTAGTTTTGAAATGCCGATTTGGCATTTCAAGTTATAGAAGGGAATTGATAATGAAAAAAGAGATATTAATAGCAGATAATATTGACAACATTTATGATGAAATAAATGCGTTGATCAGTGGAAAAGAAAACTAATGTAAAAAAGTTGTGAATGATGCCATTATTTCTCTTAATTTGAGAATTGAAAAAAAGACTTAGTGTGGAGTTAACTTTCAATAATAAGCCTGAGTATGGAAAAAAAGTTGTTGCAGAAGTCAGTAAACTGTTTGGAACAGGAGTATGGTTCTGGATTTGATAAAACATCAATTTCGAGAATGATTAAATTTTATCGTGAATTTCCCCGACTTCGAAAAGGCATTTGCTTATGACACTGCACTTTTGTTTGAAACAATTGACCTGGTCGCATTTTGTAGAGATTTTGCCAATAAATGACGAGTTAAAGAGAGACTTTTATGCTGCAATGTGTATGCAAGAGAACTGGTCAGTGAGGACATTGCGTGAAAGAAAAAAATTTATGCTTTATGAACGCACTGCAATATCGAAGAAACCAGAAGAAACAATAAAAAATGAGATTGCGGAATTACGGGATGATGGAAAATGATTCTGGATCTTTTTTACAGAGATCCATATATGCTTGATTTTCGGTTTACGTGATACTTATAGTGAAAAAGATTTGGAAAATGCCATTCTGCGGAATTAGAAAAATTTATTTTGGAAATGGGATCGGATTTTGCGTTTTTGGCAAGGCAGAAGCATTTTGTGCTGGATGGTAAAGGATTACTATATGGATTTATTATTCTATCATAGAGGCTTGAGAAGGTTGGTTCTGTTGGAACTAAAGCTTGAGAATTTGAACCGCAGATAAAGGACAAGTCGAACTGAAAACTTGCGATGGCTGGAAAAGAAATGAAAGAGTGGAAGGTGAAGAAAGTCCGGTTGCACTTATATTATGTGCAGAAAATCACCAGGGAAACCATAGAATTAATGCAATTGATCATGGAAATATCCATGTGGGACAGTATATGACCCAAATGCCCTTCCAAAAAGAACTTGGAACAGAAGCTATCCCTTGGAACTATTGCAAATGCGAGAATTGTTAGAACAGAGGAAAGAAGAATAAAAAATTTTGAATTTAATAATGAAAACGTCTGACAGAGAAAGGCGTGAGTCATAGAAATATGGCTTGCGTCTTTTTCTGTCTGGAAAGGAAGTGGGGTAGAATGGCACAAGTCTTTCGTAGAACGAAACAAGAATTTTACTGTAATGTGCAACCCTCATTTCAAGAACAAAAAAATTTGTCATTAAAGGCAAAGGGACTGTTATCCCTATGTTAAGTCTGCCAGAGGACTGGAATTACAATATGCAGGGACTGGCAACATTGAGCAGAGATGGGATTGATCATGGGATGCTTTCCATCCGGTGTAGCCAGATATGACAAGGAGCCAATCTTTCAGAACAATCTTCTTGTTTACAATGGCATGTATTACCAGATCGGAGAGGAACACAAGGAGTTCTGTGCAGAGAAAACGCAGGATGAGGACTATTATGTGCTGACGTTGGCGGCTATTGCAAAGAGATCTTGATGGAAAAGGAATGAACCAGGCAAAGGTACATATTGCAGCCGGACTTCCGCTTACCTGGGTGGCGACACAGAAAGAAGATTTCCAGAAATATCTTCTCCAGAATGAGAGTGTGGATTTTACATTCCGTAACAAAGACTACCATGTAGAGTTTGCAGGAGCTGATATTTACCCACAGGGGTTTGCAGCAGCCTTTTACCGATTACAGGATTTCAAGGGAATCAATATGCTGGCAGATATTGGAAATGGAACTATGAATATCATGTATATCAATAATTCCGTCCATTAGAGAAGAAATGTTTTACAGAGAAATATGGAACACATCAGTGTGTGCTTGCAGTCAGGGAATCCCTGCTGAAAGAACTGGGAACAGTGGTGGACGATCTGGTGATTGAGCAGGTAATCCGTACCGGGACAGCAGATATTGGCGAGAAATATCTGACAGTCATTCGTAAAGCTGCCGGAGATTATACGAAAGAAATCTTCCATAAGCTGAGAGAACGGGAATATAATCCAGAACTGATGCGTCTGTATGTGGTCGGCGGTGGCGGTTGTATGGTCCAGAATTTTGGAGAATATGACAAGAGCCGGGTGACAATTGTACGGGACATCTGTGCCACAGCGAAAGGTTATGAAGCAATGAGCGTAAGGAAAATCCAGAGAAACGGAGGGATGCTTGTATGAGAAAAGAACGGAAAATCATCAATACAAATATCCGTTTGAATCTTTGTGATGAACAGGACAGGCAGGCATGGGAATATTTGCAGACGATGGACAGGGAAAAAATATAAATCGTACACCAGAGCAGTTGTAGTTGCTTTAAACGATTATTTTTCCAGAGAGTACAGGAATGAAGCAGATCCGTATCTGGAAACCAGAGAAAAGGAAGATGCTTTTCTGGAAAGAGTGGAAACAGCTGTCCGGGATGGAGTGAAAGAATCTGCCCCGATGGCTATAGCGAAGAATCTGATGGAAATGCTTGTACCGTTTGTAAAAGAATCGGTAGGAGAAATTAATCTGCTGGACAGAACACTAACAATGGAGAAAACGGATGGAGAGATTGCAGAAGATAATCTGGACTGGGAGAAAGAAGCTGATATGGATGCAGCACTGGATTTTGTAGACAGTTTTTAGATAGTTATGAAATAGCAGTAACAGGAAAACAGACTGACAGTAAGGAATAGCTTTACAAAAACAGAATAGCAGAAAAAAAGACAATGGCAGTGGTGGCATTTCAGACATTATGAATTGGAGAAATGTTTATGACTGTTATTTTTATGTCTTTTAGCAGAAATGGAAAGAGATCCAGAAAAAGAAAGACAGAAATTACGGAAAAATATAACAGAAAAGCGTTGGCAGATGGGTGGATTGAACAAGCAAGGCGAAGAAAAGAATAGAGTGCCGGATACGGCACATGATTGTCCGATATTTCGCATCGGAGTGATGCAGGAACAGCCTGTTTCAGAAAGAGAAAATCTATCGAAATGGGAGCTTTTCTCTTTCTTCCACAGTCTGTCCCTGCACCACAAAACCACCGTCATCTCCATTTTGATCTGATAACGTAGGGGTGGAAAATATGGCTTGGTAGGTGTCGGTTCAGTGGTGGGAGATGACAGGCAAGTTTCGCAAAGTGGCAAGCCACTATGCACCGGAGCCAGCCTTTGGGCTGTCCCTAAACTTTGCCAGAGGGCTCCGCCCCTTGGAACCCCGGCACGTCAATGGCGTAAGTATTCCTGCGAAATGTCCACCGGACATTCCTACGGAACATTTACTGATTGACTAGGACTCTGTCCTGCACCTGTATAAGAGAGCGTTGCACTCTCTTATAAATCTCCTGCCAATATGCACCAGAACGTTGTGTCTGTTAATAAAGAATGAAAAATCAGGCAAAGAAAGGAGAAAGAAGTCTATGAGAAAACGAAATTATACAGTAACCATACGGATGAATAAAGAGGAATACAATCTGCTTCAGAGTAAGGTTAAGGAATCGGAAGAACACAGCAGGAAGTTATAATAAAAGCAATCGCAGATTTGAAGATAGCTTCTACAGAGGAAGTGGAAGAACTGAAAAGATTGAACCAGCTGTTTGCAGATATTCTCAGTCAGCTTCGTGAGCTACTACAAATATTAATCAGATTGCAAGAAAGCTGCATACAGATGGAGAAGTTCCAAATGACAGTACGTTGTATTTCCTCAATAGAAATATTCTTAAGTACTGGAAGGAGAGTGAAAAGATATGGCTATTAATAAGACGATTAATAAGCGGACAAATACACATGGAGCAATGAGAAACTGCATCGAATATGTTTTGCGACAGGACAAGACCAACGAATTATTTACCTGTGTAACAGGCCCGTACTGTCATGACGAGATCAATTATGATCTGGTGTACAGAACATTTTTTTAGAGGAAAAGAAGGTATGGGATAAAGATTCTGGGAGAATGTACGCTCACAACATTATTTCCTGGCATAAAGACGAGCAGATTACTCCGGAGCAGGCATTAGAATTTGGAAAAGAGTTTGCAGAAAATTGGTTCAGTGGATTCCAGACTTTAGTGGCTGTGCATAAGGATAAAGATCATATCCACTGTCATCTGGTTACAAATTCTGTGAGTTATGAAGATGGAAGAAAACTGCATAACACCAAAAAAGGATCTGGAACGTATGAAACAGCTTACCAATCAGATGTGCCGGAAACGTGGACTGACAGTTGCCGAGAAAGGAAAAGCACTTTGATGGAAGCCAGATTGAAAAAGGGGAAGTTATTGCATGGAGCAAAGATAAATATAACCTGTTCCGTCAACAGGTGAAAGACAGCTTTGTAGCGGATTGTGCAATGGCAGTGTTAAAAAGCACTGGAAAATTGTATCAGTAAGGAAAAGTTTATAGAAAAAATGAAGCAGTTCGGATGGAACGTAAACTGGACAGAGAAACGGAAGCACATCACATTTCAGAATCAGGATGGAAAGAAAGTGCGAGACAGCAATCTGTCAAAAACATTTCATCTGGATATCAGTAAGGAGGACTTAGAGAATGAATTTGATAGAAATTACGAAAGGGTGCGAGTCGAAGCAGAACGAACAAACGGAGCAGATGAAGAGCTTGCCGGATATTACCGACAAGTGGAAGCAGCTTGCGAAGGATCAGGCGGCGTCACTGGAGCTAGTGACGGAAGAGAGAGACGAGTTACAGGCGAGAAATCAGAAGATGAACGAGTTTATCCAGAAATTTCAGGAAAGGACACACAAGCTGAAAATGGAAAAACAGAAGCTATTCTTCGAGAATCACGAAATGCAAGACGAAATTCGGAAATTAAACGACGAAATTCATCGTTTGACAACAGAACTGTCCGAAACGCAGAAGCTGAATCAATCGCTTCAGAAGAACAACGACGATTTGAGGAACAGAAACGGTTTGAAGAGCAGGAGCGAGCAAGAGCTGCTCGAAGAAGAAATAAAAAGACGTTCGGGACCAGAACTCTAAATTACAGATACAGGTGAATAAATCATCTGTGCAAGCTGTTGATGAGGCATATAGAAAACAAAAAAGAAGCAGAAAAACAATTACGGTCATTAAAGCATCAGGCGGAACAGAATAGAAAGATAGCTGAGAAGGAAGTGCAAAAATTGAAAAAAAGGATAAGATTGCAATCAGAGAAAATAAACGAGATAAAATTTTTCTGTGGAATCGGATATATAGTGGCACTTATACTTTCAGCTTGTCTTATTAAGATGTGCTCCTTGTGATTTTAAATGCGATATTTCAGAATTGAATTACGATTTTTGATAGACTAGATTGTTTGAAACGCATTTTTATGATATGATGATAAATACCATGTGAACAGATATTTCAAGCAAATAAGATTGAGGTGAAAAAATGGCAGTTAGTTACAAGAAATTGTGGAAATTGTTGATTGATAAAGAAATGATGAAGAAAGATTTGCGTGCAATGACAGGAGTTAGTACAACAACGATGTCTCGATTATCAAAAGATGAAAATGTAAGTACAGAGATTCTGTCAAAGATATGTTCTGCTTTGAATTGTGACGTAGGAGATATCATGGAATTTGTTCCGCGATAAAAAAGAGAGCAGTAAGGAGGTACGGGGACATGGATCATTCTTATCCTTATATTGCGTCTTTGACCAGAGAGCCGTTCCTTTTCTACGAAATGCGTTCTACCGCAAAGCTAATGGTAGAAGGAAATTCCGATGATGCAATTGTTAAAGAAATTGTAGAGCAGAATCTTTTCCAGTACCCAACGGAAAAATCTATCACACGCATGGCAAAAGCCTGCATCAAACGGCTTCATGCACTGGAAGATGATTCTCTGGTTTCTGCGATTGCGTCACAGCCAACGGATGTAGCAAAACAGATTTGTCTGTATGCATTGATGAAGCAGAGTCGACTGGTTTGGGAATTTATGCTGACAGTCATTGGTGAGAAGTACAGATTAAGAGATACGTCTTTTGGTAAGATAGATTTGAATATATTTTTTATGCGCTTGCAGGAGCAGAATGATACCGTAGCTTCCTGGAGCGATACTACAATAACAAAGTTAAAACAGATCATTGCCAGGGTGCTTGTCGAAACAGAATATCTCGACAATCTCAAGGCAGATCATTTGAATCCAGTATGGCTGCATCCTGTTTTGGAGAATGCCATCAGAAGCAATGGCGACACGGCGATACTGCCAGCGTTTAATTGCTTTTCTTAGGAGGTAGCCAATGAGTGACATAAAAGAACGCCTGGACAAAGTTCGGGCATTGATTCAGGAACCGGAGTTCCTGGAGGGCAAAGGACTCAGCAATGAGGTGAATATCAGAATTTTCTGTTATGAACCGGAGAATGAAATGGTTGTCCGTCATTTTGTGAATCAGCTGGAAACTGATCAGTCCTTAGACTGCCATTTGATCGTTTGTAATTTATATAAAACATTTCTCTCTATCTGCGATGATATGGACATCACAGATGCGATTCCCGATATGGAAGAAGCTGACGGAAGTGCTTATCTTCTGGAGCAGCTTAACTCCGCAATCGGCAATGGAGAGTTCATTGATAAAATCCAGTATGAGCCACACGAACCGGGTGATGTGCTGATGCTGACAGGTGTGGGCGAGGTGTTCCCGTTTATGAGAATCCATACGTTATTGGAAGCCTTGCAACCGTATTTTTCGGATGTTCCGATTTTGGTGATGTATCCGGGTGAGTTTGATGGTCGTCATGTAAAAACTGTTTAATCGTCTGACACCAAATGATTATTACCGGGCATTCAATGTCATAGATTAAGGGGGATAAAGCCATGATGATTCGAGATATGTTTGCGGATGACATCAACCGCAAAATCAATGGTGTAATTAAAGTAGATCAGGCTGCTGATGATGTAATCGAGCAGGAGTTAAATGAATATGTCATTACCAGAGAATTGAAGAAACATTTCATTACGTTCTTCAATTATTACGGTGATGCTTTCGACCAGCCGACCGCTGATATGGGTGTTTGGATTTCCGGTTTCTTTGGAAGTGGTAAATCTCACTTTCTGAAAATGCTTTCCTACCTTCTGGAAAATAAAGAGGTAAAAGGTATTCGGAGTGTAGAACGTTTCCGTAAAAAGTTTGAGGACGACCCGGCAACCTTTATGCTGATTGATCGTGCCACAAAGGGACAGACCGAGACAATTCTGTTCAATATTGATATTGAGGGATTCAGCAATAAAGATAAGACTGCGGTACTTCGTGTTTTTTGCAAAAATGTTCTATACCCATCTTGGATACTACGGGGAAAATCTGAAAGTTGCCATGATGGAGCGTTATATCGACCAGCAGGGAAAAACGGAGGAGTTCCGCAGAGTTTTTGAAGAGAAGAAAGGCAAGTCCTGGATGGAAATGCGCCGTGCCTTTGCATTCAATGGAAAGTTTATTATTCCGACTTTAATGGAAGTTCTGGATATGAGTGAGGACGATGCCAAGGCGTGGTTCAATGATAAAGCCGCAACAGAAATTTCTATCGCACAGCTTGTGGAAGATATGAAAGCCTATGTGGATACTAAACCAGCGAACTTCCGTCTGTTGTTTATGATCGACGAAGTTGGTCAATATGTCGGCACAGACACCGATATGCTTTTTTGAATCTCCAGTCTTTGACAGAAAAAATCGGAAGTGAGTGTGAAGGAAAGATTTGGGTGATCTGCACCGGACAGGAAGCCATTGATGAAATTATCAAAGTTCGTGCCGATGAGTTCTCCCGTATTCAGGCTCGTTTTAAAACAAGACTGAGTTTATCATCTTCCTCTGTGGATGAAGTGATTCAGAAACGTATTCTGAAAAAGAAACCAGAAGCAGCTAAAAATTTGGAAGATGTTTATGAGCAGAATGATTCTGTTCTTCGTAACCTGTTCAGCTTTAGCGGTTCCATTCTGGATATTAAAGGTTATTCCGGCTCAAGGGAATTTACCGAGAACTTCCCTGTTCGTGCCGTATCAGTTTATTATTATGCAGAAGGTATTTGCTGAAATCCGCAAGCACGGAAATTCCGGCAAGCACCTTTCCGGTGGTGAGCGTTCCATGCTGTCCGGTTTCCAGGAAGCTGCACAAAAATTCAGGAGAAGTATGAGTATGCACTTGTGCCCTTCTTCCGTTTCTATGATACCGTACATACCTTTCTGGACGGTTCGATTCGCCGCGTAATTGAGCGTTGCCAGAAAGCTGCGGACAATGGAGATGGCATCGAGCAGCAGGATGTAGATGTACTGAAACTTTTGTACTTGATTCGATATATTGATGATATTCCTTCTAATCTGGACAATATCGTTATCCTTATGGCGGACGATATTCGTGTAGATAAGATTATCATGCGTGAAGCTGTCCGTGGATGCCTTGACCGTCTGATGAGCCAGAACTATATTGGCAGAACCGGCGATACTTATAATTTCCTGACGGATGAAGAGCAGGATATTCAGCGTGAAATAAGAGATACAAATGTGGATACCGCTTCTATCGTGGAGCGTATTGCTCAGATGATTTACGGTGATATTTTCACAACTAAGAAGTTCCGATATGGAATTTATGACTTTGCGTTTGATCAGATGGTAGATGGCATTACTGTTGGTGTGGCAACAGGAGGTATGCGTCTACGCTTCCTGACCGTTGCTACTGATGCCATTGAAAAAACAGATTACCGTCTGATGGCAGAATCCAAAGGCAACGAAGCAATCGTGGTTCTGGCTGATACGCCTTACTATGAATCTCTGGAATCTGCTATGAAGATTCGTAAGTACGTAAAGCAGAGAAATGTAAGCCAGCTTCCAAAAACTGTGCAGAAAATTATCAGTGACCAGCAAGACGAAGCCGGAAAATATGAGCTGAGTGCAATGACCGAATTGCAAAATGCCATTGAAAGGGCGCAGTTCTATGTAGACGGCGAACATCTGGAAATTAAAGCCGGAAATGCCAAAAGCAAGATTGACCAGTCTCTTGAATATCTGGTTGCTCATGTATATAGCAAGCTCGACCTGATTACAGATAATGCAGGAAGTGACGCAGATATTATTGCAATTCTGACAGGTGCGGTAACGGCACTTCCGGGCATGGAGCCAAACCGTGATGCTGCTTCTGCTATGGAAGAATATCTGGAAATGCAGGATGCGAAAAAACTGCCGACATCTATGGCAGACGTGCAAAGCAAATATAGTGCAATTCCGTATGGATGGAAAGAAATTGATATTGCTGCGGTTGCGGCACAGCTGATTTATTCCCAGAAAGTAACCATCAAGTATGCAGGCAATACCATTCAGCCAGATGACCCGAAATTGCCAGATATGCTCCGAAAAAAGAGTGAGATCGGCAAGACTTCCATCAGCAAGCGTAAAACCATTTCTGCTACGATGATGCGTGATGTAAAAGCGATGCTCGAGAGTATTTCGACATCATGGATGTACCGGACGATGAAGATGGGCTGATTCGCTTTGTGACTGAGAAATTCAGTGAACAGCGTGATTACTATGCTTTCTCTGGATGCCCGTTATGACGGACATAAATACCCGGATCGTGCATTGGTGCAGGAAGCTGTTCATCTGATGGACGATGTTCTTTTTCAGAAGAAAGACAATATTGCCCTGATTGATTGAGTGCTGAAAAAAGAGGATGCTCTTTTCGATAATAAAGAAGCCATGAGCAACGGCATTGAAAACTTCTTCAAGACCCAGGTAACAGTATTCGACCAGGCAGTGCAGTTTGAAAAATCTCTGCACGACGATTTTGACCGAATTGCAGAAAATGAGGAAGCACATAAGGCACTGAATACCATTCGTCTGATTACGATGGTTCAGACTGGAAGCAAGTTTAACTATAACCGGATTCGTGAACTGAATCCGTTGATGGATACGGTTCGTACAGCTCATGACAAGATGCTGGAAGAAAAACGTGCCGAGGTTCTGGAAACGGTTCGTCAGTGTATGGAAGCGACCCATACTGCTGCAAACGGCGATTCCAAGGCATCCCATCTGATTGAAAAATCGGATCGGTATTTCAGTCAGTGCAAGGAGAAAATCGCAGAATTAAAGAGCCTTGCCCTTCTGGATGCCATGTTTCTGCCAATGTGTCAGTACAAGGATGATACAGTCAGCAATATTGAATCTGTTTTGGAACCGCCTGCACCGAAGCCACAGGTACAGCCGACACAGCAAGGAAAAAGAGCAAGCAACTGCAAAGAAAAAGGTTGTCCGAGCCTATAACCGTCAGGTTGTATTCCAGGCAAAGACCTTACAAACGGATGAAGACATTGATGATTATGTAGAGAAGATTCGTTCTCAGCTGAAACAGTTGCTGAAGAATTGCGACGAAATTAAGCTGAATTAAGGAGTGTACCTATGGAAGAATTACTTGAAAGACTGGTTATTGCAGTTGAACAGCAAAATTCAGCTTTTCCTTGGGATAGTGTAATTTCAATATTAGCACTAATTGCTTCATGGGTTACAATTTTCTTTTGCTCAAGGAACGAAGTGAGAAAAATCGCCCTTATATGCAAATATCGTTTGAACTTGTTCGCTCAACGTTGGCGTGCATTGTTTTTGAGAAATGTTGGCACTGTTCCATTGGAAGTTAAAAGTTTGACGTTTAATGAAACTTTTACCAAACAGTTGCAAACGAAAACGCAGAAACGATTAAAAAGAAAGAATCGACGAGTATTGTGATTTTTCCAAATCAGAAATGGGTTATTTCATTTGATACAAATGTTTTTAATATCATAAACGATTTTGAAGAAAAACAGTAAGGATTGGTTACGAATATTGTAAGTATGGGAAAAACAAATCTTATATTGAAAAAAATTGCAATCGATTTTTCAGAGTACAGTGGATTTTTTAAACTATATTTCAGAAGTGGATGAGTTTAAGAATAGTGTTGATAATTTGAGAAAATCAATGGAGAATATTGATAAAGGTATTAAGAAATTGTCTGTTCGAATAGAAGATGGAGAAAATTATGGATAAAAATGCGATTAAAAAAATTTGCTGTCTGGGCAAGAACAGAGCTGATCGCCCGTGTTTCACTAAAAGGTGTGGAATACGGTATCACAGAGGACAACATTGAGGATGCCAATGCGGACAGTGTTGGCGGAAAAGTCCTCGCTGCCAATGAAAAGAAACAGCGTCAGGCTCTTATTGCTGAGATTAACGATAAAGGATATAAGCAGGTCATGGAGGAGGTTGCCTATACTTGGTTCAACCGTTTCTCTGCTCTGCGATTCATGGAAGTCAACGGCTATCTTCCTTCCCATGTGCGTGTATTCACGGACGAGGAAAACAATTTTAGGCCGCAGATTATAACCGAAGCCATTCATCTGGATTTGGATGGACTCGATATGGAAAAAAGGTCTATGAACTGAAAGATGCAGAAAAAGAGCGAAGAACTGTATAAATATCTGTTGATTGTGCAGTGCAACGCCCTGAATAAGGTTCTGCCGGGAATGTTCCAAAAGATAGCAGATTACACCGAGCTTCTTCTGCCGGACAATTTGCTCCGTGAAGGCAGTGTGATTCAGCAGATGATTGAGCTGATACCAGAGGATGACTGGAAGGATGCCGTCCAGATCATCGGCTGGCTGTATCAGTATTATAACAGTGAGAAAAAAGACGATGTTTTCGCAGCTCTGAAAAGAATGTGAAAATTACAAAAGAAAACATTCCTGCAGCAACCCAGCTTTTCACACCGGACTGGATTGTTCGCTACATGGTGGAGAACAGCCTTGGCCGTCTGTGGCTGGAGGGACACCCGGACGTGAAGGAGCAGTTCCTGCCGACTGAGGAAGAACAGTCTGCTTATGCTGCCGGAAACCGTGACCCAGAAGATGCCAAATGGCACTACTATCTGGAAGAAGCCGAGCAGGAGCCGGAAGTACAGGCACAGCTTGCCGAGATTCGTAAGGAATACGCCGCACTGACGCCGGATCAGCTGAAAGTCATTGACCCATGCTCCGGTTCCGGTCATATCCTTGCGTATATGTTCGATGTGTTGATGAAGATTTATGAATCCTACGGCTATACGACCCGTGAAGCGGTGGCAAGCATTGTGAAGAATAATCTTTACGGTCTGGATATTGATGACCGTGCGGTACAGCTGGCTTACTTTGCGGTAATGATGAAAGCCCGCCAGTATGACCGCCGCTTCTTCAGCCGTGGAATTCAGCCCCATGTATATGCTATTGCAGATAGTAACTATGTAGACAAATTCGCAGTAGATTATTTCTGTAACGGCGATATGAAGCTAACAACGGCTATGGATACCATCATCAAAGAACTGCATGATGCCAAAGGAATATGGTTCGATTCTGACCGTAACACCACAAGATTGGTCTGCCCTGTATGATCGCTTTGCAGAGATTATATAAGATATAAATATGTCTCGTGAGACGGCATTGAGAGAATTACTGCCTTTGGTACAGGTGGCAGAAACATTGGCACAAAAATATGATGTGGTTGTGACAAATCCGCCGTATATGGGTGCGTCTAATATGAATCTGAAGCTGAATGAGTTTATTAAAAATAACTATGCAGATTATAAGAGTGATTTCTTTTCTGCGTTTGTCATTCATGCTTCTCAAATGACAAAACAGAGTGGTTACTGCGGATTCTTTACACCTTATGTTTGGATGTTTATTCAAAGTTATGAGAAAATGCGTAATTACTTGTATAACCAAGCAACCATAGAAACATTGATTCAGTTTGAATATTCTGCTTTTGAGGAAGCAACGGTTCCGGTATGTACTTTTGCTTTCCAAAATCGCCATGTACAGAAAAGGATGCTATTTGCGCTTGGTAGATTTCCGTGGAGGTATGGAAGTTCAGAGACAGAAAACATTGGAAGCAATTAAAACCACGATTGTGGGTTTTATTACGAGCAGAATACAGATAATTTTTCAATAATACCAGGAAGTCCTGTGGCATATTGGGCAAGTACAAAAATGCTTGAAGCATTTCAGACAGGAAATAAATTTGCAGGTGAAACAAAAAAGGGAGTGTTGACTGGAGATAATAATACATATCTTCGTTTATGGCATGAAGTGAATATTGGCAAGATTGGGTTTGAATTGTATTCTCATGCTGAAATGATAGATTCGTCAATGAAATGGTTTCCTGTTACATCTGGAGGAGAAAAGCGACGGTGGTATGGCAATTTTGATACGATTGTAAATTTAGAGAATGATGGGGCGGATATAAAAGCAAATGTTAAGAATTATCGTTTGAGAGATTCACAGTATTATATGCTGGAAGCTATAACTTGGACAGAAATTTCTTCAAGCATTTTTTACCTGTCGGTATGTTCCAAAAGGAATTTTGTTTGGAAATGGTGGACCAGTTAGTTTTTTTTTTTAATAAAAAAACTTATGTATCATTTAGCACTCTTAAATTCAAAAGTTGCAATGGAAATATTAGGATATTTAGCACCGACAATTAACTATGGTCCTGAGCAGATAAATAGAATACCAATTGTATATTCAAATGAAGATGAGGTAAATCAATTAACAAAATGGAATATTTTATTATCACAAACGGATTGGGATTCTTTTGAAACTTCATGGGATTTCCAGCACCATCCGTTACTTCGCAAAGTTCCTACCATTGCTGAAGCCTTTGAACAGTGGCAGGCTGAATGTGATGAACGCTTTAACCAGCTGAAAGCCAACGAGGAAGAACTCAACCGTATCTTTATTGATATTTACGGTTTACAAGATGAGTTAATACCAGAGGTTGAGGATAAGGACGTTACTGTCCGCAAGGCTGATCTTGGCAGAGATATTCGCTCTTTCATTTCCTATGCGGTTGGCTGTATGTTCGGTCGCTACTCTCTGGACGTGGACGGGCTTGCCTATGCAGGCGGCGAATGGGATGCAAGCAAGTATGCTTCCTTTGCTGCGGATAAGGATAACATTATCCCGATTTGCGACGATGAATACTTTGAGGATGATATTGTCGGTTTGTTCGTGGAATTCGTGAAAACTGTTTACGGAGCAGATACGCTGGACGAAAACCTAATATTCATTGCCGATGCACTGGGAGGCAAAGGTCAGCCAAAAGATGTAATTCGGAATTATTTTCTGAATGAGTTCTATTCTGACCATTGCAAGATTTATCAGAAACGCCCGATTTACTGGCTGTTTGATAGTGGTAAAAAGAACGGCTTTAAGGCTCTGATTTATATGCATCGCTATCAGCCGGACACCATTGCCCGTATTCGTACCGACTATGTGCATGAACAGCAGGCTCGTTATCACACTGCCATTGTCGATTTGGAACAGCGTATTGCCAATGCTTCCACTGGTGAGCGTGTGAAGCTGAACAAAAAGCTGACTACCTTGCAGGCACAGGATACTGAGATCAGAACCTATGAAGAAAAGATTCATCACCTTGCTGACCAGATGATTTCGATTGATCTGGACGATGGAGTGAAGAAGAATTATGCAATTTTCCAAGATGTTTTGGCTAAAATAAAGTAAGGAGGGCTTGCGTAAATGGAAAATATATTTGCTACGTTTTTACAAACTGCGGGATTATATGATTCTAAAAGAAATTTGTGAAGATAATATTGCAGACTTGATTGAGTTACTTAAGGGAAATGTTAAAATTAGCGCTTATTGTAAAGAGTGCAAGCAAGAGCGTGTTTTTCACATGAAACCTATTGAGTATTATTTTGAAACGGGTCCAGAGGGGATGAAGAAATTAGGTGTGCATCTCTTGGCGAGGAAATAGAATCACTTCAAAATATGATATTTAGCACCAAAGCCAGACAAGAAAAGAGTTCTGCTGAAGAATGGAAATGGATAAATTGGCAAATAGCTGATACGACGAGATTAATGAAATTGGAATATATTTGTTCAATGGATGAGAAGCATCATCTGGATTATATTATTTTGACAACAGACAATTCAATGATGAAAATCGGGCAGTATCCATCTATTGCAGATATGACATTTCCAGAATTAGATGCTTATAAGCATGTGATTTCTAAACAAGATCGAAAAAGAGCTTGGAACTGCCATAGGGTTATTTGCAAGTGGTATTGGTGCAGGTTCATATGTTTATTTGAGACGAATTCTTGAAAGACTTATTTATCAAGCAAAAGCAACTGCGGGAGATAAAGTTAATGATGAGGAATTTGAACAGGCAAGGGTGGCTGAACGAATTAAGATGTTACAGGGATATTTGCCTGAGATACTCATCAAAAATACAACTATTTACGGAATCCTAAGCAAAGGTATTCATGAATTAAGCGAAGAAGAATGCAAAAAAATATTTTCCTGTTGTGAAAGAATGTATTTATCAGATACTCGGTATGTGGGAAAGTGAGAGAAGAAAAAAAGGCTGATGAAGATGCTTTAAGCAAAGCATTGAGCTCAATTTCTTCATCAATCAAGTAAAAATATGGTGGTGGTTAGGACTGTTAAAGAGAGCGAGGTGTTACGATGACCATAGAAGAAATTCTTGCAGGGGAATCAAAAATGTAGAATTTAAGGAAAACCTGCCAGAAAAAAGTATCAAATATATGAAGTCTGTGGTTGCCTTTGCAAACGGAACCGGAGGAAAAATCATTTTCGGAATTGCCGATAAAACCAGAGAGGTTATTGGCTTTGACAAGGAAGATGTGTTCAAGAAAATGGATGCTATTGCCAATGCTGTATCAGACAGCTGTGAACCGGCAATCATTCCGGATATTACCTTACAGACGGTTGATGGTAAGACTGTCATTGTGGTAGAGGTTTCTGAAGGCAGACAGCGCCCGTATTATATCAAAGCTCTTGGCAGAGATGGCGGTGTATATGTCCGTGTTGCCGGAACTACACGTCTTGCCGATGAGTATATGATAAAAAAGAATTGTTGTTTGAGGGAAGCAATCGCGACTACGATCAGGCTTTATGTACTGGGTTAAATGTTACAGATGAGGATATTGATGCCCTTTGCAAAGCTATGAAAGAGCAGGCTGTCAAAAATGCTCGTACAGAGGAACAGAAAGCATCGATTAAAGATGTAGGCAGACAGCAGTTGCGCTCCTGGGGCGTTTTGATTGAGCGTGATGGAAAAAGATTATCCATCCAATGCTTTTGCTATTTTAACAGGCAACGGTGGACTTCATGTTGCAACGCAATGTGGCGTGTTCAAAGGGACAACGAAAGCGGTATTTGTTGATCGTAGAGAATATACCGGTCCGCTTTGGGAACAGATAGACGAAGCATTTCAGTTTGTCTTGAGAAATATTCATCTGGGTGCTACCATTGTGGGAATTTATCGCCAGGATGTTTATGAGATTCCACCGGATGCCATTCGTGAGTTGATCATCAATGCTATGGTACACCGTAGTTATCTGGATCATGGTACGATACAGGTAGCGGTATATGACAACCGATTAGAAATTACTTCTCCAGGAAAGTTGCCAATGGGACAAACGATGGAGCGTATGAAAGAAGGCTATTCCAAAATCAGAAATGAAGCCCTTGCCCATGCGTTTGCGTATATGAATCTGATCGAGCATTGGGGAAGCGGTATTCCGAGAATTATTGATAAAGTGAAAGCTGCCGGACTTCGGGAGCCGGAGTTTATTGGTGGCGAAGTGGATTTGCGTATCAATATTTATCGAGGTCAGGTTCATACCAATAACGCCACATTTAACGCCAATAGCACTAAAAATGGCGCTAATGGCGTTAATTATGGCGCTGATGATGGCACTAATGGCGCTGAAGTGCCGCTTAATAAGGAACAGACGCAGATAGAAAAATTGTTGCAGATTATAGAGAAGAATCCATCTGCAACACAGGCATATTATGCGGAAGAAATGGGTATATCGAAAAAGAACGGTTTCTCGAATGTTCGCTTCTTTACAGGAAAAAGGTAGATTGGTACAGGGCGGAACAAAACGAAAAGCAAATTGGAAAATTATAAGGTAGGAGGACAGCATGGATACAGATAAAATAATACAAGATTTAAATCGCAGGTTTGCTGCACCTCTTCCTGAGTTTTATCAGCGTCGTATCATTTTCTGGTACGATGAAGATAAGGAATTTGAGGATAAACTGGATGAAGTGGTTTTGGAAAAATGCAAAGGTGATTGCGCTGACTGGAAATAATGCGTTTTCTGTAAAAAAATGCTTTTAGTAGATGATTTGACCACAAATTATCTGGTTTACAGTCCGTGTGTCTATAACTGCCCTGATGATAACTGGCTTCTGGATGTAGAGCTTTACAGTGAAGAGTTTCGGGCAGATCTGATTTCTATCTGGATGGATGAGATGGGACTTATATCAAATCCGGCAATGAGGAAACAGGTTAAAAACTATCGTGCTTATTTTAATGCGAAAGACCGTCGTTTGAAAGTTAGCACGCAGAATAAAGTTCCGGAAACACCGGCACAGTTACACATGGCTGTCATGGCGGCAATCTGTGGATTGAAGGATGCACAGCCTAATATGATTCTCCGTAGTGTGTTCCAGGCAGGACTGGATTTGAATAATAATACGGTTTATCAGGATTTTGTAAAATATCATGCAGACGCAGCATTTTGGGCGATGGTTCGTCAGGGATGCGGATTTGCGGAGGAGGAACCAGCCCTTGGGCGATTGGCAATTCATCTACTTTTAACCGCGGCGACCCGTACCATGCGGCAGGAATATCTTGCCGGACTGGACGGTTTTATTTCCATGCCACATCAGGCATATTGCTATGATTTTATTTCTGAATGGCTTCATAGTGACAACATTCCGCAATTATATGATGTGGCACGTTATGTTGAGGATGAAGCTCGTCTGTATCAGCGTTTTGAAAAGCTGACGGTAGAGGATTTGGTAGGAACAGAGTGCTTTCCGTGTATTAATGAAGTGATTCTGACAAAGCTAATGACAGAGATCAGTGACCATATCATTGATGTGGATACCATTACGAATACCGTTGAAAAACGGAGAACTTGTGTATGGTATGAGCCATTTGAGAATTTTTATGACGGTATTTTGCAAGTGGCAAATATGCAAAGCTTCTTTAAGGAACATTCTGCTGGATTTCATACCGCAGAAGCAAAAGGCATCTGGAAAGAATATACGGAAAGCTACTATCAGATGGACACTTATTACCGTTTGTTCCATCTGAGCTTTCAAAAAAGAGCCTGGAGGCTTCCAATATTCTGTTGGATGATTTGTTTAAGCACGTTGTCGATAAAGTGGAAGGACTCTATAATCATTGGTTCTTAGGTGAGTTGGGCAACAATTGGTCGGATGTATGTGCGGATGAACTGGCAACTTACGGTAAAGTTCTGGAAGTACCGCAACAGGAGGATTTTTACCGTTCCCGTATCCAAGCCTCGGATACGAAAGTATTTGTAATTATCTCAGATGCCATGCGTTATGAAGTGGCAGCTACGATGGCAGATCAGCTTCAGCGAGAAACGCAAAGTAAGGTTTCTATCAGTAGTCTGCAGAGTATCTTCCCTTCTACTACAAAGTTTGGTATGGCGGCTTTGTTGCCGCACAAAGAACTGACAGTAGAGGTTCGGAACGATATTTTGACGGTTTTGGCAGATGGACAGTCTACGGCAAGTACTTATAGGGATAAGGTTCTGAAAACAGAAGATTCGGCAAGCGTGGCTTTAAAGTATAATGACATCATTGCTATGAAGCGAGCGGAAAGAAGTGCTTTGGTAAAAGGTATGGATGTGGTCTATATTTACCACGATACCATTGATGAAGCCAGCCACACTTCGGATACTGCTGTTTTTGCAGCGTGTGACAAGGCGATTTCAGAATTGAAAAACCTCGTGCGTATCATTGTAAATGAATTTGGTGGAACGAATATTTTAATTACGGCAGACCATGGATTTCTTTATACATACAGTCCTTTGAAGGAAGATGACAAAGTAGATAAAAGAGGCTTTTTTGATGTGGATGTAACAAACTCTGACATTACAAAAAAAGAAAAGTATCAAGCGATGTGTGGAGTATGGCAGAAGATATGCAATTATGCAGAAAGGTGTGCAACCAGATTACTTGATGCCTGTAAAATTCCTGGGCGGAAATACGGAATTTGATGGATTTGCACCGAGAGAAAGTATTCGTATCAAAATGAATGGCGGCGGTATGAATTTTGTGCATGGTGGTATCAGTTTACAGGAAATGGTTGTTCCGGTGATTGAGTATCATTATCTCCGCAATGATTCTATGGAATATAGGCGAAATAAGCAGAAATATGATACCAAGCCGGTAACGGTTAATTTACTGTCCGCAAATCGTAAGATCAGCAATATGATTTTTTCGTTGAACTTCTATCAAAAAGATGCGGTCAGTACAAACCGTGAAGCTGCAACCTATCAGGTTTACTTTACAGATGAGGACGGCAAGCAGATTAGTGATATTCAGAAGATTATTGCAGATAAGACCAGCGATAACGGTGCAGAAAGAACTTTCCGTTGTCAGTTTAATTTGAAATCTCTGAAATACAGCAATACAGCTACTTATTATCTGGTAATTGCAGATGAACAGGGATTGCAAATGCCCCAGCGTGAGCAATTCCAGATTGACATCGCCTTTGCGGTGGATGAGTTCGATTTCTTTTAGTTAATGCCGCAGGAGGAGAGAAAGATGGAGCTTTTTAAAGAGGGTTGCAGTACCCGTGAAGAAATAAAGAACAAGCTCCGTCAGAACTTTGACGGTAAGATTGTTCGGAAAGACCTGACAAAGAAAATTAAAGAAGGGGCGAATGTCCCAGTGTATGTTCTTGAGTTCTTGTTGGGACAGTATTGCAGTTCAGATGATGAGACTGTTATAGAAAAGGCGTACAGAATGTGAAGCGTATTCTTGCTGACAACTTTGTACGCCCGGATGAATCACAGAAGATTCTGTCTCAGTTGCGTAAAAAGGTAGTCACACGATCATTGATATGGTGACTGTTCGATTGGATATGAAAAAAGATTGCTTTTTTGCAGAGTTTTCTAATTTGGGCGTTGGTAATGTACCAATTGCCGACGAATATCCGGAAAAATTTGATCGCCTGCTCTGCGGCGGTATCTGGTGTATTGTTCAGCTGGATTATGAGGTTGAAGGTGACAATAACTTTGGTATTGAGGACATTGATGGAAATCCACTTCGTTCCAAACAGAAAAAGCAAAAAGATATTTCTCCAATCAGTATCCGGAAGCTGACACCGATCCAGATGCCACATATTGATATTGACGAGCTGAAGCAGGGGCGAAGAGCTTTTACGAAAGATGAATGGCTGGATATTCTTCTTCGTTCTATCGGCATGGAGCCAGATGAATTTACATATCGTGAGAAATGGCTGCTCCTGACCCGTATGATTCCATTAGTTGAAAACAACTTTAATCTTTGTGAGCTTGGACCGAGAAGCACTGGTAAATCTCATCTTTACAAAGAGATTTCACCAAACAGTATTTTGATTTCCGGTGTACAGACGACGGTTGCAAACCTGTTTTACAATATGGGACGCAAAACGGTCGGACTGGTCGGCTTATGGGATTGTGTAGCCTTTGATGAAGTGGCAGGTATCAAGTTTAAAGATAAAGATGGCATTCAGATCATGAAGGATTATATGGCATCCGGCTCTTTTGCCCGTGGCAAAGAAGAAAAAAGCTGCTACTGCGTCCATGGTATTTGTGGGAAATATCAATCAGAGTGTGGATGTGCTGTTGAAAACCTCCAGTCTGTTTGCACCTTTCCCGCAGGAAATGGGAACAGATACAGCATTTCTTGATCGTATGCACTGCTATCTTCCTGGATGGGAGATACCGAAGTTCAGACCGGACATTTTACCGATGATTACGGTTTTATCAGTGACTATTTAGCAGAGTTCATCCGAGAGCTTCGCAAGGAGCAGTATGGAGATGCACTTGATCATTACTTCCGCTTGGGGAGAAATCTGAATCAGCGTGATACAATTGCGGTTCGTCGTATGATAGACGGTTATCTGAAGTTGATGTATCCAAATGGTGAGTTTACCAAAGAAGAACTGGAAGAAATTATTCAGATTGCATTGGAAATGCGTCGCCGTGTCAAGGAGCAATTGAAGAAGCTGGGCGGTATGGAATTTTATGATGTAAACTTCTCTTATATAGATCTAGAAGATATGTCAGAACATTATGTTTCCGTACCAGAACAGGGTGGCGGTAAGCTGATACCGGACGGAATGTGTAATCCGGGGCAGGTTTATACCGTATCCAGAGGAAAAAGTGGCATGATTGGTGTATTCCGTTTGGAAAGTCAGATGCTTCCAGGCAATGGCAAAATTGAACGGACTGGCTTAGGCAGTGATTCTAAATGCAAGGAAGCGGTGAACACGGCATTTAATTATCTGAAAGCCAACGGCAATCGGATCAGTGGCTCTATCAGCACATCGACCAAAGACTACATCATCAATTATCAGGATTTGCAGGGTATCGGCATGACAGATAAACTGGCACTTCCAACATTGATTGCACTTTGTTCGATTGCCCTTGGAAAGCCTGTTGTCAGCAACTTGGCAGTGTTGGGAGATATATCAATTAGTGGCACAATGATAAAGGTGGATGAACTTGCAAACACGCTTCAAGTGTGCCTGGATAGCGGTGCAAAGAAGGTGCTGATTCCAAGTACCTCATTTGTTGATTTTGCAAGCGTTCCGGCTGATCTGATGAGTGCATTTCAGCTGATTCCGTATCAGAGTGCGGAAGATGCGGTGTTTAAGGCATTGGGGGTAGAGTAAAATCGAAGATAGGAGGCTACGAATGGCTATTGAGAAGGTAATTATTCAAAATTTTAAGAAGTTTAAAAATCCGTTTGAAATAAAATTTAATGAAAATATCAATCTTCTGGTTGGTGATAATGAATCTGGAAAATCTACTATTCTTGAAGCCATTCATGTGGCTTTAACGGGTATGTATGCTGGTCGAAATATTAGAAATCAGCTATCAACATATTTATTTAATAGAGAAGCAGTTGAGGAATACCTGGCATCAGTGAAAAATGAACAGCCGATTGCACCTCCAGAAATAATGATTGAGTTATATTTCAAAAGTGGAACATTGCCTGAATATGAAGGAAATGGTAATTCCGAAAAAAGTGATGGTATAGAGGGAATCAGATTCACAATTAGTTTTTCTGATAAATTTAATTCAGAATATGAAAGTTTGCTGAAAACAGAAAAAAAAATTACAAGTTTGCCTATTGAATTTTATGAAGCTAAATGGTTTTCTTTTTAGCCGAGATGAGAAAATTCCAAGATTTATACCAATAAAATCTGTAATGATTGATTCGTCAAATTACAGATACCAAAATGGGTCTGATGTATATATTTCCAGAGTAGTAAAGGACTTTCTTGAACCAGAGGACATAACAGCAATAACACAAGCCCATAGAAATATGATAGATGAGTTTGCACAAAATGAAGCAATTCAGTCAATCAATGAGAAAATTAGTGCAGCGTCTACTGTTATGAATGAAACATTATCATTGAGTGCCGATCAGGGAGTTCACAATTCTTGGGAGTCAAGTTTGGTTACGCAGGTGGATGGAATCCCGTTTGCTCATGCTGGAAAAGGTGCACAATGTATCATAAAAACACAATTAGCTTTAAGTCATAAACAGGCAGAAAAAAGCAAGTATTATTTTGATTGAAGAACCTGAAAGTCATTTGTCTTTTTTCGATTAAGCGAACTAATGGGAGTTATTGAAAAGGCTGCATCTGGTAGACAAATTATAGCATCAACGCATAGTAGCTTTGTCGCTAATAAACTCGGACTGGAAAATTTAATTTTGCTTTCAGGCGATAATTGTTGCTCGATGCAATCGCTCAAAACGGAAACTTTTGAATTTTTCAAAAAAGTGGCAGGTTATGATACACTGCGATTGATTCTTTGTAAAAAATCAATCTTAGTAGAGGGCGATTCAGATGAGCTGGTTGTTCAGCGGGCATATATGGATACTCATGAGGGGCGGCTTCCTATCCAAGATGGAATAGATGTAATGACCGTAGGTGGGGTGACATTTAAGCGGTATCTTGAAATTGCACAGACACTAAAAACAAAGAAACAGCTGTTGTTACGGATAATGATGGAAATATTGAAGCTGTTAAGAAAAAGTACAAAGAATATGAAGAAATACAATGTATTCATATATGTGTTGATGAGGTAGTGGATACAGGTGATTTGAAACTGTCAGATAAGGATTTTAATTATAATACCTTAGAGCCGAAAATATTAAAAGAAAATGGACGAGAAGCAATGAACAATATTTTTGGAACTAACTACGATACGGATGATGAGATGCACAAATATATGCACGCTCATAAGACGGATTGTGCCATAGCAATTTTTGAATCGGCTACGAAAATTAAATATCCTGAGTATATAATGAGGGCGATAAAAAATGAGTAGTCTAATTATTGCAGCGGCAGGGGCAGGAAAAACAACATTTCTTGTAAAGAAGGCATTGGAGATTTCTGAAAATGTTTTGATAACAACTTATACCGATGCTAATGAACAAAGCATTAGAGACAAATTTTACGAAATAAATGGTTGTATTCCATCCAATGTAACTATTATGCCGTGGTTTTCGCTGCTAATCAAACATGGTATACGACCTTACCAAAGCTATCTTATAAATAATAGGGTATCCGGTGTGTTATTAGTGAATAAGGCAGATAAAAAATTGTTGAGACTAAAGGATACAAATGAGAAAAAAAATATGTCACGGCTTCCGGTAATGTATATTCAAATATGATTTCAAAATTGCCCTGTGTTTTGGACGAATTATCGAATGGATGTGTATTTCGCAGAATACGAAAAATTTTTTTCTTATGTTTTTGTAGATGAAATACAAGATTTTGTCGGATATGATTTAGAAGTTATAAAAAAAGTTGCATGAGGTTGGTTGCAACATGACTTTAGTAGGAGATCCTCGTCAGACGACGTATCGAACTCATTACGAAGCAAAATATAAAAAAATATGCAGGTGGGAAAATAGTGATTTTTGTGCAGGATAATATTGCCGGAATGAATATTGATACCACAACATTATCGACATCTTATAGAAATAATCAGATTATATGTGATCTTGCAAATCAGATGTATCCTGATATGAAGCCATGCGATTCTGCCATGAATGAAAAAACGGGACATGATGGAATATTTTGGGTCCACGAGAATGATATTGATAAATATGTAGATATATATAATCCTGTTCAGTTGCGGTATGATAAAAGAACCAAGGTAAATCCCATCCCAAAAACGATGAATTTTGGATTGTCCAAGGGACTTACTTTTAATAGAGTCTTGATATACCCGACGAAACCAATGCTGGATTGGTTGTCAGGAAAGTCCAAAGACATGAAGGATGAAAGTCTTTCTAAGTTTTATGTTGCAGTGACGAGAGCACGGTATAGTGTGGCTTTTGTATACAAGACAAAACGACTTCCAACTAACGATATTGGAACAAAGTGGACACCTGATGTATTGTAATAAATAATAGATTACACGACAAGAAGTAATTTAGTTGTTATAAGTAATAATACTGTGTATTGGCATGATTTAAGTTTCGCTAAGTTTCACTTATATAGGTGTCGGAGGAAAATTTAATAGGAAAAACATGAAAAAAGCACTGATAACCGTTTGATTATTGGTTTTACAGTGCTTTTTCTTTTGCCAAAGAGGAAAAAAACGCAGTGAATTTAAGTTTTGCTAAGTTTCACTGAGTTCTGATTTTGTAGAGCGCCATTGTTTCTTAGGTTCAAACTTTCCACATCCATCACAAGTCTGTGGCCAGTTGATTTTCCATTCAAAATATTCATCTCTGGTAATCACACCGGATTTCAGTTCATCCATTCGAACTACCCATTCTTTCAGAAAATCATTCAGAACCCCATAGTCAAACCACATACAGACAGGAGCATGAGCTGGCCAGCCATCATTGTCATGATAGTAAACGGAAGTGTCTGCTACTTCATTGCATTTTTCACCGGGAAATTTCTTAGGGAGAAACAGATGCAATGCAGATGGATTAAATTCATCCAGCCAGAAAAAGCAGTTCCATCATTTCGGAAGCGTCACGTCCAGCGGTATCATAGAGGGTATAAGGATTGACATCAAGAGCCTGTGCCATTTTATCGACCAGATCTTTTTTGGGAACACGAACTCCTTTTTCATATTGTACAATTCTATGCTGATCGGTCAGTCCGATTTTCTCTGACAGTTCTTTTTTGTGTCATTTTTCGGAATGTCCGGATTTTTTTTAGTTTCAGATTAAAATTCATAAAGTCACCTCTGCATTAGTCCTGATAAACATCCATTGAAGATAGTAAAATTAAAAAATGAATAACTATTTGTCCATATTATAACACAAACTAGCAGAAAATCAATGGAAAAAGAGTACAAAAAAGAACCTAAAACGCATGAGGTGCTATTGACATTAGCAGTAACGGGGGATATAATGGCATTAAATCAAATAGGTACAAAAATGTATACCTGCAAAACTTTTGATTATTGAACCTTGAAAATTGAATGAGCTGTATGGGTGCCTTTCGGGCTTAAAGGTAACACAGGATTCCACCGTTGTATCAGAGAGTAGTATGTGGAAACCGAAGATACTCCGGCAACGGCTGGTATGCTTGAAAAGAAGCTGCCAGTATTCAGAAAGATTTCTGATAGAGGTCAATTGTAACGTTGACACCGCCATATACAAATGGAAGCCAACACGCCGAACAGAATGGAAAATCATCGTAAGAAGTCCAAACAAAAAGTATATGTACTGACAACGGGCATAACCGCTGTCTGGAGGTGATGCAGAAGAATACGGAGGAAAGGAGGTATGTGCATCATGAGAAAAAAACAACAGAGTATAAGGCTGAGAATCGTCTGACGGTAGATATTGAAGGATTAATGGCAATGTTATCCTGCGGAGAAGTAACTGCAAAGAAAATTGCAGATTATGCAGAAGCAAGAGTGATTGTTGGAAGACGTGTTCTTTATAACGTGGATAAGATAAAAAAATATATTGATGCAATGGCAGTGTAATGAAAGATGAGAGGATAAAATACAACAACTTTCCTTCGGAATGAAAAGTGAAAAGGGAAAATATTCCTATAAAAAAGGCAAATAAAAATTAGCATTTTGCAGGAATTTACCCTTGGAAATCATAAAATATTATGTTAATCTGTGAGCAGATATCAGACAGTATATGACTGATACCGACAGGACAAAAATCATTCCGAATAACGAAAAATAAAGTGAAAGGAATGATTGATATGGCAAGAAAAGATAATAAAGGCAGAAATTTAAAAACAGGTGAATATCAGCGTCCGGATGGACGTTATGAGTATCGCTACAAGGATGAAATTACCGGAAAGCGTAATTCGGTTTATGCAGCTGATCTGGCGAGTTTGCGAGAAATGGAAAAAGAAGATCAATAAGGATATGGATGATCTGCTTATTACAGATTCATCAGTCAAGAAGCTGACCGTAAATACGTTGTTTGAGCGATACATGGCAACAAAAAGAATATCAAGGAAAGAACGAAAAAAATTATATCCGTATGTGGGATTACCGGATACGAAATACTTTGGGAAATATTCGTGTTTTGGATTTTAAGACATCTCATGTAAGGACATTCTTTTCCACATTGTCAGATGAAGGACTGGCACACAGCACGATCAAAGGTCTTTATGGTTTATTGAATCCCAGTTTTGAACTAGCAGTGGAGGATGGGATTATCCGTAAAAATCCGGTAACAGGAACTCTTGGCGATTATGGTGCTGCTGCAAAGGAGAAAGAAGCACTGACACTGGAACAGCAGGAAAAACTTCTGCAGTTTGTTGAACAGAGTAATGTGTATAAGCCTCATCTTCCAATGATACAGGTTATGTTTGGAGCTTGCCTGAGAGTGAGTGAGACTATCGGCTTAACCTGGTCAGATGTGGATATGAAGAACAGGGAGATTCATGTAGGTGGACAGCTTGTGTATTATGAAGGTGATGAAGGATATTCTTTCCATGATTCAGAAACCAAAACGGATGCAGGAATCAGAGACATTCCTATGACACAGATGGTATATGATGCATTCCGTAAGCAGAGAGAACTGAATCTGATGCTTGGTTTGCAGAGTAATGTGGAGATCGGTGGACGTAGTGGATTCATCTTCAATACAAAGCATGGACGTCCGATCATGCCGGCGGGAGTGAACAGCTTTCTGAAAAATATTGTCAATGCCTATAATAAGAAAGAAAGCAAACTGGCAGAAGAAGAGAAGAGAGAGCCGGAGCTGATGCCGCCTATTTCATCGCATACCCTTCGTCATACGGGATGTGCCAGGTTGGGTGAGAACAATGTCAACCCCAAAGTTATGCAGTATGTGATGGGTCATTCAGATGCATAGATTACAATGAATGTCTATAATCATATTGCAGAAAAGTCCCATGTGGAGAACGAGATGTCCAAAATGAACCTGCCAGAAACCGTACCTGCTGTGGTATAAACCATAAGTCGTTGTCGTAAAATGTGGTAAGAAAATCAGACGAATATATTTTTCCAAGAATTTGTCGTAAAAATGTGGTCAAATCAAGAAAATCGAGTGCGAAAGCAAGTGAAAAACCTCTGTGAAGCCCATAGAATCAAGGCTTCACAAAATCTTCACAAAATAATTAGCACTCACCTCTTGACAGTGCTAACAACCTGTGATATTGTTATATCGTAAATAGAACAGATAAACAAAGGAGGTTGTCTCTATGAACATAAATAAATTTACACAGAATTCATTACAGGCAGTTCAGAATTGTGAGCTCGCTATGGATTATGGTAATCAGGAGCTTGCGCAGGAACATTTGTTATATGCACTTCTTACACAGGATGACAGCCTGATCGCAAAGTTAATGGAAAAGATGGGACTGGATAAGAACATGGTCATTAACCGTGTGGAAGAGTCCTTAAGAAAACTTCCGAAAGTACAGGGAGGTCAGCAGTATGTCGGACAGGCACTGAACAATGTTCTTGTACATGCTGAAGATGAAGCAAAGCAGATGGGCGATGAGTATGTATCAGTAGAGCATCTGTTTCTTGCTATGATGAAGTATGCTGGTAAAGAGATGAAGAGTATCCTAAGGGAGCTTGGAATCAGTCGAGATGGATTTTTACAGGCACTTTCCGGTGTCAGGGGTAATCAGCGAGTGACCAGTGATAATCCGGAAGCTACTTATGATACGTTAAATAAATATGGATCAGATCTGGTGGAGCGTGCAAGAGAGCAGAAACTGGATCCAGTCATTGGACGTGATTCTGAAATTCGGAACGTTGTCCGTATCCTGTCCCGTAAGACAAAAAACAATCCGGTTCTGATCGGTGAACCTGGTGTTGGTAAAACAGCAGTTGTAGAAGGCTTAGCACAGCGTAGTGTGCGTGGTGATGTGCCGGAAGGACTGAAAAAGATAAGACGATTTTTTCACTGGATATGGGTGCACTGGTGGCAGGTGCAAAGTACCGTGGAGAATTTGAGGAACGTTTAAAAGCAGTTCTCGATGAAGTAAAGCAGAGTGACGGTCAGATCATTCTCTTTATTGATGAGCTGCACACGATTGTTGGTGCTGGTAAGACCGATGGTGCAATGGATGCCGGAAACCTGTTAAAACCAATGCTTGCCAGAGGCGAGCTTCACTGCATCGGTGCTACAACTCTGAATGAATACCGCCAGTATATTGAAAAAAGATGCCGCTTTGGAGCGTCGTTTCCAGCCCGTAATGGTGGATGAACCGTCGGTGGAGGATACGATATCCATTCTCCGTGGACTGAAAGAGCGGTATGAGGTTTACCACGGAGTAAAGATTACAGACGGCGCATTGGTAGCGGCAGCAACGCTGTCAGACCGTTATATATCCGACCGTTTCCTTCCGGATAAGGCCATCGACCTTGTTGATGAGGCCTGTGCACTGATCAAGACAGAGCTGGACTCTATGCCGACGGAGCTGGATGAGTTGAACTGTAAGATTATGCAGTTAGAGATTGAAGAGACTGCTCTAAAGAAAGAAGAAGACCGACTTAGTAAAGAACGTTTGGAGCATCTGCAACAAGAACTGGCAGAACTGCGTGCAGAATTTGCAGGCAAAAGAAAGCTCAGTGGGATAATGAAAAAGTAGGAGTTGAGAGAGTTCAGAGACTTCGTGAAGAGATTGAGCAGGTAAATAAAGACATTGAAAAAAGCACAGCATTCTTATGATCTTGATAAAGCAGCTGAATTGCAATATGGTAAATTGCCACAATTGCAGAAGCAGTTAGAGCAGGAGGAAGAAAAAGTCAAAAAGATGAAGATCTCTCACTGGTACATGAAAGTGTTACAGATGAGGAGATTGCCCGTATTGTGTCACGGTGGACTGGAATTCCGGTTGCAAAGCTGAATGAGAGCGAACGTAATAAGACATTGCATCTGGCAGATGAACTTCACAAGAGAGTTGTAGGTCAGGATGAAGGTGTGGAGCTTGTGACAGAAGCAATTATTCGTTCTAAAGCCGGAATCAAAGATCCGACAAAACCGATTGGTTCATTCCTTTTCCTTGGACCTACCGGAGTTGGTAAGACCGAGCTTGCAAAAAGCACTGGCAGCAAGTCTGTTTGATGATGAGAACAACATCGTGCGAATCGATATGAGCGAGTATATGGAGAAGTATTCTGTATCCAGTCTGATCGGAGCGCCTCCGGGATATGTAGGTTATGAAGAGGGAGGCCAGCTGACGGAAGCTGTCAGAAGAAAACCTTACCCGTTGTCTTATTTGATGAGATTGAGAAAAGCCCACCCGGATGTGTTCAATGTCCTGTTACAAGTATTGGATGATGGACGTATCACGGATTCACAGGGACGTACGGTTGATTTTAAGAATACGATCCTGATCATGACTTCCAACATTGGTTCTCAGTATCTGCTTGATGGCATGGATGACCATGGCAACATCAGTGAGGAGAGAGCCAGACTATGGTTATGAATGATCTTCGTGCACATTTCCGCCCGGAGTTTCTGAACCGTCTGGATGAGATCATTATGTTCAAACCATTGACCAAAGACAATATTTATGACATTATTGATTTACTGGTAGCAGATGTGAATAAACGTCTGGCTGATCGGGAAATTCAAATCGAGCTTACAGAAGAAGCAAAGAAAATGATTGTGGATGGCGGATATGATCCGAATTATGGTGCAAGACCTTTGAAACGTTATCTGCAGAAAAATGTAGAGACATTAGCTGCAAAACTGATGCTTCAGGGAGATATCGGCACCGGAGACACAATTGTGATTGATGTAGAGAAGGGCAAGCTGGTTGCAAGGAGCAGGTCATAAACGGTGATAATCTTTCATATCGATGTCAATTCTGCGTATCTTAGCTGGAGCGCAGTGGAACAACTGAAGAATGGAGCCAGGACAGATATCCGTACAATACCGGCCATTATTGGCGGGGATCAAAAAATCCCGCCACGGTATTGTGCTGGCGAAATCTGTCCCGGCGAAGAAGTATGGCATTCGTACCGGGGAACCGGTTGCGAATGCCTTTCGTAAGTGTCCGAATCTTCACATGGAAGCACCGGATCATGAAATGTACCATAAGCACAGCAGGGAGCTTATGGCTTTTTTGCGTTCTTATACTCCGGATATCGAGCAGGTCAGTGTCGATGAATGTTATATGGATTTTACGGGAATTTCAGGACGATTTGCATCACCTGTGGAAGCTGCATTTGAGATCAAAGACGAAGTAAAAAAACGGTTTGGATTCACAGTTAATATCGGAATCTCAGACGTGAAAGTGTTGGCGAAGATGGCATCGGACTTTGAAAAAGCCGGATCGTGTTCATACACTTTTCAGGAAAGAAATTCAGGAAAAAATGTGGCCGCTTCCAATTTCAGATCTTTTTATGGCAGGGCATTCCAGTGTGGAGACATTGAGAAAACTGGAGATTCAGACGATTGGTGATCTGGCAAAGGCTGATCCAAAGCTGATAGAATTGCATTTGAAAAACCATGGAAGGCGTCTGTGGGAGTTTGCCAATGGAATGGATGACTCTATTGTAGAATCGGAAAAAGCTGAGGCAAAAGGAGTCGGAAATTCGACTACTTTATCCAAAGATGTGTCAACAAAAGAAGACGCGCAGAAAGTCTTACTTTCTCTAGCCCAAAGTGTGGGAGGACGTCTGAGAAAACATGGATATCATGCAGGTGTGGTCAATGTGGAAATCAAGTATGCAGATTTTACCGTGAATTCACATCAAAAACAGCTTGAAAGAATGACGGCAAGTGATCAGGTCATTTATCAGATTGCAGTGGAATTATTTTGTGAAATGTGGAATGGAAAACCAATCCGCCTGCTCGGAATCCGGACTTCCAAGCTGTCGCAGGAGGGTGAACCGCAACAATTGAGTCTCTTTGATCTGAATTTCCACAGCAGCGAAAACATTTCTGAAGAAGTTAAAAGCTTTGGAAACAGCCAGAAACATGAAAAATTAGATCAGGCACTGGATGAAATCCGAAAAAATTCGGGAAAGATGCAGTTGTCCGTGCCAGCTTTTTAAAAAAGCCGGAAAAAGAGGAAAAAGATGTGAAAAAGCTGATTAGTAAAATTGACATTCCTATATAAAAAAACGCTAGAATAGTAAACAAGATTACGTTTATAGAGCGCACTCTAAAAGTGCCCCGATATTCGAAGGAGGAATTAGGAAAAAATGCCAGAAGCAAAAAAAAAGTGATTATGCTCGGTAACGAGGCGATTGCCCGAGGAGCATATGAGGCGGGTGTGAAAGTATCTGCCGCATATCCTGGAACACCGAGTACTGAGATCAGTGAGAATCTGGTCAAATACAAAGACGATCTTTACTGTGAATGGTCTCCGAATGAGAAGGTTGCAACAGAAGTTGCGATTGGAGCATCTGTCGCAGGTGTCCGAGCTATGTCCTGTATGAAACATGTAGGATTTAACGTGGCAGCGGATCCTACATATACCGTATCTTACATGGGAGTCAACGGAGGACTTGTCATTGTTGTTGCAGATGATCCGGGACTTTACAGCTCTCAGAACGAGCAGGATACAAGAATGGTCGCAAGAGCTGCACAGCTTCCGGTACTGGAACCTTCCGACAGTTCTGAGGCAAAAAGAATTTATGAAGATTGCATTTGATCTGAGTGAACAGTTTGACCGTCCGTTTGTATACCGTACGACAACAAGACTTGCACATTCACAGGGACTGGTAGAGTTATGTGACCGTGAAGAGATTCCGGATAAGCCATATGAAAAAAAATATCCGCAAGAATGTTATGATGCCGGGAAATGCGAAACTCCGTCACGTAGAGATCGAGAAAACGGAATCAGGAGCTGGCAGAGGCAGCAAATACACTTCCGATCAACAGAGTTGAGATGAACGATACAAAAGATCGGTGTGATCACAAGTGGAATCGTTTATCAGTATGTAAAAGAAGCACTTCCGAATGCTTCCGTACTGAAGCTTGGAATGGTGAATCCGCTTCCAAGAAAGTTGATTGAAGATTTTGCTTCTAAAGTAGAGAAGCTTTATATTGTAGAAGAACTGGATCCTGTCATTGAGACACAGGTGAAATCCTGGGGCATCAAAGCAATCGGTAAAGAAATCTTCACGGTACAGGGGGAATACAGTGCCAATATGCTAAGAGAAGCAATTCTTGGGGAGGAATTAAAGCTTGATGCACCGGCAGCCGCACCGGGAAGACCACCAATCTTATGTCCGGGATGTCCACACAGAGGTGTGTACTATGTACTGAACAAGTTAAAGATTCATGCGGCAGGTGACATTGGCTGTTATACACTTGGTGCAGTGGCACCACTTAGTGTTGTGGATACAACCATCTGTATGGGAGCAAGTATTTCAAGCCTTCATGGTATGGAAAAGGCAAAAGGCAAAAGAATATATTAAGAACTGGGTTGCTGTGATCGGCGATTCCACATTCCTTCATACAGGTGTGAACTCTCTTATGAATATGATGTACAATAAGGCAACCGGAACAGTGATGATACTTGATAACTCTACAACGGGTATGACCGGTCATCAGGATCATGCGGCAACCGGAAAGACACTTCAGGGAGATCCGACTTATGCCATTGACATTCCGGCATTATGCCGCGCGATCGGTGTGAAAAATGTCATCGAGGTCAACGCATTTGACATTGAGCGTCTGGAGAAAGTCATCAAAGAAGAAGTGGCAAAAGATGAAGTTTCTGTCATTATTACAAAAACACCATGTGTACTTTTTGAGTAAAAAAAAAAAACCGCTTTACGCAGAAGAACCAGATAAATGTAAAAAATGCGGGATGTGTATGAAACCGGGATGTCCGGCTATGACAAAAAATGCAGATAAGACGATCCATATTGATGATACCATGTGTACCGGATGCGGACTTTGCAAGAGTCTGTGTAAATTTGACGCTATCAAATTAGTAAGGGAGGGGGTGACAAATAATGGCTACTAAGAATATTATGATCGTAGGTGTCGGCGGCCAGGGAACACTCCTTACAAGCCGTATTCTCGGAGGACTGGCACTTGCCGGAGGATATGATGTTAAGCTTTCTGAGGTACACGGAATGGCTCAGAGAGGTGGAAGCGTTGTTACATATGTGCGTTACGGTGAAAAAATGTAGCAGAGCCAATCGTAGAGGAAGGACAGGCAGACGTTATCATCGCATTTGAGAAGCTGGAAGCCTTAAGATATGCACATTTTCTCAAAAAGACGGTGCATTGATCGTCAATGACTGGAGAATCGACCCGATGCCGGTTGTGATCGGAGCGGCTGAATATCCGGAGAATATTTTGGAGAATCTGAAAAAAAAGATCACAAAGTCTATACGGTAAATGCAACGGAAGAAGCGAAAAAAAGCTTGGAAATTCCAGGGTATTTAACTTAATCGTGCTTGGAATTGCAGCACAGCATATGGATTTTACAAAAAGAGCAGTGGTATGAAGTAATTGAAAAAAACAGTACCTCCAAAGACGATCGACATCAATAAAAAAAGCATTTGATGTAGGATATCAATTATAATAATACTATCAGAAAAGAGAGGCAAGAAAGCAATGGCAAGAGTAGCATTGGAAGATTGGCAGGAACAGATCCGTGACCCGAAGATTGAGTGTATGAGCCGCGATGAGATGAATGCCCTTCAGAGTGAGCGTCTGGTACGCCAGGTAAAGAATGTTTATGAAAATGTAGCATTTTACCGCAAGAAAATGGATGATATGGGAGTGGAGCCGGGAGATATCAAAGGAATCGAAGATATCGGTAAGCTTCCATTTACAACAAAAAAGAAGATTTAAGAGCCAATTATCCATTCGGACTTCTGGCAGTTCCGCAGGAGAAAATCGTCCGTGTACAGGGAACATCAGGAACGACCGGGAAACTGACACTGGCCTCTTATACAGAAAAAAAGATGTAGATGTATGGGGGAGAGTGTGTTGCCAGAGGACTTACAATGGCAGGACTTAATGCAGCAGACCGTATCCATATCTGTTACGGATATGGACTTTTCACAGGTGGACTCGGGCTTGACTTCGGAGCCAGAAAGCTTGGCGCAATGGCAATCCCGATGTCTGCAGGTAATACAAAGAGACAGCTCATGTGTATGGAAGATTTTGGAGCCACAGCATTTGCATGTACGCCATCTTATGCCCTTTATCTTGGTGAGGCTGCAAAAAGAGGCAGGAGTGGTTGATCGTCTGCAGTTAAAGGTTGGTATCAATGGAGCAGAGCCTTGGACAGATGAGATGCGCCGTAAGATTGAGGAACTTCTTAATGTCAACAGTTTTGATATTTATGGACTTTGTGAGATTACAGGACCGGGTGTTGCACTTGACTGCATTCATCACAAAGGTATGCATGTGCAAGAGGATTATTTCTATCCGGAAGTCTTAAATCCTACAGATCATACACCATGTAAAGATGGAGAGACGGGTGAGCTTGTATTTACAACGCTTGTAAAAGAAGGTATGCCGCTTTTGCGTTACAGAACAAAAGACCTGACAAGTATTGATCATTCAAAATGTGAGTGTGGAAGAACACTTCCGAGAATCCATAAATTTACAGGACGTACTGATGATATGAAAGTCATCCGTGGTGTGAATGTATTCCCAACTCAGGTCGAGACTGCACTTCTGTCAATGGGTGGCGGAGTTGCACCACACTATATGATGATCGTTGACCGTGAGAACAATCTGGACGTATTGACTGTAGAGGTAGAGGTTGATGAGAAGTACTTCTCAGATGAGATCCGTAAGCTGGACGGACTTCGTAACCGTGTAGCAGCAACTTTGAAGCAGGCACTTGGTGTAGCAGTTAATGTAAAACTGGTAGAGCCTAAAACAATTCAAAAGAAGTGAAGGTAAAGCAAAACGTGTCATCGACAATCGTGACATGTAGGAAGGAGGATTGGATTATGGGAATCAGTAATACAATTCAGCAGTTATCTGTATTTTTGGAAAACAGAGAGGGACGTTTGGACACTGTGCTTAAGATACTGGCTGAAAATGATGTAAATATCGTGGCATTAAGCCTGGCAGATACTTCTGATTATGGAATGCTCCGTATGATCGTATCAGACCCACACAAGGGGAAAAAAGCTGCACTTAAGGACGCTGGGATCACAGCTATGCTGACAGATGTCGTGGCTCTTCGCGTACCTCATGCGACCGGTTCACTGAGCAAAGCGATGCATCAGATCGTGGAAGGTGAGATCAACGTGGAATATATGTACGCATTTGCAAATGGTGCAGACGCTGCAGCAGTTTTAAAGAGTGATGATCCTGCGAGAGTGATTGATATCTTAAAAGGAAGCGGATTTGACGTATACACAGCCGATGAGGCATACCAGGCAAATCGCTGATATAGCCTCCGGTCAAAGGTTCAAAGGAGCCTTTTAAGTGACGCCTCTGCATCGTAAAAAGTGCAGAGGTGTTTTTTTCTCATGATATAATAGATCTTAGATTTGAAAAGAGGACGAGGAAAATAGAAAGGAATGAAAGATGATGGTATTATTACAGCAGATGGTGATTTTGTTCGTCTATATGATGATTGGGTATGTAGCATGTAAAAAGGAATATTTTGATCAGGAATTTGGAAAGAAATTATCCTGGCTTGTAGTAAATGTTGCGAATCCAATGTTGGCAATATCAGCAGTGGTGAACAATGAGGAACAGATCGCGAAAAAAAGATTTTTTATGTAACTGTATTGCTTGCAATATGTTTCTATGCGTTTTTCTTAATTCTAGCGCAGATCCTGCCAAGACTGATTGGTGTACAAAAGTCAGACATTGGTGTATATAAAATGATGACTACCTTTAATAATATTGGATTTATGGGCTTTCCGGTGATTGCTGCAGCATATGGAAATGGAGCACTGATCTATGCAGTTCCGTTTTCTATCATGTTCAATATTCTCTGCTATACATGGGGAATCCAGACGCTCTGTGGGGGTGGTGAAAAGGGAAATTGGAAAAAGAATTATAAATATAGGAACCATAAGTGGGATTATTTCGATTGTTTTGTTTTTTATGCAGATCCCGGTTCCGAAAATGATCTGTTCTCTCTCAGCAGCAGGACTCAGTAATCTGACAGGTCCGCTTAGTATGCTGGTGATTGGTATTTCTATCGCTGCAATGGAATTGAAAGATTTGTTCACAGATGTAAAACTGTTGAAATTTGCATTAATTAAATTACTGGCTGTCCCTGTTGCTGCAATGCTTCTTGTATGTCAGGTAATAGATAATCGGTTGATCTGCGAAGTATTTCTGGTCATGATGGCAACACCGGCAGCGAGCATGTGTGCAATGCTGTCTCAGCAGTATGGAGGGGATTATGAACTGGCAGCAAAAGGCGTGGCGCTGACTACAATCTTGTCCGTTGTAACGATGCCAATTGTATCTGAAATCGTATTTCATATTGCTGTATAGGTAGGACAGACATATATACCAGATTTTTTTTAGTTCAAGAATGCCCCGGCATTCTTGCTGCGAGATGCGCGTCATGCAAATGCATGACATATTTCTTTTGCGCATCTCTGCAATCCTGCCGGAGGCTATATCAGCTGGGGATTGACTCCCACCACTGATACCAGCTTGTTTCTCACCACCTATAGTGGGAGTCATCTCCCAGCTGATATATGTTTTATGGTTTAATAAAAAATACCAGGCCTTAGGCCTGGTATTTTTCTCGTCATTGCTGTCTTAATCTCATTTCATGTGTATGTCTTTTAAATATCAAAAATGCTATAAAAGTTGCTTTTTATATATTATAAAAGGTACATCATCTAAAATATGATTAAATCATTCATGATTAAAAAGCTTAGTTACGTTAACAGCCTGAGGTCCTTTAGCTCCCTCAGTAACGTCGAATTCTACTTCCTGTCCTTCCTCAAGAGACTTGAATCCTCCCATGTTCAGTCCTGAGTAGTGTACGAAAACATCGTTTCCGGACTCATCAGAAATAAATCCGTAACCTTTTTGGTTGTTAAACCACTTAACTGTACCTTTCATTGATAGTACCTCCCTAAAAATTAAAAAAAATAACTAAGAATGCTTTATCACATTAGCATGTATCAATAAAAAAGTCAACAAAATATGGAATATTTGTAATGTTTTTACCAAAAAAAGAACATAAAAATGTAAGGAATTCGTCAGATACGGAAACCATTTGCTTGACGAATGGTTCACGGACGTAAAAGTAGAATAGAGTATTAAAATGATTTTTTACTTTATAATAATGAGCAGGGGTTTTGTAGAAGAATGATTACACTGACAGGAAAAAAAGATATCCGAAGGCATTGCAATCGGGAAATTAACATTTTATAAAAAAGAGACATCAAAGAGATTAAAAGAATCTATGTAAAAGATGTAGAGAAGGAGATTCAGCGTTATAAGAAAGCAAGAGAAAAAAAAGCAATTGCTGAATTGGAACTTGTCTATGATCTTTCTGTGCGCGAAGTCGGTGAGGCAAATGCAGCAATCTTTGAGATGCAAAAGGAACTCCTGGAGAATCAGGAATATACAGATCATATTATAAAGAGGATTCTGGAAGAAAAACTTAACGCAGAGTATATTGTTCAGACGTCTGTAGAACAGTTGATCCGTATCAGTAGTCATCAGCAGAATAATCCAATTCAGGGAAAAGAAGAAGATGTCAGAGACGTGGCAATTCGTGTGATCCGCATCTTGTCCCGAAGCTGGAAGGATCGTATGCTGACAGATGAGCCATTTGTCATGGCTGCGAGAGATATATATCCAAGTGAAGCACTTCAGTTCGATAAGGCAAAGGTACTGGGGTTTGTGACTATGTACGGAACAATTAATTCACATACTGCCGTTCTGGCCAGAACGAAAGGAATTCCGGCGGTCATCGGTCTTGGAGAATCTCTGAAAGAAGAATATGACGGAAAGACAATTATTATAGATGGTTATGAAGGAAAGATTTATATTGAGCCTGACTATGCAACTCTAACGAAGATGCGGGAACGCAAGGATGCGAATCTGAGACATGTCAGGAATCTGGAACGTCTGAAAGGTAAGGAGAACATTACCCAGAGTGGTCAGAGAATTGATATCTGTGCCAATGTAGGCACAAGAGAAGATATTGAAAATGTTTTTAAGAAGTGATGCCGGTGGAATTGGATTATTTCGGAGCGAATTTCTGTATATGGAAATGGGAAGCAAACTGCCTTCCGAAGAGCAGCTCTTTCAAGTTTATAAACTGGCAGCAGAGTCTATGGGAGCCAACCGTGTTGTTGTCCGAATCGCAGATTTTGGCGGTGACAAGATGGTAGAAAGTGTAGATCTTGGAGAACAGGCAAATCCGGCGATTGGGCTGCGTGGAATACGTATTATGATGGAAAAAGAAGAATTGTTCCTTCCACAGTTTCGCGCGATTCTCAGAGCTTCTGCACTTGGAAATGTATCTATTATGTTTCCGATGGTTACATCCATGGAGGAAGTGGCAGCGGCAAAAGCCCTGCTTGAAAAGGCAAAGAAGCAATTGAAAGATGAAAAGACTGCTTATAATGAGAATATTGAAATTGAGTCATGATCGAGACTCCGGCAGCAGTCATGATCAGTGGAGAACTGGCAAGAGAAGTAGATTTCTTCAGTATCGGAACGAATGATCTGCTGCAGCTTACACTTGGCATGGATCGTGAAAATCCAAAACTGGACAAGTATTATAACCCATACCACCCGGCTTTGATGAAGATGATCCGAATCGTAGCCAACAATGTACATCTGGAAGGAAAAAGAATCAGCATCTGTGGAGATTTGGCAGCAGATCTGAGCATGACAGAATTCTTCGTACAGATTGGAATTGACGAACTGTCCGTAGCGCCACACCAGGTACTTGGACTTAGAAAGAAGATCCGAGAGATACAGTAGTTAGATTTATAATAATATACGCAAAATTCCTGCATTGATGTTCCACACACGGAACACTACAGTGAGCCACAAAAACTATCATCGTGCTCAGCATAAGCTTCCACGATGATAAGCGTCTCACTTCCGTCGTGTGTCAGTCACATCACTGCAGGAATTTTGCGTTATCATCATAAACCACTATGGAATGTAAGGCGGAGAGCGGGTATATTATGACAATCCTACTAATCCCTGATTGTGCAATCTGCAAAAAAATCAAAATACATGAATTTTTGGCTATTATTTTGACTGAAAATGATTGACTCTGACTGAAAATGATTATATCATGTGATTAAAGATGAACAAAGTTGATTGAAAATGACTGAGAGGTGATTTGATGCTGGCGGAAGAAAGATTCCGGGAAATTCAGAAATATGTGGAAAGCCATGGTACTGTGACAGTACAAGAGCTGACAGATCTTTTTGAATACGTCAGAATCTACGGTGCGGAGAGATCTGACAGAACTTCACAAGCGTGGAACTCTTATCAAGGTTCACGGTGGAGCGACAACTGTTGGAACTTCCGTGAGGACAAGAGATGAAGAATTGTCGGTCAGACGAGACCGGAATACAGAAGAAAAAAAACATAAAATCGCAGCATATGCGGCTGAACTGATAGAGGCAGATGATTTTGTATATCTGGACGCTGGAAGTAGTGTAGATCTTCTGATTGACGAATTGAATGAAGAGTCAGCTGTTTTTTGTGACGAATGCGATCGGGCATGCGCAGAAGCTTTTGAAAAAGGGGTATGAAGTTCTTTTGATCGGTGGAAAATTAAAAGGTGTGACGGAGGCAATCGTCGGTGCGGAAGCATTGGAGAGTCTGAACCGGTACAATTTCACAAAAAGGATTTTTTTGGAACGAATGGAGTTCACCCACAGAGGGGGCTTACCACACCAGACAGTGAGGAAGCGCTGGTCAAGAAAAAAGCGATGGAGCGGTGTGCACAGTGCTTTGTACTGGCAGATTCAAGCAAAATCGGTCAGGTAACATCAATTACATTTTTCTGATATGAAAGAATCTGAGATTCTTACAACAGAGCTTAAAGATTCTTCTTATAAAAAAAATATAAAAATATCGTGGAGGTTAAGTAGATGATTTACACAGTGACATTTAACCCGTCTCTGGATTATGTCATCGGGGCGGAAAAATTGGAACCTGGAAAAATCAACCGGACAACGAGAGAAAACATTTACCCCGGAGGTAAGGGGGAATAATGTTTCCGTGGTACTTTCAAATCTGGGACATAAGAGTAAAGCACTCGGGTTTGTATCAGGATTTACCGGAGAGGCATTGGAGAAGATGTTGGACGATTTTGGCTGTTATACCGATTTTATCCAGTTGGATAACGGATTTACCAGAATCAATGTAAAAATCAACGCCGGTGAAGAGACGGAAATCAACGGTCAGGGACCAAGAATCAGTGAAGAGGCCATCGGAAAGCTTTTTACGAAAAACTGGATGCACTGACCAAAGGAGATGTACTTGTTCTTGCGGGAAGTATTCCAAACACATTGCCGGAAGACATTTACGAACGCATCATGGCAAGACTTGATGGACGTGGAATCAGGATCGTGGTAGACGCAACAAAAGATCTCTTGATGAATGTCCTGAAATACCATCCATTTCTTATTAAGCCGAACAACCATGAGTTGGGAGATATGTTCGGGTTCAGCTTGAAACAGATGAAGAAATCATCGAATATGCAGGAAAATTAAAAGAAATGGGGGCAAGAAATGTATTGATTTCCATGGCAGGCGATGGAGCCATTCTTTTTTAGATGAACATGGAAAAGTCTACCAGGGAAGACCACCGAAGGGAGAGGTTCTTAATTCCGTCGGAGCGGGAGATTCCATGGTAGCAGGATTTGTCACCGGTTATCTCAATACCGGAGATTACGAGAAAGCATTTGAACTTGGAATTGCAACTGGAAGTGCCAGCGCATTTGAGTATTGGCTGGCAGAAAAAGAAGATGTAGTGAAACTGTTGGAGAAAGAACCTGAGTTATACGGATTGTAGGAGGAAAGGGAATGAAGATTGTAGATCTGTTAAAGCGGGAAAGTGTAGAACTGAACGGCAAAGTTACATCAAAGCCGGAGGCGATCGAGAAGATGGTCGCACTTATGGCTGCCGGAGGAACCTGGCAGACGTGGAAGCCTATAAGAAAGGCGTATTTGCAAGAGAAGAGGAAAGTACAACAGGAATCGGAGAAGGAATTGCGATTCCACATGCCAAGACAGCGGCAGTAAAAAGCACCGGGACTTGCAGCTATGGTCGTAAAAGACGGGGTAGATTATGATTCACTGGATGGAGAGCCGGCGAAGCTCATTTTCCTGATTGCGGCACCGGATACAGAAGACAATGTGCATCTGGAAGTGTTAAGCCGTCTGTCCATGCTTCTTATGGATCCGGATTTCAGAACCGGACTTATGGAAGCGGAAAATGTAGACGCATTTTTCAAATGTATTGATGAGGCAGAGAGAAAGAGATTCCCGGAAGAGTATGAGACGGAAGAAAAAAAAGTTCAGAAAATACATCAGATGAAACACAGGTAATGCATACAGTGCCGGAAAAATCAGGATATCGGGTGCTGGCAGTTACCGCATGTCCGACTGGAATCGCACATACTTACATGGCGGCAGAAAGTCTGGAAAATAAAGCGAAAGAAATGGGCATCACGATTAAAGTTGAGACCAATGGTTCCGGTGGTGCGAAAAATGTGCTGACAGCTCAGGAAATAGAAGCTTGTGATTGTATTATTATTGCAGCAGATAAAGATGTAAAGATGGCAAGATTCGATGGCAAACCAGTCATCATGACAAAGGTGGCAAATGGAATCAGCAAGGCTGAGGAACTTCTTAATGAAGCCACCAGTGGAAATGTAAAGATATACCACCACGCAGGCGGTGAAGATGAAGAGGGCCAAGTAGCAGATGAGAGCCTGGGCCGTAAGATTTATAAGAGTCTGATGAACGGAGTATCCCACATGCTTCCATTTGTCATTGGTGGAGGAATTTTGATTGCATTATCCTTCCTTGTAGATGGAGCGAATGCAGGAACTTCAAGCTTTGGTAGTGGAACACCATTGGCAGCATTCTTTAACAAAGTAGGGAATACAGCATTTGGTATGATGTTCCCGATTCTGGCAGGATACATTGCCATGGCAATCGGAGACAGACCGGCACTCATGCCTGGTATCGTCGGTGGACTTCTTGCAAAAGCAGGAACTTCCATTTTCCTTCCGGAAGAACAGTGGGTTTCATCAGGATTCTTTGGAGCACTGATTGCCGGATTTGTAGCTGGATATCTGATGTTACTGTTAAAGAAGTTGCTTGAGAAACTTCCAAAATCATTAGAAGGAACAAAACCGGTACTGTTATATCCATTCTTTGGAATTTTACTGATGGGTGTGATTATGATCTTCCTCGTAAATCCACCAATCGGAGCATTTAACACATGGCTGAATAACTGCCTTGCAAGTATGGGAGAGTCCAGTAAAATCCTTCTTGGTGCAGTACTTGGAGGTATGATGTCTATCGACTTCGGAGGTCCATTTAACAAAGCAGCTTATGTATTTGGTACAGCGGCAATCGCCAGCGGACAGATAGATATTATGGCAGCAGTTATGATTGGCGGTATGACACCTCCAATCGGAATTGCACTTTCAACACTGCTTTTTAAGAATCGTTTTACAAAGAGCGAACAGCAGACAACGGTCACGAACTTCATTATGGGAATGTCATTTATTACAGAGGGAGCGATTCCGTTTGCGGCATCTGATCCACTCCGCATCATTCCACCTTGTGTCGTTGGCTCAGCAGTAGCAGGAGCATTATCCATGGCATTTGGTTGTGGATCCAGAGCACCTCACGGTGGACTGTTTGTAATCGGTATTATTGAAAATGCACCGATGTTCCTTGTGGCACTTGTTATCGGAGCAGTCATCACAATGGCAGGAATCGTACTTCTGAAAAACCATTAAATACAGAAAAATAAATGAATTGTTGTTAGTAAAAAGGTATTAAATATAATTGAGTCAAAAATGAGAAAAGGAGATTAAAACGATGAAAGAATTTAAATATGTAATTACAGACGCAGAAGGAATCCATGCAAGACCAGCAACTATGTTAGTAAAGAAAGCGGCAGGATTTAAGTCCGATATTAACATTGAGGCAGAAGGAAAAAAGTGAATGCAAAAGGAGTTCTTGGTGTTATGGGACTCGGCGCGCCAAAAAGGGAGCAGAGATTACAGTAACTGTAGATGGTGAAGATGAAGAAATCGCAGCAGCAGAGCTTGAAACATTTTTAAAAGAGAACCTGTAAGAAGCATTTCTTTTTTGGAAAGCACAGAGGAATGGATTATTAAGAGAATCTTGAAAACAGGAGAGTCGGATCATGATGATTACTTTAGAAGGTAAAAAGTGTATTTGGCGGGGTTGCAATTGGAAAAATCCAGTTCTATAAGAGAAATGAGATTACGATAAAGAGAACCCGTGTGGAAGATGTGGAGGCGGAAGTAGAACGCTTTCAGAATGCAAAAGCAAAGACGTTAGAACTGTTAAAAGGATTATATGAGAAAGCATTGGAAGATGTGGGAGAGGCAAATGCCATGATTTTTGAGGCGCATCAGTTAATGCTGGAGGATCCGGACTATGTAGAGTCAATTGAAAATATTATTCGCACCCAGGATGTGAATGCAGAATATGCAATCGGTGCGACAGCGGACAACTTTGCAGCAATTTTTGAAGCTATGGACGATGAATATATGCGTGGAAGAGCAGCAGATGTCAGAGATGTCTCAGAGCGGCTCCTTCAGGCATTATCCAGTCAGAATGAAACTGTTATGGTGATGGATGAACCTGTGATCATTGCAGCAGATGATCTGGTGCCAAGTGAAACTGTTCAGCTTGACAAAGAGAAGGTGTTGTCCTTCGTGACCATGTATGGCTCTGCTAATTCACATACTGCGATTCTTGCAAGAACCATGAATATTCCGGCAGTGATCGGTCTTGGTGAAGCATTGAAAGAAGAATATGATGGTAAGGTCGCAATTGTAGATGGAGTAGATGGAAAAGTCTATATTGATCCGGATGAAGAGACTATGGCTTCCATGCAGAAAAAGCAGAAGAAAGATCAGGAACAGAAAGAACTTCTGAATCAGCTCAAAGGCAAAGAGAATGTGACAAAGAGTGGCCAGAAAGTGAATGTCTATGCAAATATTGGAAACCTGGCAGATGTAGGAGCGGTTCTTAAAAATGATGCCGGCGGTATCGGATTATTCCGAAGTGAATTTTTGTATCTGGAAAGTGATACTTATCCGACAGAAGAGCAGCAGTTTGCAGTATACAAAAAAGGTTGCTGAGACGATGGCCGGGAAAAAGGTCATTATCCGTACTTTAGATATCGGAGCTGACAAGCAGGTAGATTATTTTAAACTTGATAAAGAGGATAATCCGGCACTGGGATATCGTGCAATCCGTATCTGCCTGACAAGACCTGAGATTTTTTAAAACACAGCTTCGTGCGCTCTATCGTGCATCCGCTTATGGACAGATATCTATTATGTTCCCTGATGATTATTTCGGTAGCAGAAGTAAAGAAAATCAAAGAAATCGTCGAGGAAGTCAAAGCAGAACTTCGCACAGAAGGAGCAGCTTTTCGGGAAGATGTAGAACTTGGAATTATGATTGAGACACCGGCAGCCGTTATGGTAAGCCGTGAACTGGCGAATGAAGTTGATTTCTTCAGTATCGGAACCAATGATCTGACCCAGTACACGCTGGCAATCGACCGGCAGAATCCGAAGCTGGAGGATTTTTTATGATTCTCATCACCCGGCAGTACTTGCTATGATCCGTATGGCAGCAGAGAGCGCTCATGCAGAAGGAAAATGGATCGGTATCTGCGGAGAACTCGGAGCAGATGTGACGCTGACAGAGACATTTTTGAAAATGGGTATTGATGAATTATCAGTAGCTCCGGGAATGGTTTTGAAAGTCAGACAGAAAATCCGGGAAGCAGAGTAGAAATAGGATATGTAAAATGAAAGACTGCTATTTTACGAACCCCCAATTCGTAAAATAGTAGTCTTTTTTTTCGCCTTTTATGCAGTGTACTTCTGCCTTTTGCTACTGGTATCTTTTATATTTCTGTAGTATAATGATAAAACGCGAAGAAAGCGAAGGAGTATGAAACAATATGAATTTACTGACGATGGAACACGTCACAAAAGCATATACAGACCGTGTGCTTTTAGATGATGTGGCTTTTGGAATAAATGAGAATGAAAAAAAATCGGAGTCATCGGAATCAATGGTATGGGAAAATCTACACTTTTGAAAATTGTGGCTGGTGTGGAGGAATACGATTCCGGAAAGCTCAGTATGGGAAATACGGTAAAGATATGTTATCTGCCACAGACACCGGTGTTTGGAGAGGAAGAGACGGTACTTCAGGCAGCAGTGCGTGGAATCATCAGTGATACAGATCAGTGGACGATGGAAGCAGAGGCAAAAATCTATGTTGAATCAGCTTGGGTTTTCAGACTATGAAGAAAAGATGGCGCATATGTCCGGAGGACAGAAGAAAAGAGTGGCACTTGTGAACGCTCTTTTGACACCGGCAGATATTTTGGTACTGGACGAGCCGACGAACCATTTGGACAACGCGATGTCTGAGTGGCTGGAGGAGTATCTGATCAGGTTTAGGGAGCAATTCTCATGGTGACGCATGACCGTTATTTTCTGGATCGCGTTGCAAATCGGATCGTGGAGGTAGATCATGGAAATCTTTATAATTACCCGGGAAGTTATTCGGAGTTTGTAAAACTCAAAGAGGAACGCCAGAATATGGCACTTGCTACTCAGAGAAAACGAAAGAGTCTGCTGCGTACAGAGCTTGAGTGGCTGAGCCGCGGTGCGAGAGCGAGAAGTACCAAGCAGAAAGCGCACATTGACAGGATCAAAGCCATGCAGGAGATGAAAGATATCCAGGAAGAACGCCGTGTTGCTATGGATTCGGTGGCATCCCGAATGGGAAATAAGACGATTGAAGTGTCCGGACTGTGCAAATCCTATGGGGATAAAAAAACTGATTGATAATTATGAGTATATTTTCCTGAAAAATGACAGGATTGGAATTATCGGACCGAATGGTTGTGGAAAGTCCACACTTTTGAAGATGATTTATGGAAATGTGGAACCGGATGCCGGCACGATAGAAATTGGCCAGACGATCCGCATGGGGTATTTCTCGCAGGAAAATGAAGAGATGGATGGTAAGATGCGTGTCATCGATTATGTTAAGGAAGTAGGAGAGTATATCCAGACTTCAGATGGCAGGATCACAGCTTCCCAGATGCTTGCTTGAAAATTTCTTGTTTGATGGGGCAATGCAGTGGTCACCTATTGAAAAATTATCTGGTGGTGAGCGGAGAAGACTGTTTCTTCTGCGTGTGTTGATGAGTTCGCCGAACGTTTTGATCCTAGATGAGCCGACCAATGACCTGGATATTCAGACACTGACCATTCTGGAAGATTATCTGGATCGATTTGATGGAATCATTATCATCGTATCCCATGACCGCTATTTCCTGGATCGTACTGTGAACCGCATTTTTTCTTTCGAAGGAAATGGAGTGATCCGTCAGTTTGAAGGCGGATATTCGGATTACCTGATCCGCAAAGAACTGGAAAGTCCGGAAAGCGGGAATGTTTCTGCCAGTCTGAAAGCACAGAACGCTTCAGGTGGAAAAGGAAAACTTTAGAATCAGGTGATAATGATGATAATTCTGCAAATCCACAGGATACGTGGAAACGCAGAGAGAAAAAGCTGAAGTTTTCCTTTAAAGAACAACGTGAATTTGATACAATTGATGAAGACATTGAAATATTGGAACAAAAGATTGCAGATCTAGATAGCGAGATGATGAAAAGTGCAACGAATTCTGTGAAACTCGGTGAGCTTATGGCGAAGAAAGAAGAGACAGAAAAAGCGCTGGAAGAGAAGATGGACCGATGGGTTTATCTGAATGATCTGAATGAACGGATCTTGAAGGGTGAATAAAGGAGGAATAGATATGTGGACAAGGGAACTATTGAAACGTAATGCAAAAAAAAATATTTAAAAGAAAATTACTGGACTTGTGTCGGTGTGTCGCTTGTACTGGCAGCGCTGACCGGAGGCGGCAGTTCTGTTATCGGAAGAATTGGAGGAAACGACACCAGTGTTTCTTACCATCATTATGGAAGTGATTATTACTATGGAGATTCTGCCAGAGGTTTTATGATTTCTATGTTCGTAGTGGCAGTTACGCTGATTATTGCGCTTGCAGCTATTGCATTTACAATTTTTTGCGGGAAATGTATTTAAAATTGGCGGATGCAGTTTCTTTATTAAAAATCGTACCATGACAGGAACATTTGGAAATCTATTAGATGGATTCAAGTCCGGACATTACGGAAATGTTGTAAAGACCATGTTTTTTATGATTTGTATATAGCATTGTGGTCATTGTTATTGGTGGTGCCTGGAATTATCAAATCCTATGAATATCGGATGGTTCCATATATACTGGCTGAAAATCCGGGCATGGATTCTAAACAGGTATTTGAAATCAGCAAGCGAATGATGAATGGACAGAAGATGGAGACATTTATATTGGACCTTTCATTTATTGGCTGGGCGCTCGTGGCAGGTATTACGTGTGGAATCGCAGGTGTATTCTATGTGGCACCATATGTAAATGCAACAAATACAGAATTATATGCATTTAATAAAGTTCAGGCGTATAATGAAGGATACATTCGATAGCAGCGGTCAGAAAAAGAATCTGCAGTGAAAATGAAGACAAAATAAAAGCTGCTGTAAATTCATGGCATATCATAGGTCATGAATTTACAGCAGCTTTTTCTTATAATAGAAAATTGTATTTCCAATGTGACTATTTGGAAATTGTATATTCGATTATATTCATCAGATCACGGGTCAGAATATCGGAATCCAGCTCAGGTTCCATACATTTTTGTTCCAGTATATATTTGACACTGGCTACAATGATAGTGTTGATCATATTGATATTCTTAGATGTAAGTTGGTTATCCTTATCTTTGATCGTGAGAAGAAGCTTCATGCAGCGTTCCTGGATATTCTTTCCATAATACATGTCCATGAGGTCCGGTGAGAGTTTGTCAGCTTCCTCCGGAAATAATTCATAATACCGCTTAAACAGACTGCCAAAATCCTGTCCATGTTTCCCGAAGAAAAAAAATTATAATAAATCTTCGGATTCTTTAACATAGATTCTACGAAGAATCTCCATACAAAGTAAAAATTCTCAGTTGAATCCCAGTTCTTACTGCTCAGCCTTGCAAGCGCTTTGCTATATTCATTAAAATGCTTCATGGAAGCGAGAAGAATCAATTCGTTTACATCTTTAAAATAGAGATAAATAGTGGAATTATGAAAAAGCCGGCTTTCTCGGCAATCTTACGAACAGATACGTTATCAATGCCATGTTCATCAATAAGTTCTTCTGCGGCCTCGATGAAACGAATCGTATTCTCACGCTGTAATGCTTTTTATTATTTCCGCCCATAATTATATAATCCTTTTCCTGAAAAATCTTTTTAAACGATGTCTCTATCATAGCATATTTTGATGATAAGTGAAAAATAAAAAATTGAAATATATAAAAAATTGTATAAATAAAATTTCCAATAAAAATTCATATTGAAAAATATTTGAAAGATATTGACAAGCGAAAAATGTGTTGTTACTATAAATGCATGGCAATAAGTACAAGCGCGCTTATTATAGGGGAACCATGTAAAAAGAGAAAAGAGGAATAAAAAAAGATGAGCAAGATTTATGACGTAATTGTTCTGGGTGCAGGTCCTGCAGGATTAGCAGCAGGTCTCTATGCAGGCAGAAGCCGCCTGTCTGTTTTGATTGTTGAGAAAGGACAGGACGGTGGACAGATCTCAATCACAGACGAGATTGAGAATTATCCAGGACAGGTTGTGGATCAGCCAGAATCTGGTCCGTCTCTGATCGCACGTATGACAGAGCAGGCTAAGAAGTTCGGAGCTGAGCGAGTATCTGACACAATTAAAGAAGTATCACTTGAGGGAGAGGTAAAGGTGCTCAAAGGTGAGAAAGGTGAGTACCAGGCAAAGAATATCATCATTGCTACTGGTGCTCATTCAAGACCGATCGGTTGCAAAGGCGAGGCAGAGTTCCTTGGAAGAGGAGTATCTTACTGTGCAACTTGTGACGCGAACTTCTTTGAAGATTTTGAAGTATATGTAGTTGGCGGCGGAGATTCCGCGGTTGAGGAAGCTATGTATCTTACAAAATTTGCAAGAAAAGTTACAATCATTCACAGACGTGATGAGTTACGTGCAGCGAAATCCATTCAGGAGAAAGCTTTTAAGAACGACAAACTTCACTTTATGTGGGATACAGTTGTTGAGGAAGTTGGAGGAGATGGAATCCTTTCCTGGATGACAGTTAAGAACGTAAAAACCGGTGAAGTTACTAAGATTGAAGCAGATGAAGACGATGGAATGTTCGGAGTATTCGGATTTATCGGCACAATTCCTAATTCAGACATCTTCAAAGGCAGCGTCGAGATGGATGAGAGAGGATACATCCCAACAGATGCAGATATGCACACCAATATCCCGGTGTATACGCAGCCGGTGATGTGCGTGTGAAGAGCTTAAGACAGGTTGTTACAGCAGCCGCTGACGGAGCAATCGCAGCAGTTCAGGTAGAAAGAAGCATGGCTTAATCAGGCATTCTGTCGGTTTACTTGAATGAAATTATTTGTAATAAAAAGAACCATAGAAGAATGTTCAAAGCAAAGTATGGTTCGATTCAGGAGGATTTTTAAAATGTTAGAAGTAGATAAGAATACATTCCAGACAGAGGTTCTGGAGGCAGAAGGTTATGTATTTGTAGACTTTTTTTTGGAGATGGATGTGTTCCGTGTGCAGCACTTATGCCAAAGGTACACGAGTTCGCTGATACATATGGTGACAAATTAAAATTTACATCTCTTAACACAACAAAAGCACGTCGTCTGGCAATTGGTCAGAAGATTCTTGGTCTTCCGGTTATGGCTATCTACAAAGATGGAGAGAGAAAGTAGATGAGCTTGTGAAGGATGATTGTACACCGGAGACAATCGAAGCGATGATCAAGAAATACATCTAAGATTTTAGAGGTAATTCTTTATCATATACACCTTAATAATATTTAATAAAGAGAAAGGAGAAGAATAATTATGGCTATTCTTGAAGGGAAAAAAAAGCAATAATTATCGGAGACCGTGATGGAATTCCGGGACCAGCTATCGCAGAGTGCGTAAAAACTGCTGGTGCTGAAGTAGTATTTTCATCTACGGAGTGTTTCGTCTGAACGAGCGCAGGCGCAATGGACTTAGAGAATCAGAAAAGAGTAAAGGATTTCGCTGATGAATACGGCGCAGAGAACTTAGTAGTAGTTCTTGGTGCTGCAGAAGGTGAAGCTGCAGGTCTTGCAGCTGAGACTGTAACAGCAGGAGATCCGACATTCGCAGGTCCATTGACAGGGGTCCAGCTTGGACTCACAGTATATCACGTTTGCGAGCCTGAAATGAAGGCAGAGTTCGATGAGGCAGTTTACGATGAGCAGGTTAGCATGATGGAGATGGTACTCGACGTTGACGATATCGTTAGCGAGATGAGCGCTATCCGTGACGAATACTGTAAATATCTGTAAGATTATTGATCGTAAGTATTAAATATTAAATAATTTGACAAGACGCATATTATGTGAAAATATGTTGTCGTAAAGGGCGGAGTTCACCCTCCGCCCTTTTGTTAAAGAAAGGTGAAGGTGGAAAACAATGAATAGTGTAATTAAAGGAGCAAGTTATGTCTTAGCACATACTCCTGACATGGTTTTATATAATGGAACAACTCAGACAACAGAGAGAATCGTAAATCCAGATTCAGAGTACTTAAAAGAGGTGCCAGAGCATCTTCGTTCATATGAGGATTGTGTAGCTTACTGACCAAACCAGACATACATCGGAAATGTACATCCGGATGAGCTGGCACAGGTAGAGGCTCCATGGTATGACAAGAAGATGGAGAATGCAAGCCGTTATGGAAAATACGGTGAGATCATGCCTGAGGAAGAGTTCTTATTCCTGGTACAGATCAGTGACCAGTTTGAAGTTGTAAAACTGGAGAAGAACTTCGTAGAGAAGTACAAAGGCCAGTTTGCAGCAAACCCAATCATTACAGAAGATATTTCATCCCAGATTGAAGACGGTGTAGAGCTTTCCGAGATTGAGGGATATGTAAATGATGAGCACGCAGAGGGACTTTACTTCAACCACGAGCTGGTTGGATGTGTAAAAACGTGCACATGATATCGATCAGAACTTAAGCGCACACGTAATGCACGAGAACTTAATGAGTAAAGCAACAAGTGTACTTGCTCTTCTTTATGCAGTACGTAACGCAGGAATCGAAAAAGCAGATGTAGAGTATGTTATTGACTGTGCAGAGGAAGCATGTGGAGACATGAACCAGAGAGGCGGCGGTAATTTTGCAAAAAGCTGCAGCAGAGGTTGCAGGACTTGTAAGCGCATCAGGATCAGACGCAAGAGGATTCTGTGCAGCACCGACCCATGCACTGATCGAAGCAGCAGCATTAGTAAAATCCGGAGCATACAAGTGTGTAGCAGTAACAGCCGGAGGTTGTACAGCAAAACTTGGAATGAACGGAAAAGACCACATCAAGAAAGGTCTTCCAATCCTTGAGGACTGCCTTGGTGGATTCTGTGTAATCCTTGCAGAGAACGATGGAGTAAATCCGGAGATCGACCTTAGCATGCTTGGACGCCACAGTGTAGGAACAGGTTCCGCACCACAGAACGTAATCGGAAGTCTGGTAGCAGATCCGCTTGACAGAGCAGGAATGAAGATTACAGACATCGATAAATACTCACCAGAGATGCAGAATCCGGATATCACAAAACCGGCAGGAGCTGGAGATGTACCGCTTGCTAACTACAAGATGATCGCAGCCCTTGCAGTTAAGAGAGGAGAGCTCGACCGTAAAGAGATCGGAGAGTTCCCTGCAAAACACGGACTTACAGGATGGGCACCGACACAGGGACATATCCCATCAGGAGTACCATATGTAGGAGTTGCAAGAGAGGACATTCTGGAAGGAAAGATCAAGAATGCAATGATCATCGGAAAAGGAAGTCTGTTCCTTGGAAGAATGACAAACCTGTTCGATGGAGTATCTTTCGTGATCCATGGAAATACAAAGGCACAGGAAGAAGCTGCAGCCGGAGTATCTGAGGATGAAGTAAAGGGACTCATCGCTAAGGCAATGAAAGAATTCGCTGCTACTCTGATAGCAGAGTAAGGGGTGGTAAAGATGGCAAATGTAGAAAAGATGATCGCAGAAACATTCCTGGAGATGGCACAGGGTCTTGAGAGCGGAAGCTATGGAAAGAGACCAAAGATCGCATTAACCGGAATGGGAAGCGAACATGGAGAAGAGAATGCCATGAAAGCAGCCCTGATGGCAGCAAAAGATGGCGTTGATGTATATTATATCGGATCACTTGAGGCAGAGGGAGTTACAACAGTAAAAGTTGCAGATGACGAAGAAGGCCACAAGAAGATGGAAGAGATGCTTGCAAATGGAGAAGTAGACGGAGCAGTTACCATGCACTTTCCATTCCCAATCGGAGTATCTACAGTAGGACGAGTAGTGACACCGGCAAAGGGAAGAGAGATGTTTGTAGCAAATACAACAGGAACATCCAGTGCAGATCGTATCGAAGGTATGATCAAGAACACAATCTACGGAATCATTGCAGCAAAAACATGTGGAATTGCTAATCCAACAGTCGGAATCCTGAATGTAGACGGAGCACGTCAGACAGAGAAAGCTCTCAAAGAGCTTCAGGAGAACGGATATGATATCACATTCGCAGAGTCTGCAAGAGCAGACGGTGGATGCGTCATGAGAGGAAATGACGTACTTCAGGGAACACCGGATATCATGGTAACAGATTCCCCTGACAGGAAACATCATGGTAAAAATGCTTTCATCCGCAGCAACAGGTGGAAGCTTTGAAGCAACTGGATACGGATATGGACCAGGAATTGGCGAAGGATATGAGCAGTTAGTCATGATCGTATCAAGAGCCAGCGGAGCACCTGTTATTGCAGGAGCAATCCGTTATGCGGCACAGCTTGTAAGAAATAAAGTATTTGAGGTAGCAAAAGCAGAATTTGCAGCAGCAAAAAAAGCAGGCTTAAAAAAAGATCCTGGATGCAAGAAAAGCAGCAGCAAAACCGGCTGCAGCAGAGGAGGATGTAAAAGAGCCGCCGAAGGAGATTGTAACAGCACAGATCGCAGGAATCGAAGTAATGGATCTTGAGGATGCCGTAAAAAAGCATTATGGAAGATCAATATTTATGCAGAGAGCGGAATGGGTTGTACAGGACCGATCATTCGTGTATCAGATGCAAACCTTGAGAAAGCTCATGAAGAGCTTAAGAAAGCCGGATACATTAATTAATTATAGTGAGAGGTCATATAGTTGGCAACAACTTAAAAACAGGGAGAAAGCTTGGAGAAATCCGAGCTTTTTCTCTACTATAAAGATAGTAACTGAATCGTATTTACAAAATGAATTAATGACAGAATATTTGCGAAAAAAAAGATAAAATATGATAAACTATAGTAAAACATACTATATTAAAACGCATCTGAGTGAAATGAGATGTTAAGAAGGGAGACGGCAATCATGTGGGAGCTGGAAAAAGCAATATTGGTAACGAATAACGACAGAGTGTATGAGAAGTATAAGGATCAGATGAAAGTGATTCTTCTTGATGGGTATGAAGACGTTCTGATTAAGGTGAGAGATCTTGTCTATGATAAGCATGTGCTTCTGACACATCCGCAGGCATCCAGCCTGAAACCGAATCAGACACCATATCGATCGGTAGTTGTATATCCGAAGGGCGAAGAGGATAATATAAAAGATATCATGCTGATCGACAAATGCATTCAGGTTTATCAAGAGTGGCAGGATATCGCACCAAGTCCAAAGAGTTATCAGGAAAAGGTGGCGAATGATTTTAAGACAATCGATTTATCGGTGATTGACAATATTATTCCAAGAATTAGTTAGAAAAAGCAGGTAAGAAAAAGAATAGGCGGTGGAGCGATGCTGGATAATAAAGAAACAACACAGAATTACTTCAAAGGTTTAACGAGAAAAGATTATATTGAAAGAGTATGTAAAATTATGGAGAAAGATGGGGCTGAAGATCTTTCTATTCGTAGAATCGCGAAGGAGCTGGGCTGTTCGTCAGCTGCATTATACCGTTATTTTAACAGCAAGTCGGAACTGATGTATTATGTCAGCCTGAATACGCTGGAGGGATATATTATCCGCTTGAATCAGGCGGAAAAAAACCTGGAGAGGAGTATGGGATATCTATGTGGGTGTGTGGTATTGTTACAGCCAGGAGGCTTTCCGACATCCAAAAGATTATAATAGACTGTTTTTTGAACATACGAATGAATATTTGGGTGGAGCTATGAAGGAATTCTATCAGATGTTTCCACAAAATATTAATGAGGCAAACAAATTCTTTTCAGAGATGCTTGGAACAGCAGATTTCTGGGGACGTGATTTTGAAATGTGTAAAAATGCATGAAAGCAGGGGCAATTTCTGAGGAGAATGCGCTTATTTTAAATCGCATGTCCTGTATTTTGTATAAAGGATATTTTAAAGGAGTGATGGATGACGGGATTGAAGAAGATGAAATCGAAGAAAGAGTTCATTCATTTATAGATGATCTCGATATAATCGTTAAGGCACTTGCGTCAGAATTGCAGGGATATGACGGATATTTTAAACAAAAAACGTGAAAAGAATGATAAAAAATAGGCAATCTGCACAAAAACATCTATAGATATTTTGTATTATTGACGATATTTATAAAAGGGGGTTGCGCATTTAAAAAATGTGTGTATAATTAGAACTATCAAAAGCAATTACTTACATGGAAAAAAGTTATCACGATTATATTTTTTTGAAAGTAAACATAAAAAAGCAAAAAAAGATATTTTTTTATTATATGTTATCATGATTACATTCCGCGCGCTTGAGGAATTTGTAAAAGAAAAATTGCCAGCTTTCGGAAATGAAAAACGTGATTATATTTTAAGTGTTAAGTTATCGCGATTACAAATCATAAGGAGGGAATTTGTATGAAACTAGAACTCGGCAAATTTGAGATCAAGGACATCCAGTTTGCAGACAAATCAATGTGGAAAATCACGTATTGTATGTAAACAAAGAAGAGGTGGAAGCACTTGTATTGGAGGACGACAAGCTGATCGGATGCCATTTGGAAATTGCAAAACCTGGTGAGGCAACAAGAATCACACCTGTTAAGGATGTCATTGAACCACGTGTGAAAGTGAGCGGCGGAGAGATTTTCCCAGGAATTATCGGAAAGGTATCACCACAGGTTGGATCTGGAAGAACACATGCTTTAGATGGCTGCTGCGTAGTTACAGTCGGAAGAATCGTTGGATTCCAGGAAGGTGTTATTGATATGAGCGGACCGGCTGCAGAATATTGCCCATTTTCAAAAACATATAATCTGTGCGTAGTCATTGAACCAAAGGATGGATTAGAAACTCATGTATATGAGAAAGCAGGACGTATGGCAGGATTGAAAGTAGCTACATATCTTGGAGAGCTTGTAAGAAATCTTGAGCCAGATGTAATTGAGACATATGAGACAAAACCAGTATTTGAGCAGGCAGCACAGTATCCTGATCTGCCAAAGATAGGATACATACATATGCTTCAGTCACAGGGACTTCTGCATGACACATATTATTATGGTGTAGATGCAAAACAGATCGTTCCGACATTCATGTATCCAACAGAGATTATGGATGGAGCAATCGTATCTGGTAACTGTGTGGCTCCATGTGATAAAGTTACAACATATCATCATTTCCACAATCCGGTTATTGATGAATGCTACAAACATCATGGAAAAAGACATTAACTTTATGGGAGTTATCCTTACAAATGAGAATGTATTCCTTTGCTGATAAAGAGAGACATTCCGATATGGTTGCAAAATTCTGTGAATGGCTGCAGTTAGACGGAGTTCTGATTACAGAGGAAGGTTATGGTAACCCGGATACAGACCTCATGATGAACTGTAAAAAAAGGTTGAGAGAGTAGGTACAAAGGTTTGCCTGATCACAGATGAGTTCCCAGGAAAAGATGGTAAATCAGCATCTCTGGCAGATACATGTGAAGAGGCAACAGCACTTGCATCATGTGGACAGGGAAATGCAACACTGATGTTCCCAGCTATGGATAGAGTAATTGGAACTCAGGAATTTATTGAAAGCCAGATTGGTGGATGGGCTGGATGTATCAACGAAGACGGATCTTTCGAGGCAGAGCTTCAGATTATCATCGCATCTACAATCGCAAATGGATTTAACAAACTGGCTGCAAGAGGATACTAAGAAGGGGGATTCAGAGTTATGGCAAAATATAAAATCGTTCATTATCTTAATCAGTTCTTCGGTGGAATTGGTGGAGAAGATAAAGCAGACTTCCAGCCGGAAGTAAGAGAAGAAATTATAGGACCTGGTATGGCACTGAATGACGGACTGGGCGATGATTATGAGATTGTTGCAACAGTTATCTGTGGTGACAACTATTTTGGAGAAAATCTTGATAAAGCAACAGATACAATCGTTGAGATGGTAAAGAAATACGAGCCTGATATCTTTGTTGCAGGACCTGCATTTAATGCTGGACGTTATGGTGTTGCTTGCGGTACAATTTGTAAAGCGGTTGAAGAGCGACTCGGTATTCCGGTACTCTCTGGTATGTATGAAGAGAACCCTGGAGCTGATATGTTTAAACAGGATGTAATCCTTGTAAAGACAGGTAACTCTGCTGCAACTATGAAAAAAGCAGTTCCACAGTTTGTAACATTGATTAAGAAACTGGCTACAGGCGAGGAGATTCTTGGACCATCAATCGAAGGATATCTTGAGCGTGGTATCCGTGTGAACTATTTCGCAGAAGAAAGAGGAGCAACTCGTGGTCTTAAGATGCTGCTTAAAAAGATAGCAGGAGAGCCATTTGAGACAGATCTTCCTATGCCGAAATTCGACCGTGTAGAGCCAGGAAAAGCAATTGAAGATCTTAGCAAAGCAAAGATTGCAATCGTTACATCTGGTGGTATTGTACCAGTTGGTAATCCGGATCATATCGAGTCCTCTAATGCGACGAAGTTTGGATGGTATACAATGGAAGGCATGGACAGAATGTCTAAAGATGACTATATGACAATCCATGGTGGATATGACAGACAGTTCGTACTGGAAAATCCGAACCTTGTAATCCCACTTGATGCACTTCGTAAATTACAGAAGGAAGGCGTATTTGGAGAATTATATCCTTATTTTGCAAGTACAACCGGAACTGGAACAGCTACAAATTCAGCAGCCAAATTCGGTGATGAGATTGGTAAAAAAATTAGTTGAAGAGCATGTAGATGCAGTTCTTCTTGTCAGCACTTGAGGTACCTGTACACGTTGCGGTGCAACGATGGTTAAAGGTATTGAAAAATACGGTATCCCAGTAGTTCATCTGTGTACAGTTGTTCCGATTTCCAGAACAATCGGTGCGAATAGAATTATCCCTTGCTGTTGGTATTCCTTATCCACTTGGAGATCCAACTGAGGGTGAAGAAGAGTCCTACAAGATTCGTGAGAAATTGTAAGAAGAGCATTCAAGGCTCTTCAGACTCCGATAACAGAGCAGACTGTTTTTGAAAAAGATGAGTGGTAAGTCATTGACATAAGTATACATTGAGCAATTACCGGCTTATATGCCGGTAATTGCTCATAAGAAAAGAAATGAATGAAAAGGGGCACATTATGGGTAGTGCGGAAAAGGTGAGTTGGAAACGAGTACTGATACTTGCGGGAGCAATCATTGCATTTTACAATTGGATCCGGTTTTGCAACAGGTCAGGAAATCATTCAATATTATACAGCATATGGAGTAAAAGGATTACTTGTAATTTTGGTATTCCTGGTAGCTTTTCTTTATTACAATTTTAACTTTGCAAAAGCAGGTGCAGAGCAGAAGTTTGAAAAAGGAAATGATGTATACAAACATTTTTGTGGAAAGTATGTAGGAACTTTCTGTGATTATTACTCCACATTATTCTGTTACATGTCCTTCTTCGTTATGGTAGGAGGAGCATCCTCTACACTTCATCAGGAATATGGACTTCCGGCATGGGTAGGAGGAGTCGTTCTGACAGCACTGGCAGTGATTACAGTTGTAGGTGGACTGAACTCCATGGTTGATGCCATCGGTGCTGTAGGACCGGTAATCGTAGTGCTTTGTATTGCCATTGGAGTTATTACATTAATTCGTGATGGCGGTGATGTTGGAGCTGGATTGGATATTATTAAAAATGCAGCTTACGAAGGCGCAGCGAATGGGGAAACAATTAAGAGTGCAGGATCCAACTGGCTTGTTTCTGGTTTATCATATGCCGGTTTCGTGCTCCTGTGGTTCGCAAGCTTTACAGCAGCACTTGGTTCTAATAATAAGAAAAAAAGAATTAAATTATGGTATTATCGGTGGAACAGTTGCAGTTTGTGTGGCAATTGCAGTAGTAATGTTCGCACAGATTTCAAACATTAATACTCCGATGATTGGAAGTAGTGATACATTTGTATGGAATGCAGATATCCCAAATCTGATTCTTGCAGCTAAGATCTGGAAGCCATTCTCCGCTATCTTTGCAATTATTGTATTTGCAGGTATTTATACAACAGCGGTTCCACTCCTTTATAATCCAGCTTCTAGATTTGCAAAAAGAGGGAACATCACAGTTCAAGATTCTCACTATTGTTCTTGGAGTTCTCGGTTTAATTGTAGGATTATTCCTTCCATTCAGAGTATTGGTTAATATTATCTATGTATTAAAATGGATATGTTGGAGCAGTTTTAATTCTCTTTATGATTTACAAGAACATCAAAGATCTGATGAATAAAAAAGAAAGCAAATTAATATAGAAATTGCCGATAATAGGGGCGCTGAGAAATCAGCGCCCCTTTGTTGCCTGGAATTAAAAAAGTGATTGACCACAGAGCGATTAAAGAATATTTAGAGAAAATGAATAGAATAAGTCGATAATTAACTGTGAATTATTGAAAAAAATCTAACAAAACGATTGACAATAAGCACGCTTACTGTTATTATCTTAACATAAACAATAAATAAGCGCGCTTATTAAAAAAATGTATCAATGTCGTTCATAGAGACTATCTATGAATCAGAAAAGGAGGACAATCACATGAGACTGGAGATTGGCAATTTCTATGTTAAGGATATCAAGTTTGGCGACAAGTTATCCTTTTTGATGACGGAGTGCTTACAATTAATAAAGAAAAAGCACTTGATTTTATCCGTGAAGATGAGAGAATCACGGAGGCAGATCTTTATATTGCAAAACCTGGAGATAAGATCCGTATGTGTCCGGTAAAGGAAGCAATCGAGCCTAGAGTAAGATTGGATGGAAGAGGACTTTTCCCTGGATATACAAGTGAACTTGCAAAGGCAGGAGATGGAGTTTTACATGCATTAAAGAACTGCAGCGTACTCGTAGTCGGAAAACACTGGGGAGGTTTCCAGGATGGATTGATCGACATGAGTGGTGAAGGACAGAAATATACATACTTCGGTTATTTGAACAATATTGTACTCGTAGCAGATACGAATGAGGATTTTGAGAAGCATGAGCAACAGAAGAAGAATGATGCACTTAGAAGAGCAGGACATAAACTTGCAGAGTTCATCGGACAGTGTGTAAAAGAACTGACACCGGAAGACACAGAAGTTTATGATCTTGAGGCGATGATCAAACGTAGTCCGGAGATTGAAAAGCTTCCATCTGTTGTATATGTTATGCAGCCACAGTCTCAGATGGAAAATCTGGGATACAATGATCTGGCATATGGCTGGGATATGAACCGTATGCTTCCAACAGTAATGCATCCAAATGAGGTACTGGATGGCGCTATCGTATCTGGAAGTTTCATGCCTGTATCATCAAAATGGTCAACATACGACTTCCAGAACACACCGAATATCAAGGCTCTTTACAGAGAGCATGGTAAGACAATTAATTTCCTCGGAGTAATTATGTCAAACCTGAATGTAGCTTTGGATCAGAAAGAACGTGCTGCACTTTATGTAGCACAGATTGCAAAGACACTCGGAGCAGATGGTGCGGTCGTCGCAGAAGTAGGTTATGGCAACCCGGATGCCGACTTTGTAGGATGTCTTGTTGCGCTTGGGGATGCCGGTGTTAAGACAATTGGAGTTACCAATGAATGTACAGGACGTAATGGTACATCTCAGCCACTTGTAACACTGGATGAGAAGTGTGATGCAATTGTATCCTGTGGAAATGTATCTGAATTAATTGAATTGCCTCCAATGGAAACAGTACTTGGAGAACTTCAGTCGTTAGCAAGAGACGGTCTGTCCGGTGGCTGGGCTGGAGATGAGATCTTAGGACCTTCAGTAAGAGAAGATGGATCCGTTATTATGGAGAATAACTCAATGTTCTGTGGTGATCAGGTAGTTGGATGGTCCCCGAAGACAATGAAAGAATTCTAAGGAGGGCAATAGCGATGAAAAAAAGCAATCTTATATATTAATCAGTTTTTTGGTCAGATTGGTGGAGAAGAAAAAGCTGGTATTGAACCAGAAATCCACGAAGGTCAGATTGGACCAGCAATACAGCTTGAAAAAGAGTTAAATGCAGAAGTTACCCATACAATTATCTGTGGTGACAACTATATTGGTACCAATACTGACGCTGCAGTTGCAACAATTCTCGGAATGCTTGAAGATAAAGAGTTTGATATTTTCCTTGCAGGGCCAGCATTTCAGGCAGGACGTTATACCGTTGCATGTGGAACAATCTGCAAGGCAGTAAAAGAAAAATTTGGTGTACCTGTTGTAACATCTATGAACGAGGAGACGCCAGGTGTAGATATGTTTAAAAAAGATATGTATATCTTAAAAGGCGGTAATATTGCTTCAAAGATGAGACAGGATGTGTAAAAGCAATGGCAAAAGTTGCCAACAAGCTTCTTGCTGGTGAGCCGGTCGGCTCCGCGGATGAAGAAGGATATTTCCCGAGAGGAATCCGTCATCAGGTATGGCTTTCAGATGGAAAACCGGCATATGAGCGTATGGTAGATATGCTTGTTAAGAAATTAAATGGACAGCCATTTGAGACAGAGCTTCCGATTCCGAAGCTTGATCGAGTACCGATCGCTCCTGCTATCAAGGATTTGTCAAAAGCAAGAATCGCACTTCTGAATACCGGTGGTATTGTACCTGTAGATAATCCGGATCATATTCAGTCAGCATCTGCAACACGTTGGGGACGTTATGATGTGTCAAATATGGAACGGTTAAAAGGTGGAGAGTTCAAGACAATTCATGCTGGATTTGACCCTGCAGCAGCAGACGCAGATCCAAACGTTATTACTCCGATTGATGCACTGAAGGTATTAGAAAAAGAGGGAGTTTATGGAAGCCTCCATCCATATTTCTATACAACAGTCGGAACAGGAACAACTGAGGCAGAGGCTGCCAGAATGGCAAAAAGAAATCATTCCATATCTTCAGGAAGATCATGTTGATGGTGTTATCATGGTTAGTACTTGAGGTACCTGTACACGTTGCGGTGCAACGATGGTAAAAGAGGTTGAGAAGGCTGGATTCCCAATCGTACAGATGTGTAATCTGGTGCCTGTAGCTAAGACAGTAGGATCTAATAGAATCGTACCTACAATTTCTATTCCTTATCCACTTGGAGATCCAGATACTCCGAAGGAAGAGCAGTGGAAACTGCGTTATCACAGAACAAAGGTTGCTCTGGAGGCTCTGGCAACGGATATTAAAGAGCAGACAGTATTTAAAGTATGATAACTGTTCGATGATTTAGAGTGAACGGGCAGATGGTTATACATCTGCCCACTACTATATCTGGCTTAGTTTGATGAAGGAGAATTGAATATGGGAGAAAAGAAAGGTAAGAATACAGTTTTTTATGTATCACTGATTATCGTCGGCATTATAGCAGTCTGGTCAGTTGCATTTAATGATAGTTTTACGGTAGTAGCTAATGCGGCATTTAAAGTTTTGACCACAGATTTTGGATGGTTATATCTGATTTCTATGATTATATTCTTTGGCTTTATTGTATATTTTGCATTTGGAAAATATGGAAAAATTCGTTTAGGAAGCGATGATTCCAGACCGGAATACAGTAATATAACATGGTTTGGACTTCTATTTGGATGTGGAATGGGAGTTGGTCTTGTATTCTGGGGAGTAGCTGAGCCGCTTACTTATTATCTGAATCCGACAGATGGAATTGAGGCAGCATCTCAGGCATCTGCAAACTTTGCATTTGAGAATTTCTTTATGCACTGGGGAATTCTTCCATGGGCAAACTATGCAGTTATCGGTCTTGCACTTGCATACTTTATGTTCCGTAAGAACAAAAAAGGTTTGTTAAGTGTTATGCTTGAGCCGTTAATTGGTGAGAAGCTTGCAAATGGATGGCTTGGCAAGGTTGTTGATATTCTTGGTGTATTTGCGACAGTTGCAGGAGTTGTAACATCTCTTGGACTTGGAACATTGCAGATTAATGCCGGATTTAATTATTTATTTGGTGTCCCAATCAATTTAGTAGTAGAAATTATTATTATTATAATTGTATCATTTCTTTATATTGGATCCGCAGTATCCGGGCTGGATAAAGGAATTAAGATTATTTCTGATACAAACCTTTATGTTGCAATCGGACTTTTGGCAGTATGCTTTATAGTGGGACCAAAAAGTAGAGACTTTGAATGCATTTGTAAATGGTATGGGTCAGTATATCGGTAATTTTATTCCAACTGCACTTAAGATTAATTCTTATAGTGACAATAGTTGGTTCGGAAGCTGGAGATTGTTCTACTGGGCATGGTTCATTGCATGGGCACCGTTCGTTGGAGTATTTGTAGCACGTATCTCTAAAGGACGGACTATTCGAGAATTTGTACTTGGTGTAGTACTTGTACCGACAATTGCTTCCTGTATTTGGGGTGCAGTATTTGGTAACCTTGGTATCAACCTTGGAGAAAAAGGTCTAATGGCGATTGAAAAGCTCCAGGAAGCGGTAGCAACACCGGAGGTTGGACTTTTCGTAGTGCTTGGACAATATCCGCTTGGATTTATTTTATCACTGGTAGCCTTGGTATCCTTATGTGCATTCTTTGTAACATCTGCAAATTCAGGAGTTTATGTATTGTCTATGCTGTCAACGGACGGTGCAATCAATCCTCCAAATGGCAGAAAGATTCTCTGGGGGAGTTATCCAGTCAGTTATGGCGATCGGACTTCTGATGGCTGGTGGATTGAAACCGCTTCAGACAATCTCACTTGTAGCAGCGTTCTTATTTATTTTTGTAATGCTTGGAACGATTGCAGCATTTATTAAAGTGTTGAAGGAAGAAAAGGCATAGTGAAAATGTTTTTTTTCAAAATAATTAAATACAAAAAGCTGAAGAAAGAATGTGTGGAGCATTCTTGGATATATCAGGTGAGAAAAAGAGCTGAAGAATTCGAATCCTTCAGCTCTTTTGATTAAACAATTCTGTAAAACGACAATGTTTGTATATGGGTTTTAATAAGTGTTTTTAATCTAAATCAATATTATAGGATGTAAGCGCTCTGCGGATAAACGAAACAGTTGTCGCAGTCGCCTCTTCAATTGACAAATATTCAGAGTCTTCCCGTAATGTCTCTAACATACCACGATAAAGCATAATATTCATTGTTGCCAGATTGTGAATGTCTGATTCTGGGAGAAAAATATTCTCTTTATTCAAAGAATCAGTCAATGATAAAAATTCACGTTCTGAGAAATTAGCAGATGAAAGCATATTTTTTGTAATTTGCAGCATCTTCACTCCAACTTTCAGGAAAAAAATATATCATAATAAGCGTGAAAATAGTAGGAAAAAAATCCCAGTTCGTATCTGCATGCTTAAAAAATAGCAGCCAGAAAATGTCTGGATGTGAGAAGGAGTGGAGACAGAAGCATTCCCAAATTTTCAGATATCTTTCAAGTGGCCTTGTAACCGGTTCTAAGTAGGCTGGCAGATCCTTAGCATATTGATCCAGATATTTCATAGCTGAAAAAAATTCTCAGTTCTTCAAAATCTGAAAAATAGTGATAAAGAGTCGCACTGTTATAGCCGGCTTTTTCTGCAGTTTTCCGAATAGATAAGCTGTCGATACCTTCTTCTTCAATGATCTCCAATGCAGCATTGATGAAGTAGCCCATAGTTTGCTGTCTGTACATTTGTTTACGATCTTTTTGTTGCATAAAAAATCCCCCAATAAAAAGTACTAAGACAAGCCTGCCCTAGTCATGGTATTTATTATATATGAAATACACGAAAAAAGCGAGCAAAAATTGTTTGAATTAGTGGAAAATAGTAGATGAGATATAGTAGATATGTTAACAAAGAAAACGACGAACTCTGCCATGGTTTGCCGTTTCCTTTGCTTAATTACAGAGTAATAGAGATTCAGATAGTATTGAAATTATTTGGCTGCTTTTTCGGCAAATGTAGTCGTTACCAGTTTATCGTACGGTGCACGTGTGTCAAGTTCTTCTGCGCTTTCCAGAATGTCCTGTAACAGTTCAAAACTTTTTTCTCAAATATGAGGTTATCTTTCCATGTGTCCTGTTCATAATAGCGGCTCACAATTGTTTCTATTGTATTAAGATTTGTTTCTTTAAACTGAGGTGCAATTGCTTCTGCAATTTCTTTTGGTGTATGTTTCTGTACATAATCCATACCTTTCTGCAATGCATCTGTAAATCCTTGAATTACATCTGCATTCTTCTCGATATAACTTTTCTTTGCTGAAAATGCAGTATAAGGTACATAGCCGCTGTCTGTACCGAGAGAAAGCAACTACATATCCCTTTTCCTCTTTTTCCAAATTTGTGGCTCCTGGTTCGAACTCAACCGTAAAATCAGCATTTCCTTCTGCAAATGCTGCTGCTGTAGAGCCAAAATCAATGCTCTGATCTATAATCAGATCTTTCGAAGGATCAATCCCATTTTGCCTTAAAATATACTCAAATACCATTTCTGGCATGCCACCTTTTCGTCCACCAAGTACTTTTTTTATCTTTCAAATCAGTCCAATGAAAGTCGGGGGGATTTCTTCTCTTGCTACCAGAAAATTTCCTGCACGTTGTGTAAGTTGTGCAAAGTTCACGACATAATCATTGGCTCCTTCATTGTAAGCATAAATTGAAGCTTCAGACCCCATAAATCCAATATCGGCGGTTCCGGATATGACTGCGGTCATGGTCTTATCAGCCCCAAATCCTGTGACCAGGTTGAGATTAATACCTTCTTCTTCAAAATAACCTTTTTCAATAGCAACATACATAGGTGCATAAAAGATAGAATGAGCTACTTCATTAAGTGTTACTGGCGTAAGGTTTTCTTCTTTGTTTGTTTTATCAGTGTTTATAATGGCTGAAGCATGTTTTGTCTTTTTTGTCTGGGAACAGCCAAAGAGAGCTGTCATCGACAATGCAAGAAGTAAAAGAAGTACAGAAATACGTTTTATCATACAGTCCTCCGTTAATAATTTTTTATGTTATATAGTATATTCAGTGTTGTAAAACAGGTGCTGCTTTAATGAAGTGTATTTATAAATTGTAACAGAATCTTAAACAGTAGTTTGTTTGGCAAATGGTGGGGGGGCATAATAGAGAAACATATAATTGACATTATAAAACATATGGCGTATTCTGAATGAAATGGGGAGTATTTGTATGCTCCCCACAGAATACAATTCAGAGTCACAGAAAGAACTTTGAAAGCATTCTTGAATACATATAATAGAAGAAACAGGAGAAAGACTATGAAGAAAATCGGATTTATCGGTGTTGGAATCATGGGGAAGTCCATGGTCAAAAATCTTATGAAAGCGGGATTTGAACTACATATATATGCAAGAACAAAAAGAGTAAAGTGAATGATGTGATAGAGGAAGGTGCTATCTTTCATGAGACGATTGGAGAATGTGTAAGAGCAAGCGAAGCTGTGATTACGATGGTAGGATTTCCTCAGGATGTGGAAGAAGTTTATTTTGATGAAGGAAATATTATGGATCAGGCAGAGAAAGGAATGTATCTGATTGATATGACAACGACCAGTCCGATGATTTCCAAGAAAATATATGAAGAAGGTAAAAAAGAAAGGAGTTCATGTTGTGGATGCGCCGGTGACCGGAGGTGATACAGGAGCAAAGGCAGGAACACTTTCTATTCTGGTCGGTGGCAACAAGGAAGATTATGAGGCTTGTATGCCGTTATTTGAAGCTATGGGAACGAATATCAATTATCAGGGAAGCGCAGGATGTGGACAGCATGCCAAAATGGCCAATCAGATTATGATTGCCGGAACCATGTCAGGACTTTGTGAGGCACTTAGCTATGCAAAAGCAAAAGGTTTGGATTGTGAGACTGTATTAAAATCTGTTGCGACAGGAGCAGCCGGAAGTAAGCAGCTAGATTTCTTTGGAGAGAAGATACTACACGGAGATTATAATCCTGGATTTTTTATGAAACATTTTATTAAGGATATGAAGATTGCTTTGATTGAAGCAAATCAGTGTGAGCTGGATTTGGATGTGCTTAGTCAGACACTTGCAAATTATGAAGTTTTGGAAGCAGAAGGGTATGGTGATCTTGGAACACAAGCGTTGATCAAATATTATGAAGAAGGTTACAATGAAGAAATCATTGAAGACTAAGATGGAAAGATTCAACAGAAATTAGAATGTGGAAACTAAGATGGAAAGATTCTGTGGAAACGTTGACATTTTCCTTGAAATCCGATATCATATACTTTATCGGGTAAAAGCGCTAAAGCGTCAAAGCTATAAAGGATTTTGAAATTTCAGTATGGAAAGAGGATAATTGAAATCATTTGAAGCTTTGTGCCAGAAAGGGGAATAATTAGCAATGCCTATTACGGATATTTTGGAGAAAAATTGTCGCCTGTACGGCGATGACGTCTGTCTGGTAGAGATTAATCCAGAGATGCCAGAGACAAAAAAAGGAGCACGTGGAAGGAGTATGATTTGATTGAACCATCCCGTGCACCATATTACAGACGCGAAATTACATGGAATGTATTCAATGAGAAAGCAAATCGATTTGCAAATCTGCTTCTGGAACGCGGAGTCCAAAAAGGGGACAAGGTCGGAATCCTTTTGATGAATTGTCTGGAGTGGCTGCCGATTTATTTTGGTATTCTGAAAACGGGAGCTTTGGCAGTACCGCTGAACTTCCGTTATTCAGCCGATGAGATTAAATATTGTGTAGAACTGGCGGATGTAGATATTTTAGTGTTCGGACCGGAATTTATCGGACGTGTGGAGGAGATTGCGGACGATATCGGAAGAGGAGGAAGACTTCTGTATTTTTGTAGGCGATGGCTGTCCGGGATTTGCAGAAGATTATACTTCGCATACAGCAAATTGTTCCAGTCAGTCACCAAAGATTGACATTGTAGATGAAGATGATGCAGCAATTTATTTTTTCTTCTGGAACAACAGGATTTCCAAAAAGCAATTTTACATAATCATGAATCTCTGAGCATGCTGCACAGTAGAGCAGAATCATCATGGACAGACAAAGGACGATGTGTTTTTATGTATTCCGCCACTTTACCATACAGGGGCTAAGATGCATTGGTTTGGAAGTCTTTTGACAGGTGGAAAGGCAGTCCTTTTGAAAGGAACGAATCCGAAGACAATTCTTCCTGCAGTTTCAGAGGAAAAATGTACTATCGTATGGCTGCTCGTACCGTGGGCACAGGATTTACTTCTTGCAATTGATAACAAAGATGTAGATTTGAAGGATTATGATCTGGAGCAGTGGAGACTTATGCATATCGGTGCGCAGCCGGTACCGCCAAGTCTGATTCGTCACTGGAAGGAATATTTCCCAAATCATAAATATGATACAAACTATGGATTGAGTGAATCTATTGGACCTGGATGTGTGCATCTTGGATTGGATCATATTGATAAAGTCGGTGCGATCGGTAAAGCAGGATTTGGCTGGGAGACAAAGATTATCGATGAGAATGGAAATCTGGTCGCACAGGGCGAAACTGGAGAGCTGGCAGTCAAAGGTCCGGGAGTCATGACTTGCTATTATAAAGATGAAAAAGCAACGGCTGAAGTACTTCATGATGGCTGGTTGTATACTGGAGATATGGCAATGGAAGATGAAGATGGATTTATCTATCTGGTTGACCGTAAGAAAGACGTCATTATCAGTGGCGGAGAGAATATTTATCCGGTACAGATCGAAGATTTTCTTCGTACCAATAATAAAATTCTGGATGTGGCAGTTATCGGACTTCCAGATCATAGACTGGGAGAAATTTCAGCAGCAATTATTGAGTTAAAACCTGGTGTAGAGTGCACAGAGGAAGAAATTGATGAATTCTGCAAGAAACTTCCAAGATACAAGAGACCTCGTAAGCTGATTTTTGCAAAGGTTCCTAGAAATCCTACTGGAAAGATTGAAAAGCCAAAGCTTCGTGAGAAGTATGGTGCAGCACATCTGGTCGCAGCGCAGAATCAGGTAGAGATTAAATAATAAAGAGTGATTTACTAGAAATATAAAAGTTCAGGGAGGGTTTGACTCGGTACAAGTCAAACCCTCCCTATTTTGGAATTGTCTATTTTCCAGCAGTTATATACTGCAAGTGATTTATTTATGTTCTTTTTTGATATTCCAGAGATGCTTCAATAAATCCACGGAACAATGGGTGTGGTCTGTTTGGACGGGATTTTAATTCTGGATGAGCCTGGGTCGCGATGAACCAAGGATGATCTGGAATCTCTACCATCTCTACAATACGTCCATCCGGAGAAAGTCCGGATAATAGCATACCATTTTGAGTCAGTACATCGCGGTAATCATTATTTACCTCATAACGATGACGGTGGCGTTCCTGAATTTCTTCAGATCCGTACAGCTTATATGCTTTGGAGCCTTTATTTAAAACACATGGGTAAGAGCCAAGTCTTAATGTTCCACCGATATTTTCTACATCAATTTGTTCTGGCATGATATGAATGACCGGATGTGTAGTATCTGGATCTAATTCAGCGCTGTGAGCATCATTGTATCCAATGACGTCTCTTGCAAATTCAACGATGGATAACTGCATTCCAAGGCAGAGCCCCAGGAATGGAATATTGTGTGTGCGAGCATATTTGATCGCTTCAAGCATACCGTCAATTCCACGATTGCCAAAACCACCTGGAACAAGAATACCACTGACATCGCCAAGAATTTCATCAACATTATCTGCAGTTACCAGTTCAGAATCTACCCACTTGATATTGACAGTAGCGCGGCTGAAAATTCCGCCATGTTTCAATGCTTCTACTACACTGATATATGCATCATGAAGCTGTGTGTATTTTTCCGACAAGTGCGACGGTTACTTCTGTGTTTGGATTTCGCAGATAGTTCACCATTTCTTTCCAGTCTTTTAAATCTGGTTCCGGACAATTTAAGTGCAAGCATTCGCATACTACCTGAGCCAGATGTTCTTCTTCCATTGCAAGTGGAGCTTCATATAAATATTCAACGTCCAGATTCTGCAATACGTGATTTGCAGGAACATTACAAAACAGAGCAAGTTTATCTTTAATTCCTGTTCCAAGTGGATATTCAGAACGACATACAAGAATATCTGGCTGAATTCCCATTCCCTGAAGTTCTTTCACACTAGCTTGTGTTGGTTTAGTTTTCATCTCTTGAGATGCTTTCAGGTATGGAATTAATGTAACATGAATGAGAATTACATTGTCATGTCCTTTTTCATGCTGGAACTGACGGATGGCTTCCAAAAATGGCTGACTTTCGATATCGCCTACAGTTCCTCCGACTTCAATGATTGCTACTTCTGTATTCTCAGCAGCAGGATTGCGATAAAAGCGAGATTTTATTTCGTTAGTAATATGAGGAATAACCTGTACAGTTCCTCCACCGAAATCTCCGCGTCTTTCTTTTGAAGTACGGACCAGTAGACTTTACCAGTCGTAACGTTGGAATTTTTACCGAGACTTTCATCGATAAAACGCTCATAATGACCAAGATCAAGATCTGTCTCAGTTCCGTCATCAGTTACAAATACTTCGCCATGTTGTACCGGGTTCATAGTACCTGGATCAATGTTGATATAAGGGTCAAATTTCTGCATAGTCACGGTATAACCACGAGCTTTCAGAAGACGACCTAAAGATGCAGCAGTGATTCCTTTTCCAAGTCCTGATACGACACCACCTGTAACAAATACATATTTTACTGCCATAATGTCCTCCTTAGAATGAAAAAAAATATGTTCAAGCATGTCCCCCAAAAACATATCTCAAAAAATACTTTAAAAGTATACACCTTTTTTATTAAAAAATACAGAGATTTTAGTCTCTTTTTTCATATTTTGCTTCATAAGTTGCCTGAATAGAAAGGCGCTTTAACTGTTTAATGTCTACAGAGCTTACCATGACGGAAGTATGTGCCTGGCATCCTGCAAGATTCGGAAGCTGTTCTAGTGCTTTCTTTGCAAGTGGATTAGAAGCTGCGCTTACAGAAAGGGCAATAAGAACTTCATCAGTATGAAGGCGCGGATTCTTGTTTCCGAGATACTTTGTCTTTAATGTTTGGATTGGTTCGATGGCTTCCGGTGAAATGACATGGCAGGAATGTTCGATGCCGGCCAGATCTTTCAAGGCATTAAGCAGCATGGCAGCAGTTGCTCCGAGCAGTTTGGAAGTCTTTCCTTTTAAATGCGTCCGTCATGAAGTTCGATAGCAGCAGCAGGACCATTAGTTATTTTCTCGTATTCAAGGGCAGCGTCAACAACTTTGCGGTCATGGATAGTAACACCAGCCTGGTTCATCAACATTTCGATGGTATAGACTTCATTGTCGGAGCACTGACCAAGAAGAAGACGGCGCAGGGATTCGTAATATCTGCGTAAAATTTCCTGTTTGGAAGCTTCGCGGCATGCCTCATCATCAATGATACAGTTTCCGGCCATGTTGACTCCCCATGTCAGTTGGTGATTTGTAAGGGCTTTCTCCGTAAATGCGTTGGAAAATTGCATTTAATACAGGAAAAATCTCGACATCACGGTTGTAGTTGACGGTTGTCTCGCCATAAGCTTCAAGATGGAATGGATCGATCATATTTACATCGTTCAGATCTGCAGTGGCTGCTTCATAAGCTAAATTGACAGGATGTTTCAACGGAATATTCCAGATAGGAAATGTCTCAAACTTGGCATAACCGGCACGGATTCCGCGTTCCAGTTCGTGATAGAGCTGGGAGAGGCAGACAGCCATTTTTCCACTTCCTGGTCCGGGGAGCAGTCACAACGACCAGTGGTCTGGAAGTTTCAATGTAATCATTTTTTTCCATAACCGTTCTCACTTACAATGACCGGAATGTTGGTCGGATATCCTGCAATCAAGTAGTGGCAGTATACACGGATGCCCATTTTCTCCAGGCGGGCTTTAAATAAGGAAGCACTTTCCTGGTTACTGTATTTTTGTAATAACAACACTGCCGACCTAGAGTCCGCGATCACGGTAAATGTTCATCAGGCGGAGAACATCAGAATCATAAGTGATTCCAAGATCTCCACGGATTTTGTTTCGCTCGATGTCTTCGGCGCAGATCACGATGATAATTTCTGCCTGATCGGAAAGCTTGTCCAGCATACGGAGCTTACTGTCAGGTTGAAATCCAGGCAGTACACGGAAGCGTGATAATCGTCAAATAATTTGCCTCCGAATTCCAGATAGAGCTTATTGTCAAACTGACTGATTCGCTCTTTAATGTGGGCAGACTGCATCTGCAGATACTTGTCATTGTCAAAACCAATTTTCATAATGAATAAATCCTCTCTTGTCCTCTGTATTATATTATGAGTTCTATCGTTCATATGCCGGAACTGTTCTGAAATATACAGAAAAAAATTCAGGCATGAAAAACCACAGAAAAAGTATACTACATATTATGGTTAGTTTACAATCTTTTCATAATGTTTTTATTGATTTCTAACAAGGCTGTCAGTATAATGGAGAGTGACACAGGAGGAGAAAAATGGACAACCAGAACGGAAACAAGGATAATAATAAAAATAACAAACAAGGCTTTTCTTTTGTCATACTGATTACGATGCTGACGGCACTTTTGGTATTTGCTATGTATCAGTTTCAGGGAGTGGACAGTGACCAGGAAATTACTTATAACAAGTTCCTGAAGATGATTGATGAGAAGAAGGTCGAGAAAGTTGAAATTAAGAGTGACAGGATTCTGATCACGGCAAAGAAGGAAAGTGGAGATAAGGTCAACAAGGAATATTACACAGGCCGGATGAATGATGATCAATTGGTGGAGAAATTGGAAAAAGCAAAGATTGATTTCAATCAGGAGGTACCGGATACAACTTCTGCAATTGTTGCCCAGTATGCTATGAATATCATTCCGCTTGTCATATTTATTGCACTGATCGTATGGATGACCCGTAAGATGTCGAAAGGCGGAGGCATGATGGGAATTGGCAAGAGTAATGCCAAGATGTATGTGGAAAAACAGACCGGTGTCACATTTAAGGATGTTGCAGGACAGGATGAGGCCAAAGAATCACTGCAGGAGGTGGTGGATTTTCTGCATAATCCGGGGAAATATACCACCATCGGAGCGAAGCTGCCGAAAGGAGCGTTGCTTGTAGGACCTCCGGGAACCGGTAAAACACTTCTGGCAAAGGCAGTAGCAGGAGAGGCAAAAGTACCGTTTTTTTTCATTGAGTGGATCTGCATTTGTAGAGATGTATGTCGGTGTCGGAGCATCCAGAGTCCGAGACTTGTTTAAACAGGCACAGCAGATGGCACCGTGTATTATTTTTATTGATGAGATCGACGCCATTGGTAAGAGCAGAGATAATCAGATGGGAAGCAACGATGAGAGAGAACAGACATTGAATCAGCTTCTGGCTGAGATGGATGGATTTGAGAGTAACAAGGGACTGGTGCTTCTTGCAGCTACAAACCGTCCGGAGATTCTGGACCCGGCGCTTTTACGGCCAGGTCGTTTTGACCGTCGGGTTATTGTGGAACGTCCGGATCTGAAAGGACGTGTGGAAGTACTGAAAGTGCACTCTAAAGACGTGAAGATGGATGAGACGGTTGATCTGGAAGCAATCGCACTTGCAACATCCGGTGCGGTTGGCTCAGATCTTGCCAATATGATAAATGAAGCTGCGATCAACGCGGTTAAGCATGGAAGAAATGCCGTATCACAGGCGGATCTTTTTGAAGCAGTGGAAGTTGTGCTGGTAGGTAAAGAAAAAGAAAGACCGTGTGATGAATCAGGAAGAGCGCAAGATTGTGTCTTACCATGAAGTCGGACATGCGCTTGTTAGTGCGTTGCAGAAGGATTCTGAGCCAGTTCAGAAGATTACGATCGTACCGCGTACGATGGGAGCACTTGGATATGTTATGCAGACTCCGGAAGAAGAAAAGTTCCTGAATACAAAGAAAGAACTGCAGGCTATGTTAGTTGGAATGCTCGGAGGACGTGCTGCAGAAGAGATTGTATTTGATACAGTGACAACAGGGGCTTCTAATGATATTGAGAAAGCAACCAGTGTGGCAAGAGCTATGATTACCCAATATGGTATGAGTGAGAAGTTCGGGCTGATCGGGCTGGAATCGGTCCAGAACAGATATTTGGACGGACGTCCGGTTATGAACTGTGGTCAGGAGACAGCTTCTGAGATTGATCATGAAGTTATGAAGATGCTGAAAGAAGCTTATGAGGAAGCAAAGAAACTTCTTTCAGAACACAGAGAATCACTGGATAAGATTGCAGCATTTCTGATTGAGAAAGAGACAATCACAGGAAAAAGAATTCATGAAGATTTTCCATGAAGTAGAAGGAATTGCAGAAGAGTAATACAGAAAGTTAATGTATTTGAATACCGTTTCCCGGGCAAATCAGATTTTTGTCAGGGAGGCGGTATTTTCTGTTACATTGAGTTGAAAAAACAGGGAGTAAATTATGTTTGATATTCAGGAAGAATTAAAAAACTGCCGGGCAAGCCGGGAGTTTATCTGATGCATGATGAGACAGATAAAATCATCTATGTGGGAAAAAAGCAATCAGTCTGAAAAACCGTGTGCGGCAGTATTTCCAGAGCAGCCGTAACAAAGGTGCCAAGATTGAGCAGATGGTGACTCATATTTCCAGGTTCGAGTATATCGTAACAGATTCGAACTGGAAGCACTAGTGCTGGAGTGTAATCTGATCAAAGAGCACAGACCCAAATATAACACAATGTTGATGGACGACAAGGCTTATCCATTTATAAAAGTTACTGTGCAGGAGCCATTTCCAAGAGTGATGTTGGCAAGAAGAGTGCAGAAAGATAAGGCAAAGATATTTTTGGCCCCTATACGAGTGCCGGGGCAGTGAAAGACACAATAGAACTGATTCGAAAGTTATATTTTATCCGAAGCTGTAACCGGAGACTGCCAAAGGATATTGGAAAAGAGCGGCCATGTCTGAACTATCATATTCATCAGTGCAAAGCTCCATGTCAGGGATACATTTCGAAGGAGGAATACCGCAAGTCTGTAGAGGAAGTCTTACATTTTCTGAATGGCAATTATGATCCGATTCTGGAAAAGTTGAAGGCACAAATGGAAGAAGCGTCAGAGGCATTGGAGTTTGAGCGGGCAATTGAATATCGGGAGTTGATAAACAGTGTACAGAAAATTGCACAGAAGCAGAAAATTACAGACACTGCGGGAGATGACAGGGATATTGTGGCAGTATCAAAAGATTTGGAAGATGCGGTTGTGCAAGTGTTTTTTATTCGAAATGGAAGATTGATCGGGCGGGATCATTTTTATCTGAAGCTAGTGGATAAGGAGACAAAGGCAGAGATACTTTCCAGTTTTATCAAGCAATTTTATGCAGGGACACCATATATTCCGGACAGATTATGTTGCCAGAGGAAATACCAGATCATGAGATTATTGAGGAATGGCTGACAAGGAAAAAAAGAGCATAAAGTACATCTGGTCATTCCGAAAAAAAAAAGAACAAAGGAAAAAAACTGGTAGAGCTGGCAGAAAAAAAATGCCCGAATGGTTCTGACGAAGGATAAAGAGCGGATTAAGAGAGAAGAGGGAAGAACGATTGGTGCAGTCAAAAGAACTTCAAAATCTTTTGGGCTTAACCGGATTGCATCGTATGGAGGCGTATGATATTTCCAATACAAATGGATTCGAATCAGTTGGCTCTATGGTTGTCTATGAAAAAGGAAAACCGAAGAGAAATGACTACCGTAAATTCAAGATTAAAGGGGTAAAAGGGGCGAACGATTATGCCAGTATGAATGAAGTGCTTACAAGGCGGTTCGGGCACGGCTTAAGAGAAAAAGAAGAAGGTCGAGAACTTGGCAGTTTTACGGCATTTCCAGATTTGATTCTGATGGACGGTGGTAAAGGGCAGGTAAATATTGCACTGGAAGTGCTGGATAAGCTGAATCTGGATATTCCAGTCTGCGGTATGGTAAAGGATGATCACCACAGAACCAGAGGGCTTTATTATCACAATGAAGAGATTCCTATTGACCGGAATTCGGAAGCATTCAGACTGATCACGCGCATTCAGGATGAAGCTCACCGGTTTGCAATTACATTTCACAGGCAGCTTCGCAGTCAAGGACAAGTTCATTCGATTTTGGATGATATTCCAGGTGTTGGACCAGCAAGAAGAAAAGATTTAATGAAGCATTTTGCCAACATTGAGGCAATCAAGAATGCCACTGTAGAGGAACTAAAGAGTCTTCCTTCTATGAATGAAAAAAATCCGCTAAGGATGTGTATGATTTTTTTCACTGATATGCTATAATTTTAATATTAGTAATAGGATGCCTGGAAGGAGAGACATATATGCGAAAAAATGTAGTTCAAATGAAGCAGATTGTCGAGAAGATGAATCTCAAAAATCTTACACCGGATGTAGAGTTGTCGGATAAGGCTGTGGAGGTTCCGGATATTAACCGTCCTGCATTACAATTGACAGGATTTTTTGAAAGATTTGATTCGGAACGGGTGCAGGTCATCGGTTATGTAGAATATAGCTACCTGACAACATTGGAAGAAAAAAAAAAGAGGAAATTTATGACACGCTTCTTTCTTACAAGATTCCATGCCTGGTATTTTGCCGTGCTTTAAAACCAGATGATATGCTCTTGCAAAAAGGCAACAGAAGCGAATATTCCGGTATTTTCAACAGATTCACATACATCTGCATTTATGGCAGAAATCATTCGGTGGTTAAATGTTCAGTTAGCACCATGTATTTCCATCCATGGAGTACTGGTAGATGTCTACGGTGTCGGTGTGCTGATTATGGGAGAGAGTGGTATTGGAAAAAAGTGAGGCGGCTCTGGAACTGATTAAGAGAGGGCACCGGCTTGTCAGTGATGATGTGGTTGAGATCCGCAAGGTCAGTGATGAGACGCTCGTGGGAACAGCGCCGGATATTACAAGGCATTTTATTGAGCTCAGAGGTATTGGAATTGTGGACGTTAAGACTTTATTCGGTGTTCAAAGCGTCAGAGAGACAAAGAATATTGACCTTGTTATTACACTGGAGGAGTGGAATAAAGAGCGTGAGTATGATCGCCTGGGACTGGAAGATCAGTATACAGAATTTCTTGGGAATAAGGTAGTCTGCCACAATCTTCCAATCCGTCCAGGACGTAATCTGGCTATTATTGTAGAGACGGCTGCTATTAATCACAGACAGAAGTCTATGGGTTATAATGCTGCACAGGAGCTATATCAGAGAGTACAGCGTAATCTTACAAAAAAAAAAAGATTAAAATATATACACGAGGAGAAAATAACTATGAAATACTGTGTTGGAGCAGATGTTGGGGGAACCACTATAAAACTGGGATTGTTTACAGTGGATGGAGAAATTCTTGATAAATGGGAGATTATTACAAGAACTGAAAATGAAGGTGAATCCATTCTTCAAGATATAGCAACGGCTTTAAAGGAAAAGATTCAGGAAAAAGCAATTCCGGCAGAAGAAGTGATAGGAATTGGAATGGGAATTCCGGCACCGGTAAATTCGGAAGGTATTGTGAGAAAGACAGCGAATCTTGGATGGGGATATAAAGAGGTTAAGAAAGAATTAGAGAATCTGACAGGTTGGCAGGTTGTTGTTGGCAATGATGCCAATGTAGCGGCACTCGGTGAGATGTGGAAAGGTGCTGGACATGGTGAGAAGAATATGGTCATGGTCACACTTGGAACTGGAGTTGGCGGAGGAGTGATCATGGGAGGAAGGCCTTTGATCGGTGCCAATGGAGCTGGCGGAGAAATCGGACATATCTGTGTAAATTACTTTGAAGAAAAGTGTTGTGGCTGTGGAAAGAAAGGCTGTCTTGAACAGTATGCGTCTGCAACAGGAATTGCAAGAATTGCCAGAGAACATCTCGCAGCTGATACGAAAGATTCAATATTGCGAACTTATGATTTAGATAAGATAGATGCAAAAATCGTATTTGATGCCTTAAAAGAAGGTGACCAGCTTGCAGTAGATGTTGTAGAAGAATTCGGAGAATACCTGGCGAAAGGATTAGCAGACGTAGCAGTCGTAGTAGATCCAAGCCTTTTTGTAATTGGAGGAGGAGTGTCAAAAAGCAGGAGAAATTCTCCTTACATATATAGAAAAATATTATCGCAAGCGAGCCTTTTTTGCAAATAAAGATACTCAGTTTGCTATTGCAAGCCTTGGAAATGATGCAGGAATCTGTGGAGCTGCAAAATTGATCCTGGATAGTCAAGTGTAGAAGGCAGATGTTTCGAATATAGGAATATAGGAAAGGAGAGTGGATATCCACTCTCCTGTTTTTGCTTTTTAAATTATCAATACTGGGGTAAGCCAAAATGATTATTGTGTGTTACCACCAGCATCACCGCCACCGGTATTGCCACCGGTATCACCACCACCGGTATTGCCGCCGGTATCACCACCACCAGTGTTACCCCCACCAGCATCACCGCCGCCGGTATTGCCGCCGGTATTGCCGCCAGTGGTGCCGCCAGTGGTGCCGCCAGTATTATCTCCGGTATTAGTACCGGTATTGTTACCAGTATTATCGCTATTTGTGTCATGGGACTTACTGTCATTTTCTTCAGAATCATAGTCTTCAGAATGTTTTTTATGTCCCGGACAACTCTGATCTGGAAGGCTGTCTGTTGCAAAGTATTCTGTTACACTTGGACAACTGGAATTTGCCAGATATCCGCTAATTGTGCAGACGGATTTTTGCTCTACAGAACTTGGCATTACAAAATCTTTTGTTTCAAGATTCTCATGTACTCTGCTCATGATTCCTTTCCAGATGCGGAAACGGAATTTTGTATCGGAATTACATTCTTTGTTATCATCATAACCGCCCCATACAGCACATGTGTAATATGGTGTATATCCGACAAACCATAAGTCCTTGTTGGATGTTGTTGTACCTGTTTTACCGGCAACTGGCATATTATCTAACTGGCAGGCTTTACCGGTACCTTCCTCTACTACGGTCTGAAGAGCACTCGTAAGAAGTCCGGCTGTACTGTCTTTGATTGCCTGGTGACTCTCGCCAGTTCCGTCAAGAAGAACATTGCCATCATGATCTAAAACTTTCGTGTAAAGAGTTGGTTTATTGTAAACGCCGTTGTTGGCAATTGCAGCATAGGCACTGCAGAGTTCGTAATTATAAACACCATCTGTCAGACCACCAAGGGCAAGGGTTTTTGCGTTATCAGAATAAGTTTTTCCATTTACTACTTTGTTAGTTACCAGTGTGCTGATGCCAAGTTTCTCACAATATTCCATACCCACATCTTGAGTAACAAGATCGCTGGTCTGTACAGCACAGGAGTTGAGAGAAAGTGCGATAGCGGTACGCATGGATACATCGCCTTTACTTCCTTTAATAGTTTTTCCACCGCCAACATCATAATTTTTATCATCAATGACAGAAGCAAGTGTCATCTCGTCCAGATCCAGAGCCGGTGCATAAGCAGCCAGGATTTTAAAAAGTAGATCCAGGTTGTCTCTTGGAACCTTTGTATGCACGATTCAGTCCTAGACTGGTTGATTTGGCACCTCGGCCACCGACCATGGCTTTGATCTGACCGGTATACTGATCCATCAAAGTAATGGAAGCTTGTGGTTGTGGTGAGATGTTTATAACTTCATTGTAAGTATCACCTTCCTGAGCGATGGTAGATTTCCATTCCTCTACCATGGCACGGGCGGCATCTTCACTTTTATATAAAAAGTCCTTGATCTTTGTTATAGGTTTCTTTTACATATTTTTTGATGTGGCCGGAAGAGTAATTCTCAGTACTTCCATCTGCACGCGTGACAGTCAGTGCATAGTCGAGACCATATTCGATATTTGATGGATAATTGGAATCATCATTGGCTTCTTCGTCACAAATCTGCTGAAGAGACTGATTCTGAGTGGAGTAAATGCTAAGACCTCCACTGTAAACAGCATTGTAAGCCTGTGTTTCTGAAAAACCACATTGATCCTGCAGGTCATTCATGACTTGATCTGCAAGTGCATCTACAAAATAACTATATGCGTTGGAAGAATCTGTCTGGGTTTCGTTAACAGACTGGATTCTTGCATATATCATCATCTGCCATTGCTTCATCATAAGCAGCCTGGTCGATATATCCCTGTTTCAGCATATTCTTAAGAACCTTATCACGACGCTTCTGGTTCTTTTGAGGGTTCGTGATTGGATTCAGGTTACCAGGACTCTGTGTAATACCTGCAATAACAGCACTTTCAGAAAGAGTCAGTTCTGAAACATCTTTGTTGAAATATCTTTTCGCAGCAGATTGAACACCGAGACAGTTCTGTCCTAAGTTGATGGTGTTCAGATAAGCTTCCATAATCTCATCTTTACTCATCTGCTTTTCGATGGAAACGGCAAGGAACTGTTCCTGGAGTTTTCGCTGTAGCTTATCGTAGAATGTCTTTTCATTTACAAAGTTCGGAAAGACATTATTTTTTATTTTGAGCTGCTGTGTCAGTGTACTGTCTCCCCTGGGATCCCCGGAAATAAGAGAAACACCGGCACGGACAATACCTTTGATATCAATTCCGTTATGTTCGTAAAAACGTTCATCCTCGATGGCAACGATTGCATGCTGAAGATCTGCCGGAATCTCATCGATTGTTTTATATACACGGTTAGAACCTGCGGCAACAAAACGTTCAATTTCAGTTGTTCCGTCGTCAGCGTACACTAATGTTGTAAATCCCTGTGGTTTTACATCATCAGGTGTAATATCCGGAGAATTGTCAATAATCTTTTTCACAAATAGTCCGCCACCGGCAACACCGGCGATTGCAACCACGATGATGCAAAGAAGGAGTGCCTTAAATAATCGGACTCCTACACGCTTTGCCTGCATAGCAGACTTTGACGTAATCTGCTTCTGGCGCTTTGCGGCTTTTTTTCTTACCATAATTCATGCGTATATGCCTCCTTTATACCAGGTTATTATAGCAAATTAGCTATTTGAAATAAAGAAAAAATGAAAACTTCATATTTTCTATGGAAAATCTTAAGAAGTTTGATATAGTAATGTGGTAGGAAGTAAAAAAGACTTCTTAAGCGTAATATGTATGAATGAAAAATCAAAGGGAGTTATGTAAATATGTTGGAAAAATATAAAGTTGTGTATAAAGGTGGACAGGATGAAATCATAGAAAAAAAAGTCCAGATTTATTGCGACAGTTGCTCCGGTAGAAAGCGAAGAAGAAGCACTTGCTTTTATAGAAGCAATGAAGAAAAAAATATTGGGATGCGAGACATAACTGTTTTGCGTATGTCATCGGAGAGAGGACAGCTTGCAAGATGCAGTGATGACGGAGAACCTGGCGGCACTGCCGGAAAACCTATGCTGGATGTTCTTCTTGGGGAAGAAATCCGCAATATAGTAGTTGTTGACCCGTTACTTTGGAGGAACACTTCTTGGAACCGGAGGGCTTGTAAGAGCTTATTCTTCTTCTACACAGGCGGGAATCCGTGCATCTGTAATTATAACCAGAATCCGGGGGCTTAAACTGAATATTAAGACAGATTATAATGGTCTTGGAAAAGTGCAGTATATTTTGGGGACAACGTGGAATCAAGCTGATTGACAGTATTTATACGGAAAATGTAGAATTAAGTGTTTTATTGCCTTTGGGAGAGGTAAAGACTGTGGAAGCAGAGATTACAGAAGGAACTAATGGAAGAGTAAAAATGGAAGAAGGCGATGAGTGCTGGTTCGCACAGATTGATGGGGGAGCCGCAGATAGTGGCGTAAGAGCAAAGCTTCTGCGACGCTGCCTCTCGGCCATGGCAGTCGCCATATAGAAAAATAAAAACAGAGCCAGGAAAATGTAAACACTTTCCTGACTCTATTTTATTTTCCTATCTTGCTTGTTGCTTTATGAGAATTCTGGTTCGATTAATCCGAAAGATCCATCTTTTCTCTTATATACTACGTTAACTTCTTCATTCTCAGCATTGAAGAATACAAAGAAGTTATGTCCAAGTAATTCCATCTGTACGCATGCGTCTTCTGGATACATTGGTTTGATTCCGAATCTTTTTGTGCGGACAATTTTTTACTTCATCGTCTTCAATTGACTCTTCTGTCTCAAAAAAGAGTCTTGCTGAAGTTGTTACCTTCCTGATTCTTTGCTACCAGTTTGTTTTTATATTTTCTGAGCTGACGCTCGATGACTTCTTCTACTAGGTCGATGGATACATACATATCGTCGCTTTCCTGCTCGGAACGAATGATGTTGCCTTTTACAGGGATTGTAACCTCAATCTTCTGATGTTCTTTCTGAACGCTGAGTGTTACATGAATCTCTGTGTCAGGTGTGAAGTAACGCTGTAATTTTCCTAATTTGCTCTCTACAGCATCTTTTAATCCTGGTGTTACGTCAATGTTCTTTCCAATAATAATGAATTTCATATTGTCCAACTCCTTTGCTACGTTGTTTTTCAGACGTTAATATCTGACAGTTGGTGGCCAGAACGGTAATCTATCTGATAGATATAGTATAGCACGTTTTGTTGTTAATGTATAGCACGTATTACTTCAATTCTTGAAATTTTTCCATCAGATTTTTTTGCGATGCGTAGACCGAAGCTTTTGAAGAAAACACAGGCTCCGATCTCGTTATTTATATTTTTCTTTTTTTAACTGATCAAGCATCACCTCTTCCAGTGTATCGTTTCCTGAATACGGAAGGTCAATGGAAAGAAGCCTGGCAATATTTTTTGCTTTTGCAGATGCGTGGAAGATGTATTTGTCAGCATCATCAAAATTACAGAATAAGAATTTACGTGTGGCAAATAATACAGCGATTGCGCAGACACCGACAAGACTGCTCCAGATGGAAGAATGATCGATGATGATTTGTCTTGCAATTGCAAATAAAGAGAACTTCGAAAACTGTCTGTGGGGGGAGTGAGAGTACATCATTTTAATAAGCTCGACACCGATGATCAGATTGAAGCAAGTTTCCAGAAGATCTTCGTAGTTAGGCCAGACATTTAAATCTGAATTTTGTAAATCGCACCGGCTACACGCAGACACAATAAGATAATACCGGCGGTCAATATAAATGAAATAACAAATTCCAAAATATCAGACAGCCGTTTTAAAAATACAGATATAGATTCTTTCATATGTTTTTTGTCTCCTTGGGAATTAGTAATAAGTAAGTAGTAAAAATCTACAATATAGAGTATAAAGTATCGGAGTAGTCTTGCCAATATAGAATTTGGAAAGGATGTAGAAAATATGAAGAACACGGTCAAAAGATTCAAAAAACTGTCCGCAACAAAAATGTATACGGACAGCTTCAAGTCTTGAATAGTATTTTTATTATTTCAGGTTGCTTCTTTTTTCTCATCTTAGGATCCAGAATTTTCTTGCGGATTCTCAAATTGTCTGGTGTAACTTCCAGAAGCTCGTCAGTGTCGATAAAATCGATTGCCTGCTCCAGACTTAATACTCGCGGAGGTGTCAGGCGGAGAGCCTCATCTGCACTGGAAGAACGAGTGTTTGTAAGATGTTTTGTCTTGCAGACATTAATCTCGATATCATCAGTCTTTGCATTTTCACCGATGACCATACCGGAGTATACTTTTTCACCTGCTCCGATGAATAACTGTCCACGCTCCTGGGCAATATAAAGTCCGTAAGTTACAGATTCTCCAGTCTCAAATGCGATCAGAGATCCCTGTTTTCGATACTGAATATCACCTTTGTATGGTGCATATCCGTCAAATGCTGTGTTCATGATTCCATTTCCCTTTGTATCAGTCATGAAATCTCCACGGTATCCAATGAGTCCACGGGAAGGAATACGGAACTCAAGACGGGTATATCCGCCATTTCCGGCACCCATCGTCTGAAGTTCGCCTTTTCTCTGGCTCAGTTTCTCGATGACAACACCAGTAAATTCGTCTGGTACATCGATGTATGCAATCTCCATAGGCTCTAAGAGCTTACCATTTTCATCTTTCTTATAAAGAACTTCTGCTTTGCTTACCGCAAATTCATATCCTTCACGTCTCATATTCTCGATTAGAACGGAAAGGTGAAGCTCACCACGTCCGGATACTTTGAATGCGTCTGTGTTTTCGATTTCTTCAACACGAAGGCTGACATCTGTATTCAGCTCACGCATCAGACGGTCACGCAGGTGACGGGAAGTAACGAATTTTCCTTCTCTTCCTGCAAACGGGCTGTCATTGACGATGAACTGCATGGAGATCGTCGGTTCGGAAATCTTCTGGAATGGAATGGCTTCCGGATTTTCAGGAGAGCAGAGTGTATCTCCGATGGAAATGTCGGAAATACCGGAAATTGCTACAATGGAACCGATGGTTGCTTCTTTTACTTCTACTTTTTTCAGACCATCGAATTCGTAGAGCTTACTGATCTTAACTTTCTTTTGTTTGTCAGGATCATGATGGTTGACAACAACCATGTCCTGGTTAACTGCGATTGTACCGTTATCTACTTTACCAACACCGATACGTCCTACATACTCATTGTAATCAATTGTACTGATAAGAACCTGAGTCGGAGCTTCCGGGTCGCCTTCCGGTGCCGGAATGTAGTTTAAGATCGTTTCAAACAGTGGTTTCATATCTTTCATGTCATCTGTCAGCTCTAAAGCAGCAACACCAGCTTTGGCAGAAGCATATACGAACGGACAGTCAAGCTGCTCATCCGATGCACCAAGATCAATGAGAAGTTCCAGAACTTCATCGATAACAGACTCAGCTCTTGCTTCTGGCCGATCGATTTTGTTGATGCATACAATAACAGGAAGTTTTAATTCCATTGCTTTTTTGAGAACAAATTTTGTCTGTGGCATAGCACCTTCAAAGGCGTCTACGACAAGAACAACACCGTTTACCATTTTGAGGACACGTTCTACCTCGCCACCAAAGTCAGCATGTCCAGGTGTGTCAATGATATTAATCTTCACCCCGTTATAAGTAACGGCAGTATTTTTTAGAAAGAATAGTGATTCCACGTTCTCTTTCAATATCGTTGGAATCCATGACACGTTCCTCAACGGCCTGATTTTCACGGAATACGCCGCTTTGCTTTAATAATTCATCTACCAGTGTCGTTTTTACCGTGGTCAACATGGGCAATAATTGCGATATTTCTTACATCTTCGCGTTTTGTCTTCATTTTATAACATCCTTTTCTTTGAATCTTCACTTGTAAACACTTCTAATTTAATATATACAACTTTATTAGTCTACCACATTTTTGAAATTTTACAAGAGTTTAAAAAAGTTGTTCTAAATTCTGTACTTTAAGCATAGATTATTAAAGACCATAGGAAATACGTTTTAGAGGAAGGAGAACTTAAAATTATGTCAGATAAGATTATTGAAAACAATCAGGTAACCATTATGGGAGAGATTGCTTCAGATTTTACTTTCAGCCATGAGGTATTCGGGGAAGGATTTTATATGGTAGAGGTAAAGGTGAAGCGTCTGAGCAACTCGGAAGACCGGATTCCACTGATGATTTCGGAGCGTCTGATTGATGTGACAAGAGATTATACAGGTGAGTACATTATGGTGAATGGTCAGTTCCGGTCTTATAACAGACATGAAGAGCAAAAAAAAAATCGGCTTGTATTATCTGTATTTGTAAGAGAGTTGGAGTTTATTGATGAAGAACTGGATGGAGCGAAGACGAATAGCATTTTCCTGGACGGCTATATCTGTAAACTTCCGGTCTATCGGAAAACTCCACTTGGGAGAGAAATCGCTGACCTTTTTGCTGGCGGTGAACAGACCATATGGAAAATCTGATTACATACCATGTATCTGCTGGGGCAGAAATGCCAGATATGCTTCTGCATTTGAAGTAGGAGAGCATGTGCAGATCATAGGCAGAATACAGAGTCGTACTTATATAAAGAAGTTATCGGATACGCTGACGGAAGAGAGAACCGCGTATGAGGTATCTGTAAGTAAACTGGAATGTGTGGAAATATAAAAAATGGGCAGGTCAGAATGTTCGCAACTTGTTTAGAAGTATAGTCTTTCATTGACATCCCTTGATAATGATGCTAAAATTTCAATTAATAATGAATCATGACAGATAATTTAAAGCGCATGGAAAGTCAGGAGGAGTACGATGGCTATATTTACTGGAGCTGGAGTGGCAATTGTCACACCATTTAATGATGATGAAGAAAGAAGTATTAATTATGATAAGTTAGATGCACTGCTTGATTACCACTGCAATAATGGAACAGATTGTATTGTAATCTGTGGAACAACTGGCGAGTCTGCAACAATGACAGAAGAAGAACATATGCAGTGCGTAAAGTTTGCAATTGACAGAGTAAAAGGCAGAATCCCAGTTATTGCAGGAACAGGTTCTAATTGTACACGTACTGCTATCGATATGTCGAAGGAAGCTTCAGAATATGGGGCAGATGGTTTACTTTTGGTTACACCTTATTATAATAAGGCCACACAGGCAGGACTGATCGCACATTATGAAGCTGTAGCAAAAGAAGCGAAGGCACCAATTATTATGTATAGTGTTGCAAGCAGAACAGGCTGTAATATTGAGCCGGCTACTGTGGCAGAACTTGTAAAGAATGTTGACAATATTGTGGGTGTAAAAGAGGCATCTGGAAATACTTCTCAGGTTGCAAAGATCATGTCTCTGACAGATGGTAACATTGATCTGTATTCTGGAAATGATGATCAGATCGTACCATTACTTTCTCTGGGAGCAAAGGGAGTGATTTCGGTTCTTTCTAATGTAGCTCCAAAGGAGACGCATGATATCTGTGCGCAGTTTTTTGAGGGAGATGTGAAAGGAAGTCTGGACCTTCAGTTAAACAGCAATTCCGCTTATTGAGAAGCTTTTCTGTGAAGTAAATCCGATTCCTGTTAAGAAAAAGCAATGGAACTTATGGGGAAAAGACTGTGGACCGCTTCGCATGCCATTAACTGAACTTTCACCAGAACATACAAAAGCACTGGCACAGGCCATGAAGGGTTTTGGAATTGAGCTGGCATAGAGATTTTTAAGAATGGCAGTAGGAATGATAATTACAGATAAAAGGATATCCCGGTGATATCCTTTTCTGTCATGTAAAAAAGACAAGGAGGAAAAAATATTATGGTACGTGCGATTATGCATGGCTGCAATGGCAAGATGGGACGATGCAATCACTACACTTGCAAAAAGAAGATGCAGAGGTAGAGATTGTGGCAGGAGTGGATGCATATACGGAAGTTGCAAATGAATATCCAGTGTTCGATAGTATCGAAAAGTGTGATGTAGAAGCAGATGTTGTGATTGACTTTTCAAATGCAAAGGCAGTAGACGGACTTTTGGATTATTGCGTAGAAAAACAGATTCCTGTTGTTCTTTGCACAACAGGACTTTCAGAGGAACAGCTTCAGAAGGTAGAAGAAGCATCCAAGAAGGTAGCAGTTCTTCGTTCTGCCAATATGTCACTTGGAATCAATCTTTTGATGCAGCTTTTGAAAGAGGCGACAAAAAGTACTGTCTCCGGCAGGTTATGATATTGAAATTGTTGAGAAGCATCACAACCAGAAATTGGATGCCCCAAGTGGAACTGCAATCGCTCTTGCAGATTCTATCAATGAAGCAGCAGATGGACAGTACGAGTATGTCTATGACAGAAGTCAGGTCAGAAAAAAGAAACGTGATAAAAAAGAACTTGGAATATCAGCCGTGCGCGGAGGTACAATTGTTGGGGAACACGAAGTACTCTTTGCAGGAATAGATGAAGTGATTGAGTTCAAACATACAGCATACTCCAGAGCTGTATTTGGAAAAGGTGCTGTAGAAGCTGCAAAATTCCTTGCCGGAAAAGAGGCAGGAAAATACGATATGTCAGACGTAGTATTAAAATAATATTACGAGGAATCTTGGGGCAGATTGCAGGAGTGCAAAGCACAAAGCAATCCGTAAATATTATAGTTGGAAAAACAACCATATTATATAAAGGAGAGGTTATGAAAGATTTAGAAGCACGTTATTTGGAGAGACTTTCTCAACTGTATCCGACCATTGCTAAGGCATCAACAGAGATTATTAACTTACAGGCAATTTTAAATTTGCCAAAAGGTACGGAACATTTTCTTACGGATATCCATGGGGGAATATGAAGCATTTTCCCATGTTCTTAAGAATGGATCGGGGAGCAGTTCGTAGAAAAATTGACGAAGTCTTCGGAAATACTATGAGTAGTAAGGATAAGAAGACCCTTGCTACTCTTATTTATTATCCAAGAGAGAAGATGGAGCTCATTAAGAAAAAAAAGAAGAAAATATGGAGGACTGGTATAAGATTACGTTGTATCGTCTGATTGAAATCTGCAAGCGGACTTCAAGTAAGTATTCCAGATCTAAAGTCAGAAAAGCTCTGCCTCCGGAATTTGCTTATGTCATTGAGGAATTGATTACAGAGAAAGCAGATGTTATGGATAAGGAGTCCTATTATAATTCTATTGTAGATACGATCATCCGGATCAAACGTTCCGAAAAGAGTTTATTGTGGCTTTGAGTGAATTGATCCAGAGACTTACTGTAGATCATCTGCATATTGTAGGAGATATTTATGATCGTGGGCCGGGACCACATATTATTATGGACAAGCTGATGGGTTATCATTCTATGGATATCCAATGGGGAAATCATGACGTACTCTGGATGGGGGCGGCAGCAGGACAACAGGGCTGTGTTGCAAATGTTGTCCGCATCTGTGCAAGATATGCAAATCTGGAGATTTTGGAGGATGGCTATGGAATTAACCTCCTGCCGCTTGCTACATTTGCACTGAACACATATCGGGATGATCCATGCAGCTGCTTTGAACTGAAGGATGATCCGGACTATGATCCCAGCGAAACAATGCTGAACATGAAGATGCATAAGGCGATTTCTATTATCCAGTTTAAGATAGAAGGGCAGATTATCAAAAAAATCCTGGATTTAAGCTAGAACACCGAAATCTTTTGCATCTGATTGATTATGAAAATGGTTTGATCGAGTTGGATGGAAAAACATATGAACTTCTGGATAAAAACTTCCCGACGATCGATCCAAAACGGCCATATGTATTGACAGAAGCCGAAGAAGAGGTGCTGGATCGTCTGACACAGGCATTTGTCAACTGCGAAAAATTACAGAGCCATATGCATTTCCTTTTAAGTAAAGGTGGATTATACAAAGTATACAATAACAACTTGTTGTATCACGGGTGTATTCCGCTGAATGAAGATGGAAGTTTTAAGTCAGTAAAAAATATACGGGCGTTCTTACAAAGGAAAGGCACTTTATGAGGTGCTGGAAAGCTATGTGAGAAAGGGATTTTATGCCATTGACGAGAAAGAACGAAAGCGTGGGAAGGATATGATGTGGTATATCTGGCTCAGTGAGAATTCACCGCTGTTCGGTAAGGACAAGATGGCAACGTTTGAGCGATATTTCCTAGCAGAAAAAGAGACACACAAGGAGAAAAAAGAATCCTTATTATGATTTTTTTGGAAAATGATAAGGTGGTCGACCGTATTTTGAAAGAATTCGGACTAGAGCATTCCTTTAGTCATATCATCAATGGTCATATGCCGGTAAAATCCAAAAACGGAGAAAATCCGATGAAATGTGGAGGCAAAGTATTTGTTATCGATGGAGGATTTTCAAGAGCATATCAGAAACAGACCGGAATTGCAGGTTATACGCTGATCTATAATTCTTATGGTATGATTTTAAGTGCCCATGAGCCGTTTGAATCGAAAGAATCAGCAATTGAAAATGAAACAGATATTCATTCTGATACCATTGTGACAGAAATTGTATCAAAGCGCCAGTCTGTTTTAGACACGGATGTGGGAAAAGAGCTGGTAGAACAGATCCATGATCTGGAATTTCTCCTGGAGGCATACAGAAGCGGCCGCATTGCAGAACGACTGTAAAATAATGTCAATCTCTAAAAAGGTATAGAAAACTGTAAAATGCAGATATTACTATCAGCAAGTGAAGTATTTGCATGTAGCATTCTATACGGAAAAGGAGACGAAAATTATGAAACGGTTAAAAAAGTTATTGTTGATTATGATGTGTGTTGGTATTCTGGTTTCAGTTACTGCCTGTGCAGGAAATTCAAATGATAATGGAGCAGGGCAGAATGATGTGGTGAATGACAATGGCGCGAATGACACACAGACTGGTGATAGTGCCATGGACAAAATCGGTGACGGCCTGGAAGATGGAATTGACGATGTCGGAAAAGGCGTAGGCGATGTAGTCGATGATCTGGATGGTGATGGACGGTCGGATAACCGGAAAAACACAAACAATAACACAGTGAATGATGCGACGACTGGTAATGACAATGTAAACGACAGATAAGAAAAAAGAATGTAAGATAAGAAGACAAGGTCACATTTTTTTTCGGGGATAAATGGATTTGTCCCTGTGAGAGTGTGGCTTTTCTTTTAGATAAGGAAAGGAGTTTTTTTCATGCATTTCAGACCTTGTATAGACATACATAATGGAAAAGTCAAACAAATTGTAGGCGGTAGTCTTACTGATCAGGGCAATCAGGCAAAGGAAAATTTCACGGCCTCTGAAAATGCGGATTATTATGCAAAAATGTATCAGAAAGACGGACTTATAGGGGGACATGTGATACTTTTAAATCCGGTATCTTCAGAATATTATAGAGAAACGAAAAAGCACAGGCAATACTGGCACTTGGCGCATATCCAAAAAGGACTTCAGGTGGGCGGTGGAATCCATGCCGAAAAAATGCAGAAGAGTTTCTGGAGGCGGGGGCAAGCCATGTGATCGTAACATCTTATGTGTTCCGCGACGGGAAGATAAATTGGGAAAATATGGAAAAACTTAAACATGCAGTGGGGAAAGAAAAAATGTTGTCATTGATTTGAGCTGCAGGAAAAAAAAGAAGACGGTTATTATATAGTGACAGACCGCTGGCAGAAGTTTACGGATGTAAAACTGACACAGGAAGTTTTAAGGGGAAATTGCCGGATATTGCGATGAATATCTGGTGCATGGTGTAGATGTAGAAGGAAAATCAGCAGGAATTGATGAAGAGCTGGCAAAAATTCTTGGAGAGTTCGATATGATACCAGTGACTTATGCAGGAGGAATCGCAAGTCTTGAGGACATTGAACATTTTAGAAAAAAGACGGGTGGAAAAGTGGATTTTACAATAGGAAGTGCGCTGGATCTTTTTTGGAGGACATCTTCCATATGAGCAGATTAAAAAATATTAGTATAGAATTTATGCAGCTTAGTTCGCAACAAGAATGCGAGAGAATTCTTGAATGATGAGAAAATATTTCAAGTGTGAACAGTTTGAAAACACTTTGTAAATTGGTTGAATTGCATTCTTGATAGTGATAGAATGGATACTGAGTAAATTTACGGACAAGGAGTAATGTATAGATATGGGCTTATTGCAAAAAAATTTTTGGAACACATAGTGAAAATGAGTTAAAGCGTATCTATCCCATTGTAGATGAGATTGAAGCGTTGGGGCCGCAGATGGAGCAGCTTTCCGACGAGGAGCTTAAGAATAAGACACAGGAATTTAAGAGCCGTCTGAAAGACACAGAGACACTGGATGATATTCTGCCGGAGGCGTTTGCAGTTGTGCGTGAGGCGGCAGGACGTACACTTGGCATGAAGCATTACAGAGTACAGTTGATCGGAGGAATTATTCTTCATCAGGGACGTATTTCTGAGATGAAGACTGGTGAAGGTAAGACACTGGTTTCTACACTTCCGGCTTATTTGAATGCATTGACCGGTGAGGGGGTGCATATTGTAACAGTCAACGACTATCTGGCAAAAGCGTGATGCTGAGTGGATGGGACAGGTTTGAGTTCCTGGGACTGACTGTCGGAGTGGTATTGAATAGCATGGATAATGATGAGAGACGTGCTGCATACAATTGCGATATTACTTATGCAACGAACAACGAACTGGGATTTGATTATCTGAGAGATAACATGGTTGTTTATAAAGAGCAGCTCGTTCAGCGTGGACTGAAATATGCTATCATCGATGAGGTCGATTCCGTATTGATTGATGAGGCGAGAACTCCACTGATCATTTCCGGTCAGAGTGATAAATCTACCAAGCTATATGAAGCATGCGATATTCTTGCGCGTCAGTTGGAAAAAAGGCGAGGCGAGTGGTGAATTCAGTAAGATGAATGCCATTATGGGCGAGGATATTGAAGAGACTGGTGATTTTATCGTCAATGAAAAAAGAGAAGAATATCAACCTGACAGAAGATGGTGTAAAAGAAAGTTGAAAAGTTCTTTCATATTGAGAACCTGGCTGATCCGGAAAATCTGGAAATCCAGCATAATATTATCCTTGCGCTGCGTGCACATAATCTGATGTTCCGTGACCAGGATTATGTTGTAAAGACGATGAAGTACTCATCGTTGATGAATTTACCGGACGTATTATGCCGGGACGCCGTTATTCAGACGGACTTCATCAGGCAATCGAAGCAAAAAGAGCATGTGAAGGTTAAGAGAGAAAGTAAGACACTGGCAACGATTACATTCCAGAACTTCTTTAACAAATTTGACAAAAAGGCCGGTATGACTGGTACAGCACTCACAGAGGAAAAGGAGTTCCGTGAGATTTATGGAATGGATGTAATTGAGATTCCAACCAATCGTCCGGTTGCGAGAAAAGACTTGGAAGATGCCGTATACAAGACAAAGAAGGAAAAATTCAATGCAGTATGTGATGAAATTGAAAAAGCGCATGCAAATCATCAGCCAGTACTTGTTGGTACAATTACAATTGAGACTTCTGAACTTTTAAGCAGTATGCTCAAACGAAGAGGAATTAAGCATAATGTATTGAATGCTAAGTACCATGAGCTGGAGGCTGAGATCGTAGCGCAGGCCGGTGTTCACGATTCGGTTACGATTGCAACGAATATGGCAGGCCGTGGTACAGATATCAAGCTGGATGATGAGTCAAGAGAAGCCGGTGGATTAAAGATCATCGGTACTGAGCGTCATGAGTCAAGACGAATTGATAACCAGTTAAGAGGTCGTGCCGGTCGTCAGGGTGATCCGGGAGAATCTAGATTCTACATTTCTCTGGAAGATGACCTGATGAGACTGTTCGGCTCTGAGAGACTGATGCAGGTGTTTGAGACGCTTGGAGTAGAAGAAGGCGAGCAGATCGAGCATAAGATGCTTTCCAGTGCGATTGAGAAAGCTCAGCAGAAGATTGAGAGCAATAACTTTGCAATTCGTAAGAATCTGTTGGAGTACGACCAGGTTATGAATGAGCAGAGAGAAATCATCTACGAAGAGAGAAGACGTGTGCTGGATGGCGAGAATATGCGTGATTCCATCTTCCATATGATTAACGATTACATTGAGAATACTGTAGATGCTGAAGTTTCAGTAGATCAGGACTATGAGGACTGGGATCTGATTGAATTGAACCGTGTAATAGGAGCGGTCATTCCGATGGCACCGGTGACACCGGATGATGTCAAAGGCATGGGACAGAAAGAGCTGAAGCATCTGTTAAAAAAAGAGCGCGCAGCAAAAGCATATGAAGCAAAAGAAGCAGAGTTTCCGTAGCCGGAGCATATCCGTGAGCTGGAACGTGTCGTGCTTTTAAAAGTTATTGATGCAAAATGGATGGATCATATTGACGATATGGATCAGCTCCGTCAGGGAATCGGTCTTCAGGCTTACGGTAACCGTGACCCGAAGATTGAGTATAAGATGCTTGGATATGATATGTTCGGCGAGATGACTCAGGCAATTACAGAGACAACAGTCAGAACTTTGATGCATGTAAGAATCGAGCAGAAAGCTGAGCGTGAGCAGGTCGCAAAAGTAACTGGAACCAATAAAGATGACACAGCTCTTCGTGAGCCGAAGAAGCGGGAAAACAAGAAGGTCTATCCAAATGACCCTTTGCCCATGTGGAAGTGGTAAGAAGTATAAACAGTGCTGTGGAAGAAATAAATAACAGACAAATCTAAAAGGGATGAATCTCCCGTTGCGAAAAGCGACGGAGAGATGTCGTTATGCAGTAAGTTAAAAATATAAAAAAAGAAAGAGGTGAGGCAGTGTGATTGAATTAGAACAGTATAAGGGAATTATGAACTCCTATGAAGAACCTCTTGCCGAAATGAGGGATTCACTTTGACATTTCCGGCAAAGAGAACAGGGTTGAAGAACTGGAACGTAAGATAGAAGAACCGGGATTCTGGGATGCGCCGGAAGAATCACAGAAAAAAATCATGAAAGAATTAAAAAGATCTTCAGGAACATTTGAAAGTGATCCATGCATTATATTCAGAATATGATGATATCTGCACACTGATCGAGATGGTTGATGAAGAGGAAGACCGCTCGATGGTGAAGGAAATAGAAAAGGATATTGCTCATTTTGAGGAAGATTTTGAAAAAACTCAGAATTGAGACATTGTTATCTGGAGAATATGATTCCTGCAATGCGATTATGACATTACATGCCGGAACAGGCGGAACGGAGGCATGTGACTGGGTGAACATGCTGTACCGTATGTATACCAGGTGGTTTCAGACAAAAGGATTTTCGGTTCAGGTACTGGACTATCTGGATGGAGATATTACCGGAATAAAAAATATTACATTTGAAGTAGTTGGAGACAATGCCTATGGCTATCTGAAATCAGAAAAAGGTGTACATCGGCTTGTAAGAATTTCGCCATTTAATTCAGCGGGAAAGAGACAGACCTCTTTTTGCTTCCTGCGATGTGGTGCCGGATATTGAAGAAGACATTGATATTGATATTTTAGATGATGATCTGAAAATTGATACCTATCGTGCAAGCGGGGCTGGTGGACAACATGTCAATAAGACATCTTCTGCAATCCGAATCACGCATTTGCCGACAGGAATTGTAGTTCAATGTCAGAATGAAAGATCACAGCATCATAATAAAGAAAAAGCTATGCAGATGTTGAAGGCAAAATTAAAGCTGCTGCAGGAGCAGGAACAGGCAGAAAAAGTATCAGATATCCGGGGAGAAGTAAAAGACATCGGATTCGGTAATCAGATAAGGTCCTATGTTATGCAGCCATACACGTTGGTAAAAGACCACAGAACGAATGTGGAAAATGGCAATGTTACGGCGGTTCTTGACGGAGATCTTGATATGTTTATAAACGCCTATTTAAAATATGTATCAGGCGGTGAAAAGGGAGGAACGGTATGATAAATATAGCAGTGATGGGGTATGGTACAGTTGGTTCAGGTGTCGTGGAAGTTATTGATACCAATGGTGAGCGCATTGCCCAGAGAATCGGGGATGCACTGAATGTAAAATATGTGTTGGACATCAGAGATTTTCCAGAAGACCCGATACAGGAAAAAAAATAATTCATGATTTTGAGACAATTATCTCTGATGATGAGATCCAGATCGTTGTGGAAGTCATGGGAGGAATCGAGCCAGCGTATACCTTTTGTGAAAAGAAGCCTTCTTGCCGGAAAATGTGTCGTAACTTCCAATAAGGCACTTGTAGCAAAGCACGGTGCAGAACTGCTTTCTATTGCAAAAGAAAAGAACATAAATTTTCTATTTGAGGCGAGTGTCGGAGGCGGTATTCCAATTATCCGTCCGCTTAATTCTTCACTGACAGCAGATGAGATTGAAGAAATTACCGGAATCCTCAATGGCACGACGAATTATATGTTGACGAAGATGTTCTATGAGGGTGCGGATTATGATACCGTATTAAAAGAGGCACAGGCCAACGGATATGCAGAGAGTAATCCGGAAGCGGATGTGGAAGGCTATGATGCATGCCGTAAGATCGCAATCCTGGCATCTCTGATTTCCGGACAGCAGGTGGATTTTGAAGACATTTACTGTGAAGGAATCACAAAGATTACAGTAGAAGATATGAGATATGCAAAGGCTATGGGAACTACAATCAAACTTTTGGCTTCCAGCAAGACACATGCCGGAAGACTTGGCGCGATGGTCGCACCTTGCATGCTTTATCCGGATCACCCGCTTTACAGTGTAAATGATGTCTTTAATGCAATCTTCGTACATGGAAATGTACTTGGAGATGCAATGTTCTATGGAAGTGGAGCAGGAAAACTTCCAACGGCAAGTGCTGTTGTATCCGATGTTGTGGAAGCGGCTAAGAACCTGAACCGCAATGTGATGACTATGTGGAAAGAAGAGAAACTCCGTCTGGAAGATAAATCTTCCATGAAGAGACGATTCTTTATCCGTATGAAAGGGAACGTGGAGGAGAAGATTGAAGATATCCGTTATTCCTTTGGGGATGTTGAAATCGTGAAGGTTGACGGTCTGGACGGAGAGTTTGGATTTGTGACTCCGATCATGATGGAAGGTGATTATGATACAAGAGCGAAGAGTTATGAAGACCAGATTCTTCATATGATCCGTATTGAAGATTAGGGAAAGGGAGAAACTATGCTGATCGTTAAAAAAATTTGGCGGGACTTCTGTTGCCAATAAAGAACGAATATTTAATGTGGCAAGACGCTGCATTGAAGACTATAAAGCAGGGTATGATGTGGTAGTCGTGCTTTCTGCGATGGGAGATACAACAGATGAGCTGATTGAACTTGCAAATTCCATCAACCCAGATGCAAAGAAGCGTGAGTTGGATATGCTTTTGACAACAGGAGAACAAGTGTCAGTATCATTGATGGCTATGGCTATGCAGGCACTGGATGTGCCAGCGGTATCTCTAAATGCATTCCAGGTTGCGATGCATGCAACATCACGTTATGGAAATGCAAGATTTAAACGTGTAGATACTAAGCGTATCAGACATGAACTGGATTCCAGAAAGATTGTGATCGTAACAGGATTCCAGGGTGTGAATAAGTATGACGATATTACAACACTTGGACGAGGTGGTTCAGACACAACTGCAGTTGCGCTTGCTGCGGTACTTCATGCAGACAAATGTGAGATTTATACAGATGTTGATGGAGTCTTTACAGCTGATCCGAGAATTGTAAAGAATGCAAAAAAATTAGATTTTTATTACTTATGATGAGATGCTGGAGCTGGCGAGCCTTGGAGCGAAAGTACTTCACAACCGTTCAGTCGAGATGGCAAAAAATACAATGTAGAGCTGGTAGTCAGATCTAGTCTCAATCAGACAGAAGGAACCGTAGTAGGGGAGGGAACAGGAATGGAAAAACTGTTAGTAACAGGAGTTGCAGCAGATAAAAATACAGCAAGAATCTCTGTAATCGGAGTAGAAGACAAACCAGGGACAGCTTTTAGTGTATTTGATACATTGGCAGCCAATAACATTAATGTAGATATTATTTTACAGTCTGTAGGACGCGAGGGGACAAAAGATATTTCCTTTACTGTTGCTTCGGATGATCTTGAACATGCGTTAGAAGTTCTGGATAAGAATAAAGAAAGACTTACGATTAAGGATATTACATACAACAAAGATGTGGCAAAATTATCTGTTGTAGGAGCAGGAATGATGAGCAATCCGGGAGTTGCATCCAGAATGTTCGAGGCGCTGTACAATTCCAGAGTCAATATCAACATGATATCAACATCAGAAATTCGTATTACAGTACTCGTAGCTGAGAAAGATATTGATAAAGCTATGAATGCAGTACATGATGAATTTATCATGGAAGAATAACAGATGGGATCTCTTCCCAATCTGTTATTCTTCCTGATTATTTGAATTTGCAAGAAAGCCGGTAATAATCTGTCTCACTTCGTCAGAAGCAGCACGAAAAAAGAAGTAAAAGCTTTAGCTCTTCATCGGTGAGATAGATGATATTATCGGATTTTTTGCATTTAATATACGGAATTTCGCCCTCGGAAATTCTATCGGGCTGCATGGAATACAGAGGAATCTTGTAGCCGTTACAGAATAAAAGTTCATCAATGGTAATATGATAAAAGTCAGCAATTGATTTGAGTAATTCCAGATCAGGGGTGCGTGTGCCACGCTCGTAATTGGAATATGTCTGACGAGAAATATTCAGATATCTGCTAAATTCATCCTGCTTAAGATTACTTCGCTCACGCAGAATACGAAGATTCTCGGTCAATTGGATATTGGCCATTGATGTTTCCTCCATTGAATCAAAAATATGTTTACATCATAACAATTTGTTCAATAAATAAAAAGAATATGCGCCGAAATGTGGCAAAATAAGAAAAAGCAACAATGTGTTGCTTTTAAATAAAATTAACAATATAATCAGACTATTTTAAGCTAAGAGTACTGTTGTGATATTCGCTGGAGAATGTAACATCTGTTCCAAACCATTCTGGTGGTGTGAAAGAGAGTGCCGAAGCTTCATCTGGAAATTCTACTTCAGCCAGAAGCAGTGGAGCCAGATCGTCTTCAAAGACATCTAATTCAATAGTTAGAGAATCATTGAGTGGAATCATATAACGTTTTTTTTTGATGAGACGTCCGTCAATCTTTGTGAGCAGATGCTGATATGAAGCTTCATCAAGTGGCAGATTATATTCTTCTCTTGCCATGAGACCTTTTGATTTATAAGTGAGTTCATGTTTATTATTGTCCTTCCGGATACGAATAACCGGATCCGTGTTCAGATAGGCCTGTTCGATGTGACGACAGGGATAATCCTGATAATCTTCCGGAAGAGTATCAATAAGATATTTGCGTTCTATTTCCATATTATAATACCTCCATGGCATAATCATAATTCAGTTTACACAAAAAGTAAACAGTGTTACTATTAAGAAAATGAGTCAAGAAAAATAAGAAAAAAGGAGAGATCCGTTATGAAATTTAGTATGAAAAAAGTAACTGTATTATTAGCAGATGGATTTGAAGAGATTGAGGCTCTGACGGTAGTAGATCTGCTTCGAAGAGCAAAAGTGTATGTGGATACAGTATCAATTACAGATGATTATACAGTGCGCGGAGCACATGGAATACCTGTGCAGACAGAGGATCTGATCACAGAGATTGATTTTTAAAGAATCCGATATGATCGTGCTTCCGGGTGGAATGCCGGGAACAACGAATCTGAAAGAAGATGAGAATGTCAGAAAGGCAGTTCAAGAAGCATATGACGACGGAAGATATGTGGCAGCAATTTGTGCGGCACCGACAATTCTCGCAGATATGGGACTTTTAAAAGGAAAGAGAGCGACTTGCTATCCAGACATGGAAAGTGAGATTGAAGATGCATATCTGACCGGAGCACCAGTAGCAACTGACGAAAATATCATTACAAGTCAGGGAGTTGGAACTGCAATTGATTTTGCACTGAAACTGATCGAAGTGCTTATCAGCGAGGAAAAAGCAGTAGAAATTGCAGATTCTATTGTATATCAGAGATAATTTATGAAAACCTTATAAAAAAACGCAATATCCGTAAAATCGAACTGGATATTTGGAAATGTTTTGTGATATACTTCTTGAGTGAATGCAATGTAATATGCCCTTTTTGCGGATTGCCCATGCAAGGGGGATAGAAATAGGAGGAAAAGGGTAAATGAGTTTACAGGTAGAAAAATTAGAAAAAAAATATGGCGAAACTCACAATCGAAGTTTCTGCTGATGAATTAGAAAAAGCACTTCAGAACGCATACAAGAAACAGAAAAATAAAATCAGTATGCCAGGATTCCGTAAAGGAAAAGTTCCGCGTCAGATGGTTGAGAAGATGTATGGAGCAGATGTATTCTATGAAGATGCAGCGAATGCTCTGATTCCACAGGCTTACTCAGAGGCTTATGATGAGTGTGATCTTCAGATCGTATCTCAGCCGGAGATTGATATTACACAGATCGAGAAAGGAAAACCGTTCATCTTCACAGCACTTGTTGCTACAAGACCGGAGGTTACTCTTGGAGAGTACAAAGGACTTGAGGTAGATAAAGTATCTACACGCGTAACACAGAAAGAAGTTGACGCTAAGATCCAGGAAGAGGCAGGAAAGAACGCAAGAACAGTTACAGTAGAAGGACGTCCGGTTAAAGACGGAGATGAAGTTGTTCTTGATTTTGAAGGATTTGTTGACGGAGAAGCATTCGAGGGCGGAAAAAGGAGAGAACTATTCTCTTACAATTGGTTCCGGAACATTTATTCCAGGATTCGAGGATCAGCTTATCGGAGTAGAGGCAGAGAAAGAAGTAGAAGTTAAAGTTACATTCCCGGAGGAGTATCACGCAGAGAACCTTCAGGGAAAAAGATGCTGTATTCAAATGTACAGTACATGAGATCAAAGAGAAAGAGCTTCCAGAGATTGATGATGAATTCGCAGCAGAAGTATCTGAGTTTGATACATTAGATGAGTACAAGGCTGATGTAAAAAGCTAAGATTAAAGAAGAAAAAAGCTAAAGAAGGAAAAGCAAAAAAAAAGAAGATCAGGTAATCGCAAAAAGCTATCGAGAATGCAACAATGGAGATTCCTGAACTTATGATCAAGACACAGGCGCGCCAGCAGATGGATAATTTTGCTCAGAATCTGATGTCACAGGGACTGACAATGGAGCAGTATGCACAGTTCACAGGAATGACAGCAGACAAGATGATGGAGCAGATGCTTCCATCAGCAGAGAAGAACATTAAGACACGTCTTGTTCTCGAGGCAATTGCAAAAGCTGAGAATATTGAGATTTCTGACGAGAAGATTGATGAGAAGTTAGCTGAGATGGCTAAGTCTTACGATATGGAAGTTGAAAAACTTAAAGAGCTTGTAGGAGACGCTGAGAAACAGCAGATGAAAGACGATATGGCTGTTCAGGAAGCAATTGATTTCCTTGTTGAGAACGCTGTAGAGAAATAATAAGTCACTGAAATATAACAGGGAGGCATATGTATGAGTTTAGTACCATATGTCATTGAACAGACAAGCAGAGGAGAGCGTTCCTATGATATCTATTCAAGATTATTAAAGGACAGAATTATATTTTTTGAGAAGAAGTTACAGATGCATCAGCGAGTGTAGCAATCGCGCAGCTTCTGTTCCTGGAAGCAGAGGATCCGGAGCAAGGACATTCAGCTGTATATCAACAGCCCTGGAGGATCTGTAACTGCAGGTCTGGCAATTTATGATACTATGCAGTATATCAAATGTGATATTGAGACAATCTGTATCGGTATGGCAGCAAGCATGGGATCATTCCTTCTGGCCGGAGGTACAAAAGGAAAGAGACTTGCCCTTCCAAATTCCGAGATTATGATTCATCAGCCATCTGGAGGAGCTCAGGGTCAGGCAACTGAAATTCAGATTGCAGCAGAGCATATCCTGAAGACTCGTGAGAGATTGAACCGGATTCTTGCAGAGAATACAGGACAGCCGCTGGAGGTCATTAGCAGAGAGACTGACAGAGATAATTTTATGTCCGCTGAGGAAGCCAAAGCATTTGGATTAATCGATGAAGTAATTACAAGACGATAGGGAACAGATATGTTCCCTATTCTTTAATGAGGTGTAGAATATTGGGAAGAAATGATGATCAGATAAGGTGTTCATTTTGTAATAAGTCACAGGCTCAGGTGAAAAAAAAAATTGATTGCAGGACCGAATGATACTTATATCTGTGATGAATGTGTGGAAGTATGCTCTGAGATTATAGAAGAAGAGATGGCATATGATGAGAATGATTCCTGGACTCCGTTTTCAGATATCAATCTTTTGAAACCGGAAGAGATCAAGGAATTTCTTGATGATTATGTGATTGGACAGGATGAGGCAAAAAAGGTTCTTTCTGTTGCTGTATATAATCACTACAAGCGTATTATGGCACAGAGAGATCTCGGCGTCGAATTGAATAAGAGTAATATACTGATGCTGGGACCGACAGGGTGTGGTAAGACACTTCTTGCCCAGTCACTTGCAAAAAATTCTGAATGTTCCATTTGCAATAGCTGATGCAACAGCTCTTACTGAGGCAGGATATGTAGGAGAAGATGTGGAAAATATTCTTCTAAAACTGATTCAGGCTGCAGATTATGATATTGAACGTGCAGAGTATGGTATTATCTATCTTGATGAGATTGATAAGATTACAAGAAAATCTGAGAACCCGTCAATTACAAGAGATGTATCTGGAGAAGGTGTTCAGCAGGCACTTCTTAAGATTGTAGAAGGCACGGTTGCAAATGTTCCTCCACAGGGTGGAAGAAAGCATCCACATCAGGAATTGATACAGATAGATACAACGAATATTTTATTTATCTGTGGCGGTGCATTTGAAGGAATTGATAAGATTATTGAGAAACGTATTGATCAGAAATCTATCGGATTTAATGCAGAAATTGCAGAGAAGCATGAAGATGATGTAGATAAATTGTTAGCTCAGGTGCTGCCACAGGATCTTGTGAAATTTGGATTGATTCCGGAACTGGTAGGGCGTGTACCAGTTACAGTATCTCTTGAGATGCTGGATCATGATGCTTTGATCCGTATCTTGACAGAGCCAAAGAATGCAATCGTAAAGCAGTATCAAAAACTTTTGGAACTAGATGGAGTGAAATTAGTATTTGACGATTCTGCATTAAACGAGATTGCAGATATATCATTGAAAAGAAAGACCGGAGCCAGAGGACTTCGGGCAATCATGGAAAATACAATGATGGATATTATGTATCGCGCACCGTCCGATGAGACACTGAAAACGTGCCGGATCACCGGTGACGTGGTGACAGGAAAAGCAAAAACCAGAGTGTGAACACACTTCTGTGAATACACAAAGCGCATAATGAAAGAGGCGGGTACGAGTAAAATTGTTCCCGTCTCATTTTTTGAATTATAGGAGTAAACAGTATGGAAAAATGAGTTGATGAGTCTGCCGATGGTGGCACTTCGTGGACTTGCAGTGCTGCCAGAGCAGGTGACACATTTTGATGTGAGCCGTGAAAAAATCTGTGCAGGCAATCACACAGGCCATGAAAAAAAGATCAGAAAATATTTCTTGTAATGCAGAAGGAAGTTGAAGTGGAAGAGCCAAAGGAGTCAGATCTTTACAGAATTGGCTGTATTGCAACTGTAAAACAGATTGTAAAGCTTCCGGGAAATATGAAACGTGTTCTAGTATCGGGAGAGCAGCGTGCAGGTCTTTCCTGGATTGAATCTGAAGAACCTTATTTTCAGGTCGCGGTAAAAATATTGCCGGATTTCTGCAAACCGGAAGACCGGGAACTGTTGGAAAATCCAATCAATGAAGAAGGAATGGTACGTGGACTTCGTGAACTGTTCCGGGATTATATGTCAAAAAATCCAAAGCTTGCAAAAAGAACTCGCTATGATGATCGAAAAGATAAAATCGCTGCGCGTCATGGTCGATACAATTGCTGCCAATCTTCCAATGGATTATGAAGATACCCAAAAAGTTCTGGAAGAGCAGGATATTCTTCAGAGATATGAAGACATTTCTCTTCGTGTGGTCAATGAGATGCGCGTACTCAGTGTGAAAGAGGATCTTCAGAAAAAGGTAAAAGAGCGTGTAGATAAGAATCAGAGAGAATATATCTTAAGAGAAGAGATGAAACTGATTCGTGAGGAACTAGGGAAGATACACTTCAGACAGATGCGGAGGAATTCGAACAGGCAGTGAAAGATTTAGATGCATCTTGTGAAGTGAAAGAAAAATTAGCAAAAGAAATCAAAAGATTTAAAAGCCAGATGGCAAGCCCGGCAGAGTCTGGTGTTGTAAGAACTTATATTGAAACGATGCTTGAGATGCCGTGGAATAAGAAATGTGAGGAGAATCTTGATATCAAAGCTGCGAAAGAAAAAGCTTGATGAAGAACATTATGGTCTGGAAAAGGTAAAAGATCGTATACTGGAATTTCTGGCAGTTAGAATCCTCAGTAAAGGACAGACTCCGATTCTTTGCCTTGCTGGCCCTCCGGGAACCGGTAAGACCTCTATTGCAAGATCACTTGCAGAAGCGCTTGAAGACCTTATGTCCGTATTTCTCTTGGTGGTGTGCGTGATGAGGCTGAGATCCGGGGACATCGCAAGACTTACGTAGGCGCAATGCCTGGAAGAATTGCGACAGCACTTCGAAATGCAAAAGTAAAGAATCCACTGATGCTTTTAGACGAAATTGATAAAGTTAGTAATGACTATAAAGGAGATACATTTTCTGCACTTCTGGAAGTACTGGACAGTGAACAGAATGACAAGTTCCGTGATCATTATCTGGAAGTTCCAATCGATTTGTCGGAAGTACTGTTTGTTACGACAGCTAATACATTACAAACAATTCCAAGACCACTTCTTGACCGTATGGAAGTAATCGAGATCAACAGTTATACAGAAAATGAGAAAATTCATATTGCCCAGAGACATCTGATTCCAAAGCAGTTAAAAGTCATGGACTTTCAGAGGAACAACTTTCAATCAGTAAGAAAGCACTTCAAAAAATTGCGACCGTGTATACAAGGGAAGCGGGAGTTCGTCAATTGGAAAGGAAAATTGGAGGCATCTGCAGAAAGTCAGCCAGAGAGATTTTTGGAAGATAATAAGAAATGTATTAAAGTTACAGAACGTAATCTGGAGCATTATCTAGGCAAAGAGATTTACCAGTTCCAGAAGGCAAATGAACAGGATGAAGTCGGAATTGTCCGAGGACTTGCATGGACCAGTGTCGGAGGAGATACACTTCAGATTGAGGTTAATGTGATGCCGGGGGAGGGTGAGATCCTTCTGACTGGTCAGCTTGGCGATGTAATGAAAAAGAATCTGCAAGAGCCGGGATCAGTTATATACGTTCTGTCAGCAAAGAACATGGTATTGATGAGAAATTTTTTAAAGAACATGATATACATATCCATATTCCGGAAGGAGCAGTACCAAAAGATGGACCGTCTGCAGGTATTACAATGGCAACGGCGATATTCTCAGCTGCGACAGGAAGAAAGGTACGTGCGGATGTGGCTATGACCGGTGAGATTACACTAAGAGGAAGGGTGCTTCCAATCGGTGGATTAAAAGAAAAAAAACTTTTGGCAGCAAAAATGCCGGGATCCGGATGATTCTGATTCCTAAAAAAGAAAATGAGGGGGATATTGAAGAAATGTCTTCAGAGATCACAAAGGGTCTTAAGATAGTCAGTGTATCTCATATGGATGAAGTGCTTGATTATGCACTTTCTAAAGAACAGGAGGGATAAGATGGTCATTAAAAATGTAAATCTTGAAACAGTATGTGGAATTACAAGTGTTCTGCCAAAGAATACAAAACCGGAGATCGCATTTGCAGGAAAAATCAAATGTAGGAAAATCATCGCTGATTAATGCGTTGATGAACCGGAAATCTTATGCAAGAATTTCAGCGACTCCGGGTAAGACACAGACGATTAATTATTATAGTATTAATGATGAAATGTATCTTGTTGACCTTCCGGGTTATGGATACGCAAAAGTGTCTGAACAGGAAAAAATTAAATGGGGACAGTTGATTGAACGTTATCTTCATAGTTCTGCACAATTGAAAGCAGTATTCCTGTTGATTGATATCAGGCATGCACCATCTGAAAATGACAGAATAATGTATCAGTGGATTGTTGAACAGGGATTTCATCCAATCATTATAGCAACGAAACTCGACAAGATTAAAAGAAGTCAGGTGCAGAAGCAGATGAAAGTGCTAAGAGAAGGGCTGAAATTGATTCCAGGGACAACGATCATTCCATTTTTCTTCTCAGACTAAGCAAGGAAGAGATGAAATCTGGGATATGGTAGAAAATCAATTTCTCAATCAATAATCACTAGGTTATTCCTTTTTACAGATGCTTATGATATAATATACAGAGATGTTGTCTGTCTGTAAGTAAAGTGCCAGATGACAGAAATGATCGAAACAGATCATACAGATATTAAAAAAAAATGAACTGTATGAAATGTAGCGCAAGGAGGAAGGAACTATGAAAAAGAGTATTGTTAAAGCTCAGCGGGGAAGCTCTCGCCGGGGAGACAAAAGACAGGATTTGACGAGGCAACATGTATTGGAGTCGCAAAGCAGGTAAAACAGCTTGTTGATGACGGTGTTCAGGTAGCAATTGTAACAGGTGGAGGTAATTTCTGGAGAGGAAGAACCAGCGAGACAATTGACCGTGTAAAGGCAGATCAGATTGGTATGCTTGCAACAGTTATGAACTGTATTTACGTATCTGATATTTTCCGTTTTGCAGGAATGGAGACAGAAGTATTTACCCCGTTCGTATGCGGTGCATTTACTACATTATTTTCAAAAAAGATAAAGCTGTGGAAGCATTGAATCAGGGAAAGGTTGTTTTTCTTTGCAGGAGGAACAGGACACCCGTATTTTTCTACAGATACAGGTGCTGTACTTCGCGCCATTGAGATTGAAGCAGATGCAATGCTTCTGGCAAAGGCAATCGATGGAATCTATGACAGTGATCCAAAGGTAAATCCACAGGCAAAAGAAATATAACGAAATTAGTATTCAGGAGATCATCGACAAAAAGCTGATGGCGGTAGATCTGACGGCTTCTATTATGTGCCTTGAGAATAAGATGCCGATGCTTGTATTCGGACTGAATGAGCCGAACAGCATTGTAGAGACAATGAGTGGAACATTTACAGGAACAAAAGTGACGGTATAATAAGGAGGATATAGCAATATGAATGAGAAATTAAAAAGTATATGATACAAAGATGCAGAAGACAATGGATAGTCTGGACAGTGAGATGGGAACGATTCGTGCAGGACGTGCCAATCCGAATGTGCTGAACAGAATTATGGTAGATTATTATGGAACACCAACACCAATCCAACAGGTAGCGAACGTATCTGTTCCGGAACCGAGAATGATTCAGATCCAGCCATGGGAGAAGAGCATGCTCAAAGTTATCGAGAAAGCAATCATGGTTTCTGATTTGGGTATCAATCCGACAAATGACGGAACTGCTGTAAGACTGATCTTTCCGGAACTTACAGAAGAACGACGTAAAGAGCTTGTAAAAGATGTTAAGAAAAAAGGCGAGGCGGCGAAAGTTGCAATTCGTAACATCCGTCGTGATGCAAATGATGCATTTAAGAAGCTGAAAGGTTCTGATGTTTCTGAAGACGAAATCAAGAATCTGGAAGATGAACTTCAGAAGATGACGGATAAGTATGTTAAAGAGATTGACAGTGCTGTTGAAGTAAAATCAAAAGAAGTTATGACTGTATAGTCTGGAATGAAAAGAAGAGGGCAGCCCCGGCAGATATGCAGGAGGGGCTGTCCTCATTTAATGTTGATAAGATTTAATGTTGATAAGAAAAAATTTTCACAGAAGAATGCCGAGGCATTCTTGAATGTTGAAATATATTTGTGTCAGATTTGAAATGTGTGAGATAATTTTAGTCAGCAGGAGGATAATATTATGAATATACCACAGCATGTTGCGATTATTCTAGATGGTAACGGACGCTGGGCAAAGGCAAAAGGAATGCCGCGTAATTATGGGCATGCACAGGGAAGTAAGAATGTAGAGAAGATTTGTGAAGAAGCATGGTGCATGGGAGTAAAATATCTGACCGTATATGCATTTTTCTACGGAGAACTGGAATCGTCCAAAAGAAGAAGTAAATGCTCTGATGAAGCTGCTTCGCAATTACATGAAAACCTGTCTTAAGACAGCAGCGAAAAAATGATATGAAAGTCCGTGTAATCGGAGATATTACAAAATTGGATGAAGATATTCAGAAGAGAATTCTGGAGCTTGAAGAGGCAACGAAAAATAATGGCGGATTGAATTTTCAGATTGCAATCAATTATGGAAGCCGTGATGAAATCACAAGAGCGGTACGCACGTTGGCTGAAGATGTAAAAAGAAGGAAAACTTATGCCGGAAGAAGTGAATGAGGCATGTATAGAAAGGTATCTGGATACACACGATATTCCAGATCCTGACCTTCTGATTCGCACAAGTGGGAGAGCAGAGATTGTCCAATTATCTTTTGTGGCAGCTTGCTTATACAGAGTTTTATTTTACCGATGTTCCATGGCCGGATTTTTTCCAAGCAGGAATTGGAGAAGGCAATTGAACAGTATAATCGCAGGGACAGACGCTATGGCGGCGTGAAGGAGGAATAAGATGTTTAAGACAAGGCTCATAAGTGGAATTATACTGGTGATTGTGCTGATTGCGACAGTCGGAACTGGAGGAAATGTTCTTTTTGGTCTGCTTGCGGTTGTCAGCCTGATTGGATTGACAGAATTATATAAAGTGATAGAAGTTCAGAATAAACTTTTAGGATTTGCAGGATATCTGGCAACAGTGGCCTATTATGTACTGCTCTATACTGGGAATCTTCAGTATATGACACTTTTTTACGATTGTGATTTTAGTATTAGTTATGGCGGTATATGTATTTACATTTCCAAATTACAGATCTGAACAGGTGATGACTGTATTTTTTGGAGTGTTTTATGTAGCAGTAATGTTGTCCTACATTTATCAGACACGCATGCTGGAAGATGGGGAGCATAGTTGTATGGTTGATTTTCTTAAGTTCCTGGGGCTGTGACACTTGTGCATATTGTGCTGGTATGCTTCTTGGAAAGCACAAGATGGCACCAAAACTCAGCCCAAAGAAATCTGTAGAAGGTGGTATTGGTGGCGTACTGGGGGCTGCGCTTTTAGGAGTGTTATTTGCATTAGCTGTGAATCAGTGGGCAGGAGCACAGGCAAGAGTTCTGGAATACGCAATCATTTGCGGAGTCGGTGGAATGATTTCACAGGTTGGAGATCTGGCTGCTTCTGCAATCAAAAAGAAATCATGAGATTAAGGATTACGGGAAATTGATCCCGGGACATGGTGGAATTCTTGACCGTTTTGACAGCGTAATCTTTACGGCACCGGTCATTTATTATCTGACCATGGCGCTGGCGGAAATTTGTAACGAGAAATCATATGATATATTAAAAGGTGGTAATATGAAGAAAATAGCAATTCTGGGTTCTACAGGTTCCATTGGAACACAGACACTGGAAGTCGTAAGAGAAAATGGAGATATCGAGGTACTTGGTCTGGCAGCAGGAAGTAATATTTCGCTTCTGGAAGAGCAGATAAGGGAATTTCAGCCAAAACTTGTAGCTGTCTGGGATGAGAAAAAAAAGCGGCAGAATTAAAAATAAAAAGTACAGGATCTGGATGTAAAAATCGTAACTGGTATGGACGGACTGATTGAAGTATCAGTTATGGAAGAAGTGGAGATACTGTTGACAGCTGTTGTTGGTATGATTGGAATCCGCCCGACGGTTGAGGCAATTAAAGCAGGAAAAGATATCGCTCTCGCAAATAAAGAGACATTGGTAACTGCGGGACATATCATTATGCCCCTAGCAAAAAAGAAATGGGGGTTTCCATTCTTCCGGTGGATAGTGAGCACAGTGCCATTTTCCAGTCACTTCAAGGCAATAAGATGAATTCAATCCATAAGATTTTATTGACAGCTTCAGGTGGACCGTTCCGCGGGAAAAAACAGGAAGACCTTTTGAATATTCAGGTAGAAGATGCGCTAAAGCATCCGAATTGGGCGATGGGACGGAAAATTACGATTGATTCTTCAACTATGGTCAATAAAGGTCTGGAAGTCATTGAAGCAAAATGGCTTTTTGGAGTGGAGGTGGATAAAGTACAAGTCGTTGTACAACCGCAGAGTGTCATTCATTCTATGGTGGAATATGAAGATGGCGCAATTATTGCACAACTTGGTACACCAGATATGAAACTTCCAATTCAATATGCACTTTATTATCCTAAGCGCAGGTATTTGCCGGGAGACAGGCTGGATTTCTGGCGCATGGGAAAACTGGATTTTGAAAAGCCGGATATGGATACATTTTACGGACTGGCACTGGCTTATGAAGCGGGAAGAACAGGTGGATCGCTTCCAACTGTATTCAATGCGGCAAATGAAATGGCAGTCGGACAATTTTTGAACAGGGAGATTAAATATCTGGAGATTATAGAGATTATAGAGGATTGTATGAGAGCACATAAGAATATTGAGAACCCGACACTTGACCAGATTCTGGAGACAGAAGCTGAAACTTACGCACGAATCAAAAGCAGGAGGTAATCGTTAGATTTGGGTATTATATTTGCAATCTTAATTTTTAGTTTTATTGTGTTCTTTCATGAACTTGGACATTTTACACTTGCAAAGTTAAACGGCATTGATGTACAGGAATTTGCTATTGGCATGGGTCCGACATTATTTTCAAAAAGAATACAAAGGGACAGTTTACGCTGTACATTTGTTGCCAATCGGTGGATTTTGTGCAATGGGCGAAGACGATGAAGAGACAGAGTCACCTGGAAACTTCAATAAAAAAATCTGTATGGGCAAGAATTTCAGTCATTGCAGCGGGACCGATTTTTAACTTTATTATGGCATTTGTTCTCGCTGTAATTTTGACAGCAATGGTCGGATATGATAAACCAGTTATCTCGAGTGTAGAAGAAGGATATTCTGCGGCAGAGGCCGGCATACAAGAGGGAGACACCATTGTTCGGATGGGTGGAAAGAAAATTAATATTTTCCGTGAGATTACTTATTATAATCAATTCCATCAAGGAGAGACTGTGAAAGTAACGTATCTCCATGACGGAGAAAAACATACAGCGACATTAGTACCGAAGATGGATGACGAACTTGGATATTATCGTATCGGAATCAGTGGAGGTGGAAATACAAAAAGCAAATGCATGGACATCTGTTCAATATGGTGTGTACGAAGTTAAATTCTGGGTATGTACTACATTTGAAAGTCTAAAACAACTGGTGACAGGAAACGTAGGCGTCAAACAATTATCCGGTCCAGTAGGAATCGTAAATATGGTAGATACAACTTATAATGAAAGCAAGTCATATGGTGTATTTATTGTAATTGCACAATTCCTTAATATTGGAATTCTGCTATCGGCAAACTTAGGGGTCATGAATTTATTACCATTACCGGCATTGGACGGAGGACGACTTGTATTTTTTTCATAGAGGCAATCCGTAGAAAACGGATTCCACCGGAGAAAGAAGGTTACGTGCATCTGGCAGGCATGGCACTTCTAATGATTTTGATGGTAGTAGTGATGTATAACGATATTGCCAGAATTTTCTTTTAATTGTAGTTGGGGACGGGGTTTTTTCTGAAAAACCCCCGTCCCCAACTGAAAAGTAACTTGTCCCAAATTGAAATTGTGTATGAGGTGTTGAATTGGAGTATACAAAAGCGACAATTGATGATATGGAAGAATTCTATGATCTTGTTCAAAATACGATTCAAGAAGTTTATCCAAAGTACTATCCGGAGGAAGTGGTAAGGTTCTTTAGCCAGCAGCATTGCTGGGAGAATTTGGAACGTGATCTTGAAGAGGAACGTATTTATATCCTTCAGGATGGGGAGTGTGTGATTGGTGCCGGCAGTTTTGAGGGCAACCATATTACTCGGGTCTTTGTGAGAAAAGATTATCAGAGACATGGTGTTGGCAGTCTGATCATGCAGCGGTTGGAAGATGTGATTGCCAGAGAATATGAGTCGGTACGTCTGGAGGCTACGTTGCCTGCAGTAATTATGTTTGAAAAGAGAGGGTACCGTACAATTCGCCATGAAAAGTGGACTGTGAGAAATGGGGCAGTGCTTGTGTATCCTGTGATGGAGAAAATATTGCGTAGATAAGAGGACATAAGGGAAAATGAAGACGATTACGATAGAAGATGTAGAGAAGAAAGATATAAATCAGGTCACAATTTTGGATATCCGTCCGGAGGATGCTTACTGTAGAGGAACCGTTGAAGGTGCAATCAATATTCCGATGCAGGAAGTGGACAATCGAAGAGATGAGATTCCGAGAGATAAACCAGTATATGTACTTTGCCACACCGGGGAGTGGAGTGCTTATACAGTAAATATGCTGGAAGAAGCAGGATATGAAGCGTACAATATTGAAGGTGGATATCGTTCTTTTCTACGTATGATGCTTGGACGTTTTGTGGAAAATGAGACAGTCATGGCTGAAAAACAGAAGGATATTGAAAAAAGTATTATTAAAAGTTCCGTAAATCTGTCTGGTGCAAATTTACGAAGGCAATTCGGGAGTATGAACTTGTAAAAGACGGAGATAAGATTGCTGTCTGTATTTCTGGTGGAAAAAGATTCTATGCTTATGGCGAAACTTTTTCAAGAGCTTAGAAAGCATGGAAAAGCAAATTTTGAGCTAGTCTTTCTGGTAATGAATCCGGGCTATAATGCGGATAACTGGAAGATTATTCAGGATAATGCAAAGGTCCTTGGAATTCCGTTAACAGTATTTGAAAGCAATATTTTTGATACTGTAGCAGACATTGACAAAAATCCGTGTTATCTCTGTGCAAGAATGCGCAGAGGTTATCTGTATTCTCATGCCAAGGAGCTGGGATGTAATAAGATTGCGCTGGGACATCATTTTGATGATGTGATCGAGACGATTCTGATGGGAATGCTATACAGTGGAAAGATTGAGACAATGATGCCTAAACTTCATAGTACGAACTTTGAAGGTATGGAGTTGATCCGACCAATGTATCTGATTAAAGAGGCGGATATTATTGGATGGCGAGATTATAATCAATTAAATTTTATCCAGTGTGCATGCAGGTTTACAGAAAATTGTGCAACCTGTGGCGGAGGACGTGGTTCCAAACGTGATGAAATGAAAGAACTAATCGCGCAGTTCAGAGAAGAAAGCAATCTGATTGAAAAGAATATTTTCCGAAGTGTTCATAATGTAAATTTAAGAACAATCATTGGATATCACAAAGATGATGATATTTACAATTTTCTTGATGACTACGATGAACGTGGAAAAAGAAACATGAAAAATGTAATTATTCTGTCAGTTTGAGGGTTTTATGTGATACAGGAAAACATACCTGTATCACACAAAAATTAGATATTCAAGAATGCCTCGGCATTCTTGCTGCAGATGCGCGTCATGCAATTGCATGACATACTTCTACTGCGCATCTCCGCAATCCTAAGTCATCTCAATATATTTTATTCTTTGGTGATGTATTTAGCCATCTAAGCTAATTTAATTCTGCAATTCTAGATACTCCAACATATATTTCTGAGATTTTATACCATGTTTTATAATCAACAATTCCAGTCACTGGAAGACCGAAGATTAACTGAAATTTTCGTACAGCAACTTCAGTGGCAGGACCGAAGATTCCATCTGCATCAATCTTAGGAATTGCTGGATAGGCATCAGATATAACAAGGAGTTGCTCCTGCATCTGGCGCACCTTGTCACCGGTGGAACCGATACTTAAGTCGTAACCTGGCCAGGACGATGGAATACCGGAAATTGCACTGGCAGTGTTAATATACATGTCATCACCGTAGTAGTAACGCAGAATTTGGATGGGAGTATAGCCTTGATCACCTAAGGTCTTTGAACCCCACTGTGTCATCCAATTTGGACATTGAACCTGTCTTCCATCGCAATACTGTGTAAGTATCGGCTGTCTTACATTTGGTCTTGCAAGATAGTCGGCAAATAATTCATCCACGATCAGAGAAATGGAATCGTAAATATTCCGGTTGGCAATCCATTTGTGGTCAAATGCGGTGGAAGATGTAATAGTAAAATCATAGCCCTGGTTCCGGTACCATTCTGTATAGACCCGATTTAATGTAAAGGACATAATTGCCAGTACATTTGCGCGAATCGTATTGGTGGGCCAGGTTGCATAGATTTCACTGGATGCCACATTTTTGATGTAATCTTTGTAACGGACATAATAATTTTTAGCGGTGGAGTCTCTCGGACTTCCATCATGAACAACGATGTATTCGGGAATCACGACCCGGCTTAAGACAATTTCACCGCTTTCGGTTAATGGTTTGATTTCTTCCTCCGGTATTTTCGCCGGGTAATTTCCATATAATGTATGTGCAGGTATCACATAAATAGAATTTTGATTTGTGTCAGGAATGAGCGGACGCATGGAAATATTCTGGATAGCTGTGACTGTGGATAGAATCTCAGCACCTGCAATCTGGATAGATTCATAGCCGGCTGCTTCCACAGAAATTGTATATTCAGAATAGGGCTGCAATTCGTTTGTTTCATCTAAGCTGTATTCAATTGGAGGTGCAGGAAGATTAATGGTGTCGGTCTGACCGGAAGAATCTGTAGTCAACTCTTCCAATGTCTCATCAGGGACTCCAGTGTATGAAATCGAAATACGTGCATTTTCAATAGGATGTGCATGAATCCTGGAAGTCAGATTTATTTTCAACTGCCCCCAATCCGGCGTGTCGGTTATATGAAAAATGCTCATAATAAAAAATACCTCATAGAAACTAGATTACTTTTATTGTATGATAGAGAAAGAAAATGTGTGAGATGTGAAGAAAGGATTATAGATGGAGAAAAAGAAGAAAAAAGAAGAAAAGAAGACGCCATAGAGGTTTGAGATTCCTGATTTTAGTAATGGGAGTTTTGATTGTCTGTGGAGTATATCAATACAGGGAATATGGCAATATAAAAGATGTCATGCTGAAATTAATTGGTCAGGATCCGGTGATATATCAGCATGTTTCAGAAGAAATCGGAGAAATGGACGGTAAATTTTATTATCAGCAACTAAGTGAAGAAGAGCAGACAGTGTATCAGGAGCTTTTGCAGGGGCTTTTGGAACATGTAGAGCAAATTCATGTGCACAGCCAGAAGCCGGAACGTGTTAATGAACTTCTTGTTTATGTGTTGAATGATTATCCAGAGATTTTCTGGAGCGATGGGACAGCTTCTTCCACAGCCTATTCTGGACTTCAGAATTATACGTCTGTGATGCCGGGATATTTGTATACGAAAGAAGAATGTGAGAAAAAGAAGACACAGATTGACATGGAGGTGTCGGAGTGTCTGTCCGGTATCAGTGAAAATGCTTCGGATTATGAGAAGATTCTTTATGATTATGAGTATATTGTGAATCAGGTGGATTATGATGATGCAGCAGAAGATAACCAAAATATTTGCAGTGTATTTATTGGAAAAAAAGTCAGTGTGTGCCGGTTATTCTAAAGCAATGCAGTATCTCATGGAGAAGCAGGGGCTGTTCTGCACTTATGTTACTGGGGAGGTGACAGAATCTTTCAGTGATGGTGATGGTCATAAGATCCCTCATGCATGGAATTTGGTGAAATGTGACGGCGATTATTATTATGTGGATGTGACGTGGGGAGATCCAATTTTCCAGGAGTCGGAAGAGGAGGCTGAAAATGTAATGGATGACGAAATTCGTGACAATATCAGCTACGATTATATGCTTTGTGATGATGATGAGTTGTTTCGGACTCATACGCCGGATTTGGAAGTAGAACTTCCAGATTGTACGAAGATGGATTTGAATTATTATGTAGTTAATGGAATGTATTATACAGAATATGATGGTCAGACGGCGCTTAAAGCAATGAACCAGGTGATTTCGGCGAGAGAGACGAAAGTTGTACTGAAATATTCCGATGAATCAGTTTATAAAACTGCAAAAAGAAGACATTTTTAAATAACGAGGTGAAGCGTGCTGCACAGAATCTGGCGCAGTGGTATCATTTGACAGAAGTCTCCTACAGTTACATAGATGACAAAAAAAAATGAATAAAATTACAATTTTCTGGAAATATTCTTAAAAAAAGAATTGAAATATATCCCATCCTAAATGCTAAAAACATCAACCGGATTTTAAACGAAAAAGTATGGATAAAACCAATATAACAGGCATATTGACGAAAATAACAATTTTTTAACGTAAAATAAAAACCGTTAAAATTAGCGACTATTTTAATGGTTTTTGTCGAAAGTAGATAAAAACTGTTGAAAAATACTTTTTTTGGGTTGAAAAAGGATAATAAGTATAGTATACTTTTTAACAATTTGGGAAGCTTTAGAGCAGACTAGAAGTAACAGAAAGGATAAGGGTGAATATATGAAAGCATTTCTAATTCTAGAAGACAGGGACAGTCTTTGAGGGAAAAAGTATCGGGACGACGAGGGATATGATCAGTGAGATTGTTTTTAATACGTCAATGACCGGATATCTGGAGGTGCTGACAGACCCTTCATATGCCGGACAGGCCGTTGTGATGACTTATCCACTGATAGGAAACTATGGAATCACACCAGATATGGAGTCAAAGAAAGCATGGCCCGACGGTTATATTGTAAGAGAATTATCCAGAATGCCAAGTAATTTCAGATGCAACGGTACAATTCAGGATTTCCTTGCTGCACAGGACATTCCAGGAATTGAAGGCGTGGATATAAGAGCATTGACGAAGATTCTCAGGGAAAAGGGAACCATGAATGGTATGATTACTACAAATGAGAATTATAATTTAGATGAAATCATTCCAAAACTTAAGGAGTACACCGTTGGAGATGTTGTATCAAAGGTGACCTGCGACGAGAAACATGTTCTTCCAGGAGAAAAATTTAAAGTGGCACTTATGGATTTTGGGGAAAAGAATAATATTTCAAAATCTTTAATTCAAAGAGGCTGTGAAGTGACTGTCTATCCGGCAGACACAAAAGCAGAAGAAATCATAAAATCTAATCCGGACGGAATCATGTTATCCAATGGTCCTGGAGATCCGGAAACTTGTGTTTCTATTATAGAAGAGATCCGAAAATTATCAGAGACAGACATTCCAATTTTTGCTATTTGTCTTGGTCATCAGTTGATGGCGCTTGCATATGGTGCAAAGACATATAAATTAAAATATGGTCACAGAGGTGGAAATCACCCTGTAAAAAGATCTGTCTACGGGACGCGTTTACATTTCCTCGCAGAATCACGGATATGCGGTTGATTATAATACTATGGATAAGAATGTTGCAGAAGAAGCATTTATCAATGTCAATGATGGAACGAACGAAGGATTGAATTACATAGGCAAGAAGATATACACTGTACAGTTCCACCCGGAAGCATGCCCGGGGCCACAGGATTCTACATTCCTGTTTGACAGATTTATTGAGATGATGAAGGGGGACAAATAAGATGCCAAGAAATAAAGAAATTAAGAAAGTACTTGTAATTGGATCTGGCCCTATCGTCATTGGACAGGCAGCAGAATTTGACTATGCAGGAACACAGGCATGTCGTTCTTTAAAAGAAGAAGGACTTGAAGTTGTGTTGTTGAATTCAAATCCTGCGACTATTATGACGGACAAGGATATTGCTGATAAAGTATACATAGAGCCATTGACGGTAGAAGTTGTTGAGCAGCTTATTATGAAAGAGAAGCCAGACAGTGTCCTGCCGACTCTGGGAGGACAGGCAGCGTTAAATCTTGCTATGGAATTGGAAGAGCGGGGTTTTTCAAAGAACATAATGTCCGCTTGATCGGAACAACAGCTCAGACAATTAAGAAGGCAGAGGATCGTCTGGAATTTAAATCAACAATGGAAAGAATTGGCGAACCATGTGCAGCATCACTTGTAGTTGAGAGCGTAGAGGACGGAATCGAATTTGCAGAAAAGATTGGATATCCGGTCGTTCTTCGTCCGGCATACACTCTTGGCGGAAGCGGTGGTGGAATTGCACATGACAGACGTCAGCTTGTAGAGATTCTTGAAAATGGGCTTCGTCTTTCCCGTGTGGGTCAGGTACTTGTTGAACGTTGTATCGCCGGATGGAAAGAGATTGAGTATGAGGTAATGCGTGATGCGGCAGGAAACTGTATTACCGTTTGTAACATGGAAAATATTGACCCGGTTGGTGTGCATACCGGAGACAGTATTGTTGTAGCACCGTCTCAGACGCTGGGCGATAAAGAATATCAGATGCTCCGTACATCAGCCCTCAATATCATTAGTGAGCTTAATATTACAGGAGGCTGCAACGTACAGTATGCCCTGAATCCGGAATCATTTGAATATTGTGTTATTGAAGTAAATCCACGTGTCAGCCGTTCTTCTGCGCTTGCATCGAAAGCTACGGGTTATCCGATCGCGAAGGTTGCAGCAAAGATCGCTCTTGGTTATACACTGGATGAGATCAAAAATGCGATCACACAGAAGACATATGCAAGCTTTGAACCAATGCTTGATTATTGTGTTGTTAAGATTCCGAGACTTCCGTTTGATAAATTTATCAGTGCAAAGAGAACGCTGACGACTCAGATGAAGGCAACAGGAGAGGTTATGAGTATCTGCAATAACTTCGAAGGAGCATTGATGAAGGCGATTCGTTCTCTGGAACAACATGTAGATAGTCTGATGTCTTATGATTTCAGTCATCTTTCCAGAGAAGAACTGATGAACGCATTGGACGTAGTAGACGATCAGAGAATCTGGAAGATTGCAGAGGCAGTTAGAAGAGGAATTCCTTATACAGAAATACATAAGATTACAAAGATTGATATTTGGTTTATCGATAAGATTGCAAACCTGGTAGAGATGGAGCAGTCTCTGCGTGCATGCGCGCCAAGAGTAGCGTCCGGACGTGGTGGAATTGGAAAGGAATTATTAAAAAGAAGCAAAACGTCTGGAGTTCCCGGACGAGGTTATCGCAAGACTGACAGGTCTTACAGAAAGACAGGTGCATGATCTTAGAATGGTATACGGTATTACCGCAGCTTACAAGATGGTAGATACCTGTGCCGCTGAGTTTGCGGCAGAAACACCGTATTATTACTCTGTATTTGGAAGTGAAAATGAAGTAGAAGAGACTTCCGGTAAGAAAAAAAGTTCTTGTCCTTGGTTCTGGTCCAATTCGTATCGGACAGGGAATCGAGTTCGATTTCTGTTCCGTTCATTGTACGTGGGCATTTGCAAAGGAAGGCTATGAGACTGTTATCATCAATAATAACCCGGAGACAGTCAGCACGGACTTCGATATTGCAGATAAGCTGTATTTTGAGCCACTGACACCAGAAGATGTAGAGAGTATTGTAGACCTGGAGAAGCCGGACGGAGCAGTTGTTCAGTTCGGTGGTCAGACAGCAATTAAATTGACAGAAGCATTGATGAAAATGGGAGTGCCAATTCTTGGTACAAAGGCAGAAGATGTAGATGCAGCCGAAGATCGCGAATTATTTGATGAAATTCTGGAAAAATGCCAGATTCCAAGGCCTACTGGTGGAACTGTATTTACAGCTGAGGAGGCAAAGACTGTTGCGAACAGACTCGGCTATCCGGTACTGGTAAGACCGTCCTATGTGCTTGGCGGACAAGGTATGCAGATTGCTATTAACGATAATGATATCGACGAGTTTATCGGAATCATCAACCGGATTGCACAGGATCACCCGATTCTGGTAGATAAATATTTACAGGGAAAAGAGATTGAGGTCGATGCCGTATGTGACGGAGAAGATATCCTGATTCCAGGTATTATGGAGCATATTGAGCGTGCGGGTATCCATTCCGGAGATAGTATCTCTGTATATCCTGCAAAGAGTATTTCTGATAAGACAAAACGTACTATTGAAGAATATACAAGACGACTTGCAAAATCCCTGCATGTCATCGGACTGATTAATATTCAGTTCATTGTGTGTGGTGAAGAAGTTTATGTCATCGAGGTAAATCCGAGATCCAGCCGTACTGTACCGTATATCAGTAAAGTAACGGGCATTCCGATCGTTCCGCTGGCAACAAAAAGTGATTATCGGTCACAAAATCAAAGAACTTGGATATACACCGGGACTTCAGCCGGAGGCAGATTACGTGGCAGTGAAGATGCCAGTATTCTCCTTTGAGAAGATTCGTGGGGCAGATATCAGCCTTGGACCTGAGATGAAATCCACAGGAGAATGTCTGGGAATTGCCAAGACATTTGACGAGGCGCTATATAAAAAGCATTCTTAGGTGCAGGAATCAAACTTCCGAAATTTAGCAATATGATTATGACTGTCCGTGATGAGGATAAGGATGAGGCTGTAGAAATCGGTAAACGTTTTGAAAAGATCGGATACAAGATTTTTGCGACAAAAGGAACAGCAGAAGCACTTACAGAAGCAGGTGTGAAAGCAATTGCAGTCAACAAGATTGAACAGAGCACACCGAACCTCATGGATCTGATCCTTGGACATAAGATAGATCTTGTTATTGATACTCCGCCACAGGGAGCAGAACACTCCAAAGACGGTTTCGTAATTCGAAGAAGTGCAATTGAGACGGGTGTCAATGTCCTGACAGCTATTGATACAGCAAAAAGCACTGATCACCAGTCTGGAGAATACAGATATTCAGAAACTGACACTGGTGGACATTGCAAAGATTCAGGCAGTATAGGCATTCTTGAAAGTAGAAAATATCATAAGATGAGGGTGGTATTGAAAAAAGGCAGCCATGGCGCACAAAATGTGTCGTGGCTGTCTTTTTATATCAGCTGGAAGATGACTCCCACCTATAGGTGGTGAGAAACAAGCTGGTATCAGTGGTGGGGAGTCAATCCCCCAGCTGATATAGCCTCCGGTAGGGCGCACATTGTCCGGTGGACAATGGTTTTGCGCCGACCGAAACGGAGTGTAGACTTGCAGAGGTGCGCAGTAGAAGTATGTCATGCAATTGCATGACGTGCACCTCGTGGCAAGAATGCCGAGGCATTCTTGAAAGTGAAAAACAATCTCTGAGAATGTAAGATAATTAAAGAGTGCGGTCAGTTTAGCGGTGTGTTATAATTGGAATCAGAAAATCAGTTGTTTTAGAACATAATTGATAATATTATATAATGACTGGAAGAGGTACATGACATGGAAAAAAGAATTAGCGGAACAACGACATTATTAGCACTGATTGGTTCTCCGGTGGGACATTCCGGTTCTCCGGCAATGCACAATTACAGCTTTGAAAAATTAGGACTTGACTATGCCTACATGGCATTTGAGATAAAAAGAAGACCGGGTAGGAGAATTTCTGGATGCGGCGAGACTTCTTAAAATCCGCGGTTTTAATGTGACGATGCCATGTAAGATGGAAGTTGCAAGACAGGTCGATGAGTTGTCTCCGGCAGCGCAGATCATGGGCGCTTCCAATACGGTAGTGAATGAAAATGGAAAACTAATTGGGCACAATACAGACGGAGTCGGATTTGTGAAAAAATCTTGCAGAACACGGCGTCTCTGTAAAAGATAAGACAATTACACTTATGGGCGGTGGTGGAGCCGGAACTGCAATTTTTGTACAGCTTGCACTGGACGGAGCTTCCGAGATTCATGTGTTTAACCGAAAGGGAGCAAACTTCGAAAAGCTTGAGAAGATTGCGAAGAAAATATTAGAATTTGCACCAGAGTGCAAGATACAGGTCTGTGATATGGCAGATAAAAAAGCATTGTATAAGAGTATTGGAGAGAGTGATATTCTTGTAAATGCAACAAATGTGGGCATGAAACCGAATGAGAAAGGGACGATGATCCAGGACACTTCTGTATATAGGGAAGATTTGGTCGTTGCGGAGATTATTTATAATCCGAAGGAGACACGTATGATGCGCGAGGCGAAAGAAGCCGGTGTGAAATGTGTGGTCGGTGGAAAAGGTATGCTCCTGTGGCAAGGGGCAGAGGCGTTTCATTTGTTTACAGGCCAGGAAATGCCGGTGGAAGACGTGAAAGCAAAATTCTTTGCGGAGTAGAGAATAAAAGGAAAAGATTTATATCAGCTGGGAGATTCGGACTTAACACGGAACCTTAAATTTTTGTAAGATTTGAGGAGAACTATACACAAATCGAAAAAATCAGTTACACTATTGCCAAACGGGTGACTTAGGAGGATGTATGTATAGAATCTTAATTATAGAAGACGACCGGACGATTGCAAATGTGCTGGCGGAGCATTTAAGAACATGGGATTATGAGGTGCATTGTGTGACGAATTTTAAGAATGTGATGGAAGATTTCCGGGAGTATGAGCCGCAGCTTGTGCTCCTGGATATTGTATTGCCATTGTTTAATGGGTTCCATTGGTGCCAGGAGATCCGCAAGATTTCAAAAGTACCGATTATCTTCTTATCATCGGCAAATGATAATATGAATATTGTTATGGCCATGAATATGGGGTGGAGATGAATTTGTGGAGAAACCATTTGACCTTAGCGTAGTGACGGCGAAGGTGCAGGCGGTGCTTCGGCGAGCTTATGCATTCCGTGGGACGATGGACGTACTTGAGCATGCAGGAGTGATGCTAAATGTTAATGATGCGACAGTGACCTGTGGGAGTCAGTCGGTGGAGCTTACGAAAAATGAATTCCGGATTCTGGAAGCTTCTGATGGAGAATTCAGGACGGATTGTTTCAAAGGGAAAATCTGATTACGAGGTTGTGGGAGAGTGATGAGTTCATTGACGATAATACATTGACAGTGAATGTGGCGAGGCTTAGAAAGAAATTGGAAGAAATCGGAGCAGAAAATTGATTCAGACGAAGAAAAAGGAATTGGGTATATTGTGGAATGATAAAGCTGCTGGGGAGTTTTTGAAAGAAAAAAAGAGGCGATATCTGCCTGTATATTGGATTCATTGGTGTGTTTTATGTCATTTTCAGCCTGAGCAACTTGCCAGTTGATGCGGTGAACTATGCATTTTTCTTTCCGCAATCTGGCTGCTTGGATATGGAATTTTCAAATTTAACCAATATTATAAGAAGGGTGTGGCAGTCATTGAGGCAAAGCAGCGTTTGGAAGAGGTGACGGAAAATCTTCCGGCGACAAGGTCATATATCGAGTTAGAGTATCAGGCAATTATTCAAAATATGTATAAGAAAATGTCTGATCTGCAATCAGCGGAGCGGATTGGGCGCCAGGAAATGAAAGATTATTACAGTATGTGGGCGCATCAGATCAAGACACCGATTGCTGCCATGAAAGTGCTAGCGCAGGCAGCCAGCGACACGGAAGATGCCAGAACTTATGAGCTTTTGCAGGATATGCAGACAGAACTTTTTAAGACAGAACAGTATGTGGAAATGGTATTGACGTATCTGCGCATGGAGGATATGTCGGGAGATCTTATGCTGAAGGAATATGCTTTGGACAATCTGGTAAAGCAGGCACTTAAGAAGTATTCCCGTATGTTTGCCATGCAGAAATTGGCATTACATTATGAAGCACTTCGGGTAACCGTTACGACAGATGAAAAATGGCTCGTTTTTGTACTGGAGCAGATTTTGTCCAATGCATTGAAATACACAGTCGAAGGAAGCATTTCTATTTATATGGAAGATGATTGGCTTGTAATTGAGGACACAGGCATTGGTATATGCTCAGAAGACTTGCCGCGTATTTTCGAAAAGGGATTCACCGGGTATAATGGAAGAAGTGATAAGAAATCTACAGGTATCGGTCTTTACTTATGTAAGCAGATTATAGAGAAGCTCCGTTGCCAGATCCGAGTAGAATCTAAGTTGGGAAAAAGGAACACGGGTGTTATTGTATCTGATGAAAGAAAATTTACAGGTAGAGTAAATAGTGACAAGATTGTAAGATTAGCAGGGGGAAATGTAACCAAAATCAATGGAAATGCATTTCTTCTTTTTTTATAATTGATTGTGTAAAGAAGTTAAAAAAAAAAATCGTGTGAAAGACATGTCCGCAGGATTTTGAAAGCAGTTTTTTATACAATGAAAAAGAAGGAGAAATTGATATGGCGTTATTGGAAGTGAAAAATGTAAAGAAAAATATATACAACTCGTTTCGGGGGGCAATAAAGTAGAGGCACTTCGTGATGTGAATTTTTCAGTAGAGCCGGGAGAATATGTGGCAATCATGGGAGAGTCTGGTTCTGGTAAAAGTACCCTGTTAAATATTCTGGCACAGCTTGACTGCCCGACAAGTGGCAAGGTCATTTTAAAGGGAAGAGATTTAAGTACGATTAAGGAAAAGGAAATGTCTGCATTTCGTCGTCAGAATCTTGGATTTGTATTTCAGGATTTTCATTTGTTAGATACATTTACACTGAAAGATAACATTTTTCTGCCACTGGTTCTGTCCGGAAGAAGATATGGCGAAATGGAACAGCGCCTTGCGCCGATCGCGAGGCATCTTGGTATTGAAAAATTCTGGAAAAAATACCCGTACGAAGTGTCTGGTGGACAGAAGCAACGTGTGGCAGTGGCAAGAGCGCTGATTATCAAGCCGCAGATCGTTCTGGCAGATGAGCCGACCGGAGCACTGGATTCCAAGGCAGCGCAGGAACTTCTTCGCTTGTTTTCTTCTGTGAACCATGATGGACAGACAATTCTCATGGTCACTCACAGTGTGAAAGCTGCCAGTAGTGCAAATCGCGTGATGTTCATTAAAGATGGGGAGGTTTTCCATCAGTTATATCGGGGAAATCTGACAAATGAACAGATGTATCAGAAAATTTCCGACACACTGACTGTTCTCGAAGCAGGAGGTGAGCGCGTTGAGTAGCAAAATCTATGGAAAACTTGCAATCACCAATCTGAAAAACAATCGTAAGACGTATGTTCCATACATTTTAATGGCAGTACTTTCTGTTATGATGTACTACATTGTTGGTGGTATGGCACAGGGAAATAACGGGCTAAGTAAAAATGTGAAAATGATTATGGGCTATATGAATGGACTGCTGATGATCTTTTCTGTAATTTTTTCTATTCTATACGAACAGTTTCCTGATTAAGCGAAGAAAGCAAGGGAAATCGGGATTTACAATATTCTTGGTATGGGAAAAGGACATATTGCAAAAATGCTTGCGATTGAGGCGGTGATTACTGCATTTATCAGTATTTTCGGTGGTATACTCTTAGGTATTGTATTTGGAAAGCTGATGTATCTTGTACTTGGAAAAACTTTTACATTATGATATCAGTGTGAAATTTACGGTAGAGATTCCAGTGCTGGAGAAGACATTTGTATTTTTTATGGCAATTTTCGTACTGATTCTTCTTTATAATTTGCTTCAGATCCGCATAGTCAGTCCGGTAGAGCTTCTGCATGGGAGCGATCAAGGAGAGCGTGAGCCAAAGACAAAGTGGCTTCTGGCAATCGTGGGAGCGATTTTGCTTGGAACCGGATATTACATTGCACAAACGACCGGAAATCCACTGGATGCGATGACAAAATTTTTCTTCGCAGTTGTCTGCGTTGTGCTCGGAACTTATGGTCTGTTTATTGCAGGAAGTATCGCAGTCCTGAAAATGTTAAAGAAAAACAAAAATATTATTACCAGGCAAAACATTTTACGGCAGTATCCGGCATGGTTTACCGCATGAAACAAAACGCAGTGGGGCTCGCAAACATTTGCATCTTAAGTACGATGGTATTGATTATGGTGTCCACTACCGTTTGCCTTTATGTGGGTATGAATGACATTATCAGCGTCAGATATCCACGAGAATGCGAGGTGACCATTTACAGAACAAATACACAGACAGAAGAAAAAGTGCATACGATCATTGAGAAAATTATAAGAAAAAAATAATACGAAGGCTGAAAATGAACGTATTTATCATTCGGGAGAACTGACCGGTTATCTGGATGGAAATAAGATGATTCTGGATCCTGATAAATATTATTCAGACAAAACGTCCAGTTCAGTTGTGCTGATTCCACTTGCAGACTATAACCGTCTGGAAGAAAAAATGAGACATTAAATGATGGAGAAGTACTTCTTTTTTCTACTCAGACAAAAGTTACGGACAGAATGAAATTTATTTAGATGATACAAAATTTCATGTGAAAAAAGAATTGGACAAATCAAAATTAGATGAGAAAAATAACGATAAAGATATTCCAATTACTTACATGATTATGAAAGACGAAGAACCGATTCTGAATATTTTAAAACAGACTTATGAAAAAAAGTACACAGAATGATGAAACAAAAGCAAGCCTGATGGCAATGACTTATTATGAGGCTTTCGATATGAAAGGTTCCAACGAATTAAAAAGAACGTAGAACAACAAATCGGAACAGCACTGAGTGAGCAAGTTCCAGAAACTTTCTGCTCCTGTAGCGGAAGACAAATTAACAAAGACTCCTTTTACGAATTGTATGGCAGCCTCTTCTTCATGGGCATGTATCTCGGCTTCATGTTCCTCATGGTAACAGTACTCATTGTTTACTAAAACAGATTTCCGAAGGTTACGACGACAAAGGCCGTTACAAGATTATGCAGCAAGTTGGTATGGATAAACAAGAAGTAAAAAATCCATTCGAAGCCAGGTGCTAATGATCTTCTTCCTGCCGCTTATTATGGCAATCATTCATGTGGCAGCAGCCTTCAAAGTCATTAAAAACTACTGGCAATGTTTTCCATGACAAACATCACATTATTTATTGAATGCACAATAGCAACAATTATAGTCTTTGCAGTGATTTATTGTATTGTATTTATGGTGACAGAACGAGAATATTATAGAATAGTAAAATAGTTTAGAAAAAGAAACAATTCAAAAGGGACAGGTTAAAGTTCAATTGGGGACGGGGTTTTTCAAAAAACCCCGTCCCCAATTGAATTGTATTAGAATTGTTCCAACAATTTTAATAGATGTGTATTATCTTCTGGATTCATTATGCAGAACCGGATATATTCGCCATCTAAACTTTTGAATGATGAGCAGTCACGGATCATCATTCTTTCTTTTTATGGCTGCCTCGAAAATATCAAATGAAGTTAAAGCTTTTTAAGATGCGTACAAGTATGAAGTTGGCATAAGGCTTGTATGCTTTGAAAGCCGGCATGTTTTGTATAGCCATGTACATGCGGTCGCGTTCGAGCAGATAAGCTGTCTTGTTGTTTGTTGGTAGGTGTTGTCTTTGAACATGCGCTCACCGGCATAGGCTGCGACGCTGTTTAAGCTCCACGGGTTCTGGTGAATAAGCAGTGCTTCTAAAAAAATTCATGATTGCTTGTGATACCGTAGCCGAAGCGCAGTCCAGGTGCTGCGTAGAATTTGGACACACCGCGGATTACCATTACATTATCGAATTCATCAGTCAGTGAAATGGCAGTAATTTCCGCTATGTCTGGAGCAAATTCAACATAAGTTTCGTCAATCATGACGAAGATATTACGTTTGTTACAGAAGGTTAAAATATGTTTCATATCACGATTCTTAATTGCGGATGATGTCGGGTTGTTCGGATTGCACAGAATCAACAGGTCAACATCCTCTGCCATAGACGCGAAGAAGTCTTCCAAATCTAACTGGAAATTTAAAGCTTCTTTCAGGTTATATTCAGTGATTGTGCCTCCAGTGAGGGCAAGCTCGCGTTCATACTCGGAATAAGTTGGCCCCTACAACAAGAGCTTTTTTGCCTGCCGCTGACTAATGAGCAGAGAAATTAACTCTGTTGATCCATTTCCTACAACAATATGTTCAGGGGAAATGTGACAGTATTCTCCGATAGTTTTCTTAAGTGAAGTGTAGTTCCGATCCGGGTAGGAGGAAATAATATCCAGATGCCCTGCCAGATCATTTTTTACAGATTCGGACAGTCCAAGAGGGTTCACGTTGGCACCAAATTTAATGATGCTTGGAATTTCGGATGCTGGAATGTGGTAATATGCAGCGATTTTTTTCCAGATCACTGCCGTGAAATTCAGGTCTTTGATTCTTTTTATCCATAAATACTCTAAATACTCCTTTCATGGTATTGCCATTCAGGACAAAACAATGCTATAATTCATTATAGTATGTTTTCAGAAAAAAATGCAACGAAAAGAAGCAGGTGTAGGACTTGAAAAACAAAATCCAGAAATTTTCGAAAGGGAACTTCCGGACCGGTCGTCCAGAAGTTATATTTGAAGAAACGAATCTGGTTCTGATAATCGGTGAAGGGGAAGTATACCGGGGAGTTTCATAATTAAAAGTGAGAATGAACATGTGATACGGGGCTTAGTTTACCCGTCTTCTTTTCGTGTTAAGCTCAAGGATTCCGGATTTGAAGGAAATCCGGCAAGAGTGGAATTCACATATGACGGGCGTGGTTTAAAAACCAGGACACGTAGAAGAAGGTAAATTCACAGTTGTATGTACCGGTGGAGAATATGAACTGTCATTTACGGCAATCATAGAGAAACCTTACGTGATGACTACCTATGGCAAGGTACAGAGTACAGATGATTTCAGAAAGCTGGCAGTAAAAGATTATTCTGAGGCGGCAAGACTATTCCGCTCCAGAGATTTTTATGCCATTTTAAAATATGAGAATGAACGTATCTTTTATCTCTATGATAATATGCGCAAATGGTCACTGGAAGAGCAGGCAATGGAAGAATTTCTTGTAGGAATTAAGCAGAAGGAATGTATTTTCCTGACACTTCCTGGAGAAGGAATGCTCTTTGAGGATATTTTGGAGTCTACAAAAGGTGTTGTGACTCTGATGAAAAATACATGGGGTTATGTGCCAATCCACATTGAGACGGAGGGGCGTTTCTTAAAGGTGTCCAGACAGGAGATTTCTACAGAAGACTTTGTAGGTAACAACTATGAAGTTGAATACTTTGTACGCCCGGAATTCCTTCATGTAGGGCGTAATTACGGCGTAATCCGTTTCCAGACTCCATATGAGACGTTAAGCTATGAAGTAGAAGTGCTGCAGAATCAGGAATATGATGAGAATCACCATGTGCCGGAGCTTTTGATTGCTCAGATATTGAAAGAATATATCGGATTTGTGGCCGGACGGATTGACTTGAAGACATGGGTGGACAGCGCAGTGGAAAAAATGACTGCGGTTCGAAGGATTGAGACGCAGAGCGAATTATATCAACTTGTGCAGGCACATATTTACATGCTGGGTGACCGTATCGAAGACGCAAAATGGATTCTTGAAAATTACAATTATAATCGTTTTGCCATTGGTAAAAGACCCGATCACGAATTGTTATTATCTCTTTCTGACAGCTCAGATCCGGGATAATAAAGCGCATACAGACCGTGTGCTGGATGAATTGAGAAGACGTATATCCGGCATCAGGATTCATGGCTTCTGCTCTATATGATCATCCAGATGGATCCAAAGTACAAGAATCCATATAAGAAGCTGGAAGTTCTGGAACAGCAGTATGAGTATGGGACAGAGGACGTGTTATTTTATCTGGAGGCATATCTGTGCTACAAGGAGAAGCCGATTCTTCTTCGAAAACTTGGAGAATTTGAACTTCTGGTACTGACATTTGCATCAAAATACCGTCTTATGACGAAGGAACTGGCCCTTTATGTAGCGAATTTTGCCAGCCAGCAGAAGGCATTTAATGAGCGGGTTTATCGGATTTTAAAGCGCCTCTATAATATGTACGAAGAGCCGATGATTCTGAATACAATCTGCACTCTTCTGATCAAAGGAAATAAGACATCATCGGAATATTTTCCATGGTATCAGAAAGCAGTGGAGGAAGATTTTCGGATTGCCAGACTTTATGAGTATTATATGATTGCCATGGACGAGACTCGTATGCGCGACCGCTTCCACGGAAAATTTATTTGTATTTTATGCATGGTAACACACTGGATTACCGGAAAGAAGCATTTTTATATGCAAATCTTCTGACTTACAGTGATGATCAGGCAATGTTCTTAAATTACCGTGAGCAGATTGTGACATTTACATGGGAGCAGCTCATGAAACGCCATATTACAGAGGCATTGAAGATTCTTTTATAAACGTTTCTGCCTGCCAGAGGAAATGGACGAGAAACGAATGAAAGCTATGAGAGATATTTGCTATTCTTATGAGGTTTCCACGAAAGTGCCACATATGCGCTGCGTTCTTGTCATTGAAAAGATGGTGCCGTCAGGCAACGTATCCCGTATGACGAAGAGACCGGTGCAATCATTCAGCTCTACGATAAAGAATCCCGAATTGTGTGGGAGTCCATGGATGGCAGATATTACACAGATTCTATTGCTTACGAGACAAAACGGTTATTTTACGAACCGAGATTCATGGAAATGTGCAAGAAATATGAGGACGAGGCCGGTATGTGGAAGAAGACTGGCGAGGTCGTGGAAGTGACTTTTTGACACGTTACGGGAAAGTGGACTGACCGGTGCAGATGAGAGAAAGGTCTTTCGTCTTTGCAGCGAAAAAAATCCGCGAGGAAGATCCGGGAGAAGATGCATTTCTCCTTTATCTGACATTTGAAATGTTCAAGAAACAGCAATATGATAAGGCAACGCTGACATATCTGGGTGAATATTTCTGTGGTGCAACAAGAGATATGAAACGTCTTTGGGAAGTTATGCGGGAATATGAGATTCCGTCCTATAAAGTAGCAGAGCGTATTATTACGCAGATGCTGTTCTCGGAAAATATTTTTGATGAAGAGAAAATTTTCGAAGATTATTATCTGTCTGACACAGCATATTTCCGGCTGAAACAGGCATATCTTGCATTTGTTTCCAGAGAGTATATTCTCTATGGAAGAGAACTTGAAACATGTGTATTTCATATTATTGCCAGAGAATGTGACCAGAAAGAAGAACTTCCGGATGTCTGCAAAGTGGCACTTTTATGCTATTATGCGGGCAGTGATTACCCGGCAGACATAGAAGCCGTCCTGCATCAGCTCTTACGGGAAATGTGTGAAAACAGATTATTTTTCCAGCGTACATGAAATACAAGGAAGAGTGGCTTCGTGAAGTGCAGCTTTATGATAAGACTATAGTTTCTTATCAGGCAAAAGAAGGAAGTAAAGTAAAATTGTTCTATAAAATCAAGGGTTCCGGTAAGAAAACACTTGGTTATCATTCAGAGATGCTTGTTCCGGTATTTGAGAATCTGTATGTGAAACAGTTTGTACTCTATGCAGATGAGGAACTGGATTATTATATCCAGGAGTCTGATGGAAAAGAGAGCACAAATACAGAAAAGCAGATTATCAGAAATGATCATGCAATTTTAGCTGGGCGTTTCGGAAGAATCAACGCCATGGTCCAGATGACACCGGCAAACCGTAACAAGGCTATGATGGAGTATGAAGAAGAGGATATACTTGCAAAAAAAAATGTTCAAACTTTATGAATAAATACAACAAAAAGAGAAAGGAGGAATGGTAATGAAAAGAGGTTGTGTGATTGGCTATGACATCAATGAGAAGGGCTGCCAGATCAGCTATTATGACGACTCTATGGAAGAGCCGGATACAATGATGGCTTCGTCCAATAATTACCTGATTCCTCTTGTATTGGGATATTTTAAAGACCGCTGGGTATTTGGAAAAGAGGCAAAAAGACTGGCGGTCGTAGGAGAAGACTGCACGGAGACGGATCTTTATGGAAAGGCAAAGCGCCGCGAGAAAGTAAGCCTTGCCGGCAAGACTTATGATGCAGTGTGGCTCCTTGCAAAATACATCAGTCTGACACTTCAGGATTTTGAAAATATTCAGTATCTGACATTTACAACTCCGGAGACGGACGTGGATATGGCGAAGATGCTCAAAGGGATCGGTCAACATATTGGCGTAGACAAGGAAATCATCAATGTTCAGGATTATAAAGAAAGCTTTTGTCAGTATATGATTTTTTCAGCCAAAAGAATTATGGCAGTATGAATCTGCACTGTTCTATTGTGATGAAGATCGAATCAAGGCATATATGCTTCGAAGGCTCCGAGTGGATGCAAGCCACGGCATGAATTCATTTGTGACAGTCGATGAAGTGGCAAATGCCCAGAGAAAGGAACTGGAAGCGCTTTATCCGATTATGAATAAGGAAAAGAGCCCGGACGAAAGTTTCAAGTCTATGATTGAAAATGTGTTCGAAAAAAAAAAAGGTTATTTCTTCGGTATATTTAACGGGAGAAGGATTTGAGAAGAACTGGTACCCGAATTCTCTCCGGGTGCTTTGTAACGGCAGACGTGCCTTTATGGGAAATAATCTTTACAGCAAAGGGAGCCTGCTATAAATCTATCCGGAAATGTGAGCCAAATGATGACGGACCGATTTATTTAGATGAGACAAAAACTGACAGAGAGGATTTGTCTGCGTATGCGTGTGGATGGTCAGGAGGGGTGGTATCCGCTTGTGACATGGGGAACGCATTGGTATGAAGCAGATGGACAGTGGGAAGTGCTCCTGGAGGACGCTTCTGATATTGAAATTTTAGTGGAAAGTCTGGTAGACGAAGAAGTACAGGTGGAGAAAGTATCGCTGGAAGGTCTTCCGAAGAGAACAGATTATTCTTTAAGACTTCAAGTAGAGGCTATGTTTTTAGATGAACGTACCTGTAAATTGACATTTCGCGATGTGGGATTTGGCGAATTCTTCACCCCGACAGATTTCCGGGTGGAGAAGACAATTCAGTTAGGAGGAATCAATGGGCAGTTTAATTCTATGTCATAGTAAACGTGCAAAGCGCCCGTACGAGATTTCCCGGGTGCATATGCGAATTTATACAATTGAAGAATTATGTTATTATCTGTGTAATAATTTGTATTTAATTGATTATACAATTATGAACCGGAGACTGTGTGACTGGCTGGAAGACGAACTTGGTCTTGCAAAAAATGGCAGAGGATCTGCGCCGTGATCTGGATCAGAATGCGACATTAGAAGAGTTCGTACTTACAATATTGAAAGGATCTGTGATTTATGCACCATCAGAGATCGTGAAGATTCAGAATCTTTTGGAACAGCTGAAAAACCAAAGAGATGTAGAACGTGCGAAGTATAAGGCGGACAGTTTAATGAAATCAGGAGAATATGAGTCTGCGATTTTGGTATATCAATCCATTTTAAGTCAGGACTGGGATGAGTCCGTGAATAAAAAATTCTATGGAAAAATATATGGCTGTCTCGGTAGCGCTTATGGATACCTGTTTCTTTATAAAGAAGCAGCACTGATGTTTAAGGAGGCTTACAGCATCTGTGAGGAAGAAGATATGCTGAAAGCATATATTTATTGCTGCTATCGGGGACTTCCGGAAAAAGATTATGTAAAAATGTTATCCGGGAATTCGATGTTTCTTTCAATGTCTGCAAAGATTAAAGCAGAGATGGAGGAAGCAAAGAAGGAAAAATGATCTGGATTTTTCTGATGAGAAGCTGATTACGTGGAAAAGCGAGAACCGCAGGATTGACAAGAAGTCCTGAATATGTTACTATAACAAAGCAATTTAGCGTGGTAAAAGTAATCAATTGGTAAATTGATAAAAAGATTACACCACATCGCAAAGCAATAGGAGATTCGAAAGAAAAAGGTATTTCTCGAGGTTAAATTCGAATCGGGATTTGCAAAAAAAAAAAGCTTTGAGTTCAGGAGGATAATAAAGATGAAAAAGAGAGCTGCACTTTTAGTTGCACTTTCACTGGCAGTTGTTACGGTTCTTGCCGGCTGTGGTGGAAAGGACAGTAGTAAATCGGCAGATTCAAAAGATTCTGCAGCTACATTTGAAGAAAAAAAAAGAAGGAGATACATTTACGGTAGGATTCGATCAGGATTTTCCACCGATGGGATTTGTAGGAGACGACGGTGAGTATACAGGATTTGATTTAGAGCTGGCCAAGGAAGTATGTGAACGCAATGGCTGGGAATTCAATCCGGAACCGATTGCCTGGGATTCTAAAGATGCACTTTTGAAATCCGGAGAGATTGACTGTATCTGGAACGGATTTACCATGAATGGAAGAGAAGATGAATATACATGGTCAGAGCCTTATCTTGATAATCAGCAGGTATTTGTCGTAAGAGCAGATTCTGGAATCAATTCCGAAAAGGATCTTGCAGGAAAGACTGTTGATGTACAGACAGATTCTTCCGCAGAGGCAGCATTAAAAAGATAATACAGAACTTAGCTCTACATTTTCAACAGAGATCATTCCGGATTACAATACAGGATTTATGAATCTGGAATCAGGAGCTGTTGATGCTGTCGCAATGGATATTGTAGTAGCAAAGTATCAGATTGAATCACGTTCTGCAGAATTTAAAATTCTCGATTATGAAATTGCTTCTGAGCAGTACGGAGTTGGATTTGCAAAAAGGAAATGATGCTGTAAAAGATCAGGTTCAGAAGACGCTGGAAGAGATGGCGGCAGACGGAACACTTGCAAAGATTTCTACAAAAATGGTTTGGTGAAGATATCACAACAATTGGAAAATAAATAAACAGACTAACTGGAAAGACCGGGTCGTCCTGAAAACGGGTGGCCCGTTTTTCTTGAAAAGCGATGACAATGATTCGCGAGGAGGAATTTTGGTATGGCAACATCAGTCATGTTACAAAAATTAGGAGAAGGAATGGTTACGTCACTGTGGATATTTGCAGCGACATTGATATTTTCTCTGCCGTTAGGACTTTTTGATCTCTTTTGGCAGAATGTCAAAGAATAAGATTATCAGTACAATTTTTAAACTTTATATATCAGTGATGAGAGGAACTCCGCTGATGCTTCAGCTTATGGTGATCTATTTTGGACCGTTTTATATTTTGGGTGTACAGATTTCCCAGTCCTGGAAGAATATGGCTGTGGCAATTGGATTTGTACTGAACTATGCAGCATATTTTGCAGAAATTTATCGCGGGGGAATTGAGTCTATGCCGCAAGGACAGTATGAAGCTGCCAAGATACTTGGATACACAAAGGCTCAGACGTTCATAAGAATTATTCTTCCGCAGGTCATCAAACGAATCCTTCCGGCAATTACAAATGAGACTATTACACTTGTTAAAGATACATCGCTTGCATTTACAATCGGTGTGACAGAGATGTTTACGATGGCAAAAAGCACTTGCTTCCGGCCAGGTATCCATGCTCCCATATGCATTTGCGGCTCTGTTCTATTACATACTGAATCTTGTGGTTGCATTTATTATGGAACGGATTGAGAAGAAAATGAATTATTATCGGTAGGAGGAAAAGTCATGAGTCTTCTGGAAATAAAAAATGTGAAGAAAAATTTTGGAGGAGTGGAAGTATTAAAAGACATTTCTCTAAAAGTAGATAAAGGAGAAGTGCTTGAATTATCGGACCATCCGGTTCTGGAAAATCTACACTTCTTCGTTGCGCAACAGGACTTGAGACACCGGATGATGGAGAAATCAATTATGATGGAACATTTGGACTTGTGTTTCAGAATTTTAATTTGTTTCCGCATTATTCGGTGATGAAGAATATCACTGATGCACCGCTTCGTGTGCAAAAGAGAAAAAAAAAGAGGAAGTGTACAAAGAGGCGAGAGAGCTGCTTGCGAAGATGGGACTTTCTGATAAGGAAAACGCTTATCCGTATCAGCTTTCGGGTGGGCAGCAGCAGAGAGTATCGATCGCCCGTGCACTTGCTATGAATCCGGATATTCTGTTTTTGATGAACCGACCTCAGCACTGGATCCGGAGCTTACCGGCGAGATTCTGAAAGTCATCAAAGATCTGGCTGCAGAGCACATGACAATGGTGATCGTTACACATGAAATGAATTTTGCAAGAAATGTTTCAGATCATGTAATTTTCATGGATAACGGTTATATTGCTGTGGAAGGAACGCCGGAGGAAGTATTTGGTTCTTCTAACGAAAGAATGAAAAGAATTCCTTGGGAAATTTAGAGAAAACTAATAAATGGGGTCTTAATATTAATAATACTAATAAATAAACCAAAATAAAAATAATGACTGAGTAAGACTTAAGGGCAGGTGGGGCAATTGCATTTCCATCTGCCTTGTATTATACTTAAAAACATCTGATGACTGATAGGAAGAAGGAGTTACATTCATGAGCAACTATGAGAAGATAACAACAGGACTGGGTGAAGAATGCGGTGTGTTTGGAGCCTATGATATGGATGGCGGAGATGTTGCACCATCCGTTTATTATGGACTTTTTGCATTGCAGCACAGAGGACAGGAAAGCTGTGGTATTGCAGTGACAGACACATACGGAGAGCGCAAAGTTCATTCGAAGAAGGGGCTTGGCCTTGTAAACGAAGTGTTTGATGAGGAAGCCTTAGAAGGGTTGAAAGGTAATCTTGGTGTCGGACATGTCCGTTATTCAACTGCAGGGGCAACGAAGGTAGAAAAAATGCTATGCCACTTGTGCTGAACTATGTGAAAGGTACTTTGGCAATTGCCCATAATGGTAATCTGACAAATGCTGTGGAGCTTCGTCATGAACTGGAATATACAGGAGCGATTTTCCAGACGACCATTGACTCAGAAGTAATTGCGTACCATATTGCAAGAGAACGACTGAAGACGGCAAAAGCAGAGGAAGCTGTCCGTAATGCCATGCAAAAGATAGAAGGTGCTTACGCACTGGTTGTGATTTCTCCAAGAAAAATGATTGAGCGAGAGATCCGTTCGGACTACGTCCGCTTTGTATCGGAAAAAGAGATAATACATATTTTCTTGCATCGGAGAGCTGTGCGATCGCAGCAGTAGGCGGCGAATTTGTAAGAGATGTAGAACCAGGTGAGATTGTAAGCTTTACAAAGAATGGCATTACATCAGATAAATCTATGGCAATCTCTCCTAAGAAACAGGCGAGATGTATTTTTTGAGTATATTTATTTCGCTAGAACGGACAGTACAATTGATAAAGTTAATGTTTATCATTCTAGAATTACGGCAGGAAAAGCATTGGCACAGTCCTATCCGGTGGAGGCAGATCTTGTAGTGGGTGTGCCGGATTCCGGTCTGGTAGCTGCAAAAAGGATATTCAGAAGAGTCAGGAATTCCTTATGGTATGGCTTTTCATAAGAATAGTTATGTGGGAAGAACATTTATCAAACCAAAGCAGAGCCAGAGGGAGAGCAGTGTTAAGATTAAACTAAATGTTATCGAGGAAGTAGTAAAAGGAAAGAGAATTGTCATGGTCGATGATTCTATCGTACGTGGTACAACCTGTGCGAATATTATAAAAATGCTGAAAAAGGCAGGAGCAACAGAAGTTCATGTAAGAATTAGTTCTCCACCGTTTTTACATCCTTGTTATTTTGGAACAGATGTACCGTCCAATGATCAGCTTATTGCACATTCTCATACGACGGAGGAAATCCGCGAGATGATCGGTGCTGACTCACTGGGGTATATGGAAATCGGTAAGTTGAAAGATATGGTCGGAGAGCTGGCGTATTGTGATGCATGCTTTACTGGAAATTATCCGATGGAAGTTCCGACAGAGGACATTTCTCATGCATTTGATTAATTGTGAAATGTGATTTTTTATTAAATGTGTTGATAGCAGGAGAAGGTATCCTGTATAATGATAATGTAGAAATAATATGTGAAGAAATCACTTAAATGTGGTATATCAGGGAGGAAGAAAAATGAGCTACGATAGATATGTAAGCCCGCTTTCAGAGCGCTACGCAAGTAAGGAGATGCAGTATATCTTTTCTCCGGACAAAAAGTTTAAAACTTGGAGAAGGCTCTGGATCGCTCTGGCTGAGACAGAAAAAGAACTGGGACTTTCTATTACTGATGAGCAGATCGATGAACTGAAAGCTCACGCAGAAGATATCAATTATGAGGTGGCAAAAAGAACGTGAGAAAGTTGTGCGCCACGATGTAATGTCTCATGTCTATGCCTATGGACAGCAGTGCCCGAAAGCAGCAGGAATTATCCATTTGGGAGCAACTTCATGCTATGTAGGAGATAATACAGATATTATTGTAATGTCTGAGGCACTTGAAATTGTAAGAAAAAAAAAACTGATAAATGTTATTGCAGAACTTGCAAAAATTTGCGGATAATTATAAAAATCAGCCGACACTTGCCTTTACACATTTTCAGCCGGCACAGCCGACAACGGTTGGAAAGCGTGCAACACTTTGGATGCAGGAATTTCTGATGGATCTTCAGGATCTGGAATATGTAAAAAGTACATTAAAGCTTCTTGGATCTAAGGGAACGACCGGAACTCAGGCAAGCTTTTTGAACTTTTTGATGGAGATCAGGAAAAAATCGATCAGATTGGTCCGATGATCGCAAAGAAGCTTGGGTTCGAAGCATGTTATCCGGTATCCGGACAGACTTATTCCAGAAAAGTGGATACAAGAGTATTGAATGTACTGGCCGGAATTGCGGCAAGTGCACACAAATTCTCCAATGACATTCGACTTCTTCAGCATTTGAAAGAAGTAGAGGAACCGTTTGAGAAGACGCAGGAAGGGTTCATCTGCTATGGCATACAAGAGAAATCCGATGAGAGGTGAGCGTATTGCATCTCTTTCCAGATATGTGATGATTGATGCACTTAATCCTGCGATCACATCTGCAACACAGTGGTTCGAGAGAACACTTGATGATTCTGCAAATAAGAGACTCAGCGTTCCAGAAGGATTCCTTGCAATTGATGGTATCCTGGATCTTTGTCTGAATGTTGTAGATGGACTGGTTGTATATCCGAAGGTGATCGAGAAACACTTAATGGCAGAGCTTCCGTTTATGGCGACCGAGAATATCATGATGGATGCGGTAAAAAGCCGGCGGAGACAGACAGGAACTCCATGAGAGAATCCGTGAGCTTTCTATGGAGGCCGGACGTAATGTGAAGGAAAAAAAGGTCTGGATAACAACTTGCTTGACCTGATTGCAGCAGATCCGGCATTTGGTCTGAATGAGGAAGAGTTAAAGAAGACGATGGATCCGGCAAAATATGTTGGACGCGCGCCGCTTCAGGTGGAAAATTTCCTGAAAAAAAGTTGTGGATCCAGTTCTGGAAGCTAACAAAGATGTGCTTGGCATGACAGCAGAAATTAATGTATAAATATACAGAAAAAATGTATTAAGAAGCGAGGAAACTCGCTTCTTTTTTAGCCCATTTTTGTAAATTGTCAAAATTAATCACTGTTTATATTAAAATTGGTTGCAAATTCTATGTTAATAAACTATAATTCTATGTAAAGGAAGTTAGCAAGTTACAAACAACTTCACAAAACTTCAAAATGTAACTAATGATGTCTATCTAAAGTGAAAAGGGGGAAACTATATGGAGACATTAAATAACATTGTATTGACAATTCAGAACTACATGTCAAACTACATTTTGGTAATTGCACTTCTTGGAGCGGGTCTTTGGTTCTCAATCAGACTTGGTTTTATCCAGGTTCGGGGATTTGGCGAAAGTATGAGAAGAACTTTTGGCGGTCTGTTCAGTAAGAAAGGAAAAAAGCAGGAAAAGACGGAATGTCTTCTTTCCAGGCGCTTGCGACAGCAATTGCAGCACAGGTAGGAACCGGTAATATCGCCGGAGCGGCAACAGCACTTGCAATTGGTGGAGCTGGAGCAATCTTCTGGATGTGGATCGCAGCATTCCTCGGAATGGCAACCATTTATGCAGAGGCTATCATGGCTCAGAAGTATAAGACGGTCGGAGCCGATGGACAAGCTACAGGAGGTCCGGTATACTATATAAGAGCAGCGTTCAAGGGAACATTTGGAAAAGTCCTTGCTGGAATTTTTTGCAGTATTGATCACACTGGCGCTCGGATTCATGGGTAATGCCGTACAGTCCAATTCTATCGCAGCAGCATTCCATACAGCATTCGGTATTCCGCAGTGGATCATGGGTCTGGCCGTAGCAGTGATTGCGCTTTTCGTATTTGCAGGTGGTATTGAGCGTATCGCGAAAGTTACAGAAACAATCGTACCGCTTATGGCAGCACTTTATATCGTAGGTGCATTGATCGTTATTATTTACAATTACAAGAATATTCCATATGCATTTGCATCTATCTTTGTAGGAGCATTTGCTCCACAGTCTGTAGTCGGTGGTGCTGCCGGTGCAACTGTAAAATTAGCACTTACAAAAGGTGTCGCAAGAGGATTGTTCTCTAATGAAGCTGGTATGGGATCTACGCCGCATGCTCATGCAGTGGCAAAAGTTAATCATCCGGTAGAACAGGGATTTGTGGCTATGGCTGGTGTATTTATTGATACATTTATCGTACTGAATCTGACAGCATTTGTTATCCTGACAACAAAGTCTATTCCTACAGGGCTTACAGGAGCGGAACTTAGCCAGTATGCGTTCTCTACATTATATGGAAAAGGTGGAAATGTATTCATTGCAATTTGCATGTTCTTCTTCGCATTTTCAACCATTATCGGATGGTACTTCTTTGGTCAGGCAAATGTAAAATATCTGTTTGGTCCAAAAGCAGTGAAGATTTACTCTGTATTAGCAGCGTGCTGCGTATTCCTTTTGGATCACTTGCAGAAGTTGATCTTGTTTGGAATATGGCAGATTGCTTCAACTCCTTGATGGTAATCCCGAATATCCTTGCATTGTTTGCATTGAGCAAGGTAATCAGCCAGGTACATAAAGATTACTTCACCAACTTTAACAAAGCAAAATAAACTAATTAATAAAAACATAAGCTAAGATAGTGTTAAGAAAAGAAGTCCGGCAGAATTAAAACTGCCGGGCTTTTTAATGTTAAAAACTGGTTGGTTAATTTAAAATAATAATGCATATATATTCAGAAAATAGTGATTAATGTATTACAATAAAAGAATATATATAAGAAAAAAACTAAAACAAATAAAAAATAATCATTGTTTACAGAAAATTCTATTGAAAAAAAAAGATTTATTTCGGTTATACTAAAACTCGAGAAGCACGAATACATTATTACAAATGTCTTTCGAAAAGGAAAAAAAGGGGGTCGTTTTATGGAGACATTAAATAACATTGTATTGACGATTCAGAATTACATGTCAAACTACGTACTGATTATTGCACTGTTAGGTGCGGGCCTTTGGTTCTCATTCAGACTTGGGTTTATCCAGGTAAGAGGATTTGGCGAAGGAATGAAAAGAACTTTTGGCGGTCTGTTCAGTAAGAAAGGAGAAGCCGGAGCGGATGGAATGTCATCATTCCAGGCGTTGGCAACAGCAATTGCAGCACAGGTAGGAACCGGTAATATTGCCGGAGCGGCAACAGCACTTGCAATTGGAGGACCTGGAGCAATCTTCTGGATGTGGATCGCAGCATTCCTTGGAATGGCAACTATCTATGCAGAAGCGATTATGGCACAGAAATATAAGACGGTCGGAGCAGACGGCCAGGTCACAGGAGGACCGGTTTACTACATAAGAGCAGCATTTAAGGGAACATTTGGAAAAAGTCCTTGCTGGAATTTTTGCAATACTGATCACACTGGCACTTGGGTTTATGGGTAATGCTGTACAATCTAACTCTATTGCAGCATCTTTCCATACAGCGTTTGGTATTCCACAGTGGATTATGGGTCTTGTAGTAGCAGTAATCGCAATTTTCGTATTCATGGGTGGTATGAAACGAATTGCAAAAAGTTACGGAAACAATCGTACCATTTATGGCAGCTTTATATATTATCGGCTCATTAATCGTAATTATTTACAACTATAAAAATATTCCTTATGCATTTGCATCTATTTTTATCGGAGCATTTTCACCAAGTTCTGTAGTTGGTGGTGCAGCCGGTGCAACGGTAAAACTTGCCCTTACAAAAAGGTGTTGCAAGAGGTCTGTTCTCTAATGAGGCAGGTATGGGATCCACACCACATGCGCATGCAGTAGCTAAAGTGGATCATCCGGTAGAACAGGGATTTGTAGCTATGACAGGTGTATTTATTGATACATTCGTTGTACTGAATCTGACAGCGCTTGTTATCCTGACAACGAAATCTATCCCGAGCGGAAAGACAGGAGCAGAACTTAGCCAGTATGCATTCTCTACATTATATGGAAAAGGCGGAGATATCTTCGTAGCCATCTGTATGTTCTTCTTCGCATTCTCCACGATTGTAGGATGGTACTTCTTCGTACAGGCCAATATTAAATACCTGTTTGGACCAAAAGCGGTGAAGATCTATTCTGTAGTTGCAGCGGCTTGAGTGTTCCTTGGATCACTTGCAGAAGTTGATCTTGTATGGAATATGGCAGATTGTTTCAATTCTTTGATGGTAGTACCAAATATTCTTGCATTATTTGCGCTGAGTAAAGTAATCAACCAGGTGCATGAAGATTACTTTAAAAAAACTTTAAAAAGAAAAAAATAATTCATAGATGGTGTCAATAAATAATTGAATAATTGATAGTAGAATCAGTAAACTCCAGTTGCAAATAAACTGGAGTTTACTGTGATAAAGCACTAAATTAAGGAGTGCTAATAAATAAAAAAGTAGAACATCTTATAATAAAAAGGTAAAATTGTTTGTGAACTAATAGAATATTGTGAAAAACTGAATATATTATTTATAGACAAAACAAATGCAATGGCAATTGTGACCAAAAAAGGGACATTGCGAAATGTGCATAATGACTAAAAAAAGAAAGTTATGGCAAAAGGGTTGCAAATAAATTAACAATACGTTATTATAGATACAGGCAATGGGAGATATTCATTGTCTCTATAAAATAAAAGTGAATAGCGGGATGATCTTTCTTAAGAGAGAGTCTTTACTAAAGAAGACCGCCGAAGAGGCAAGCCAAGGTATGTTGGTGAACATATCAGGGGTGAAACTTTCAGGCAAAAGGACTGAGAAAGGGACTGCGTTCTGAATCTTGTGTTGAAGAGAAAGGCTATCTAAGAAGGACGGTCAAGACAAAAAGACAGAAAGGCGATGCACACACAATATTGGTGTTGTATCGTCTTTTTTTAATCCTACCGGATAGCTGGGAAGAATGACACAATACTTATTCATCTATGTACGAAATCAAAAATGGAAGGCGGATAAAAAATGAAGAAAGATTACATTATAATAACGAACAATCCATTAGTTCCACAGATGCTTGATGAAGAGCATGAAGTGGATTATAGTGAGATTTCTTATGAGGATGTATTGGGGAAAGTTAGAGACAGGATACACGAAGGACATTTGCTTTTTATCACATCCATTATCTGGAAGCGTGAAGCCGAATGAAACACCATATAAGTCGGTTATGATCTCACGTAAAGCCGGAAAACTGGATGAGAGGTCACTGTCAATTATAGAAGGAGCCATAAGATCCTGTGCAAAGTTTGAGTTCAAGTCAGAAAAGTACAGAGAATTCATGCCAGAAACATTCAAAGACTTCCAGTTAATTGACTGGACCCTATTACAAAGCGCTATTTCATCCGCAGATGTGTGGTAGGTCGAGTAGCGAGAGGTTGTTAAAGCATTTAGCTTACACAATAATATCAAAATTTTGAAGGAGGGAACCATAAGTGAGAAGATTGGAAATGGGACACATTTACATTAAGGATATCCAGTTCGCAGCAGAGTCTAAGATCGAAGATGGAATTCTTTATGTAAACAAAGAAGCTGTAGAGGCTGTTGCTCTTGAGGATGAGCACATTAAGAGCGTATCATTTGATATTGCTAGACCAGGTGAGTCAGTGAGAATCACCCCAGTTAAAGACGTTATCGAGCCTCGCGTAAAAGTTGAAGGAAGAGGAGGAGTCTTCCCGGGAGTAATCAACAAAGTAGATACAGTTGGTGAAGGAAAAACTTATGCATTAAAAGGAATGGCTGTTGTTACGGCTGGTAAGATCGTTGGATTCCAGGAAGGTATCATCGATATGACAGGTGTTGGAGCACAGTATACACCATTCTCAAAAACATTAAATCTTGTTATGGTATGTGAGCCGGTTGAGGATATCAAACAGCATGATTATGAGAAGGCAGTTCGTTTCGCAGGATTCAGAGTTGCTGTATATCTTGGGGAATTAGCACGTAATCTTACACCAGATGAGACAAAAGTATATGAGACATACGGGGTTATGGAAGGAAAAAGAAAAATTCCCAGATCTTCCGAGAGTTGCTTATGTACAGATGCTTCAGAGCCAGGGACTTCTTCATGACACATATGTATACGGAGTAGATGCTAAGAAGACACTTTCTACTCTGATGACACCAACAGAGATCATGGACGGAGCAATCGTATCCGGTAACTGTGTATCTGCATGTGATAAAAACCCAACATATGTTCACGAGATAACCCGGTTATTCACGATTTATTCGAGGAGCATGGTAAAACTATTAACTTTGTTTGCCACATCCTTACAAATGAGAACGTTTACCTTGCAGACAAGATGCGTTCTTCTGACTGGACAGCAAAACTTTGCCGTTTCTTAGACCTGGATGCTGTAATCGTATCTCAGGAGGGATTCGGTAACCCAGATACAGACCTTATCATGAATACAAAGAAAATTGAGGCTGAAGGCGTTAAGACTGTTATCATTACAGATGAGTATGCTGGACGTGATGGAAAATCTCAGTCACTTGCTGACTCTGATCCGGCTGCAGATGCTGTAGTAACAGGCGGAAATGCTAATGAGCTGATTCACCTTCCAAAACTTGATAAAGTTATCGGAACTTTAGACTATGTTAATGTTATCGCTGGTGCCAGCGACAAGACTCTTCAGGAGGACGGATCTCTTTGAAGTTGAGATTCAGGTTATGACTGGCGCAACAAACGAGACAGGATTCAACGTACTGAGTGCACGATAGAAAGGGAGGACGAATCATAATGAGTAAAATTAGAGTTGTACATTATATCAACCAGTTCTTCGCTAATATCGGTGGAGAAGAAAAAAAAAAGCAGATTACCCTGCAGAGCTTCGCGTAGGAGAGGTCGTAGGACCAGGACTCGCTCTTGCTCAGAAATTTGGAGATGAAGCTGAGATCGTTGCTACAATCGTATGTGGTGACTCTTACTTCAACGAGAATCTTGAAAAAGCTAAAGCTGAGATTCTTGAGATGGTTAAAGGACAGAATGCTGATCTGTTCATCGCTGGACCTGCATTCAACGCAGGACGTTACGGAGTTGCTTTGCGGAACAGTTTGCGATATGATCAAAGAGGAGCTTGGAATCCCGGTAGTTACAGGAATGTACGTTGAGAATCCAGGTGCTGATATGTTCAAAAGACAAAGTATACATTGTTCCTACAAAGAACAGTGCAGCTGGTATGAGAGATGCAATTGGAAAAAATTAGCTCCACTTGCTATGAAACTTGCTAAAGGTGAGAAGATTGGTGCTTCTTGCGAAGACAACTACATGCCAAACGGTATCCGTGTAAACTTATTCGAGGAGAAACGTGGATCAAAACGTGCTGTTGAGATGCTTCTTAAGAAGATTGCTGGTAAGCCATTCGTAACAGAGTTCCCAATGCCGACATTCGACAAGGTTGCTCCACAGCCGGCTATCAAAGATCTTAGCAAAGCTACAATCGCTCTGTGTACATCCGGTGGTATTGTTCCGAAGGGTAATCCAGATCACATCGAGTCATCTAATGCTACAAGATATGGTGAGTATGACATTACAGGTGTTAACGATCTGACAGAGGAGACATACGAGACAGCTCATGGTGGATACGATCCGGTATACGCTAACGAGGATGCTGACCGTGTACTTCCAGTAGACGTTATGCGTGAGTTCGAGCGTGAGGGTGTTATTGGAAAACTTCACAATAAATTCTATACAACAGTTGGTAACGGAACAGCCGTATTATCAGCTAAAGCATTCGCTGATGAGTATGCTCAGAAGCTGATTGCTGATGGTGTTGATGCAGTTATCATGACCTCCACTTGAGGTACCTGTACACGTTGCGGTGCAACGATGGTAAAAAGCTATTGAAGCTGCAGGACTTCCAGTAGTTCATATGTGTACTGTAACTCCAATTTCTATGACAGTTGGAGCTAACAGAATCGTTCCTACAATCGCTATTCCACATCCACTTGGAAATCCGGAGCTGGATAAAGATGAGGAGAACGCACTTCGTAAATCCTTAGTTAAGAAAGCTCTTTGAAGCTCTTACAACAGAGGTTGATAAACAGACAATTTTTGAGTAAAATTGTGCATTTTATAAAAATATGCGTTTCATTTTTGAAAACTATGTGCTATATTGTATGTAGCGTTATAGAATAAAAATGAAAAAAAGGAGAATTTCGTTATGAGCAAAATTTATGACGTAATTGTCCTGGGTGCAGGTCCTGCTGGATTAGCAGCAGGACTGTACGCAGGAAGAAGTCGCTTATCAGTTCTTATCGTTGAGAAAGGACAGGATGGCGGACAGATTGCTATCACGGATGAGATTGAAAACTATCCGGGGCAGATTGTAGATCAGCCGGAGTCAGGTCCGTCTCTGATTGCACGTATGACAGAGCAGGCTAAGAAGTTTGGGGCTGAGCGTGTATCTGACACAATCAAAGAAGTTTCACTTGAGGGAGATGTAAAAAGTCCTCAAAGGTGAAAAAAGGTGAGTATCAGGCAAAGAATATTATCATTGCTACAGGTGCTCATGCAAGACCAATCGGCTGCAAGGGTGAGGCAGAGTTCCTTGGAAGAGGAGTTTCTTACTGCGCTACTTGTGACGCTAACTTCTTCGAGGATTTTTGAGGTATATGTAGTAGTCGGCGGAGATTCTGCTGTTGAGGAAGCTATGTACCTTACAAAATTTGCAAGAAAAGTTACAATCATTCACAGACGTAACGAACTTCGCGCAGCAAAATCTATTCAGGAGAAAGCTTTCAAAAACGACAAACTTCACTTTATGTGGGATACAGTTGTTGAGGAAGTTGGAGGAGATGGAATCCTTTCCTGGATGACAGTTAAGAATGTGAAAACTGGAGAAGTTACTAAGATTGAAGCTGACGAAGACGACGGAATGTTCGGAGTATTCGGATTCATCGGTACTATTCCTAATTCTGACATCTTCAAGGGAAGTGTTGAGATGGATGAAAGAGGATATATTCCAACTGATGCGGACATGCATACAAATATCCCAGGCGTATACGCTGCTGGTGATGTACGCGTGAAGAGCCTGAGACAGGTTGTTACTGCTGCAGCTGACGGAGCGATCGCTGCAGTTATGGTAGAGAGAAGCATGGCGTAGAGTATATATTCTATTTCATAAATAAGACTTAAAAGGAGGATCAGACCAATGATAGAAGTAGATAAGAATACGTTCCAGACAGAGGTTCTGGAAGCTGAAGGATATGTATTCGTTGACTTTTTCGGTGACGGATGTGTTCCTTTGTGCAGCACTTATGCCAAAGGTACATGAGTTCGCTGACACATACGGAGATAAACTTAAGTTTACATCTCTGAATACAACAAAGGCTCGTCGTCTGGCAATCGGCCAGAAGATTCTTGGCCTTCCGGTTATGGCAATCTACAAAGATGGAGAAAAAGTAGATGAGCTTGTAAAAGATGATTGTACACCAGAGACAATCGAAGCGATGATCAAGAAATACATCTAATAATTAGGTGAGTTCTTTGTCATATATATTTAAATAAACATGTTTTTTACCAAAAAGAAAGGAGAAAGCATAATTATGGCTATTTTAGAGGGAAAAAAAGCAATAATTATCGGAGACCGTGATGGAATTCCGGGACCAGCTATCGCTGAGTGCGTAAAAAAAACTGCTGGTGCTGAAGTAGTATTTTCATCTACGGAGTGTTTCGTCTGAACGAGCGCAGGCGCAATGGACTTAGAGAATCAGAAAAGAGTAAAGGATTTCGCTGATGAATACGGCGCAGAGAACTTAGTAGTAGTGCTTGGTGCTGCAGAAGGTGAAGCTGCAGGTCTTGCAGCTGAGACTGTAACAGCAGGAGATCCGACATTCGCAGGTCCATTGACAGGGTCCAGCTTGGACTCACAGTATATCACGTTTGCGAGCCTGAAATGAAGGCAGAGTTTGACGAAGCTGTTTATGATGAGCAGGTAAGCATGATGGAGATGGTACTCGACGTTGACGATATCGTTAGCGAGATGAGCGCTATCCGTAACGAATACTGCAAATATCTGTAAGATATGTCAGAGGGTCAGACCCCGGTAAGCCCGAAAGGGTCCGACCCTCTTTTTCTATTCTTCTATTTATGGGGGAAATAGAGAAGCGAACTTAGGAAAGGTGGAAAACTGTAATGAATAGTGTAATTAAAGGAGCAAGTTATGTCTTAGCACATACTCCTGACATGGTTTTATATAATGGAACAACTCAGACAACAGAGAGAATCGTAAATCCAGATTCAGAGTACTTAAAAGAGGTACCAGAGCATCTTCGTTCATATGAGGATTGTGTAGCTTACTGGCCAAACCAGACATACATCGGAAATGTACATCCGGATGAGCTGGCACAGGTAGAGGCTCCATGGTATGACAAGAAGATGGAGAATGCAAGCCGTTATGGAAAATACGGTGAGATTATGCCTGAGGAAGAGTTCTTATTCCTGGTACAGATCAGTGACCAGTTTGAAGTTGTAAAACTGGAGAAGAACTTCGTAGAGAAGTACAAAGGTCAGTTTGCAGCAAACCCAATCATTACAGAAGATATTTCATCCCAGATCGAAGACGGTGTAGAGCTTTCCGAGATCGAGGGATATGTAAATGATGAGCACGCAGAGGCACTTTACTTCAACCACGAGCTGGTTGGATGTGTAAAACGTGCACATGATATCGATCAGAACTTAAGCGCACACGTAATGCACGAGAACTTAATGAGTAAAGCAACAAGTGTACTTGCTCTTCTTTTTATGCAGTACGTAACGCAGGAATCGAAAAAGCAGATGTAGAGTATGTTATTGACTGTGCAGAGGAAGCATGTGGAGACATGAACCAGAGAGGTGGCGGTAACTTTGCAAAAAGCTGCAGCAGAGGTTGCAGGACTTGTAAGCGCATCAGGATCAGACGCAAGAGGATTCTGTGCAGCACCGACACATGCACTGATCGAAGCAGCAGCATTAGTAAAATCCGGAGCATACAAGTGTGTAGCAGTAACAGCCGGAGGTTGTACAGCAAAAAACTTGGAATGAACGGAAAAAGACCACATCAAGAAAGGTCTTCCAATCCTTGAGGACTGCCTTGGCGGCTTCTGTGTAATCCTTGCAGAGAACGATGGAGTAAATCCGGAGATTGACCTTAGCATGCTTGGACGCCACAGTGTAGGAACAGGTTCCGCACCACAGAACGTAATCGGAAGTCTGGTAGCAGATCCGCTTGACAGAGCAGGAATGAAGATTACAGACATCGATAAATACTCACCAGAGATGCAGAATCCGGATATCACAAAACCGGCAGGAGCTGGAGATGTACCGCTTGCTAACTACAAGATGATCGCAGCCCTTGCAGTTAAGAGAGGAGAGCTCGACCGTAAAGAGATCGGAGAGTTCCCGGCAAAACATGGACTTACAGGATGGGCACCGACACAGGGACATATCCCATCAGGAGTACCATATGTAGGAGTTGCAAGAGAGGACATTCTGGCAGGAAAGATCAAGAATGCAATGATCATCGGAAAAGGAAGTCTGTTCCTTGGAAGAATGACAAACCTGTTCGATGGAGTATCTTTCGTGATCCATGGAAATACAAAGGCACAGGAAGAAGCTGCAGCCGGAGTATCTGAGGACGAAGTAAAGGGACTCATCGCTAAGGCAATGAAAGAATTCGCTGCTACTCTGATAGCAGAGTAAGGGGTGGTAAAGATGGCAAATGTAGAAAAGATGATCGCAGAAACATTCCTGGAGATGGCACAGGGTCTTGAGAGCGGAAGCTATGGAAAGAGACCAAAGATCGCATTAACCGGAATGGGAAGCGAACATGGAGAAGAGAATGCCATGAAAGCAGCCCTGATGGCAGCAAAAAGATGGCGTTGATGTATATTATATCGGATCACTTGAGGCAGAGGGAGTTACAACAGTAAAAGTTGCAGACGACGAAGAAGGCCACAAGAAGATGGAAGAGATGCTTGCAAATGGAGAAGTAGACGGAGCAGTTACCATGCACTTCCCATTCCCAATCGGAGTATCTACAGTAGGACGAGTGGTGACACCGGCAAAGGGAAGAGAGATGTTTGTAGCAAATACAACAGGAACATCCAGTGCAGATCGTATCGAAGGTATGATCAAGAACACGATCTACGGAATCATTGCAGCAAAAACATGTGGAATTGCTAATCCAACAGTCGGAATCCTGAATGTAGACGGAGCACGTCAGACAGAGAAAGCTCTCAAAGAGCTTCAGGAGAACGGATATGATATCACATTCGCAGAGTCTGCAAGAGCAGACGGTGGATGCGTCATGAGAGGAAATGACGTACTTCAGGGAACACCGGATATCATGGTAACAGATTCCCCTGACAGGAAACATCATGGTAAAAATGCTTTCATCCGCAGCAACAGGCGGAAGCTTTGAAGCAACTGGATACGGATATGGACCAGGAATTGGCGAAGGATATGAGCAGTTAGTCATGATCGTATCAAGAGCCAGCGGAGCACCTGTTATTGCAGGAGCGATCCGTTATGCAGCACAGCTTGTAAGAAATAAAGTATTTGAGGTAGCAAAAGCAGAATTTGCAGCAGCAAAGAAAGCAGGCTTAAAAAGATCCTGGATGCAAGAAAAGCAGCAACAAAACCGGCTGCAGCAGAGGAGGATGTAAAAGAGCCGCCGAAGGAGATCGTAACAGCACAGATCGCAGGAATCGAAGTAATGGATCTTGAGGATGCCGTAAAAGCATTATGGAAGATCAATATCTATGCAGAGAGCGGAATGGGTTGTACAGGACCGATCATTCGTGTATCAGATGCAAACCTTGAGAAAGCTCATGAAGAGCTTAAGAAAGCCGGATACATTAACTAATTACAGTTAATTTTAAGGTGTATATGAAATAAAAGAAAGTGGTGATTTGTCAACATGTAAAATGTGGCGAGTTGCCACTTCCTTTTTGTATACAAATTTATAAATTTGTTTTATAATGGACAAAACAAAGACATGTTTGGGGATAGTTCTATCAGAAACAGGATGAGAAAAGAGAGGAATAGAATATGGAAAATATTCTAAAGAAAAAGTTCCGGAAGGACGGAGAGATTCGTGTTGGCATTTGCAATCGTGGTTGTGATGGTGTTTGGAGTACTTAATCCGTTGACTTATGTTACAGATTTTAACACTGCTCAGGAAATCAGTGGAATGGGAAAAGTCGTGAATATGGATACAAAAAAGCATTACCATATGGAAATGTGTGTTCAAGTGAATTGAGACAAAAAGATTTCGATGTTGACAATGGAAAAGAATATTCTTGGGAGTTTAAGTGCAAGAAGAAATTATGCGGATTTATGTGGGATGAAAAACAGAGAAATAAAGCATACTGTTGTGGCAAAAGAATATAGCATGTACAGGAAAATCAGTTAGCAGAGAAAACATGATGGATTATTCGGATATAACGGTTGTAAATCGGGATATATCAGTTCCGATTCTAGATAAAAGAGATGATTCGGATCTGGTATCAGGAAACATAGAACAGCCAATTGTCTATCCGATTACAGATAATGAGAATGTCGTAGAAGAACCGGTCTATATAGAAATTTCCGGAATGAAGATCGACTCAGAAGGGTATGTGACAGAAATCTTAAGTGGTGCACCAGATGGAGTATTAGCATTTCCAACAGATATAAGATGTAAAGGAATCCGTTCAGATGTATTTGAGCGTTCAGACAGTTTCCTGAAGAGTGAGACAGAAGAAGTCTATATTCCAGCAAATATTGTGCATATGGATGACGGACTTTTTTTTGACTGTTTGGAAAATGTGGATTTCATACAAGTTGCAAAGGAAAATCCGGCATATTATAGTGAGTTTGGTATTTTATATCATGCAGATGGAAGCCTTGCATGTATGCCACAGGCAAGAATTTGTAAATAACCGAAAAGCATATGTTTATATGCCAGGTTGTTCGTGAAAAAAGATACATGATATAAAATTGTATATAGAAAAAAAACAACTATCTATTTTATTAATCCAGTGATATAATAGCGTCAGTATACAGAACATTTTTGGAAGAGTATATTGGCGCTGTTTACTTATAACAGATTGTTGTAACTGACGGATTCTCTGACAGATATAATAGGGAATTTGTAAAACAAACAGGAACTATAAAGAATATTAAGGAGAGAAGGCCTATGGAGATCAGACAGATTACTGAAGATAAAGATAATTATCTTGAAATGCTCCTGATTGCAGATCCGCAGGAGAATATGATCCGGCGGTATCTGGATAAAAAGTGATATGTTTGTGCTGGAAGATGCCGGTGAAGTGCTGACAATCGGTGTTGTGGAACATATGAAAAACAAACGATGTGAATTGAAGAATCTGGTCACTGCACAGGAATATCGAAGGCAGGGATATGGGACTTATATGGTCAATTATCTTTCTGAATATTACAGTGTGACCTGTGATGTTATGTATGTCGGTACAGGGAACAATTCGAATACGCTTGATTTTTATAAAAACAATGTGGATTTGTTAATTCACATATCGTTGCAAATTTTTTTTGTAGATCATTATGAGAAACCGATTTATGAAAATGGAATACAATTGACCGCTATGATTTATTTAAAAAAGAATCTGGATGTGGTATTAGATGTGAAACGTGTCGTTGATATGGCTATGCATGCAGGAAGGATACTTTTGAAAAACGGAGGTGAAATCTTTCGTGTAGAAGAGACGATTAAGAGAATATGTGGACGTTTTCATGTGAATCATGTTGATATTTTTTTCTATGAGCCATGGTATTTTTGTAAGTGCAGAGAATGACAATGGCGAAGCTTATACAAAAGTAAATCATGTACCACTTTCTTCTTCCCATCTGGGAATTGTAGCAGAGGTCAATGAGCTTTCCAGAGAAATCTCAGCGGGACGTGTGAAACTGGAAGAAGCAGAAGAGAGACTGGAAAAGATTGAGAAGATTCCACCGAAGAAACGGTGGTTTCAATGTATGGCGGCGGGGCTTGCCAGTGGAACATTTGCGTTGATGTTAGGGTCAAGTGTTCCGGAAGCCGTGGCTGCATTTTTAATTGGTTTTTATCATATGTGTGGGTGCTGTTTGCCGGAAAGCACAACCTTTCAAAAAATTATTGTAAATATTGTCGGAGGCGTGATCATGACGGTGCTGGCACTTGCATTTATGCATATACCGTTTCTGCCGATATTGAAATTGGATGGTATGATGGTCGAACAATTATGCCGATGATCCCGGGAGTGGCATTTGTCAATGCAATCCGTGATATTGCAGATACAGACTTTCTGTCAGGGCTTGTACGGATGATCGATGCACTGCTTGTATTCGTATATATTGCCATTGGAGTCGGAGTGACTCTTAGTATTTATAATACGATGATGGGAGGAATTTTACGATGATTACAACAACAATTCTTGCAATCGTAGAATCATTTTTGGCGACATTGGCATCTGCAATTCTTTTCAATGTACCGAAGCAATATTATACAGCATGTGGAATTACCGGTATGGCAGGGTGGCTTTTGTATCTGGCAATGTGTCAGGTGACAACTGTGGCATTGGCGTCCTTTGTAGGAACATTGGCAGTAGTATTGATTTCCAGGATTTTGACGGTACGGAAAAAATGCCCGATTACGATATTTTTGGTTTCCGGAATTATTCCACTTGTTCCGGGAGCTGGAATATATTATACAGCATATTACCTTGTGACAGGTCAGATGTCACTGGCAGCTGTGAAGGGATTAGAGGCAGTGAAAATTGCATTTGCCATTGTACTGGGAATTATTTTTGTTGTATCAATTCCAAGAGATGCATTCCAGATTCGTTACTGGAGAGCAAAGAGAAAGCGGAAAAGGTTGAAGAACCATGGGAATATGTGATAAAATAGTTCAAGGACTTGAGAATAGGAGGTATTTTTTTTATGGTTGGAAAAGATCTTTTGAAGATTCTAAAGGAAAGTAAATATACAACTGTACTCAGTGGATTTGAGATGTTACAGGAAAATGGATATCCGGCTATCCGCGATGGAGAAGAATCCTATGACATTGAACAAAAGTATGGCTACTCAGTAGATGAGATGTTCACCAGTGCATTTTATTCGACCAGAAAACCACAGTTTTTTGAATTTTATCGTAATGAACTGTTAAGCGCCCTTGATATACCGCCAGGAAAAGGATATCTGGAGATGGCAGAGCTGGAAGAAAAAAAGGACTTTTTCAGACAATTATCACAAGACGTGTTTTTGGTCTGCCGGAGAGAGCAGGATGTAAGAATGTGATTAATCTGCATGGCAGTGTTTATGAGAATTACTGTCCGCACTGTGGAAAAAAAAAATATCCGGTGGAATATATCCGTGAGGCAAAGAGAGTTCCTCTTTGTACGGAATGTAATGCACCAATTCGTCCAGGTGTGTGTCTGATGGGGGAGAAGGTAGACAACAAAGTGATCACAAAAAAGCAGCCGATGAAGTCCAAAAAGCGGATGTTCTGCTTGTTCTTTCTTGGAACGAACCTGAAGACATATCTGTGTACACAGCTTATCAATTATTATGAAGGAGATAAGCTGATCGTGGTCAATCCGGAACCACATTTTTCAGATAAATATGCAGATATTCTCGTTTCAGAGCGGGTGGATATTACATTAGAGAAAATATTAAAAAGAATTAGGAGAAGTATAGAGAAATGAGTAAAAAGTAAGAACAAGATTTGCACCAAGTCCTACAGGAAGAATGCATGTGGGAAATTTGCGTACAGCACTGTATGCATATCTGATCGCAAAACATGAAGACGGGGATTTTATGCTTCGTATTGAGGACACAGACCAGGAACGTTATGTGGAAGGAGCAGTTGATATTATTTATCGTACGATGCAGGAGACGGGCCTGATTCACGATGAAGGACCAGATAAAGATATGGGACATGGTCCATATGTTCAGAGTGAGCGTAATGCTTCCGGCTTATATCTGGAATATGCAAAACAGCTGATTGACAAAGGAGCAGCTTACTATTGTTTCTGTGACAAAGAAAGACTGGATTCCTTAAAAGAGCAAAGTATCAGAAGAAGGGACAGAAATTGTAGCATACGATAAACACTGTCTTGGCCTTAGCAAAGAAGAAATCGAGGCAAATCTGGCAGCAGGAAAACCTTATGTTATCCGCTTCAATATGCCGACAGAGGGAACCACAACTTTCCATGATGAGCTGTACGGAGATATTACAGTAGAAAATAACGAACTGGATGATATGATCCTGATCAAATCCGATGGATATCCGACCTACAACTTTGCAAATGTTATCGATGACCATCTGATGCAGATTACACATGTCGTGCGTGGTAACGAGTATCTTTCCTCTTCACCAAAGTATAATAAGATTTACGAAGCATTTGGCTGGAAAGTACCGATTTATGTACACTGTCCGCTGATTACAGACGAGAATCATAAGAAGTTAAGTAAGAGAAGTGGTCATTCATCTTATGAAGACCTGATTGAGCAGGGGTTTGTGACAGAGGCAGTTATTAACTATGTTGCACTTCTTGGATGGTGTCCGGAAGGAAACCAGGAGATATTTTCTCTGGAAGAACTTGTAAAAAGAGTTTGATTACCATAATATGAGCAAATCACCGGCAGTATTTGACATTCAGAAATTAAAATGGATGAATGGCGAGTATTTGAAAGCTATGGATTTTGATAAGTTTTTTTGAGAGAGCTGAAAAATATATCAAAGAAGTTGTTACAAAAGATTATGATCTTAAGAAGATTGCAGCACTTGTTAAGACAAGAATTGAAATCTTCCCAGATATCAAAGAGCAGATTGACTTCTTTGAAGAGCTCCCAGAATATGATACAGCAATGTATTGCCATAAGAAAATGAAGACAAATGAAGAAAAGGCTTTGGAAGTGTTAAAAGAGATATATCCACTTCTTGAGAAACAGGATGATTTCAGCAATGATGCTTTGTTTGAAGTCCTGAAACCTTATGTAGACGAAAAAGGTTTCAAAACAGGTTATGTTATGTGGCCAATCCGTACTGCTGTGTCTGGTAAGCAGAGTACACCGGGTGGAGCAACGGAGATCATGGAGATTCTCGGAAAAGAAGAGTCTCTTAAGAGAATTCAGAAAGGTATTGAATTACTGGAAAGATAAGGGGAGTCTATGAGTCTTAATAAAGCCCAAAAAGAGGCAGTTTCTCATAAGGAAGGACCGTGTCTGGTTCTTGCTGGTCCCGGTTCGGGAAAAACTCTTACGATTGCAAAAAAGAATTGAATATCTGATTAAAGTATATAAGGTAAGACCAGAAGAAATTCTGGTCATTACCTTTACTAAATATGCGGCAGGAGAAATGCGAGATCGTTTTCAATATGTCATGGAAGGGCGAAGGCTTCCCGTCACATTTGGAACATTTCATGGTATTTTTTACGGAATTTTGAAATGGGCGTATAAATTGGATCGGAGTAATATTCTGTCCGAAGAAGAAAAAAAAAATCAACTTTTAAAGGAAATATTAAAACAAATGGACTGGGAACAGACCGAAAAATCCCAGGAAGCAGATTTTCTTCAGGAGCTATCGGAAGAGATTGGAAATGTAGGAAATAATGCAGTCGATATTGAGTTTTATGAATCCAGAAGATTTCCGAAAGATAAATTCCGGGAGCTTTACCGGATTTATGAGACAGAAAAAGAAAAAAATACCGAAAACTTGATTTTGAAGACATGTTGATCTGGTGTCGAAAATTATTCCTTGAAAGACCGGATCTTCTTGCAAAGTGGCAGGAAAAATATCACTATGTGCTGGTAGATGAGTTCCAGGATATTAACCAGGTGCAGTATGATGTCATCCGTATGCTGGCAGCGCCGGAGAATAATCTGTTCATTGTTGGGGATGATGACCAGTCTATCTATGGATTCCGCGGTGCAAAACCAGGAATCATGAAAGATTTTATGCAGGATTATCCGGAGGCAAAGCGTATTTTGCTGGATATTAATTATCGTTCTAACGCACATATTGTGAAAGGTGCGCTTCGTGTGATCGGGCATAATAAAGACCGGTATGAGAAGAAAATCCAGCCATTTCGGGAAGCGCAGGAGACTGTGCATGTGCAGGAGACACTGAATCCGCTTGATGAAAGTAAATATATTTTAAAAGAGATTCAAAAGTATATGAAAAAGGAGTCGATCTTAAGCAGATGGCTGTATTGTACCGGACAGGCGAAGATGCACGGGTGCTGGCAGAGACATTTACCCAGTATCAGATTCCATTTTCCATGAAGGAGAGGATTCATCATCTGTATGAACATTTTGTGTGTACGGATATGAACTGTTATTTCCGGCTGGCAGTTGGATCTTACGACCGGGGAGATTTCCTGGAGATCGCTAATCGGCCGAAGCGTTACTTGAGCCGTGGCTGTATGGAAGAAACACCGGTTACTTATGAATCGTTGAGACGTTTCTACTGTGATAAAGAGTGGATGCAGGATCGAATTGATCAGTTAGAGTGGGATATGAAGATGATTCGCACAAAGACGCCTTATGCTGCAATTCAATATATCCGTAAGAGTATCGGGTATGATGAATTTCTAAAGGAATATGCTCTTGGACATCAGATGGAGTATTCAGAATTAAAAGAAATCATGGATGAACTTCAGGAGCGGACGAAGGAATTTCAGACTTTGCCAGAGTGGCTTGCGCATGTAGAAGAATATAAACATACCTTGCAAATGCAGCGGCAACAGCGAGGCAATGGTACCGGTGACGGAGTAACGTGTCTGACGATGCATGGAGCAAAGGGTCTGGAATATGAAGTTGTTTTTGTGATTGAAAGTAATGAAGGAGTGACACCATATAAAAAAAAGCGGGGGACACCAGAAGAATTAGAAGAAGAGCGAAGACTTTTTATGTGGCTATGACACGGGCGAAGAAAAAGCTTTTTATCACTTATGTAAAAGAAAAAAAAACGGAAGAGCAAAACCCCGTCCCGTTTTATTGATGAATTACTCGTCACTGTCTAAAAACTCCTGCTCATCCAGCCATTCATCGAAGCAGTCTGATGCGGCATTCAATTCATCTTCATCATCGATGTATTCGATTTCCGGTTCATCACCGTCATCGTGGTAGCGGTACAGATAGACGTCATCAGAAGCAGGCTCACCGTTCTCATCCATCGGGAAGAGAGCGATGTAATCCTGTCCGTCCATCTCAAAAATGGTGATAACGCCACACTCCAGGTCTTGGTCTTCCAGATTCAGAATAACGGCGTTATATTCTTCCTCATGACAATGTTCACACATATGAATTCTCCTTTTGTTAAAATTGTATATATCTAATGTAACAAAGGAGCATGTAAAAGGCAAGTGATAGTAGCCAAATTCATAAAAATGCTGTAAAATAGTTACAGTTCACAGGTTTTGGTGAATTGTAATGAATAATCAAAGTATAGCATTATGCTACACAAGGAGGATAAAACAGAGATGAAAAAAAACGAGCATTGCGGATATTATCATTGATACTGCTGTGTGCTCTTACATTTACTGCATGTAAAAAGAATGTAGGAACACCGGAAGATAATGCTGCTTCTAAAGATGAAAATACAGAAGAAAAGGATAAGGACGAACAGGAAAGCTGGAAAATCGGATTTTCTGGGATTGATATGGAGAATCCATATTTTCTCACACTGGAAAGTGCAATCAAAGAAGAATTGGATGGGAAGAATTGTGAATTGATCGTAAAGGATCCGAAGACTGACCCAGATATGCAGGCTTCGCAGATCCAGGAGATGATTGACGAAGGAATCAATGCAATTATTTTAAGTCCGGTGGACTGGGAGAAGATCACCCCTTCTCTGGAAGCTTTAAAAAAGAAGCTGATGTGAAGATTGTCAATGTAGATACTCAGGTAAAAGAGATGGACTATGTGGATGCATATATTGGATCTGATAATTATAATGCCGGTGTATTGTGTGGCGAAGATCTGATCAAGAGATGTCCGGATGGAGGTAAAGTAGCAATTTTGGAATGCCCGACACAGAATTCTGTGAATGAGAGAATCACAGGGTTCGAGGAGACCCTGGCAAAAGCGGAAAATGGTTTTGAAATTGTGGCTAGAGAGGATACAAGCGGAGAATTTCAAAAATCCCTGGAAGCAGCCCAGAAAATCTTAAGCGAGAATTCCGATATTGTAGCAATTATGTGTGGAAATGATCAGATGGCAGTCGGTGCCAAAACAGCTATGAATGTAGCAGAGCAGGGTCAGATCCTCATTTATGGAGTAGATGGTTCTCCGGATATTAAGAAGGAACTGAAAAAGACAGAGAATCAGATTGCTGGAACAGTGGCACAGTCTCCAATCAGTATGGGAAAAGATGCTGCAAATACAGTTCTTAACATTTTAAATGGAAAAGATTATGAAAAGGAAATCAAAGAAAATGTGTTCATGATCAATCAGGAGAATGTTGACATGTACGGAGTAGATGGCTGGCAGTAACAGCGGAAAGGACAGAGCATGAAGAAAGTTTCGGGCAGCCCATTGCCTTTGGGTGTGACATATAAAAAAAATGGAAGGGCGAATTTTGCCATGGAGGTCCCGGAAGGGAAAACATGTAAGCTTCTGCTCTATCGGAAAGGAGAAGCCAGCTTGCTGGCTTCTTATGTTTTTTCTGACCAGATTGGTTCGGTGTGTTATATGGCGGTTGACGGACTTAAGGAAGAGGCATATGAGTATAATTATGACATAGATGGCGAGCGTGTGACGGACTCTTATGCAAAGGCGCTTTCCGGAAAGGAAGTATGGCTTAAAAACATAGAAATATCGGAAAAAAGTAAAGAAAATGTGCGCGGTATATTTTATGAAGATCATTACGACTGGGAGGCAGATCAGTCGCCGCGGATAAAGGAAGAAGAACTGATTGCCTATGCAATACATGTCCGTGGATTTACAAAAGATACTCATTCAAAAGTGAAGAACAAAAAGGAACATTTCAAGGGGTAATTGAGAAAATTCCTTATCTAAAAGATCTGGGAATTAACCAGATCCAGTGCATGCCTGTCTATGAGTTTGAAGAAGCAGGAATGCGGATAAATTACTGGGGCTATGGTCCGGGATATTATTTCGCACCGAAAAGTGCTTATGCCAAGGACGGTGATGGAGTAAAAGGATTAAAAGATCTTGTGAAGTATTGTCATAAGGCTGGTATTGAAGTTGTGCTTGAGATGCCATTTGCAGAAGGTATTTCCGGGCTGATGGTGACAGACTGTCTGAGAAATTATGTGATGGAATATCATGTGGATGGATTTATACTGAATCCATACAATGTGCCGATGGATATCATTTTAAAAGATCCAATTCTTACGGGAGTCCGGATTTTAAAACACGCAGAAGAATATCAGAATGTGATGCGTCGTTTCTTAAAAGGTGACGAAGGGGTTGTAACGGATGTGATGTATCAGACAAGAAAACGATGGGATCTGGAAGGTATTTATAATTGTATTACAACTCACACTGGATTTACACTGAAAGATCTTGTGTCCTATGATGGCAAGCATAATGAGGCGAATGGAGAAAACAATCAGGATGGACCGGATTATAATTATAGCTGGAACTGTGGCGCAGAAGGGCTGACCAGAAAGAAAGCTGTGTTGGAGCTTCGGAAGAACCAGATGAGAAATGCATTGTTTTTGCTATTGCTTTCCCAGGGAGTTCCGTGTATTCTTGCCGGGGATGAATTTGCAAATTCCCAGAAAGGTAATAATAATGTTTATTGCCAGGATAATCCGATTGGCTGGTTAAACTGGAGGAATCTGTTAAAAGAACAGGAGATGTATCAGTTTGTGAAGCAGTTGATCAAATTTCGGAAGAAATATAGGCTGTTTCATCAGGAGAAAGAGCTGCTTGGAATAGACCAAAGCGGTTGTGGAATGCCGGACGTATCCTATCACGGAGAGATGGCATGGAGAGCGTCAACTGAAGTGGCGAGCAGACAGATCGGCATATATTACAGTAGTCAGGATAAGGAAGAAGCAGATTGCTTTGTGGCTTATAATATGCACTGGCTGGAACACGAATTTGCGCTGCCGGCATTAAAGAAAGGCCGTAAATGGTACAGAGCAGCATCAACGAAAGAAGGCATTTTAAAAAGATCTGGTTGTGTTGGAAAATCAGAGAAATATAGAATTGGATGAGCGAGAGATAGTTGTTCTTGTATCTGGGAAAGGAGAAACTGTATGAAGGCACTGCAACATTTGAAGACGATCAATCACCATAAATGGCTTGTCTGCCAAGGTTGTTTTAAAGTTGGCTTATATAAACAGGGCCTTCTGCATGATCTGTCCAAGTATTCACCAACTGAATTTCTAGTGGGCTGCAAGTTCTATCAGGGAACAAGAAGCCCTAACAATGCAGAACGGGAAGTGAAAGGTTATTCTGCGGCATGGCTACACCACAAAGGGCGCAACAGGCATCACTATGAATACTGGCTGGATTATAGTACTGATCTGAATGAAGGAATTATCGGTATGAAGATGCCGGTCAGATATGTGGTGGAAATGTTTATCGACCGTGTGGCTGCGTCGAAGAATTATATGAAAGAGAAGTATACGAATCAGGCACCTTTGGAATACTATGAAAAAGGTGCTGCAAGGCTTGGCAAGATGATTCATCCGGAGACAGCAGAGCTTCTGCATCAATTGCTTAAGATGCTGGCAGAAGAGGGAGAAGAGAAGACCTGTTTTTATATTAGAAAATATGTATTGAAGAATAAGAAGTAAAATGGATTGTATAAGATAAGGAGGTGTGACCGGTGGAAAAGAATCGAATCTATGCAGCAATTGACTTGAAATCTTTTTATGCGTCTGTGGAGTGTATAGAGCGTGGCTTAGATCCGCTGGGTACGCATTTGGTTGTGGCAGATGCAAGCCGTACAGAGAAAAACAATTTGTCTTGCAGTGTCACCATCGCTCAAAACCTATGGGATTCCTGGAAGAGCCAGATTGTTTGAAGTTGTACAACGTATAAAAAGAAGTGAATGATCAGAGATTAAGACAGATACCGGAACATTGTTTTTCCGGTTCTTCTTTTGATAAGAAAGAACTGGAAAAGAATTCACATCTGGCTGTAGATTATGTTGTAGCAACCCCGAGAATGGCGCATTACATGGAATATAGTACACGGGTTTATCAGATTTATTTAAAATATCTGGCACCGGAAGATATCCATGTATATTCTATCGATGAGATTATGTGTGATGTAACGGATTATCTGAACACATATGGAATGACGGCGAAAGAAACTGGTATCAAAAATAATCCGGGACATTTACGACACAATGGGAATGACTGCGACTGCAGGAATTGGAACGAACCTGTATCTTTGTAAAGTTGCCATGGACATTCTGGCAAAACATGTGGAACCAGACTACAATGGGGTCAGAATTGCAGAACTCAATGAGATCAGTTACAGACGTTTGCTTTGGACGCATCAGCCAATTACGGATTTTTGGAGGGTCGGACAGGGATACGCAAAAAAACTTTTGTCTCATGGCATTTATAACATGGGAGATGTGGCGAGATGTTCCATTGGAAAAGAAACAGATTATTATAATGAAGAATTGCTGTATCGGCTGTTTGGGGTAAATGCAGAGCTTCTCATTGATCATGCATGGGGGTGGGAACCTTGTACGATTGCTCAGGTCAAAGCCTATAAACCAGAGAGTAACAGCATTGGTTCCGGACAGGTACTGCATTGCCCATATGATTTTCAACAGACCAGACTGATCATTAAGGAAATGACAGACCTTCTTGCACTTGATCTGGTGGATAAGCATCTTGTGACAGATCAGCTTGTTCTGACGGTTGGTTATGATATTGGTAATCTGGAAAGTGGAAACAAAAAGAAACAGTATCAAGGGGAAATTACGGTGGACCGCTATGGAAGAAAAGTACCCAAGCATGCACATGGAACAGCAAATCTGAAAAACCGAACTTCCTCTTCAATAGAGATGATCGAGATGATTCTGGAATTGTATGACAAAATCGTGAATCCTGACCTTTTTATACGCCGTGTATATATTACGGCAAATCATGTTGTCGATGAATCGCTGGCGGAAGAGAAAGTTTCTTTTGAACAGTTAGATTTATTTACCGATTATAGTCAACTGAAAGAGGAACAGCAGAAACGCAAAGAGAAGCTGGAACGGGAAAAGAAATTGCAGCATGCAGCACTGGATATCAAAAAAAGAAATTTGGGAAAAATGCTCTCCTCAAAGGTATGAATCTGGAAGAAGGCGCCACGGCTGTTGAGAGGAATAGTCAGATTGGCGGGCACAAAGCATAGAAACGTAGTAATGGCGAATAAATTGAGGTGGAAAAATGACTGGATATGATAGGGACAATACAAATTTAAATTATGAAGATATTATCAATCTGCCACACCCTGTTTCGAAAAAGGCATAAACCTATGCCGGTGGAAGACCGGGCAGCACAGTTTGCGCCATTTGCAGCACTGACCGGACACCAGGCAGCAATCGAGGAGGCGGCAAGAGTTACAGATATGCGTATGGAATTGGATGAAGAGATGAAAGAACAATTGAATGTGAAGCTTCAAAAAATTGTGTCAGAGCCGGGGCAGAGAATCCAAATTGTATATTATGTTCCGGATGGAAGAAAAAGTGGTGGCAGTTATAAGACAAAAAAATAGGAATCGTGAAAAAAATCGATGAATATCAAAAAAATTCTTGTGCTGGAAGATGGATGCAGGATACCACTTGAAGATATCAGCGAAATAGAATAAGTTAGAAGCAGACCGAAGCAAGGCAATGATTTTGAAGTCTAGAGGCAGGAAACGCTGTGATTCTTAAGAAAAAAAACTCAGGTACTTTCACCTGAGTTTTTTAATGCGGAAGATGGGACTTGAACCCACACAAGCGCAATGCTTACAAGATCCTTAGTCTTGCTCGTCTGCCAGTTCCGACACTTCCGCATTTATGAAAATCATTTATATGATTACAAACAATATAAAATTTGAAAAGTTAATGCGGAAGATGGGACTTGAACCCACACGACTGCAATAGTCACAAGATCCTTAGTCTTGCTCGTCTGCCAGTTCCGACACTTCCGCATTTTGAATCATTTTCATGATTGCAGGCAATATATTGTTGAAAAGTTAATGCGGAAGATGGGACTTGAACCCACACAAGCGCAATGCTTACAAGATCCTTAGTCTTGCTCGTCTGCCAGTTCCGACACTTCCGCATAAAAGGCTTTTCTCGATTGCCCGAAAATTATATTACTACACTTTCAGAAAAAAAAAAAGCAACAACAATTTTTGCTTTTTTTCATCTTTTTTATTCTTTTTGCGAATTGTTTTGACTTCGTCCTTTCCTTCTTTCCTTCTTTCATTTGGATTGGCAATATCGAGTAAAACACTTGACACGAGTACGAAATCGGACTACACTGTAATAAGTACGAAATCGGACTTGAGGAGAAAAAATAATGGAGTCGAAACAAAAAACACTATACATGAGCCGTCAGCTCATAGAGTTTAATCACATTTATAAAGAGTTTAATGATGTATACCGTGAGGCTGCGACAAAGGTAGGACTGTCATTAAGCGGATTTGATATTCTATACGCCATTTGTGAGATGGGGGATGGATGTTTGCAGCGCGATATCAGTCAGATGTGCTGTATTCCAAAGCAGACAGTGAATTCATCGATCCGTAAGCTGGAACAGGATAGATATCTGATACTGGAAAAAGGAAAAGGCCGTGATATGCATATTCATCTGACGGAAAAGGGACAGAAACTTATGGAAGAGAAGATTTATCCGGTGATAGAGGCAGAGAATCAGGCATTTTCTGGTATGAGTAAGGAAGAATGCAAGAAGATGCTGGAACTTTACGAAAAGTATAATATGGAATTGAAAGCGAATATCCAGAAGCTTCAAATGTCTCAAGTATAGTTGAGGATTTTATAGAAACAGAAGTTATTGCACTTCTGCAATCCTGCCGGAGGCTATATCAGCTGGGGGATTGACTCCCACCACTGATACTAGCTTGTTTCTCACCACCTATAGAGGTGCGCGTCATCTCCCAGCTGATATAAAAGGTATATAAAGAGGAGTAGATTTTTTTATGGAGATTCAGTTATCAGATCATTTTACTTATAAAAAATTAATAAAATTTGTATTACCGTCTATTGTGATGATGATCTTTACGTCGATCTACGGTGTTGTAGACGGTCTGTTTGTGTCGAATTTTGCCGGAAAGACGGCATTTGCAGCAATCAATTTAATTATGCCGATTCTGATGGGACTTTCAGCTCTTGGGTTTATGATCGGTACCGGAGGCAGCGCGATTGTAGCAACAACTCTGGGAGAAGAAAAAAAGAAAAGGCAAATGAATATTTTTCCATGTTAGTCTATGTTACGATAATTGGTGGCATAGCAGTTAGTCTTCTTGGAATGATTTTGATTCGTCCGATAGCAGTGATGCTTGGCGCAGCTGGTGAACTGCTTTCAGACTGTGTGTTGTACGGGCGCATCACATTTATTTCTTTTCCAGCTTTTATGCTGCAGAATGTGTTTCAGAGCTTTTTTGTTGCAGCACAGAAACCAAAACTTGGGTTAAAAGTTATCATTGTGGCGGGTGTGACCAACATGGTTTTGGATTATTTGTTTGTGGGATGTCTTGGATTTGGAATTGCAGGGGCAGCAGTTGCGACAGTATGCGGCGAATTTATTGGCGGACTCTTTCCTATTTTTTATTTTGCACGAAAAAATTCAAGTCTTCTGAAACTTGGAAGACCTAGTTTTGACAGCAGAATTTTATTAAAGACATGCAGCAATGGTGCATCCGAGTTTATGACGAATCTGTCCAGTTCAGTTGTAAATTCTCTTTATAATCTGCAGCTTATGAAAGTAGCCGGTGAAAATGGAGTAGCGGCTTATGGATCTATTATGTATGCGAACTTTATATTTATTGCTATTTTTATCGGATATTCTATTGGAAGTGCGCCGATCGTCAGCTATCATTATGGTGCTGGCAATCACAGTGAGCTGAAAAATATGTTCAAAAAGAGTCCTGCGACTGATTGGAATATGGGGGATTGGACTTTTCGTGTTCTCTCAGGTGATTACAACACCGCTTGCAAAATTGTTTGTGGGATATGACGCAGAATTATTTGAGATGACAAGACACGGATTCAGGATATATTTTATCAGTTTTCTGATCAATGGATTCAATATTTATGGATCAGCATTCTTTACAGCATTGAACAATGGAATGATTTCGGCTGCGATCTCATTTCTTCGAACATTATTATTCCAGATGGCGGCAGTTCTGATACTGCCTGTATTCTTTTGGAGTGAACGGAATTTGGAGTGCCGTTACAGTGGCAGAGCTTTGTACACTTTTTATGACAGCTGCATTTTTTATCAGACAGCGAAAGATATATCATTATATGTGAAAATACATTGATCAGGGATAAGGATATTCTGTAAGAAATTCAAGAATGCCTCGGCATTCTTGCTGCGAGGTGCGCGTCATGCAATTGCATGACATACTTCTACTGCGCACCTCTGCAATCCTGCCGGAGGCTATATCAGCTGGGGGGATTGACTCCCACCACTGATACCAGCTTGTTTCTCATCACCTATAGATGTGGGAGTCATCTCCCAACTGATATAATGTGAAATATAATGTGAAAAACAGTACCGGCAGACGGAATTGTATTGTATAATGAAAGTATGATTATACAAGTGTAAAAGAGGAGCGTGATTCTATGACGATTCGGGAGCAGATGGAAGAAAGAGAATTGGAGTATTTAAGTCCTTATGCGACATTGAGTAAGAATTCAAAAGGCAGAAAGATTAAGGAAGAGGAATGTGATATTCGTCCGGTCTTTCAGCGTGATCGTGACCGGATCGTGCACTGCAAGGCGTTCCGCAGACTGAAGCAGAAGACCCAAGTGTTTCTTCTTCCGAAAGGAGATCATTACCGTACAAGGCTGACACATACACTGGAGGTGTCACAAAATGCAAGAACAATCGCGAAAGCACTCCGGCTTAATGAGGAACTGGTAGAAGCAATTGCTCTGGGGCATGATTTGGGACATACACCTTTCGGACATGCAGGGGGAGCGTGCGCTCAATGAACTTTGCCCGGGAGGTTTCAAACACAATGAGCAGAGTGTGCGAGTGGTGGAATCTATAGAAAAGGAAGGACGGGGACTGAATCTTACATGGGAAGTCATTGACGGGATCAGGAATCACAAAACAAGCGGACGCCCGTCAACACTGGAAGGACAGATCGTGCGCCTGTCAGATAAGATCGCCTATATTAATCATGATATTGATGATGCAATCCGTGGCGGTATTTTAAGAGAAGAAGATATTCCGAAGAAATATACGGATGTTTTGGGAACTTCGGTGAAAGGACGCCTGAACACACTCGTACATAATGTTATTATCAACAGTGTGGATCGTCCGGTGATTCAGATGTCTGAGGAAGTTCATGAGGCTATGCAGGGTCTTCGTGTATTTATGTTTGAAAATGTTTACCGTAACCCGGTTGCCAAGAAGGAAGAGGGCAAAGCAATCCATATGATTACCAATCTATATGAATTCTATATAAAGAATCCGGAGTTTCTTCCGGAGCAATCACAGAATATGTTAAAAAGGGAGAAGAGCTGTCACGGGTCGTGTGCGATTATATCGCAGGAATGACGGATACTTATGCAGTGAAGAAATTTACGGAATTTTTTATCCCAGAATCTTGGAAAAATTAAAGGAAATATAAAGTTTGTGTCGAATATTATTAATAGGGACGTTTCTTCTTCTGGATTTGAGGAAGAGATGATGAAAAATGAAAGGACGCAGATATGTATTATCCAGAGGAATTAGTGGAAGAAATCCGGTCAAAAAATGATATCGTAGATGTAATTTCCAGTTATGTGAGACTTCAGAAAAAGGGAAGCTCCTACTTTGGATTATGTCCATTTCATAATGAAAAATCCCCGTCATTTTCAGTCAGCAGACAGAAGCAGATGTATTATTGCTTTGGCTGCGGCGCCGGAGGCAATGTTTTTACGTTTGTTATGGAATATGAAAATTATTCTTTTGTAGAGGCACTGAAATATCTGGCGGATCGTGCAGGCGTAGAGCTTCCGGAACCGGAGTACTCTGGGGAGGCGAAAAAGCGCGCAGATACAAAAAGCTATATTACTGGAGATTAATAAGGCAGCAGCACAGTACTTTTATGTACAGCTTCTAAGGCCGCAAAGGGGGACATGCCCTTACATACTTAAAAGATCGAAAGCTAAGTGACGATACGATCAAAGCATTTGGTCTGGGATATTCGAACAAGTACAGTGATGATCTGTACAAGTATCTGAAATCAAAAGGCTACAAAGACGATATGATCTCACAGGCAGGTCTGATCAGTATTGATGAAAAATACGGAGTTCACGATAAGTTCTGGAACAGGGTCATGTTTCCAATCATGGATGTAAACAGTCGTGTTATTGGATTTGGCGGCCGTGTCATGGGTGATGCAAAGCCAAAATATCTGAATTCACCGGAGACGATCATTTTTGACAAAAAGCCGGAACCTGTATGGACTGAATCGAGCAAGAAAGTCGAGAAAGCCTTATTTTCTGCTTTGTGAGGGATACATGGATGTGATCTCCATGCATCAGGCTGGATTTACCAATGCGGTGGCGTCGCTTGGAACAGCCCTGACACCGGGACATGCAGCGCTTATCAAACGGTATGTCAATGAAGTCTACCTGACGTATGACAGTGACGAGGCAGGTACGAAAGCAGCTCTGAGGGCAGGACCGATTCTGCGTGAAGTTGGGATTACGGCAAAAATCATTCGGATGGAACCGTATAAAGATCCAGATGAATTTATTAAAAATCTCGGTGCAGAAGCCTTTGAAGAACGGATCCAGAAGGCAAGGAATGGATTTATGTTCAGTCTTGAAATTCTGGAACGGGATTATGATATGACGTCGCCGGAAGGCAGAACGGACTTTATGAAGGAAGCTGCGAGAAAGCTTACAGAGTTTGATGAAGAGATAGAGCGCAATAACTACATTGATGCAGTTGCAGGGACTTATCATGTCGGCAGTGAAGATCTGAAAAAACTGGTCGGACGAATGGCAGTTCAGACCGGACTTGCAAAGCCGGTGGAAAGACCGAGATCTACAAGGAGTCAGAACCTGGATAAGAAGATGCTACACGAAAGTCACAGAAGATTCTGCTGACATGGATGGCATCGGATGAGAATGTATTTGCACAGATTCAGAAGTATATTCATCCGGAAGATTTTCAGGAAGGGATATATCGGACTGTAGCTGAGCTTTTATATGCGCAGCACGAACAGGGAAAGCTCAATCCGGCGCAGATCATGAATCATTTTACAGATGAAGAGGAACATCGTGAGGTGGCAGCGCTTTTTAATACAAGAATCCGGGAAATTAAAACAGCACATGAACAGGAAAAAGCATTAAAAAAGAGACAATTATCCGGGTAAAGAAGAATAGTATTGAAGAACACTCAGCAAAGCTTGATCCGACCGATATACAGGGATTGCAGAAGCTGATGGAAGCAAAACGGGCGTTGCAGGACCTTGAAAAATTGCATATTTCTATTAATTAAGGATAAAATAAAAACATATAATGGAGGATGGACACCACATGGAAGAAAACATAGCGAAATTTGGGGAAAAGTTAAAACAACTGGTTGCTCATGGAAAGAAGAATAAGAGTATCCTGGAACTTCAGGAAATCAATGATTTTTTTTCTCAGATATGGAGCTTGATGCAGAACAGATGGAGAAAGTTTATGAGTATCTGGAGGCCAATCATATTGATGTGCTTCGTGTAAGCGGAGATGGGGATGGAATTGAGGAATTAGATGATGTTGATGATTCCGATATTGTTCTGACAGATGAAGACGATGTTGATATGGAGAAAATCGACTTGTCTGTGCCAGATGGAATCAGTATAGAGGATCCGGTCCGTATGTATCTGAAAGAGATTGGAAAGGTACCGCTTCTTTCAGCAGATGAAGAAGTAGAGCTTGCAAAGCGTATGGCAGAGGGAGACGAGGATGCTAAGAAGCGTCTGGCAGAAGCGAACCTTCGTCTTGTAGTCAGCATTGCAAAACGTTATGTAGGACGCGGAATGCTGTTTCTGGATCTGATCCAGGAAGGAAATCTTGGTCTAATTAAAGCCGTAGAGAAGTTTGATTATCGTAAAGGATACAAATTCAGTACGTATGCTACCTGGTGGATCCGTCAGGCAATTACGAGAGCGATCGCAGATCAGGCGAGAACGATCCGTATTCCGGTGCATATGGTAGAAACGATCAACAAACTGATTCGAGTTTCCCGTCAGCTGCTTCAGGAGTTAGGACGCGAACCTACTCCGGAAGAAATTGCAGCAGAATTAGATATGCCGGTAGAACGTGTGCGTGAGATTTTGAAGATTTCCCAGGAGCCGGTATCTTTGGAAACTCCCATTGGCGAGGAAGAAGACAGCCATCTGGGCGACTTCATCCAGGACGACAACGTTCCGGTACCTGCTGAAGCCGCAGCTCAGACACTTTTAAAAAAGAGCAGTTAGATGAAGTGTTAGATATTTGACAGACAGAGAGAGCAGAAAGTTTTAAGACTTCGTTTTGGTATGGATGATGGACGCACGTACACTGGAAGAGGTTGGTAAGGAGTTTGATGTAACGCGTGAGCGTATTCGTCAGATCGAGGCAAAAAGCACTTAGAAAGCTTCGTCATCCGAGCCGCAGTAGAAAATTAAGAGATTATCTGGATTAAGAAAGAGGCGCCTATGGAACTATCAAAGAGACTTACTGCAGTAGCAGGTCTTGTGACAGAGGGCGCCTCTGTCGCAGATATAGGAACAGATCACGGATATATACCGATTCATTTGATAGAACAGAACTTATCACCGAAAGTGATAGCGATGGATATCAATAAGGGACCGCTGGAACGCGCGAGAATTCACATAGCAGGCTATGGAATGAGTGACCGGATTGAGACAAGGCTGTCGGATGGACTGGCAGCAGTAAAGCCGAAAGAAGTGGAGGAGATGATCGTTGCCGGAATGGGCGGTGGTCTTGTGATTCACATTCTGGAAGAAGGAAAACAAATCGTCAGCACATTAAAAGGGCTGCATCTTACAGCCTCAGTCTGAGATACAGAAAGTACGGGAATATCTTGTAGAACATGGGTTTCGGTTCGAAGCAGAAGATATGGTAGAGGAAGACGGGAAATATTATCCTATGATGCGGGTGGTACCACCAGAATATTGTGAACATAAGACGGCCGACCGGCAGGAAGATTGTAAAAAGAGGAATGGGAGTACCTTTATGGACCACTACTTTTTAAAAAACAAAAATCCGATATTATATGAATATCTGAAGCGTGAAATCCGTATTCGTGAAGATATACTTCTCGGTCTTGCCGGAAAAGATGGTGAGCGGATAAAAAGAGCGTATGACAGAAATTGAACATGAACTGAAGTAGCAAAAAGCAATGTCTTACTATGAAGAGTAAGAAAAGCATTGTAAGAAAAACATTGTTGGATACTATGTGAATATCAGAGAGGAATGATTGTATGCTATGTAAAGATATTATCAAAATAATAGAACAGGACTATTCACCAAGATATGCTCTTTCCTGGGATAATGTCGGACTGCTGGCAGGAAGAGATGATAAAGAAGTTGCAAAAAATATATGTGGCACTGGATGCTACAGATGAAGTGGTAGATGAGGCAATTTTGGCAGGTGCAGATATGCTGGTGACACATCATCCTTTGATTTTTAGCGGTATGAAACAAGTGAATAATCGGAATTTCATCGGCAGAAGATTAGTAAAACTGATTCAGCATGACATTTCTTATTATGCTATGCACACGAATTATGATGTCAAAGGTATGGCAGATCTGGCAGCAGATTATCTGAAACTTGAGAATTGCCAGATACTGGATGTCACCGGAGAAAATGAATCGGGAGAACCGGAAGGTATTGGCCGTGTCGGAGAGATACCATCTGCTTCTGATAATGATGAACAGAGAAATGAAATTTCACTGGCAGATTATTGTGAAGAAGTCAAGAAAGCATTTGCCCTTGATACAGTGAAAGTATTCGGCGATCTGAAGCAAAATGTTCATCGAGTAGCAATTTGTCCGGGGTCTGGTAAAAGTGATATTGATCAGGCGATTGCAGCAGGGGCTGATGTCTATGTGACCGGAGATATCGGTCATCATGAAGGGATTGACGCACTGGCATGAGGACTTAATATCATCGATGCAGGACATTATGGGGTGGAGCACATATTTATCGGCGATATGGGGGAATTATTTACGAGCACACCTTTTTGGGAGTCGAGGTCATAGAAGCCCCAGTGAGTCATCCGTTTACAGTAATATAGGGAAAGCTTTATAGAAGCAGTCATGATATAGGGAGGATCGGAAGATGGGAGAGAAAAGAATGTATCATGTAAAAATTAAAAATGAAGTGAAAGAATATGAAGCTGGTATCACATATCACGACATTGCAAAAAAGAATACCAGAAAGATTATGAGCATGAGATTGTTCTGGTATTTGTAGATGGAAAAAACTTCAGGAACTGCACAAGCGTCTGAAAAAAGATTGTGAAATCAGTTTTGTGACAACAGCGGATCCCATTGGACATGAGGCATACAAACGAAGCATGAGTTTCCTTCTTGTAAAAGCAGTTTATGACGTGGCAGGACATAAGAATATTGACAAGGTTCGGATGCATTTTGCAATAGGACCGGGATATTATTGTACGATTACCGGCGAAACAAGAGTCGATGATGATTTTCTTGAGCGTGTCGAGTCGAGGATGCACGAACTTGTGGAGGCAGATCTATCAATCAAGAAAAGAACGGTTCATACAGATGAGGCAATCGGACTTTTTGGACAGTATGGAATGTATGATAAAGAAGAATTGTTCCGTTACCGCCGTGTATCCAAAGTAAACCTTTACAGCATCAATGAGTTTGAAGATTATTATTATGGATATATGCTTTACAGTACAGGGTATCTGAAATATTTTAAATTATATCGGTATGATGAAGGATTTGTACTTCAGATGCCAGAGATTGATAAGCCGGAGATCGTGCCACCTTTTCAGGCGAGAACAAAGTTCTTTCAGGTCATGAAAGAATCTGTGAAATGGGGGAGATATTCAGGAGATTGAGACGGTTGGCGGATTGAATCGCAATATTACCAGTGGAGATGTTCAGGAGACTGTGCTTGTGCAGGAAGCAATGCAGGAAAGAAGAATTGCAGAAATTGCACAGATGATTGCTTCCAGACCGGAAATCAGATTCGTATTGATTGCGGGACCGTCGTCTTCCGGAAAGACTACATTTTCACACAGGCTGTCTGTAGAGGTTCGTGCAAATGGAATGCGTCCCCATCCGATCGCAGTAGATAATTACTTTAAAGAAAGAGAAGAGACTCGAAAGACGAGAAGGGAAATTATAATTTTGAAGGACTTTGTGCAGTGGATATTGATCTGTTTGAGAAACAAATGCAGGAACTGCTGGATGGAAAAAGAAGTGATCATTCCAAATTTTTGATTTTGTGAAGGGACATAAAGAATTTGTAGGAAGTCCATTGAAACTTGGAGAACACGATATTCTGGTGATCGAAGGCATTCACTGCCTGAATCCAAAGCTGACAAAAGCATTGGCAGATGAGAATAAGTTTAAAATTTATATCAGTGCACTGACACAGCGTAACATTGATGAGCATAACCGGATTCCAACCACAGATGGCCGGCTTCTTCGAAGAATTGTGCGAGATGCAAGAACAAGAGGTGCTTCTGCAAAAAAAGACAATTCAGATGTGGCCTTCTGTACGGAAAGGCGAGGAACAGAATATTTTTCCGTTCCAGGAGGATGCGGATGCCATGTTTAATTCCGTCCTGATCTATGAACTGGCAGTATTGAAACCATATGTAGAAGCTCAGTTATTCGGAGTTGAAAGAGAGTGCCCGGAATATATCGAGGCAAAGAGACTGCTTAAATTCCTGGATTACTTTGTTGGAATCGGAAGCGAAAAAGTGCCGACGAACTCATTGCTTCGAGAGTTCATTGGTGGCGGCTGCTTCCGGGTTTAATAAATGGTGCCGGAATACGCCGTAGAACAGGAAATGCAATTTCCTGTTCTATAAAATAAATCCAAACGATTCAAGATATCGTTTGGATTTATTTTTTTATGTAATAGGAAACTTCGTTCCTATACGATAAAAAACGCTCCGCGAGGATCGCACTGCGGCGGATAAGAAACATGTCGCATATTGCGACCCGCCGCGGCGGAGAATCTCGCAAGCGAGATTCTTTTTTTTATTTGGATTTTACCTGCCGCCATAATTCATTGTATATGGCATCATTTTCATCTCCCAGGAATTTGAATGTTTCGCAATTTTCCAGTGCTTTATCATCTGGAAATACAATTGGATTATTACGGTATTCCGGATCGAGGAGTTTTCTTCCTTCCTCATTCGGGATGGAATAGGTGATATAGTCGAAGTTCATCTTAGCAATGTCTGGACGGCACATGAAATTGATAAAAGCTTCTGCGTTTTCTTTATTCTTTGCGTTTTTCGGGATGACCCAGGAGTCAATCCACATGTTACTTCCTTCTTTTTGGAATGACATATTCCAGGTCCGGATTCTCAAGCTGACAGGTGATAGCTTCTCCAGAGTAGATGACAGCGAGAGCAGCCTCATTTCCAATCATTTTATCACGGGCCTGATCGACAACATAAGCCTGGACAAGTGGCTTTTGTTCGATCAGTTTATTCTTAGCTTCAGTCAGTTCATCCAGATCGGTTGAGTTCAGTGAGTAGCCAAGGTTTTTTAATGTGATGCCAAATGCATCACGGACACTATCTTGCATGAGGATACTATCTTTGTATTTTTCGTTCCACAGAATTCCCCAACTATCTACAGGATCGTCGACCATAGTTTTATTGTAAAGGATTCCTACAGTTCCCCAAAGGTGAGGAACAGAATATTTATTCTCCGGGTCAAATTCTTTGGAATGCTCCATATAAGTGCTTCCAATATTTTTGATGTTCGGAATATTGTCGAAATTCAGTTCAGCCAGCAGATTATTTTCAATCATACGCTGGATCATGTAGTCGGACGGGCATACGACATCGTAGGCAATGGCGCCTGACTGTATTTTTGGATACATGATCTCGTTTGTTTCATATTCTTCGTAAACGACATCAATGCCGGTTTCTTCTTCAAACATATCTAAAGTTTCCGGATCGATATATTCTCCCCCAGTTGTACACAATGACCTGTTTATCACTGGAACTTTTTGATCGTATTCCATAGAATATTCCGCCTGCCAGAATGAGAACGACCATACAGACTGGAACCACTCTCGACATCATAACTTTGCGGAATTTGCGAAGCTTTTGGATGCTGGCTGGCAGCTTTGGAAAAATTTAGCATTTTTTGCACCGGCAGCTTTTTCATCTGGTTTCATGTTGATCAATAACAAAAGAATCATGACAACCAGGAACATCAATGTGGACAGTGCATACATGGAAGGATTGATTCCTTTTCGCACCTCACTGTAAATCTTGGTGGACAGAGTGTCGACACCAGGTCCTTTTTGTAAAATGCGTGATGATAAAGTCATCTAAGGACATAGTAAATGCCAGTAGGAAACCGGAGGACACACCTGGCAGAATGTCCGGGAATACGACTTTGAAAAAAGCGTATAACGGAGAAGCGCCAAGATCCAGGGCGGCCTCATAAGTGCTGACGTTCGTTTGACGCAGCTTTGGCAGAACACTCAGGATTACATAGGGAATGTTAAAGGTAATATGTGCAATCAGGATTGTCTTAAATCCAAGGGAAAATCTACATGCGATGAATAACAGCATAAGAGAGATTCCTGTCACAATATCGGCATTTAACATAGGAATATTGGTTACACCAGTCACGACAGTACGCATTTTCTTTCGCATTGCCTGAATACCGATAGCGGCAGCAGTACCGAGAATCGTAGCAATCAGTGCAGATAACAATGCGATGATCAGTGTCGTATAAAGTGCGTTCATAATGGAATTATTTTTAAATAATTCCACATACCATTTTGTTGTAAAACCTCCCCATTTGGAACGGGATTTTTGAGGAGTTAAAGGATAATACCATAAGGGTGATGATCGGCGCGTACAAAATGACGCATATCAGCACCAGATAAAACCGTTTAAAAAAATTCTTGATCAAAATGTAGTTCCCTCCCCGTCTTTATCGTATTTTTTGCGATCAATGCCATACTGATCAAAATGAAGATCATCAGTACAAGGGACATACCGCTGCCAGAGTGCCAGTTACTTCCTTGTTTAAATTCCTGCTCAATAACATTACCGATCAGGAGAATCTTACTTCCACCTAAGAGATCGGAGATGACAAAAGTTGTCAGTGACGGTACAAAGACCATGGTAATTCCGCTGATGATCCCTGGAACGCTCAATGGCAGCAGGATTTTTGTAAATGTCTGCACACTGTTTGCACCAAGATCTCTGGCTGCTTCGATAACATTTGTGTCAATTTTGGACAGTACATTGTAAATTGGTAAGATCATAAATGGCAGAAAATCATAGACCATACCAAGTACGATGGCATATGGAGTGTTGATGATTTCCAGTGCCGGTAAATGGAAAAAATGAAGGAGACTGTTGATAACTCCGTTCTTTTCCAACAGGTTCTGCCATGCAATGATCCGAAGCAAAGAATTCATCCACATTGGCAGGATGAAAATCAGTACAATAAAGCTGGACTGATTGACGCCAAGTCCAGTCAGGATCATAGCCAGAGGGTATGCGAGAATCAGGCAGATAATCGTACTGACAAGGGATAACAAAAGTGCCAGTCCCAATGCCTTTAAATTCTCAGGTTCTGTGATCCTGGCAAGATTCATCATGGTGAATCCACCGTCATTATTCGTCAGACCATAGTAGAAGACCATGATAAGAGGAATGATGATAAATGCTGCTGACCAGAGAAGATACGGACCGGCAAGCATCTGTTTTAATAATTTACTATTCTTCAATTGGTACCGCCTCCTCGTCTTCAGAGGCTGGTTTTTCATGATCTGGATATCAAATGGGTCTACGCGCAGTCCGACTTCTGCTCCGACTGGGAACATATCTGTGCTGTGCACGAGCCATTCGTAATTATTTGCCATGACTTCCATCTCATAGTGAACGCCTTTGAAAATAACATGTGTAACAACGCCTCGGATAATTCCGTCTTCTGGTTTTACAAGGTCGATATCTTCCGGACGGATCACTGCATCAACAGGCTTCTTCTGACCGAATCCTTCATCGACACACGGAAAGTTGGCGCCGAGGATATTGACGAGCCGGTCATGTACCATCGTGGCAGAAAGAATGTTACTGTCGCCGATGAAGTCTGCAACGAATGCGTTCTGCGGCTCATTGTAAATATCCTCCGGTGTACCGATCTGCTGGATATATCCCTGGTTCATGACAACGATCGTGTCGGACATCGTAAGGGCTTCTTCCTGATCGTGGGTAACATAGACGAAAGTGATGCCAAGCTCGTTTTTCAGGCGGATCAGCTCGTACTGCATATCCTGTCGAAGCTTTAAGTCAAGAGCACCAAGCGGTTCGTCGAGAAGCAGCACTTTCGGTTCGTTTACAATGGCTCTTGCAATAGCGATACGCTGCTGTTGTCCGCCGCTTAAGGAAGCAGGAGTACGGTTTTCGAAGCCTTCAAGATTAACAAGTTTTAACGCATAACGAATCTTATCATTGATGTAATTCTGTGATTTTCCTTTAATCTTTAGCCCGAATGCAATATTTTCTGCAATGGTCATATGGGTAAAGAGCGCATATTTCTGGAATACGGTATTTAACTGTCGTTTGTTTGGAGCCAGGTTCGTGATATCCTGACCATCGAAGATGATTTTTCCAGAGTCAGGAGTCTCGAATCCACCAAGAATACGAAGCAGTGTTGTTTTTCCGCAACCGCTTGGTCCCAGAAGAGTTAAAAATTCATTTTCCCGGATATAAAGATTCAGTTCGTCTAGTACGACATTTTCATCAAATGCTTTGGATATATTTACAATATCGATTAATTTATTAGACATGTTCATTGTCCTCCAAAAATGTAATTATAATTTAGAACTTAAGGCCGGCTATCAAGGAAGTCCTGATAGATAAGAAGTCTGCTCAGCCTAAAAGTTCGGCGGGGTGCTGACCCATAAAATAACGGCACCGGATGTGCCAAAAAGCTTCTATATAATGTTCAGAGTGAGGTGTGAAATAAAAAAGATTCTCCTTTTTTTCGCAGTGTAACTTTTATGTCCGATATGAATCTTGATACTTCCTTTTAATACATAACCAAATTCTTCACCTTCGTGTGGGAGATCCCGGTAAGTTAATCCGCCAGGCTTTAGAGTCAGACGGATCGGTTCCATCATATTTTTCTGAGCGTTCGGTATGATCCATTCGGTCTTGCTGCCAAGTTCAGAATCAATTTTCTCAAAATAGTCTTCATTTTGAAATACAATCTGATCTTCCGGCTCTTCCTGAAAAAATTCTGAGACGGTTGTGCCCAGGCACTGCAAAATGTCCATCAATGTCGCAATGGACGGGGAGGTGAGATCCCGTTCCAGCTGGGAAATAAATCCCTTGGACAGTTCACTGCGGTCTGCCAGCTCTTCCTGGGTGAGCCCCTTGGCGACGCGGAGTTCCTTAATCTTTTTTGCCGATATCCATCAAAAATCCACCTTTCTGAAAGAATCATTATGGATTCCTTGTGTTGATTTAAAGTAAACATGATAAAAGCCGTCGCCAACAAAAATAAAATTAAACACAAAGTTTAGTATTTGTTAACAAACGACCTGAAAATCATTATACAGGAAAAATACTAAAAAATCAACAGTTTAAATGAAAATAATTAAAAAATGAATGTAAAATTTCAGAATGTAAAAATGAGCAAAAATGCAGATGAAGGCAGTTTTTTTTATGGACATAAAGATAAGAACGAAAAGGAACTGGATATGAGAAAAAATCGAAAAAGAATAACTCTCATACCTATAGGAAAAAGAATTTGTATTATGGCAGTTCTTCTGGCTGGCAGTCTTATGCTGGGAGGTGTGCAGTAAAGAAAAAGAGAAAGCGGCAGACAACGAATTGCCGGAGCTTGTCATTGAATGGATTATTTTGAACCTTGCAGTTATCAGGTGAGTAATGGTGAATATAAAGGTATTGATGTGGAACTTGCCAAGGAAGCATTTCAGAGGCTGGGATACCAGCCTAAGTTCGAGAATATAGTCTGGGAAGATAAAGACGAACTTCTGGCAGAAGGAACAATCGACTGTCTGTGGAGTTGTTATTCCATGAATGGAAGAGAAGATAAATATCAGTGGGTAGGTCCGTATCTGTACAGTCGTCAGATGGTGGCTGTAAGAAAAGAGAGTGAAATCAATACGATTCAGGATCTGGAAGGAAAGGGGATTGCGGTTCAGGCGACCAGGATCTTTTCCTTCATAAGATTGCGTCAGATCTTCCACAAATGGAGCCGGTAAACTGCTTTTCTACGACGAATGAACTTTATGCTGCACTTAGAAAAAATTATGTAGATGTGATTGCAGGTCATGAGGCAATGCTGGGCAGCCTGGTGAGAGATGGAGAGGATGCATACCGTATGCTGGACGAGAGTATCTATACTTCAGAACTTGGAATTGCTTTTAAAAAAAAAGAACCCACAAAGAAGTAGCACAAGAGCTTACAGAAACTCTCGAAGAGATGCGAAATGAGGGCATTACAGAAGAAATAGTCAAAAAGTACGGATTGGATGCGGATGAAATCCTGCCGGGAGGAAAAAAGCAAATGAGCAGACAGGTAAGAACGCAGATGCCGCAGACGCAGAAAAAAGATAAGTGGAGTAAAAGTAAAGGAAAGAAATTTGACAAAAATGCATGCTTATTGGTGTTTGTTCTGATTTTTTCGGAATCCTGATTTTTCTTCTGTTGACAGCGAGTGATAATAAAAAAACTGAATAGTACGTTGAATGAGACATTTGACTTTGCAAAAACCAGGATTGAAAGGTATGAGATCTATAATACGAATGACCAGGTGAAGAGTCTGGTACGCCTTATGGACAAAACAACAGAATTAAGCCGGGTCATAGCACAGGAAGACAATCTCAGTGAGAAGATGCTGGATGAATATGCAAACGAACAGCGTCTGACAGGAATCCTTGTGTTGGATCAGAACCAGAAAGTGACAGAACAGGCTGCAAAAGATGGAGATGCTATGCTATTGTGGCAAAAGCTGATTGAAAGTGATTATGTGTGTGATATTGCCAAGTACCCCCAAAAGACTTATACGACCCGTCTGAGAAATGAAGGAAAGCTCTATGATTTTGCGGCAGTGGCAAGACAGGATGCAGCAGGGATAGTGATCACATATATGCAGAAAGAGGAAGTAAGTGAGTTAAACGGAGACCTGACGATGAAATCGTTATTTGCGGATTTTCCTTTTGAAATGAATGGAAGCATAGTAATCTGTGATGATGACAAGGTTGTCAGTACCAATAAACAGGAGCTTCTTTCGAGTTCTGTAGAAGAATCAAAGCCATTGTATAAAAATGAATTTAAGGCAGGGGGGGAATGAAATTGTCTGCCTTCATTCAAAACCGGAAACTGGTATGGACGCAAGGAGAAGATTAAAGACTATGATGCATATATCTTTTTCCCCGGAAAGCCAGGTTTACATCACACGAAATATTGTATGTGTGATTTATGTGTTACTTACCTTACTTCTTTTCTCTTTTATTGGGTGAGCAGGAACAGAACAGAAAAGAAAAGAGAAGTATCCTTCAAGATCAGAAGAGACTTCGTGTGATCAATGCACTTGGCCATGCATATTCTTCTATTTCTCTTGTGAATATAAAAAACAGAGAAAATCGAAATTGTAAAATCTTCAAGGAATATGAAGCCGGATCAGAAAGGGAATATTCTTTCCAAAGCGCACCTGGAAGAACTGATACAGCAGGTTATTACAGAGCCATTTCAGGAGAAATATCGTGAATTTATCAATATGAGTACGGTGACACAGCGTCTGGAAGAACGTGACTGTTCGAATTGAATATACAACGGTACACCTGCCGGATATTTTGCATGATTTAAGAACGATCATTCAGGGATTTGTACATTCCAAACAGCAGGATCTTTATATTGATACACAGGATGTAATTCATGAAGATATCATTACCGACAAGCTGCGTCTGACACAGGTCCTTCTCAATATTTGCAGTAATGCTGTAAAATTCACACCGGTCGGCGGTATGATTAACATTCGTGTTTCGGAGAAGCCATGCAGAAGAGATGGATACATAACGGTCGTTTTCAGTGTGAAGGACAATGGGATCGGGATGTCACCGGAGTTCCGGGAGCATGTGTTTGATTCTTTTTCAAGAGAGCATACTGTTACGGAGAATGGGATTGGAGGAACCGGTCTTGGAATGGCGATTACCAAAAATATCGTAGATATGATGGGAGGTACGATTCAGGTTGAAAGTGAAGTTGGAAAAGGAACAGAGTTTACAGTTATACTTGAATGCGAAACATCAGGAGAGACAGTGAAACGGGAACCTGTTCCAGAGCTAAAAGGTGCCAGAGCGCTTGTGGTGGATGATGATGCACAAACTTGTATGAGTGTGAGCAGAATGCTGCGTGAGATTGAAATGACAGCAGACTGGACAACTTCTGGAAAAGAAGCGGTACTTCGGGGCAAAAGAAGCGTATGAACAGAATCAGGAATTTAAAGTGTATATCATTGACTGGTTGATGCCGGATATGAATGGAATCGAAACTGTCCGAAGAATCCGCATGGTAGTCGGACCGGAGAGTCCGATTATTATTTTGACTGCTTATGACTGGTCAGATGTTGAACAGGAGACAAGAGAGGCGGGAGTAACTGCATTTGTGTCGAAACCGTTGTTTCTTTCAGAGCTGCGGGAAGTTCTGATGAGTCAGGCGCAAAGAGAACTCCTTAAGAATGAAAAACAGAAGGCTCAGGCGAAAAAACGAGAATGATAAAAAAAAGAACAAAACAGGTTTTGACAAATCACCTATATTTCCGTAAAATATAATTGGTTATTTATACAAAATGGATTTTAAAAATTTCTGAAAAAAATCAGGGAGAATGAAGAGAGATTATGATTAAGATCAAGAATTATAAAAAGGTAGAAAACCTGGAAGAAGCCTGGGAGCTGAACCAGAAGCGCACGAACCGGATTATTGGAGGTATGCTCTGGGTAAAGATGAGTGATGCTAATGTGCAGACTGCAATCGACCTGTCCGGACTTGGGCTGGATCAGATCGAAGAGACAGAAGAGGAGTTCAGAATCGGCTGCATGGTCACGCTTCGTCAGATGGAATTGCATGAAGGATTGTCTCATTATACAGAAGGCGCAGTGAAAGACGCATTTCGACATATTGTAGGAGTACAGTTCCGTAATCTTGCAACAGTCGGAGGAAGTTTGTTCGGCAGATTTGGATTCTCAGATGTGTTGACACTTCTGCTTGCATTAGATTGTGATGTGGAGCTTTACAAAGGAGGAATCATGTCCATTCAGGAGTTTGTGAAACTTAAAAGAGACAATGACATTCTGGTTCACATTATAATAAAGAAGACGCCAGTTCATATTTGTTATCAGTCTGTGAGAAATACAGTGACAGATTTCCCGACACTTAACCTGACAGCAGCAATCTTTGCTGATAAGATGCGTATTAGTATCGGTGCCAGACCGGGGAAAGCTATGTTGTTCGAAGACGCGGCTGGATTGTTGAAGGGGCTGACAGATGGAAGTGTTACAGAAGAAGAGATACACACATTTGCCAAAGAGATAAAAGAAAAAGCTTCCGACTGGAAGTAATATGCGAGGAACTGCTGAGTATCGAAGCCATCTGGCAGAGGTTATGACCGTTCGCGCACTTCGTATACTGGGAGGTGACAGAAATGCAGATTAGTATCGTACTTAATGGAAAGAAAATTCAGGAAGAGATTGAACCGGACCTGCTTCTTATAGATTTTGTAAGAAAGCATGGATGTAAAAGTGTAAAACGTGGATGTGAGACTTCAGGTTGTGGACTTTGCACAGTATTTTTGGATGACAAGCCGGTACTATCCTGTTCTATTCTGGCAGCCAGAGTAGATGGACATAAAGTCACAACGCTTGAAGGGCTTAAGGAAGAAGCGGAAGAGTTTGGCGCATTCATTGCAGACCAGGGAGCAGAGCAGTGTGGTTTTTGTAATCCGGGCATGATTATGAATGCACTGGCATTATTCCGTGAAAATGAATTTCCGAATGAGGAAGAGATAAAAGAGTATCTGGCAGGGAATCTGTGCCGTTGTTCCGGGTATGAGGGACAGCTTCGTGGAATCCAGAATTTCCTTGTCTGGAAGAAAGAAAAAAAAGGGGGAGGAAGTATCATGCAAATTGTAAATCAGCCAGTCAGAAAAAAAAAAGATGCCATGCAACTTGTGACCGGTCAGCCAGTATATATGGATGATATGATCCCGGAAGATTGTCTGATCGTGAAACTGCTCAGATCCCCTCATGCAAATGCGGTGGTGCAGGAGATTCAGACAGATAAGGCAATGAAAGTTCCTGGAATTGAGGCCATCTATACATGGAAGGATATCGACCAGAACGGACGAAGATTTACATGTGCAGGACAGACTTATCCAGAACCAAGTCCATATGACCGTCTGATTCTGGATCGTCATGTCAGATTTGTAGGAGATCCGGTTGCGATTGTGGCAGGAGAGACAGAAAAAGCGGTGGACAGAGCCATTTCCATGATCAAGGTACAGTACGAGGTGTTGGAACCGATCCTTGATTATCATAAAGCTTTGGATAATCCAATTCTGGTGCACCCGGAAGATAACTGGGAGGCGCTTTGTCCGGTAGGAGCAGATAATAAAAAGAAATCTGTGCGCACATGAGGCGAGTGAACATGGAGATATTGATCAAGTACTGTCAGACTGTGACATTATTATCGATCAGGTATATCATACAAAAGCGTGCCAGCAGACGATGATGGAAACAATGCGTACATATTGTTCCATTGATACATATGGACGTCTGAATGTATTTAGCTCTACCCAGATTGTGTTTCACTGCAGAAGGATCATTGCAAATGCACTTCATATTCCAAAATCACAGGTACGTGTCAGCAAGCCGCGTATCGGAGGAGGTTTTGGAACAAAACAGACAGCGGTCTGTGAGGTCTATCCGGCATATGTGACCTGGATGACAAAGAAGCCGAGTAAGATTATTTTCACCCGTGAGGAATGTATGACAGCTTCTTCTCCGCGACATGAGATGGAAATGCATGTGAAACTTGGAGCTATGAAAGATGGAACTATCCGTGGAATTGATCTGTACACCATTTCTAACACAGGTGCCTATGGGGAACATGGACCGACAACAGTCGGACTGTCCGGGCATAAATCTATTCCGCTTTACGGAAAAAGCAGAGGCATTCCGCTTTGTTTACGACGTGGTTTATACGAATGTTATGTCTTCTGGAGCTTATCGTGGATATGGTGCAACACAGGGACTTTTTGCCATTGAGACAGCAGTTAATGAACTGGCAGAAAAACTCCATATGGATCCGATGAAACTTCGTGAGATGAACATAGTAAAAGAAGGACAGGTCATGCCTGCATTTTACGGTGAGACAAATACAAGCTGTGCCTTGGACCGTTGTATTGCAAAGGTGAAAGAGATGAGTCACTGGGATGAGAATTATCCGGTTCGCGAACTAGGACATGGAAAAGTCCGTGCTCTTGGTATGGGACTTGCCATGCAGGGATCTTGTATCAGTGGATTAGATGTAGGCAGTGCAGCGCTGAAACTGAATGATGAAGGTTTCTACATTATGCGAATTGCAGCAGCAGACATGGGAACTGGCTGTGATACGATTCTTGCACAGATTGCAGCAGAAGTATTGGAGTGTCCGCTTGATAAAAGTAATTGTATTTGGAGCAGATACGGATGCATCACCATATGATTCAGGATCTTATGCATCCAGTACGACTTATGTAACCGGAAAGGCAACTGAGCTGTGTGCGAGAAAGCTTAGAGATAAGATTTGTCTTGTCGGAGCTAAGATGCTTGGATGTGATGAGAAAGAAGTAGAATTTGACGGTGATAAAGTCATCTATAGAGGCGAAAAGACTCTGGAAAAACAGAAGTTTCCCTGTTTGATATTGCAACAGCGTCTATGGCGGGCAACAGTATTGCTCTGGAAGAGACTGTGACCATGAGCCAGCCAACTTCACCACCGCCATTTATGGCAGGCGTGGCAGATGTGGAAGTGGATCTTCTGACCGGACAGGCAAAAGTGATAGATTATTATACTGCTGTTGACTGTGGGACTCCGGTGAACCCAAACCTGGCAAGAGTTCAGGCTGAGGGCGGAATCCTTCAGGGAATCGGAATGGCACTGACGGAGAATATCACTTATGATGCAAAGGGAAGACTTTATGAAAATTCTCTCATGCAATATAAGATTCCGACAAGAGAAGATATCGGTCATATTCATGTAGAGTTTGAGAGCAGCTATGAAAAGTCTGGTCCATTTGGCGCAAAATCTATCGGTGAGGTCGTGATCAATACACCACTTTCGGCAATTGCTCATGCAATTTATAATGCAACCGGACACCGATTCAGGGAACTCCCAATCATGCCGGAACAGATTGCTATGTGTGAAGAAAAATCCGATGTGGAAAAAGAGGGTTATAGTACAGATAAATGAGTTGAAAAAAAGAGAAGTCGTAAGGGTAAAAGCTTAGGACTTCTTTTTTTTTATTATTTCTTTACAGTAAAATGCTTCTAAGGCATCCATCTTTGCGGACATATTTATCATCATCTGGTCTAAAATTGTGATTGCGGCCATAGATTCTACAACAACAACAGCCCTTGGTACAACAACCGGATCGTGACGTCCGGTAATGGCAATCGTCGTATCTTCGAAAGCCGTATTAATGGTCTGCTGTTCCTTGCTGATGGAAGGAGTCGGTTTAAATGCAGCCCGCAAAATCAGCTCAGAACCATCACTCATACCTCCGAGGATTCCGCCGGCGTGGTTCGTCTTTTTATAACGGCACCATTCTGACATGTAAATGCATCATTGTTGCTGCTGCCGTGGCTTTTTGAAGCTTCAAATCCGTCACCGATTTCCACACCTTTGACAGCGCCAATGGAAACGACAGCTTTTGCGAGAGAAGCGTCAAGTTTATCAAAGACTGTCTCACCGATTCCGGCCGGCATGCCTTTTACGCGGCATTCAACAATTCCACCGGAAGAATCCTGATTTTTCATGCAGGATTCAGATAATCGGAAGCTTTTTTGCATAAGCATTATTTGGCATATATAACATATTTTCGGCAATATCTTCATAACGATATTCCGTTTCAGGAATACAGATATCTCCAATAGAACGGGTAAAGGCAATCAGGTCGATTCCTAATTGTTCCAGGATTTTTTTGCAATTGCACCGGCTGCGACCCGGCCAATTGTTTCACGGGCAGAAGAACGTCCGCCACCGCGGTAATCGCGGATGCCGTATTTTGCATCAAATGTATAATCGGCATGTCCGGGACGGTAACAGTCTTTAATTTTACCGTAATCTCTGGAACGCTGGTCCTGATTGTAGACAATGACAGAGATTGGTGTGCCGGTTGTCTTACCCTCGAAAACACCGGAGAGAATCTGGGCAGTGTCGCTTTCATTTCTCTTCGTTGTAAATTTACTCTGGCCAGGTTTCCTTCGGTCGAGCTGTTTTTGTATATCTTCTTCACTTAAGGAAAGTCCTGAAGGACACCCGTCTATCACAACACCGATTGCAGGTCCGTGAGATTCTCCCCATGTGGTGATACGGAACAATGTTCCATAAGTTGATCCAGCCATAATGTCAATTTCTCCTTTGATGTCATAGGTTTTGTTATAGATTCCTTTTTATTATAAAACAATCTTAATAAATTCTTCAAGAATTTTTCGTGAATTAGCTCTGTACTTTTAGAAAAGTGCATATTATAATGATAGCGTGTGAACTAGAAAAGGGGAGTTTGACGAACATGTTTGGAAAAAAGAAGAAAAACGAATACGAAGAAGTAGTAGAAGAAGGCAGAGACGAGTTTGACGTAGATTATAATGACGATGAAGATTTCGAGACAGACTTTGTATCTCTGGACGAAGATGAAGATGAGAAACCAAAGAGAGGCGGCATTGGCAAGAAGGTAGGTATCACGTTTGGTGTGATCTTAGCAGTTCTGGTAGTTGCTTATATTGGCATGGCGGTTTACTTTGACAGTCATTTTATGTTCAACACAACGATTAATGGCAATAATTTTGCATTGAAGAGTGTTGCACAGGTGGAAAAATACATGGAACAACAGGTTGCGGATTATACTTTGACACTTCAGGAATCTGACGGCGACAGTGAACAGATTACAGGAAGCGAGATTTCTTTGAAATATGTGCCGGGAGATGAAGTTACAGAGTTGGCAAAGAAGCAGAACAAGTTTCTTTGGATTACATCTCTGTGGGAGAAGCCGGTGATTGAGGCAAAGATTGGAGTGAAGTATGATGAGAATGCACTTGCAAGGCGTATTAAGAGTTTGAATTGCCTGAAAGAAGAGAATCAGGTGGCTTCTGTAGATGCACATCCGGAATTCCAGAATACAGAGTTTGTGGTCGTGCCAGAGGTCATTGGTACGCAGATTGATACAGAGACATTTAATAAAGATATCAGAGAGTCGATAGAAGGATTCCGGGATACCTTGAATCTGACAGATACGAACTGCTATATCAAACCGAGATTTTTATCAGATTCCCAGGAAGTAGTGACGGCAAAGGATACCATGAACAGCTATCTTGGAGCGAATATTACATATGACTTTAATCCGAATACAGAAGTGGTAGATGCATCTGTCATTTCACAGTGGGTGATTGTGGATGCAGATATGAACGTTACATTTAACCAGGAAGCAGTAAAAGAGTATATTGCTGCTCTTGCAACAAAATATAATACGAAAGGAAAACCGCGTCAGTTTACAACTGCAACAGGCAATACTGTCACAGTTGAAGGTGGCGGTTATGGCTAAAATCGATCAGGATGCAGAGTATGATGCATTGATTGCCAATATCAGAATGCTGAGACTGTAACAAGAGAGCCGGAATATTCCAGTCGTGCAGCCAACCATACTGCAATGGATATGGGAAATACATATGCAGAAGTCAATCTTACCACGCAGCATATGTGGTTTATTAAAGACGGACAGATTGCGCTGGAGACAGATATTGTAACAGGTAATCCGAACAAGGGAAATGCGACACCGCAGGGAACCTATTCTTTGACATACAAGTCAAGAAATAAGACACTTCGCGGAACAAAGAAACCAGATGGAACTTACGAGTACGAGACACCGGTTGCTTACTGGATGCCATTTAATGGAGGTATCGGATTCCACGATGCAACATGGCAGTCTTCATTTGGAGGCAACAGATATTTAAGTCATGGTTCACATGGCTGTATTAATATGCCGAAAGATAAAGCGGCGGCACTTTATGACCTGATTCCGGATGGATGCCCGGTAGTATGTCATTATTAAAAAAAAAAAAAAGAGAGGGAAAGATCATGTATGAATTATTAAAACAAGACGGTCTTGCCAAGAGGGGAAGACTGCATACAGTACACGGTGTGATTGAGACGCCGGTATTTATGAATGTAGGAACTATTGCGGCAATCAAGGGCGCGGTGTCAACAACAGATCTGCAGGAGATTGGGACACAGGTTGAATTATCAACACATATCATCTTCATGTAAGACCGGGAGATGAGGTCGTAAAGAAACTTGGCGGTCTTCATAAGTTTATGGTGTGGGACAAGCCGATTCTTACTGATTCCGGTGGATTTCAGGTGTTTTTCGCTGGCAGGGCTCAGAAGAATAAAAGAAGAGGGGAGTATACTTTAACTCTCATATCGATGGAAGAAAAAAGATTTTCATGGGACCGGAGGAAAGTATGCAGATCCAGTCAATCTTGCATCCACCATCGCCATGGCATTTGATGAACGTCCGTCCAGTGTGGCTGACCGCGATTATATGGAAAATTCTGTGAACCGTACGACCAGATGGCTTAAGAGATGTAAAGCAGAGATGGACAGGCTGAACAGTCTGCCCGATACCATCAACAGGCAGCAGATGCTGTTCGGCATCAATCAGGGCGGCGTGTATGAGGATATCCGTGTGCGCCATGCACAGGAGATTTCAGAACTGGATCTGGATGGCTATGCGGTCGGCGGTCTGGCAGTCGGCGAGAGCCATGAGGAAATGTACCGGATTCTGGATGCAGTTGTACCGTATCTTCCACAGGACAAACCAACCTATCTCATGGGAGTCGGAACACCGGCCAATATCCTTGAGGGTGTAGAACGTGGTATTGACTTTTTTGACTGTGTATATCCAAGCCGCAACGGACGTCATGGACATGTATATACGAATCATGGAAAGATGAATCTGTTCAATGCCAAGTATGAGTTAGATACAAGACCAATTGAGGAAGGTTGTAACTGCCCGGTATGCAGAACGTATTCAGAGCTTATGTGAGACATCTTCTGAAAGCAAAGGAGATGCTTGGTATGAGATTTTGTGTACTTCATAATCTATATTTCTATAATAAGATGATGGAAGAGATCCGTGAGGCAATTGAGGCAGGAAGATACAAAGAATATAAAGAAGAGAAGCTTCGCAGAATGGCAGAGGGTGAGTAGATCACAGGCAAATCAGAAAAAAATCGCAGATGATATTTGGTACGGGAACGGGCAGAATTTTCAGGTGAGAATTGTAAAAATAGAAAATATTTATAAAATCACGTAGAAATGATGAAAATATCTTGATGAAAAAATGTCAAATTCCTGTATAGTAGAAACAGTGTTTAATGAAATTTAGGAGGAAATATTATGTACGCATTGGCAGCACAGAGTGCAGGAACAAACTGGGTAGTACTGATTTTTAGTATATGTAGTAATATTCGGTGGATTTTATATGTTATTCATGCGCCCACAGAAAAAAAAGAGCAGAAGAGAATCCAGGAGATGATCGCAGAGATGGAAGTCGGTGATACCGTACTTACAACAAGCGGTTTCTACGGAGTAATCATCGACATTACAGATGATGATCTTATCGTAGAGTTTGGTAATAATAAGAACTGTAGAATCCCGATGCAGAAAGCAGCAATCGCACAGGTTGAGAAAGCATCTGCTGAATAGGAAGATGAGGAGTGAAGAAGAATCCCGGGACCGGGGTTCTTCTTTTTCTATATGGCGATCAATCATTCTATGAAGAAGATTTTAAAGGCACTGTCGTTTGACGGGATTGAGGTGGAGGCAGCCAGACATCTTGCCAGCCTCAAAGCGATAGACCCAATGAAAATCTTTCACAAAACAATCGATTACAAGATATATAACGGAGATTATGAAGTGCCGGTGCGTATTTATCTGCCGAGAGAAAAGGTGACGGAAGATCTTCCGGTCTTTTTTGTTCTTCCACGGTGGCGGCTGGGTAACGGATTGTATTGATAATTATGAAAGAATCTGTGCAAGACTGGCATCCGCGACAGAACATATTGTGGTGTCGGTAGAATACAGACTGGCGCCGGAACACCCATTTCCAACAGGTTTTATGGACTGTTATGCAGTGGCCAAAGCCATTTATACAAATCGGTTTATTTTAAATGTGAATCCTCAACGCATTACATTGATCGGTGACAGTGCCGGCGGAAATCTTGCGGCAGCAGTTTCGCTGAAAGCAAGAGATGATGGGATTTTTAAGCCTCAAAGACAGATTTTGATCTATCCGGCAGTGAATAATGACTACAGTGATACTTCCAGGTTCCAGTCAGTAAAAGACTGTGGAAGTGATTATCTTCTGACAGCGGGAAAGATGCGTGATTATATTGATTTTTATGCGGCCAGAGAAGAGGATAAGAAGAATAAATATTTTGCACCACTGATGGAGACAGATTACAGAAATCAACCGGATACATTAATTCTGACAGCAGAGTTCGACCCACTTCGAGATGAAGGGGAAGAATATGGAAAACGGCTAAAGGAAGCCGGTAATTACGTGGAGGTTCATCGAATCAAAGATGCGCTTCACGGATATTTTGCGCTTGGAATCCGGTATTTCCATGTGCAGGAAAGTTTTGAACTGATCAATCAGTTCTTAAGTAGGAGGGAATAAAAGTGTTCCAGCAAAGAAGAGCATATTGGCGGAATCTGGACAATGCGGCAAAAATGTTTTCCGCTGCCAGCAGCCCGAAGGATACAAGGGTATTTCGCTTTTACTGCGTATTAAAAGAAAAAGATTGACGGAAGTGTTCTTAAGATGGCATTGGATCAGACAATCCAGAAGTATCCGGTCTTTCTGTCAGTCATGCGAAAAGGACTTTTCTGGCATTATCTTGAGAAAAGTGATCTGCGGCCGGTCGTAAGGGAAGAGTACAAGGAACCGTGCAGCCATCTTTATATAAGAGATAAAAAAAGAATTATTATTTGAAGTCACCTATTATAAGAACCGGATTAATTTTGAAGTGTTTCATGCACTGACAGATGGGACAGGGAGCAACTGAATTTTTGCGTGAGCTTGTGAAGAACTATCTTTATCTGATGCATGAAAAGGATGGTCTGGAAAATGTGATTCTTACGGAGCAAGATCTGACAGTAAAAAGATCAGGAGGAGGATGGTTTTGGCCGTTACTACAATCCAGATGAGCGTGGCACGAGAAAGAAAAAGAATCATGCTTATCAGATTCGCCGGGAGAGTAAGGAATATGAAGAACTTCAGATTGGCGAGACGACTGCCTCAGTAAAAAAAGAACTTCTGGAAGTATCAAGAAAAAACATGGCGTATCTATGTCTGTATTTTTTGACGGCAGCGATGATTTGTGCGATTCATGAAGAACAAAGTAAGATTCAGGAAAAAAGAAGCCTGTAATTTTAATGGTTCCAGTGAATTTGAGAAAAATTTTCCCATCTGATTCTATGCTGAATTTTTTTTTTTTTAGTTATATTGAACCGGGATATCGTTTCGGGGAAGGCAAAGATTCTTTTTGATGATGTGCTGGAAGCAACAAAGCAGTATTTTGAAGAAAATCTGTCAAAAGGAAAAAAACTGCGGAACGTATGAACAATCTGATTGCCTATGAGAAACATAAAATTTTAAAATGGGCGCCGCTGGAACTGAAGAATCGTTGTATCAAAATGGGAGCGAAGCTTGCAGAGCGGGAAGTGACAGCAGTATTGTCCAATATGAGTGTGGTGAAGATGCCTCCGGAATATGCAAAATATATTGAACGTTTCGGAGTTTACACAAGCACCATGCGTACAGAGCTTTGCGTATGCTCTTTTGGAGATACATTGTCATTTGCGTTTACTTCCAGATATGACAGCACGAATATTCAGCGTAATTGTTATCGTATATTGAAGGAACAGGGAATCTTTGTAAAAAAAGTAGAACCAGATTACCCAAAAAGAGGCTAAACCCAATTATGAAGGAAAGAAAGTGTTTCAGATTTTTAATTTCTGCTGTATTGCAGCAGTTGTTCTGTGTATCATGTTAAATCTGGTCCTGACACCAGATTTACACTGGTGGATATTTGCGGTAGCAGGAGGATTTAGTATGTGGCTTGCATTTGCGACCGGATACCTGAAGCGTTATAATTTACTTAAGAATGCGATGTGGCAGTTGCTTATTGTGAGCATAGGAAGTATTTTGTGGGATATTTTCACAGGGGTGGCACAGGTGGTCGGTAGATCTGGTATTGCCGTTAGTCTGCCTGATCGTGGAGATATTGATGGAGTTGATTGCAAGGATCCAGTCACATCCGCCAAAAAGAGTATATGATTTATTATGTAATGGCATCGGTCTACAGCATGGTACTGCCTCTGATTCTGATGGCGACAGGTGTGATCTTGTACCGTGCATTTGCAGTTATCTGTGGGCTTAAGCTTTTTATTCTTTATAAGACTACTTCTATTCAGAAAAAAAAAGAATTTAAAGAAGAAATGTATAAAAAAGTTTCATGTGTAATGATGCGAAGGAGGTATGTCATATGATTAATTATTCAGAAGACAAAGACAGACAGTATCACGTACAACTGGAAGAAGGGGATGTTGGGAGATATGTGATCCTGACCGGAGATCCAAAGCGCTGTCAGAAGATTGCGGAACATTTTGAAGATGCTCTGCCTGTAGCAGACAGTCGTGAATTTACAACTTATACCGGCTATCTGGAAGGGGAGAAAGTCAGTGTAACGTCGACCGGGATTGGAGGTCCGTCTGCGGCAATCGCACTGGAAGAACTGGCAAATGTAGGAGCCGATACATTTATCCGGGTGGGGACAAGTGGAGGTATGCAGTTAGAGGTAAAAAGTGGTGATCTTGTCATTGCTACAGGAGCAGTCCGTATGGAAGGAACAAGCAAAGAATATGCGCCAGTTGAGTTTCCGGCAGTATCGGATTTTCATATCACGAATGCGCTTGTAGAGGCAGCAGAAAATCTGAAAATTCCTTTATCATGTGGGTGTGGTGGAATGTAAAGATTCTTTTTATGGGCAGCATGCACCACAGACGAAGCCTGTTGGATATGAACTGTTAAATAAATGGAATGCATGGGTTCAGTGTGGCTGCCTGACCTCAGAGATGGAATCAGCAGCACTATTCGTTGTGGCAAGTTGCAGGAAAGTACGGATTGGAACGGTTCTTCTTACAATGGCGAACCAGGAGCGGGCAAAGAAAGGACTGGATAATCCAGTCGTGCATGATACAGAGGCACCGATTCGTACAGCAGTAGAAGCACTTCGTATACGGATCAGAAAAAGAGAGGAGATAATGCTATGGGAACACCACACAATGAAGCAGAAAAAAGGAGAGATTGCAAAACGAGTTCTGATGCCGGGAGATCCGCTTCGTGCAAAATATATTGCGGAACATTTTTTGGAAGATGCAGTATGTTTTAATACTGTGAGAAATATGCTCGGATACACGGGAACTTATAAAGGAGAGAAGATTTCTGTTATGGGGAGGCGGTATGGGAGTTCCGTCGGTCGGAATCTATACTTATGAACTGTACCATGAATATGAAGTGGAAGAAATTATCCGCATCGGCTCGGCAGGAGCCCTTCAGGATGATGTGGATCTTCGGGATGTGGTCATTGCTGTAGGTGCCTGTACAGATTCGAATTATGCCGCACAGTATAATCTTCCGGGAACATTTGCACCGATTGCGGATTATGAATTACTGGAAAGTGCCGTAAACACGGTAAGAGAGAAAGGTCTGACAGTCCGTGCCGGAAATGTACTTACTTCCGATGTATTTTATAATGATGATCCGACAGTCAATGACCGTTGGCGCAAGATGGGAGTACTTGCAGTGGAGATGGAAGCAGCAGCACTTTATATGAATGCAGCAAGAGCAGGAAAAAAGGCGCTTTGCATGCTTACAATTTCCGATCATTTATACAAAGATGAAAAATTATCTGCTGAAGAAAGACAGATTGGATTTGAGCATATGATAGAAATCGCGTTGGATATATAATCTTGTAATCTGCAGATTTATGGTAATTAAATATTCAATATAAAAAGAAGATATCAGTCTGGGGTGCCGAGGCATCCTTCAAAGTCAGAGTGGTATCTTCTTTTATGTAGGAATATTAAATGTTGCTTGTTTCTGACTGCAGTATTTCCATAGACAGGATGGAATGAGTAATCAGAGAATCTGGTGAAACACAGGTATCGGAATCCCAGAGTTCTGTGAAAAATTCCTTAAAAATTTTATTTAATACGATTTTGTTTGGAATACAGACATTGTATTCTGGTGTATTCTTCTCAAAACGCAGATAGGTAAAGTCTTCTGAAAGAAATAAAGTAGGTCTCGGAATGTGCTGATAATCCGATAAAACACCGTTTGGAAGAATTTTCAGTTCCAGTCCGGCATTATTTTTGCGCAATTCATCAATATGCTTAATATAGTGGAGTCGCTGCTCAGGAGTCAGCTGGATGCGAAATCCATAAAAATCCAGCTCTCCAGTTACTGCAAAATCATTGAATGCAGAAGTATATATCATGACCTTGATGTGTGCGCAACGTAAAAGCTGTGCTGTAATAGAATGCAGCCGTCTTAATGTTTCTGGTTTCAGGTTGGTGAATACAGAACAGTACTTGTTAAATAACTTTTCATATAGCTCATCTGGAAGAAAATGTTCTGTAAAATGTCCTAGAATACTGGAAAGATTCTGGGCAAAGAGTGAGTGCTCGTATTCATAATTACGAATCATATTTTCAATTGTCGTTTTTCGAATCAACAAAGCTTCTTTACTACAAAGTAAGCGAATCTTGTGATATAACTCTGTTGACAGAGACGAATCTTCAATTGTAGTAACGGAAAGACAGTGACTCTGATCTACCAGCATTCCAGAAACGGAATAAATATCTTTGATCGCAAATACCATTTTTTTTCTGTGCCTGTGAGCCACAGTACAGGTCAAAATCAATATTAGAAAGATTAGACAGTACATTTGTCAGAAAACTTGCAATATAAGTACTGCTCAGGTTTTGTGTGTCAAGATCGATCATTAATGAAAAATGTACCCCTGGAAGGACAAGTCCGCGGTCATTGTGGAGACCGTTTAATTCGGTAATCATCATCTGATAATTCAAATCTACATTCAGAATATCCACCATGGCATAAATATTTAAAGCCTGAACTTTTCTGAGAGACGGATGTTTCATTTTAAAAATGAACTGATCCAAAGTAAGTTCTGGATAGTATGATATCTTTGAGGCAACTTCAGAACCGGTAGAAGAACGAAGCTCTTTTTACATAGCTATATTCAGCCTCCAGGTTATCGTAAATAGCAATTTTCAGATCTTGAAGGTTGCGTACCTGGTATTCTTGAAGAAACATAGAGATTGTGTCAGGATTCAAGGAATTCACAATACATTCGCTGATATTCTGAAAAAAATAATCTCATGGTTTTTCTCAGCGGGAAGAAGTTTGCCACTGATCCACTTGCTGATATAGGATTCGTCATATTGAACAGCTTTGGCAATTGTGTAATTTTTAAGATTAGCCATAGATGTCAGGTGTTCTAAAAAAGAACACTGAAACGATTTTTCTCTTTCATAATTAATACCCCTTTATCTTATATAAGCTTATTTAAACGGATAAAACAAGAAAAAAGAAACGAGAATCTTGAACAAAGACAAAATCTTGAAAAAAATGATTCAAATGAGACAATATGCAGAAACAATTGAATCTATTGTTTGGAAATATTTTACATGCTACAATATCACAAGTTTAAAATGAATCAATATTACAGGGAGAAGAAAGAAAAAAATGGAAAATACAAAAATGAACTTAACAGGTAAACCAAGTGTTGACAAGCCATGGCTTCAGTTCTATCCTGAGCAGTTGCGTAACGTAGAGGTTCCGAAGATGACAATCGAGGAATTCTTGAAATTTAAAAACCAGGATGAAAATAGAATTGCGTTTGAATATTATGGAAATAAAATTACATGGAAGACGCTTTGGAAAGAGGTTGACAAAGCAGCCAGATCATTAAAGGTTCTGGGATATGGGGATGGAAGAAGAATTCCACTATTCTTGCAGAGTGTTCCTGCACATTATATTTTATTAATGGCAGCAGAGAGAATCAGGGCAACTATTATCTGTCGTGACGATATCCCGGAAGAGCTTTGCTTTGCAATCAGAAAATCAAAAGCAGATACAGCATTTGTAATGGACTATACATCAAAAAAGATGAAGAACTATTCCGTGCGACAACACCGATGACACGTATGATCAAGATTTCTCCATATGATTATGCAGACAAAGATGCAATGCCGGAATATACAGAGAAAGAAATTGCATCAAGATATTCAAATAATACAGAAACAACAGAAGGAAATCTTACATGGAAAGAATTCCTTGAATTAGGAAAAAGATTATCATGAAGATTATATGGCTGAAAGAAATCCAGACAGACCGGTATTTGGAGCATATACAAGTGGATCTACCGGAATTTCAAAACTGGTCATCCATTCCTCTGCAAATGTGGTGGCAGTGGCATTCCAAATGTCCATCTTTATTCCACCATCAGATGTACAGGAAAAATGGTGGCTTCCAATTCTGCCACCGGCATTGATTGCAGTTACAGTATCTATGACACTGTTCCCGATGTCAGCAGGATTGAATGTAGTACTGGATCCGTTTTTGCCCTCTGGAAGACATTGATATTGCATTTATGGAGCAGAAACCAAACTTCTGGGCATTAGTTCCTATGTTGTGTGAGATACTCATGAAGAGTGACAGAATTCCAGAGGATTATGACATGTCCCATCTTAGAACACTGGGTACTGGAGCTGAAGCAATGAATGAGAGAAAGACACAGGAAGTAGAAGCTTTCTTCCATAAACATAATGTAACAGCTACATTAAGTGCAGGATATGGACAGAGCGAAGGATGTTCAAACTTTACACTGCCAAATCCACTGTTTCCGCTGGTAGATGGCTGTGTAGGTATGCCAATGCCTGCCACAGTTGAGTGTATTTTCAGATGATCTGGAAGAGTTAAGCTATGGAGAAATTGGAGAATTGTGCATGACAGGTCCTGCCATGATGCTTCATTATGGCGGTTGGATGGGAGCTGAGATGACAGAGCGTACACTGATTAACCATCCGGATGGAAAATGCTGGCTTCATACAGGAGATAAAGCATATATTAATGAACATGGAATTGTATATATTCTTGGCCGTGGAACAACGAAACGTTATGGCGGCGGGGGAGCTATATATGATGCGAATGGAAACAAAAGCTGTACGCGTTCCGGGAGTTGCAGACGGATTCTTCTGCTTTGTGCCGGATCAGGAGCATGAGGAATACTTCCTTCCTTACTTCTATGTGATTCTTGATGGAACAAAGACTCTTGATGAGGTGAAAGCAGGTCTGGCAGACGCTCTGGAAGATTATGAATATCCGGTTGAAATACGTGTGATTACAGAAAGACCATTCTTCCACTTTAAGACAAACAGAAAAGAACTTACAGCAGCAATCCTTGCTGAGAAAGAAAAAGAAAAATCATCCGTAGCATAATGAAAGTAAAGAAACCCTTGTCTCATGAGAAATAATGAGGCAGGGGGGTTGACTTTATCTTGATAAAAAGAATTGTTAGGTGGTATATTATATTTGATACACAAGACTATTTATTATGTAATGAATGAGACATTTTGTAAAAAGGAGAGGGGTTAAAAATGTGGTTTGCTTTTCTTTTTGCAACAGGGCAAAGAGACCTGGAGTAATTGCAACGCATATAAATAGGGGGAGGAGTATGAATAAGCTGTTAGTGGGAAAAGGAGTGATGCAAAAATCAGAAAATCATAATTTTTAATGGAAAAATAATGATGCTAAAGAAAGGAAAAAAACAGTATGAGTAAGAGAAACAAAAAGCTTTTAAGTTTACTTCTCTCTACAATGATGGTATTCAGTGTTGTTCCGTCAACAGTATATGCTGCACCGGATCAGGAAACTGAAGCCACTATAGAGCAGGATGCAAATGAAGAAGTAAAACAAGAGGATACTGTGAACAATGAAGCAGATGCGTCTGCAGACCAGACTGACACAAAACAGGATGAGACCAAAGCAGATGATACAGCACAGAAAAAAACGATGAAGCAGTAACACAGACAGGTGACGAAGCAACACCAGCAGTAGATAATACCGTTACTGTTTCAGGAACATCTATTCAGATTCCAACAATTCAGTTCAAAGGAGCTAATGCAGCAGTAGCAGAAGCTTTAACGAAGGATGTAGAGATTGACGAGAGCAATCCGGCAATCAAAGGACTTCGCAAAGAGCTGGAGAATCTGGAAATTGCAGGCGGCGAGGCTGGCGAAGAAGATAATGTCAGTGCAATCGCTACTTATGCAGATGATACGAAAGTTGAGAAACTGACTCCGGATCAGATTGATACGGTAGTGAAAATGTATGGTCAGTATTTGCAACAATAGAAAGAAAATGCCAATATACTTGAGTACAAAATCCATTTTTTTCTTGACTTTAATGACAGTGATAATTCAGACGGACTCGGAGTTCTCGGAGAAATGCTTGCGATGGATAATAAATCCGTTGCAGATGTAAGGGCTGGTAAAGTAAGCTATGATGATCTTACAGGAATGATTCTTACCTTTTACACAGGGAGATAAACTGGGTATTCTGCACTATGGTACACAGGTTGAAAAATGCCAGAACAGAGGTTTTGAAGGCAGTTAAAGATTCAGGGGCTAAGACAGATGCCCAGAAACTTCTTGTTATCAATGACTGGCTTGCACATCATAATACTTTTGATATGGCTTATATCATGAACAGTGGTAAAGAGAAAGCTGACCAGCCGATGTATTCTAAGGATCCAGAAATACCGGAACATTATGGAGACGTACAAAAAGTATTTGACGAGATGTACAGACCACAGATTCAGCAGCAGTTCCACGATCAGATCGCAGCTGGTGTTGAAAACAGTCTGCGTCAGACATTTTATGAGAATGCTATTCAGAATATTATTTATAAGCAGACGTTAGGAAAAAGATGAGAGTGAAGCTACTGATGAAGAAAAAGATGCGGCAAATGAGCAGGCAAAAAGCTTACGTAGAACAGAATAAAGACAATATTGATGCTGATCCAGATGGATATGTAAGAACTAAATTTGGGGATGCCGCGGCTGACCAGCTGAAAGAGCAGGCTGATAAGTTTATCGAAACTGCAAATACAGAGGGTGTGGATATGGGAAATGGTCAGAAAATGACTATTGAACAGATTACCCAGAATTCCATGGCAACAGACAAAATCCTTTGATACAGATAAAGATGGTGTCAATGATAAGACAGCCAATGAAGCAATTGAGCTTTATACGGCTCAGGCTTCAAGTCAGATGACAGATGGTGTAATCAATTACTGGGAAGGTTCTCAGTTTGGTGCACTTGGATTTGGTAAATCTGTATGTCTTGGATATTCTAAAGCTTATACATATCTTGTACAGTGCTTGGATACAGATGTCTATCTGAAGAATCCAGATGCTGGGTATGGATGGAAAAACTGGAAAACTGCAGAAGAATTATATTATAAAGATGGAAAGCTTAATATTGATGCAGGATATACAGTTGACCTTGTAAGAATTACATTTAAGTCAAGTGTTTCTATGTTTGGTAAGGAAGATCCGGACTTTGGATCCGATCACTACTGGAATGCAGTAAGATTAAATGGGAAATGGTATTACGTAGACCCATGCTACACAGATGTATACACAGAGGTTATGAGCCGTGATCGTGTTGAGACAGATGGAGACATGAACCATGCCTTCTTCTTGTTCAGTGATACAAGCGCAAGAAAGCTGTATGACGGAAACATGGATACGACAAAACCTGGTGATGGACTTCGGACACTGTACAGAAAGGCAGCAACAGACCAGTCTTACGAAAAAGCATGGGTAGCCCGTGCGGCAAGTAACGTATATTCTGACGGAACATACATGTACTACCTGTATGATTCTACAGATTTGTTTGCACGAGCAGACAGCATGTCAAATATGGGATCTAGTTCAAGCTCAAGTAGTGATAAAAAAACTACGGAATATAAGTTGGTTCGCCATAAGATTACTGATCAGGACATTGTATCTGATAAAGATGCAGACAGTGATTATGAGACATTAATTAACTTTACCGATAAGGGAAAAAAGACGCTGATGGCAAAGAACAGAATGTTGTTACAGTTTTGAAAGATGGAAAAATGCAGAAAGATGAAACGCTTACAAAACTGTATGAGCAGTTCAAGGATGAGCAGAAAATCTATCCTTCTATTGGATTGACAGCAGCATACTATAGTGGAAAACTCTATTTCAATGTATCCAATGATCTGATGTCATATGATCTTAAGACTGGAGAAACTGCAACCGTAAAAGAATACAATACAGTATCTGCAACACGTGATTTTTCAAAGCTGTTTGGTGGTATGGCATTTACAGTAACGAAAGATGAAAAGCAAAGATAGATTTACAGTAGAAAATCATCCAATTGCAGGAGTAACAATCAAAGAAGATGGAACATTATATGTTTCTATCGCAACAAACCTTGATTCATTTCCGGAAAGAGCAGCATCACAGATCATAGCAGTCCAGGATATGCATTTGAAGAGACAGTTATAACCCGAATTATACAAACTACAAGAAATTACAGAGCATTATGGGAAATCCGACCAATGATAACGATGAGTTTATGTGGTCTGCAAACTTTGTAGAGACAACACAGATGAGTGATCTGACTGGAAGCTCTCATAATTTTGAAACAAAATCTGTAGCTGCAACATGTGGTCGTGACGCATTCACAGAAAGTCGTTGCAAAGATTGTGGATTGATTGAAGCAGGAACACGTAAGACTCAGGAAGGTACTGCTCATGAACATCATTATATTGAGTTCAATGAAGTATATTATACAACAGCAAAGGACGGAAGCAATAATACTGGTGTCAACTATGTATGCCCGGAGTGCGGAGATTGTATTACAATGCCTGTAAAATCAAAATTAAGTGAAATTATGGGTACAGAGGATGATTACGCTGAACGCCTTGCAAAATATAATGCAGCAGCTGAGGATGCAAAGAGGGTCATGCTTATACAGCAACGGACGCTACACTGAGTGATGATCATACTCAGATTACATTCCAGAATCTGAAATGTGATTCCTGCTACGCAAAGAAAGACAAATTGGATTGTCTGCTTAGCAAAGATACAGATGCTGGTAACAAAGCAAATTATGATTCCATTGAGATGACATTAAATCCAAAAGCAACCGTAGATGTTGATCCGAAAAAGACAACAACTGTTGGGAGTTGTGAAGATGAAAATGGAGCAACAACCATTTATACCAAAGCTGGCAAGACAGATGCTGGTTTGAAATACACAGCAACAGCAACTGTTCCAGGTAAAAAGGACAGCATACTTATGCTGGAACATTTAAATGGTCTGATGAAAAAATGCAGATGGCAAGTATGATGTCACTGTAACAGATGTAAAATGTGACGTTTGCGGAAATGAGCCAAAAGCTGAACAGATTGGAACGCCAGTAGTTGCGAAAGACGATTCACAGAGCAAAGCAGCAACTTGTGAAGAGGACGGAGTAGAGGTCTGGATTGCAACTGTAGAAGTGAAGAATGCAGATGGAAGTGCAACAATCGGTACTCTTACAAGCAAGAATAAAGTAAAACTTGAGAAACTGGACCATAAATATGGTAAGCCAACCATTAATTGGACAAAGGGCGAGAATAACACCTATACAGCAACAGCATCTCGTGTTTGTGCAAATGATAATTCTCATGTTGAGACCATTGATGCTAAAGTAACAGAGAAATCAGAAGGAGCAACCTGTACGGAAGCTGGAAAAGTTACTTATACAGCAACTGCAAAATTTGATGATGGTACAGAGTGTACAGATACAAAGGTTGAAGAGGGTACAGCACTTGGCCATGATTACAAAGTTTCCGAGAAAGATGGATGGAAATGGACAGCTGACAAAGAGAAGGGATATACAGCAAAAGCAACATTTGTATGCAGCCGTTGTAAAGCTTCTCATGAAGTAGAGGCAGAAGTAACACCAGAAGAAAACGATGGTCAGGTTACTTACAAAGCAAAAAGCCACATATACAGATGAAAGTGGTAAAGAATTTACAGCAACAGCTGTAAAGGAAACAAAACTTTCTATCTACTACGAAGTTCACCGTCAAGATTATGGATGGGAAGTAGACGCGAAAGATGAGGCTGACCTGAGTAAGTGGAAGAAAGATGGAATGGATTCCGGAACAGTTGGTGAATGTAAACGATTAGAAGCTATTAAGATTAAATTACCAGACGGTGTATCAGGATCTGTTCAATATCGTACACATATCCAGGATATTGGATGGGAAAGCAAATGGGCAGAAGATGGAGCTCTTTCGGGAACAAGCGGAAAGGCAAAACGTCTGGAAGCAATCCAAATAAAACTGTCAGGTAAAGTCGCTGATAACTATGATATCTACTATTGTGTACATGCTCAGAATGTTGGATGGCTCGGATGGGCTAAGAACGGTGAACAGGCCGGAACAGCAGGATACGCTTACCGACTGGAAGCAATTAGGATTAAGTTAGTTCCGAAGGGTGAAAAACCACCTAAAAATGTAGGCTCTACAGATAAGGCTATGGAAGCAAGACTTGTTGGTTACCAGACACATGTACAGGATATTGGAACACAAGATTATGTATATGATGGAGCAATGGCAGGAACAAGTGGACAGGCAAAACGTATGGAGTCTATCCGTATTAAACTTCCATCAACAATGGCTTCTGAGGGAAAAAATCGAATATAAATCCCATATCGAGAATATCGGATGGGAGAAGAGCTGGAAGAAGACCGGAGAATTATCAGGTACAACTGGAAAGAGTCTTAGATTAGAGGCAATTCAGATTAAACTTTCAGGAGATATTGCTGAGAAATACGATGTATATTACAGAGTACATGCTGAAAACTTCGGATGGCTTGGATGGGCTAAGAACGGAGAAAAATCAGGAACAGAAGGCTATGCTTATCGTTTGGAAGCACTTCAGATTAAACATGTTCCAAAGGGAACAGAAAATCCGGAACTTCCGACACCTGCATCTGCGAAGAAAGAAGCATTTATCAAAAAAAATAAAATACTTTATTGATTTTAAGAAGACATGGCCGAAAGGTCATGTCTTCTTACTGCGTACGCAAGAATGCTTTGAAAATTTTCTTGTGAAGTGTTCATATCTGATATATAATATTTTAAATCAAAAACTTGAAAAAGTGAAAAAACTTGAAAAAAATGAATAATTTGAAAAATAGAATAAAACAGTTGAAAAAAAAAAAAAAAAAATGGTATTATTTAACATAGTACTAGATGATTAGGGATATATGCTAAGGATAATATAATAATAGGGGGAACCAAAAGTGAAAAAAGAAATTAATGAAAGTACTTGTGCTTTCACTTGCAACAACAACTTACAGTGGGAATGACATCTGTAAGCACATTTGCTACTGATAAGAATATCAGCAATTCGCTTTCCAGTGTGTCAATTCCATCTGTCTCAGGCTATAACATTGAAGACTCAGGATTGAACAGTAAAGTGATTGCTACATTAAAAGAAAAAGGCAGCAGAGCTTCAGAACAGTGGTGTATATGCAGATGCTACAAAGAGTACATACATCAAGTTCAACGGAAGTCCGGTACAGGAAGTGACTTATGACGGTAAGCCACATGGACTTTCTGCAGGAGTTTATGCTACTATTGGCAATAGCAAGGTTGCAGAAGCAGATATGTTTTATGTAGGTGTATTAGCAGATGATACATATTATGCATCATCAGAGGCTCCAACAGAAGAAGGATATTATTATGTCGCTGCCACTTATCCAGGAAGCGATGAGTATTACCCGATTATTGCTTATGGAATTGTTGTGATAAAAGCAGCTGAGACACCGGATAAACCAAATCCAGAACCAAAACCAAATCCAGAACCAGAACCAAATCCAGAACCAAAACCAAATCCAGAACCAAATCCAGAACCAAAACCAAATCCAGGTGAGGATCCGGGTAATAGTGGTAAAGATGATAACAATAAAGATGACAACAAAGGTGCAATTGTAGATAATAATAAAAACAATACAAACACACCTACCATCAAAAAAGTGTCTGATACAACAGATAATGCGAAAAAAGCGCCTAAGACTGCTGACACAGCAAACTACGCTCTTTATCTTGTAACTCTTCTTGTAGCAGGAGCTGCAACAGTCGTTACACTTATGATGAGAAAAAGAAGAAAATAATTTTACAAATTAAGTGGTTAATTTTGTACAGAATTCGAACAGGTAGAGATAATATGTCTGTTCGGAATTTTTTTGCTCTTTTGCGGTTTTAGTGTATTAAAGTATTGAAATCTGTTAAAAAAAATAGGCTAATATAAAAAAACATAGATTTTTTTTTGCAGTACTAGTCTAGGAAGGAAGATACATATGAATTTAAAATTGGCGTGATCAAAGGGGACGGAATTGGCCCGGAAATCGTAACAGAGGCGATGAAAGTATTAGATAAAGTAGCCAAGCGTTACGGTCATAATATAGAGTACAGACAGTTACTGATGGGGGGAGCTTCCATCGATGTGCATGGTGTTCCTCTTACCGATGAGACAGTAGCAGAGGCAAAATCCTGCGATGCAGTTCTGATGGGATCTATCGGTGGAAACACAAGTACATCACCATGGTACAAATTAGAGCCATCTAAAAGACCGGAGGCAGGACTTCTCCGTATCCGTAAAGAGTTGAATCTTTTGCAAACTTAAGACCGGCAATTCTTTACGATGAATTGAAAGGTGCATGTCCATTGAAAGAGGAGATTACAGAAGGCGGATTTGATCTGATGATTATGAGAGAGCTTACCGGTGGACTTTACTTTGGAGAGAAAGACAGAAGAAGTCGACGGAGTGATGACTGCATTTGACAGTCTTACATATAACGAGAACGAGATCAGAAGAATTGCAAAGAGAGCATTTGACATTGCCATGAAACGCAGAAAGAAAGTTACAAGTGTAGATAAAGCAAATGTTCTAGATTCCTCCAGACTTTGGAGAAAAGTAGTGGAGGAAGTTGCAAAGGATTACCCGGAAGTAACTTTGGAGCACATGCTTGTAGATAACAGTGCAATGCAGTTGGTAAAAAGACCCGAAACAGTTCGATGTTATCCTGACAGAGAACATGTTCGGAGATATTTTATCTGACGAAGCGAGCATGGTGACCGGTTCCATCGGAATGCTGGCAAGCGCAAGCTTAAACGAGACAAAATTCGGGCTCTACGAGCCAAGCGGCGGATCTGCACCGGATATTGCAGGACAGGGAATTGCAAATCCAATTGCAACAATTCTTTCTGCAGCAATGATGTTAAGATTTAGTTTTGACCTTGACAAAGAAGCAGACGCAATTGAGGCATCTGTGGCAAAAAGTATTAAAAGATGGATATCGTACCATTGATATCATGTCTGAAGGAAAGACTCAGATCGGAACAGTCCGGATGGGTGATGAAATCGCAGCAAATATATAGAATAAAGTGTGGTATGAAAGAATAATACAAAAAAGGAGAACAAAAAACATGAGAAGTGATACAGTAACAAAAGGAAAACAGCAGGCACCACATCGTTCCCTTTTTAATGCACTGGGAATGACACAGGAAGAGATGGAGGGTCCGTTAGTTGGTATCGTAAGTTCTTATAATGAAATCGTTCCAGGACATATGAATTTGGATAAGATCGTAAATGCAGTAAAACAGGGTGTTGCAATGGCTGGCGGAACACCAGTTGTATTTCCGGCAATCGCAGTCTGCGACGGTATCGCCATGGGTCATATCGGTATGAAATATTCTCTGGTAACAAGAGATCTGATCGCAGATTCTACCGAGGCAATGGCACTGGCACATCAGTTCGATTCGCTCGTCATGGTTCCGAACTGCGATAAGAATGTCCCGGGACTTTTGATGGCTGCGGCCAGGATCAATGTCCCCACTGTCTTTGTCAGTGGAGGACCGATGCTGGCAGGACATGTAAAAGGCCAGAAGAGAAGTCTTTCCAGCATGTTCGAGGCTGTTGGAGCGAATGCAGCAGGAACACTTTCTGATGAAGATCTGTGCGAATTTGAGAACAAAGTATGTCCAACATGCGGATCTTGTTCTGGTATGTATACAGCCAACAGTATGAACTGTCTGACTGAAGTGCTTGGAATGGGACTTCGTGGAAACGGAACAATCCCGGCTGTATATTACCAGAGAATCAAGCTTGCAAAGCATGCGGGAATGAAGATCATGGAACTTTTGGAGAAAAATATCCGTCCAAGAGATATTTTGACAGAGGATGCAATCTTGAATGCATTGACGGTTGATATGGCACTTGGATGTTCTACAAATACAATGCTTCACCTTCCGGCAATCGCACATGAGATTGGTATGGATTTTGAGATTGATTTCGCAAATGGAATCAGTGAAAAAAGACTCCAAACCTTTGCCACCTTGCGCCGGCAGGTCCGACTTATATGGAGGATCTCAATGAGGCAGGTGGTGTCTATGCGGTTATGGCTGAACTGAACAAAAAAGGACTGCTTCATACAGACTGCATGACAGTTACAGGTAAGACAGTAGGCGAGAACATTGAAGGAGTGCAGAACAAAGATCCAGAGGTTATCCGTCCAATCGACAATCCGTACAGCCAGACAGGCGGACTTGCAGTATTAAAAAGGAAATCTTGCACCGGACGGAAGTGTTGTAAAAGCGTTCTGCAGTAGTAGATGAAATGCTTGTACATGAAGGACCGGCAAGAGTCTTTGACTGTGAGGAAGACGCTATTGCAGCTATCAAGGGCGGCCGGATCGTTGACGGTGATGTTGTTGTGATCCGTTATGAGGGACCAAAGGGCGGTCCTGGTATGAGAGAAATGTTAAACCCGACTTCTGCAATCGCAGGAATGGGACTTGGTTCCAGCGTTGCTCTGATCACAGACGGACGTTTCAGTGGAGCTTCCAGAGGAGCATCTATTGGACATGTTTCACCAGAGGCTGCAGTTGGCGGACCAATCGCACTTGTAGAAGAAGGAGACATCATTAAGATTGATATCCCGAACATGAAGCTTGAGTTAGATGTATCTGATGAAGAACTGGCTAAGAGAAAAGAAAAATGGCAGCCAAGAGAGCCGAAGGTTACAACCGGATACCTTGCAAGATATGCAGCTATGGTTACATCCGGAAACCGGGGAGCGATCCTGGAAGTACCGAAAGCTAAATAATGATAGAACAGAAGTTATAAAGTATGCAGTTGACAGGATCAGAGATTGTAATCGAATGTTTAAAAGAGCAGGGTGTGGATACCGTATTTGGATATCCTGGCGGAACCATTTTAAATATTTATGATGAATTGTATAAACATCAGAATGAAATCAAGCATATCCTGACTTCCCACGAACAGGGAGCAGCGCATGCAGCAGACGGATATGCGAGAGCAACAGGTAAAGTTGGTGTGTGTCTTGCAACGAGTGGACCGGGAGCTACGAACCTTGTAACAGGGATTGCTACGGCATATATGGATTCCATTCCGATTGTTGCAATCACATGTAATGTAGGAGTTTCCCTCCTTGGAAAAGACAGTTTCCAGGAGATTGATATTACAGGAATTACGTTACCAATTACAAAGCATAACTTTATTGTAAAGGATGTAAATAATCTGGCAGCGACGATCCGTAAGGCATTTGCCATTGCGAAAAAAGGTCGTCCGGGTCCGGTTCTGATTGATATTCCGAAAGATGTCACTGCAAATAAGGCAGAGTATGTAAAAGAAAAGCCTGTAGCTGTAGAGCCATCACAGAATATCTGTGAAACACAGCTTGACACAGCAGTAGAGATGATAAAGGAGGCAAAGAAGCCTTATATCTTCGTTGGTGGAGGAGCAATTTTATCCGGAGCCAGCGAAGAACTTTATACATTTGCAAAAAAAAGTGGATGCACCGGTAACAGATTCTCTTATGGGAAAGGGAGCATTTCCTGGAACAGATCCGTTATATACAGGAATGCTTGGAATGCATGGAACAAAAACCTCCAATTACGGTGTCAGTGAGTGTGATCTTCTGATTGTAATCGGAGCAAGATTCAGTGACCGTGTAACCGGAAATGCACAGAAATTTGCACAGAATGCAAAGATTATCCAGATTGATGTAGATGTTGCCGAGATGAACAAAAATGTGATGATTTCTGCAGGTGTTGTAGGAGACATAAAAAGTCGTTCTTGACAGATTGAATGAGCGTCTGGAACAGCAGGATCATGCAGAATGGGTGACTAAAATTCAGGAATACAAAGAAAAATATCCACTAGTTTATCATAAAGATGTATTGAGTGGTCCGTTCGTAGTAGAAGAGATTTATCGCCAGACAAAGGGCGAGGCTATTATTTCTACAGAGGTCGGACAGCATCAGATGTGGGCAGCACAGTTTTATAAATATACAAAAACCAAGAACATTCCTGACATCAGGAGGACTTGGAACCATGGGATATGGTCTTGGCGCAGCTCTTGGAGCGAAGAGTGGAAGAGAAGACAAAGTGGTTGTCAATATTGCAGGAGACGGTTGCTTTAGAATGAATATGAATGAGATCGCAACTGCAGTCCGCCACAATATTCCAGTGATTCAGGTAGTCATCAACAACCACGTTCTTGGTATGGTACGACAGTGGCAGAATCTGTTTTTACGGACAGAGATACTCTGCGACAGTACTGAATGATGCAGTAGATTTTGTAAAACTTGCAGAAGCAATGGGTGCAGAAGGCATCCGCGCAACAACACAGGAAGAATTTAAATCAGCTTTTGAAAAGGCAATGAATCTTGAAGACCGGTTGTCATCGATTGTCAGATTGACAGTGATGATAAGGTATGGCCAATGGTTGCGCCTGGAGCGGCAATCAGTGAAGCGTTTGATGAAGCAGATTTGAAGAATAAATAATAAACAAATTAACAGCTTAAAAAAGAGCAAGGAAAAATGGAGGCAATACTGTGAGTAGAGTATACAATTTTTTCAGCAGGTCCGGCAATGTTACCGGTGGAGGTCCTTAAAGAAGCCGCATCAGAGATGCTGGATTATCAGGGTTCAGGAATGTCCGTGATGGAAATGAGTCACCGCTCTCAGGTATTCCAGAATATTATCGATGAGGCAGAAGCAGATCTTAGAGACTTACTGAATATTCCGGACAATTATAAGGTACTGTTCTTGCAGGGAGGCGCATCTCAGCAGTTCGCTGCAGTTCCTATGAACCTGATGAAAAATGGTGGTGTCGCAGATTATATTGTGACAGGTCAGTGGTCGAAAAAAAGCAGCACAAGAGGCAGAAAAATACGGCAAGGTGAATGTCATTGCATCTTCCGCAGATAAGACATTTTCTTATATTCCAGATTGTTCCGATCTTCCGATTGATGACGATGCAGATTACGTATATATCTGTGAGAATAATACAATCTATGGAACGAAGTACAAAAGAACTTCCGAATACGAAAGGCAAGACGCTGGTTGCAGATGTATCTTCCTGTTTCCTGTCAGAGCCTCACGATGTAGAAAAATACGGTGTTCTCTATGGTGGTGTACAGAAAAATATCGGACCTGCCGGAGTTGTGATTGCAATTATCCGTGAAGATTTGATCCGTGATGACGTACTTCCGGGCACACCGACTATGTTAAAATATAAAAAACACAGGCGGACAAAGGTTCTCTTTTATAACACACCTCCGTGTTATGGAATTTATATTTGCGGCAAAGTCTTCAAATGGTTGAAAAACAGGGCGGACTTGCTGCAATGAAAGAACACAATGAGAAAAAAAAGCAAAGATTCTGTATGATTACCTGGATCAGAGCAAGATGTTCAAAGGAACTGTTGTACCAAAAAAGACCGTTCTCTTATGAATGTTCCATTCGTAATTGGTGACAAAGATCTGGAGGCTAAATTCGTCAAAGAAGCAGATGCAGCTGGATTTGTAAATTTAAAAGGGCACCGTACTGTCGGAGGTATGCGTGCTAGTATTTACAACGCGATGCCAATCGAAGGCGTGGAAGCATTAGTCGAATTCATGAAGAAATTTGAAAAGGAGAACGCTTAATATGTACAAATATCATTGCTTAAATCCAATCGCAGATATTGGATTGAATAACTTTACAGAAGATTATACAAAGATTGATACTGCAGAAGGTGCAGATGCGCTTCTCGTAAGAAGTGCAGTTATGCATGACATGGAGTTTGACAAAAACTTAAAGGCTATTGGAAGAGCAGGAGCAGGAGTTAATAACATTCCTCTGGATACATGTGCAGAGCAGGGAATTGTTGTATTCAACACACCGGGAGCAAATGCAAATGGTGTAAAAGAGCTTGTGATCGCAGGTATGCTTCTTGCGTCTCGTGATATCATAGGAGGAATCAACTGGGTCCAGGAGAATGAAGAAGACGGCAATATCTTAAAAGATGCCGAAAAGGCAAAAAGAAACAGTTTGCCGGCTGCGAAATCGAAGGTAAGAAGCTGGGAGTCATTGGACTTGGAGCCATTGGTGTTCTTGTTGCCAATGCAGCCGTACATCTTGGAATGGAAGTTTACGGATATGATCCATATCTGTCTGTGAATGCAGCATGGAGACTGTCCAGAAATATTCATCATGCAAAGACCGTTGATGAGCTTTATAAAGATTGTGATTATATTACGATCCATGTGCCGGCTATGGATAGTACAAAAGGTATGATTGACAAGAATGCGATTGGTCTTATGAAAGATGGCGTTGTCATTCTGAATTATGCAAGAAATGTCCTGGTTGATGAAGAGGCAGTAGTAGATGCACTTGTTTCCGGACATGTTAAGAACTATGTGACAGATTTCCCGACACCAATCGTGGCAGGAGTCAAAGGTGCAATTATCACACCACACCTTGGAGCTTCCACAGAAGAGTCTGAAGATAACTGTGCGAAGATGGCAGTTGCAGAAGTAAGAAATTATCTGGAAAATGGTAACATCCAGCATTCTGTAAACTATCCGGACTGCGACATGGGAGTCAAAGGTGAAAATACAAGAATTACATTACTTCACCATAATGTACCGAATATGATTGGACAATTCACGAAGATCCTTGCAGATGATAATATGAATATCGCAGATATGACGAATAAAAAGCAAAGGTGAGTATGCATATACGATGATTGATATAGATTCTGATGTGACAGACAGTGTTATCGAGGATCTAACAAAAAGTCAAAGATGTGTTAAGAGTACGTGTGATTCGTTAATTGGTACAATTGCAGGTTGATTAAACATAATCAAAATATAAAGAGGAATAGTGATGGAAGAGGTTCTTGTAACTATTCCTTTTTTTGACGTTCAAAAGTTCATAGTCTTATTTCCAATCATGAAAAAATAGAACCGCCAGCTATTAACTGGCGGTCTATAAAAATCACATATATCTGATTATGAGAAAAATCCTATAAATTTTTTCTCTGCTAAATCTTTTCTGTGTCTTTCAAGAAGAGCGTGTAATCTGTCAGTCGGACTTAATACAGAACTGATAGATACATCGTGGTTCATGGAATCGATGATCAGCGCGATGAATTTACTCATATCTGCAACTGTGAAGTATTCTCTCTCATAGAATGCAGGTGGGAGGTAAGTCAGGTTCGTAGTGATCACGCGATCAATATAACCTTTCTCATGGAATTCGTCAAATTTCTCAAATCCATCTGTGAAAAGACCAAATGTTGTACATACAAATACCTGTTTTGCACCACGGTCTTTCATCTGTTTAGCTACGTCCAACATACTTTCACCGGAAGAAATCATATCATCGATGATGATGACAGATTTCCCTTTGATATCAGAACCTAAGAACTCATGTGCTACAATTGGGTTCTTTCCATTTATGACTGTTGAATAATCACGTCTCTTGTAGAACATACCCATGTCAACTCCGATAACGTTGGAGAAGTATACGGCACGGGACATTGCACCTTCATCCGGACTGATGATCATCAGGTGATCCGGGTCAACAGAAAGGTTTGGTTCTGCGCGAAGCAGTGCTTTCATGAACTGATATGGCGGGTTGAAACTGTCGAATCCGTAAAGCGGGATTGCATTCTGTACACGCGGATCGTGGGCATCAAATGTGAAGATATTGTCTACGCCCATGTCAATCAGTTCCTGAAGTGCCAAAAAGCGCAGTCCAGAGACTCGCGTTTTGTACGTTTGTGCTGACGGCTCTCATATAAAAACGGCATAATAATGTTAAGGCGGTGTTCCTTACCATTAGCAGCGGAAATCAGACGTTTCAGATCCTGATAGTGATCGTCCGGTGACATGTGGTTCACATATCCGTTGACGGAATATGTCAGGCTGTAATTACATACATCTGTCATAATAAACAGGTCTTTTCCACGGACGGATTCGTTCAGGACACCTTTTGCTTCACCACTTCCAAAACGTGGGCAATGTGCATCTACCAGATAATTGTCCTGAAGATAAGTTGCATACATTGGTGATTTTAATTCTTCACGGTAAGAGGACTGTCTGAAGTTGACAATATAGTCATTCACTTTCTGCCCCAGTTCTTTGCAGCCTTCCATAGCAATGATCTTCAGAGGGGCTCTTGGGAAAAGCTTTTCCATCTCCTTGATATCATTACTGTTACTGTTAATCGTAATGTTGTTCATAACGCTCTCCTGTTACATATAAATATTTCATTTTTTTTAATGATATTTTGTTCTAACATAACTCACATTACAGTTATATCATTTTTACCTATGTAAGGTCAATGGTATGTTTTCTATTTTATAAACTTTACAAGTTGAAGCAGATATTGTAAAATCAAGTGGATAAGATGAAAAATCGAATATTTACAGAAATGGAGATAAATATATGAGTAAACCAGTAGTAGCGATTGTGGGTAGACCGAATGTGGGTAAGTCCACACTTTTTTAATGCGCTGGCAGGAGAGAAGATTTCAATTGTAAAAGACACACCGGGAGTTACCGTGATCGAATCTACGCAGATGTCAGCTGGCTTGATAAAGATTTTACATTGATCGACACCGGTGGTATTGAACCGGAGAGCAAGGACATTATTCTGTCACAGATGCGTGAACAGGCTCAGATTGCTATTGATACATCAGATGTTATTATTTTTTTTATTACAGATGTAAAGCAGGGGCTTGTGGATTCCGATTCTAAAGTTGCAGATATGTTAAGAAGAAGCGGAAAGCCGGTCATTCTTGTTGTAAACAAAGTAGATAATTTTGATAAATTTATGCCGGATGTGTATGAATTCTATAATCTTGGACTCGGTGATCCGGTGCCAATCTCTGCATCATCAAGACTCGGACTTGGAGATATGCTTGATAAGGTAATCGAACATTTCCCGGAGCATGCAGGAGAAGAGGAAGAAGGGACTCTCGTCCGCGTGTGGCAATCGTAGGAAAACCGAACGTAGGTAAGTCTTCTATTATCAACAAGCTTCTTGGAGAGCAGCGTGTGATCGTCAGTGACATTGCAGGAACAACAAGGGATGCCATTGATACGGAGATCGTGCACAATGGAAAAGAATATGTCTTTATTGATACAGCAGGTCTTCGAAGAAAGAATAAGATTAAAGAGGAACTGGAGCGATACAGTATTATCCGTACCGTAACAGCGGTAGAGCGTGCAGATGTGGTTCTTGTCGTAATTGATGCGACTCAGGGTGTGACAGAACAGGATGCCAAGGTGGCAGGAATTGCGCATGAGCGTGGAAAAGGTGTTATCATCGTGGTAAATAAGTGGGATGCTATTGAGAAAAATGATAAGACCATGCGTGAGTATGAGAATGAAGTGCGCCGTGTCCTTTCATTTATGCCATACGCAGAGATTATGTACGTGTCTGCAGTGACAGGTCAGCGTCTTCCAAAAAATGTTCGATATGATTGATATGGTCATTGAGAATCAGACACTGCGTGTTGCAACAGGGGTACTTAATGAGATTCTGATGGAAGCAACAGCAATGCAGCAGCCGCCGTCAGACAAAGGAAAGCGTCTGAAGATCTATTACATGACGCAGGTAGCGGTAAAGCCGCCTTCATTTGTAATTTTTGTCAACGACAAAGAACTGATGCATTTCTCCTATCAGAGATATCTGGAGAATAAAATCAGAGAGTCCTTTGGCTTCAAGGGAACATCACTAAAATTCTTTGTGAGAGAAAGAAAAGAAAGGGATAATTAGAAAATGGAACGTTTTATATGTCTACTGATCGGGTATGCATTTGGACTGATCCAGACAGGATACATCTATGGTAAGATGAGAGGAGTTGATATCCGAAAAGAGGGAAGCGGCAATGCAGGAAGCACGAACGCTCTTCGCACGATGGGAATCAAAGCGGGACTTGTCACACTTCTTGGAGACTGCTTTAAATGTGTCTTTGCAGTTGTGACGGTTTACCTGATTTACGGAAAAAGACTTACGCAGACATTTTCCCACTCCTTGCCATGTATGCAGGGATGGGTGCGGTACTTGGGCACAACTATCCATTTTATCTGAACTTTAAAGGTGGAAAAGGAATCGCAGCGACAGCCGGACTGATCTTAAGTACGACAAATGTATGGATGGTTTTAATCTGTTTATTCGCATTTCTCGGAATCGTGGCAGTGACACGTTATGTGTCTCTTGGCTCCCTGGCAGTTGTGATCATTTATCTGATCGAAGTGGTTGTGTATGGCCAGATGGGCGGATTTGGTGTAAAACCGCCGTATCTTTATGAAATGTATGGAATTGCGGCATTTCTGATGTTATCCGCATTTTATAAACATAAGGCAAATATTGTAAGACTCATGAACGGTACAGAGAATAAGATCAGTATCGGAAAGAAATAATAAGGAGGAAGATTATGGCAAAGGTAAGTGTGATAGGGGCAGGAAGCTGGGGGACTGCACTGGCGCTTCTTCTGAGTAAAAACGGTCATGATGTGACTATGTGGTCAATTCTGGAAGATGAAATCTGGATGCTGGATAAAGAGCGTGAGCACAAATCAAAGCTTCCGGGCGTGAAGCTTCCGGATACAATGAAATTTACAACAGATCTTAAGGAAGCTGTAGAAGGAAAAAGATTTCCTTGTGCTTGCAGTGCCGTCTACATTTACAAGGGGAACAGCGAAAAAAATATGTGCCCATATGTAGCGGAAGGTCAGATCATTGTTGATGTTGCGAAAGGAATCGAAGAGGCAACTCTGATGACACTTTCGCAGCAGATCGAGGATGAAATCCCACAGGCTGATGTAGCAGTCCTGTCCGGACCAAGCCACGCTGAGGAAGTAGGAAGAGGACTTCCGACTACTGTTGTTGTGGGAGCAAAGACGGAAAAAAGACAGCCGAGTATCTGCAGCAGATGTTCGCAAGTGAAGTGTTCCGTGTATATACAAGCCCGGATATGCTTGGTATGGAACTTGGCGGCTCTTTGAAAAATGTCATCGCTCTGGCAGCAGGTATTGCTGACGGAATGGGATATGGAGATAATACAAAGGCTGCACTCATCACAAGAGGAATTGCAGAGATCGCAAGACTAGGTGTGAAAATGGGCGGCGCAGTTGAGACATTTTCCGGACTTACCGGAATCGGAGATCTGATCGTAACCTGTGCCAGTGTCCACAGTCGTAACCGGAAAGCCGGATATCTCATGGGGCAGGGCAAATCCATGCAGGAAGCAATGGATGAGGTTCAGATGGTAGTAGAAGGAGTGTATTCTGCAAAAGCGGCAGTAAAACTTGGCGAAAAATATGGAGTATCACTTCCAATCATCAATAAAGTCAGCGAAGTATTGTTTGATGGAAAAGACCCGAAAGAAGCAGTTAATGAACTCATGCTCAGAGATAATAAGGCGGAGCATACAGCACTTCCGTGGGAGAAATAATTGTAAAAAAATTATTAAAACAGGACGAACAACAAGAACATAAAATACACATGCTTCATACACAAAGCATGTGTAAGTTTATGTTCTTTTTAAATCCATAAGCAGAAAATTCATACATAGTAAGCAGAATTCTATACATACTCGGAATGTTTCCTGCATAATCTGTTAACAGTAAAACAAGTTCATGCATGGGGGTATTTTGATGGATAGATTTCAGGTATACAAAGATATCGAAGCGAGGACGAATGGAGAAATCTACATTGGTGTTGTGGGACCGGTCCGGACGGGAAAGTCTACATTTATTAAAAAGATTCATGGATGTGCTGGTGCTTCCGGAAATGGAAGATGAACATGCCAGAATGCGTACGCAGGATGAACTGCCGCAATCTGCTTCGGGACGCACGATTATGACAACGGAACCAAAGTTCGTGCCGAAGGAAGCAGCAAAAATCCGGCTTGCTGATGACGTGGATGTGAAGGTGCGTCTGATTGACTGCGTCGGTTATATGGTAGAAGGTGCTGCCGGTTATATGGACGGGGGATTCCCAGAGACAGGTGAAAACACCGTGGTTTGCTTATGAGATCCCATTTGCAAAGGCTGCCGGGATTGGAACTAGAAAAGTAATTCATGATCATTCAACCATTGGAATTGTGATTACGACAGACGGTACCATCACAGACATTCCAAGAGAAAATTACAAAGATGCGGAGCGTATGACGATACAGGAATTAAATGGAATCGGAAAGCCGTTCATTGTACTTGTGAATTCAAAAGAGCCACAGGGAGAACGGGCGCAGAACACCGCGAAGAATCTGGAGCAGGAATATGGAGTACGGGCGCTGCCGGTCAACTGTGAAAAACTTACCAGAGAGGATATCTGTCAGATTTTATCGGAAGTCCTTTTGAGTTTCCGATATCTGAAATTCAGTTTTTTGTTCCGAAATGGGTGGAGATGCTTCCAAGAGACCACAAGATCAAACAAGATCTGATTGAACATGTGAGAGTGATTCTGGAACGACTTACCAAAATCCGGGATGCTCTTGGAAGTATAGATGTTTCTGAGAGTGAGTACATAGATTCCTGCAAAGTGGATCAGATTGGAATGGGTCAGGGCTGTGTGAATATCAACATTTCTATACCAGAAAGATATTATTACGAAATGTTAAGCGAGATGACGGGAACGAAGATTGCAGGACAATATGAGCTGGTTGCAACAATTCAGGAACTTGCGAAATTAAAGGAAGAATATGAAGGAGTCCGGGACGCATTTACAACTGTTCGAATGAAAGGATATGGGGTGGTCAGTCCGGTAAGAGATGAAATTACACTTTTGGAGCCGGAGCTTATCAAACAGGGAAATAAATATGGTGTGAAGATACATTCAAAGGCCCTGTCTATCCATCTGATCCGGGCGAATATCGAGACAGAGATTGCACCGATTGTCGGAACAGAAGATCAGGCGAAAGATCTTCTTACATTCATTAAGCAGGAAGCAGAAACCGAACATGGAATCTGGGAGACGAACATTTTCGGAAAATCTGTGGAAGAATTAGTGATGGATGGTATCCGGGGTAAGATTGCCATGATCGGGGATGAAAGCCAGACAAAGCTTCAGGATACAATGCAGAAGATTGTCAATGACAGTAATGGAGGACTGGTGTGTATCATCATATAAAAATGATTTACCCCTGTATAATTTGTGCTATACTATTTTATGAATGTCAAAAAGGAACTTAGGAAAAAAAGATAAGACTTTGAATGAGATAGAAAAATGTATGGAGGTACAATTTGATGAAAGTAGCGATTATTACTGCAAGTACAGCAGTTTATAAAGGAGAGCAGGAGGATGCAAGTGGAAAAGTAATCCGCAAGATGGTGGAGGAAGCAGGGCTTGACGTTGTGTTCATGAAGGCTCTCCCGACAGACAAAACTGTATTATCTACTGTTTTTCAGAGAATGGCAGACGGAAATCTTGCAGACCTGATCCTGACAACAGGCGGAGCAGGCTGCGGACCGGAAGACTGCACACCGGAGGCAACTATGGAAGTTGTAGACAGACCACTTCTTGGAATTCCGGAAGGTATGCGTGCACACATGCTTACACTGACAAAAAGAGCTATGTTGAACCGTGCAGCGGCAGGAATCCGTGGAAATGTTGTGATTGTAAATCTTCCTGGAAAAGCAGGAGCTGTAAAGGAATGTCTTGGATATATCCTGCCAGAGGTCATGCATGCAGTTGAAGTGGCACAGGGAATAAAATAATGATTAAAATTACTTACCTGGAACATAGCGGATTTGCTGTTGAGTGTGACGATTATGTATTGATTTTTGATTATTATAAAGGAAATCTGCCACAGTTTGATAAAGATAAAAAAATCTGTGTATTTGCAAGTCATGTGCACTACGATCATTTTAAAAAAGAAAATATTTACGTGGGCAGAAGAATATGAGAATATCCACTATATTTTATCTGATGACATTGAGGTGGCAGGACCAAAAGATCAGACGGAACATATAGGTGCAGATGCAGATTTTAATATTTGGGATTTAAGGATTCATACACTGAAATCCACCGATGAAGGTGTGGCATTTCTTGTAAGGGTGAAAGAGAAAACATTTTTTCATGCAGGAGATCTGAACTGGTGGTACTGGGAAGAAGAGGATGATGAGACCTGGAATGAACCGATGAGACAGGCATATCAGAAAGAGATTGCAAAAATCGAGGGTGAAGAAATTGATTATGCATTTTTCCCGCTTGATTCCAGACAGGGAGAAGAGTCTGTACTTGGTATCAATTATTTTATGCAGCATACGAATACAAAGATTGTATTCCCAATGCATATGTGGGGGTATGACATTTTAGATAAGTTTTTGAAAAAAAATTCGGTGTCGGAGCCGTATAGAGAGCGGATCGTGAAGGTGAAAAAACCGGGTCAGAGCTTTTATTTCGAGGAGGAAAGATAGATGCTGGTCAGTATATACACCGATGGAGCAGCCAGAGGCATTGGACCGGGACCCATTTTAGAGTGGATTCAAAAGGCGAACTTCATAGAAAGGAATTGGGGATATGAGAAGACAAACGAATAACCATGGAGTTGGCAGTCATAGCTGGACTGGAAGCATTGAACCGTCCGTGTGATGTGAAGTTGTATTCTGATTCAAAGTATGTGGTAGATGCATTCAATCATATCGAAAAGAAAGGCTGGAAACGTTGTAATTGCCGAAAGGCCGCAGACGAGGAAAGTCCGGTCTTCGCAGGGCAGGATGCCGGATAACGTCCGGTGGAGGTGACTCCAAGGCCAGTGCAACAGAAATAAACCGCCTGACAGACTATTTTGTGAATGGACAGGTAAGGGTGGAAAGGCAGTGTAAGAGACTACCGCCTTGCTGGTAACAGCAGGGGCATATGTAAACCCCACTCGAAGCAAGACCGTGCAGAGACAATTTGGCGGCCCGTCACGTCTCAGGTAGGTCGCTGGAACCTGATGGCAACATCAGGTCTAGATAGATGATCATCCAATGACATAACCCGGCTTATCGTCTTGCTTGCTTTTGTTTTATTCCAATATGGTAATAAAAAAGATTTTCAGCTTCGAAAATTGAAACTGAAAATCTTTTTTATACATTTAATTCAATGTTTATCATCCATTCATAAATAAAAAGATAACTGTCTGCATAGTTAAAACAGGAAGTTTTATTTGTGTTTACCAAGTCTTCCTGATATTTTTTCTTCGCAGTATTTGCAGCGGTATACTTTTCGTCCGGATCGGTCAGTACGAAGACATGATCCAGTCCCTGCTCGATAGAAGTAATACAGCGAGGATTCTTACAGCGGATCACATTGCGGATTTCGTGAGGAAGGTGAAGACATTTTTTCGCAACAACCTTCTCGTTCTGGATAATGTTGACGGTAATGTTGTGATCAATGAAACCAAGGATGTCAAGATCCATAAAATCGATCGGACATTCGATTTTCATGATATCCTTTTTTTTGCCCATACAGTTACTTTTTGCATTTTTGATAATTGCAACACAGCAGTCCAGTTGATCTAAGTGAAGATATTTGTAAATATCCATACTTCTTCCTGCCTGGATGTGATCCAGTACAAATCCTTCTGAGATCTGACCTACATTCAGTGTATTCTTAACCATAGTATATTCCTCCTTAGACTTCGATTTCCAGTAATGTGAGAATCAGAGCCATTCGAATGTATACTCCGTACTGAGCCTGAGCGAAATAAGCAGCTCTTGGGTCATCGTCAACTTCAACAGCAATTTCATTTACTCTAGGAAGTGGGTGAAGTACATACATATCCTTTGGCGCAAGCTCCATCTTCTGAGCATCCAGTACATAAAAAATTTTCATACGGATATAGTCTTCTTCGTTAAAGAAACGTTCTTTCTGTACACGTGTCATATAAAGGACATCCAGCTTCGGAAGTGCATCTTCCAGACGAACGACCTCTTCGTACTGTGCATGTTCTTTGTCGAGAACATCCTCGCGGATATAGCTTGGGATGCGAAGCTCTTCCGGTGAGATCAGAATGAATTTTACATTTGTGTAACGCACCAGAGCGTGAATCAGAGAGTGTACGGTACGGCCGAATTTCAAATCCCCGCATAATCCGATCGTCATATTGTCAAGACGGCCTTTTAAAGAACGGATGGTAAGAAGATCGGTAAGAGTCTGCGTCGGATGCTGATGTCCGCCGTCTCCTGCATTGATGACAGGGATTCTGGAATGCTCGCTGGCTACCAGCGCAGCTCCTTCTTTCGGATGTCTCATTGCACAGATATCCGCATAACAGGAAATCATACGAATCGTATCTGCAACAGTTTCCCCTTTTGTTGCAGAACTGGAATCGGCAGAAGAAAAACCAAGAACACTGCCTCCGAGATTAAGCATTGCTGCTTCATGACTGAGTCTTGTACGTGTACTTGGTTCAAAAAAATAAAGTTGCTAATTTCTTTCCATCACATGCATGAGCATATTTCTTAGGGTTCTTTTCGATGTCCTGGGCTAAATCCATAAGATTGTCTAATTCTTCCACTGTGAAATCAAGTGGACTCATCAAGTGTCTCATAAAATCCTCCTTCGCGACGTTTACTTAAAAGTCTCTGTACATAATATAACAAACCTGTCAGATTTTCAATGTAAAAATTAATTTTTTTTTTTGAATGTAAAAAATAATTTTTTGAATCTGTAATCAGGATAAGAATGTAAGGTAGATTTTAGATATGAAATGTATTATAATGCAATAGTGTCAGTATAGAGAGGCGAAGGATGCAAGTGATACTGACTATTTGTAAAGGAGACAAGATGGATGGCTACATTAGAAGAATTAAGAGGACAGTTAGATGTCGTAGATGATCAGATCGTGAAGTTATATGAAGAGCGAATGAAAATATGTGAACAGGTTGGAGAATATAAGGTCGAAGCAGGAAGAAAAGTATTTGACCGTGTAAGGGAGAAAGAAAAGCTTCAGAATGTGGCATCAAAAAGTTTCTTCTGATTTTGATAAAAAAGGAATTCAGGAACTGTATCAGCAGCTTATGTCCATGAGCCGCAAGTTACAGTATCAGCAGCTTGTGAAGGCAGGAGCTCTTGGAAGACTTCCTTTTATAGAGATTGATTCACTTGGCGTGGAGAAAGCGAGAGTTGTATTTCAGGGCATGGAAGGTGCTTATGGACAGGCAGCTATGAAGACCTATTTCGGAGAGGACTGCAACAGTTATTCCGTCCGTACATTCCGGGATGCAATGGAAGCAATCGAGGAGGGCGCCGCAGATTATGCAGTGCTTCCAATCGAAAATTCTACAGCAGGTGCGGTAAACGAAGTCTATGACCTTCTGGTAGAATTTGAAAATTATATTGTAGGAGAAGTCATAATTCCAATCACGCATACACTGGCAGGACTTCCAGGGACACAGCTTTCTGAACTGAAGCGAGTGTATTCTAAAGCAGAAGCGCTGATGCAGACGACCAGGTTTTGGAAGAACACAGTGGCTGGCAGCAGATCAGCGTGGCAAATACAGCTATTGCAGCAAAGAAAATCCTGGATGACCAGGACCGGACTCAGGCGGCAGTCTGCAGTGCCTATGCGGCAAAAAGTCTACGGACTGGAAGTGTTAGAAGACAACATTAATGATGAATCCGGAAACTGTACAAGATTTATTATTGTGACGAACCAGAAGGTGTTCTTGAAAGGGGCAAAGAAGATCAGTATTTGCTTTGAGGTTCCACATGAGAGTGGATCACTGTATCATTTACTGTCACATTTTATTTACAATGATCTGAATATGTCAAAAATCGAGTCCAGACCAATTGAGGGAAGAAGCTGGGAGTACCGTTTCTTTGTAGATTTTGAAGGCAATCTGGAAGAACCAGGTGTGAAGAATGCACTTTAGGGGCTTGCGGGAAGAGAGCAGAAGCCTGAAGATACTTGGAAATTACTAATACCAGTGTGGGAGTGCCGGACATAGAGTAATCCGTTAGAGGATTTGTATAATAGAAAAACATAAAATGACATAAAAAAGGAGACATCGAGGAAATGAGAACGAATGAATTGATTTTATATAAAAGATATGGAAGACGGGGAACTTCTCCAGGACATGACATTTCTTATGGAGAACTATAATAATGAATATTACAATGAGGACGATATGAAGAGCCTTCTGTATTCTACTATTGGTGATCTGACAGAGTTATCAGTCAGTCACGGATTTGAAGGAAATCTGTGGCATACTTATCTGACTTACCTTATGGTCAGTCATGAGAATGCATACAGCACTTCCTGTGAGATTGTCGGACCGGTCGAAGGAAGTATTAATATTGCAGCACTGCATGATTTTAAGATTTTTAAAGAACTGTTTGACTATGATTTCCAGAATCTTGGAGAGGTACTTGGAGAAGACGGACTTGCCATGATTCGGGATTACAAGGGGGTCAATGGACATGGACAGGTCTTCAATGAGAGAATCCGTGACCGTATCTGTGACCTTGCAAAGGCACTTGATGGAACGAAATGTGCAGAAGAATTTAAAGAGAAAGTAACACAGTTCTACAAGGAATTTGGCGTTGGCAAACTGGGGCTTCACAAAGCATTTCGTATTGAGCATACCGAAGAAGGGGCAAGAATCGTGCCAATCACAAAGATTGCTCACGTGCACCTGGATGATCTGGTGGGATACGAGATGGCAAAGAAAAAACTGATCGACAATACAGAAGCATTTGTTATGGGAAGAAAAATCCAATAACTGTCTGCTGTTTGGTGATGCCGGTACAGGAAAATCTTCAAGCATCAAGGGTATCCTGAATCAGTATTACGATCAGGGACTTCGTATGATCGAAGTCTATAAGCATCAATTCCAGGATCTCAATGATGTGATTGAACAGATCAAGAACCGCAACTACAAGTTTATCATCTATATGGACGATCTTTCGTTCGAGGAATTTGAGATTGAATATAAGTATCTGAAGGCGGTCATTGAGGGCGGTCTGGAGAAAAACCGGACAATGTGTTAATTTATGCGACCTCTAACCGCAGACATCTGATCCGTGAGACATTTAAGGATAAAGAAGACAGAGATGAAGAACTGCATACAAACGATACGGTGCAGGAAAAACTGTCTCTTGTGGCAAGATTCGGTGTGACGATCTACTTTGGAAGACCGCAGAAACGAGAGTTTCAGGAAATCGTGTGCCAGCTTGCCAAGAGAAATAATCTTAATCTAACAGAGGAGGAACTCCTGGCAGAGGCAAATAAATGGGAGTTAAGTCACGGGGGAATGCCGGGAAGAACTGCACAGCAGTTTATTGATTATCTGGCAGGAAAAGAGGCGTAATCATGAATGTATTTTTGCCGGCAGATATTCTGATTCCGGATGTAGAAAGCATGGAGAAGTGGTCGGTGATTGCATGCGACCAGTTCTCTTCGCAGCCAGAATACTGGAAAGATGTAAAGGAGACGGTAGAGGATGCGCCTGTCGAATTGCCACATGTATTACTTTTGTGTGATGACAGAAGTGATGGGTTGATGGAATGGCTGAGCGGGAAAAAGGAAGAAATGCGTAAGATTTATAATTTTAATCTTATGAAAGAAGGCGGACATATCAGTGGCTGGCTGGTGTCTGGAAAAACTCGCAAAAGATTTTGAAAAGAAGATTACATCTTATGAGAATATAAGTGCAGAGATGCCTTATGCGGTTGGCGACGGGAATCATTCACTGGCTACAGCAAAAGTATGTTATGAAAATTATAAAAAACACATTCCGATACAGAAAATGCAAATGCTCCGGCAAGATATGCGATGGTGGAGCTGGAAAATATTCACGACAAAGCGTTGAAATTTTCTCCGATTCATCGAATTGTTACAGAGACAGATGAAGAAGCATTATTGGATGAGCTTCAAAAAACATGTTGCGCCCCGAATGGATATCCAGTACAATGGTATACGAAAGAGCGCCAAGGTGTTCTTTATTTAAATCCGAATAAAAGTAGGCTTGCAGTAGCAATTTTACAGAATTTTTTAGACGGATATCTGAAAAAAACCATAGAGGACAGATGGATTATATACATGGAGAAGAGGCATTAAAGAACCTGGCAGAGAAGGAAAATGCGGTTGGCTTTTTATTGCCTGCAATGGAGAAAAAGAGAGTTGTTTCCTTACGTGACTGAAAGTGGAACACTTCCAAGAAAGACATTTTCCATGGGACATGCGACGGAGAAAAGATATTATTTGGAAGCAAGACAGATTCGCTGATATGACTAGAAAAAGATAAAATCATAATAATATGGAGGTAAAAGGATGAAAACATCATTAGTTATTATGGCTGCCGGGATCGGTTCCAGATTTGGTGGAGGAATTAAGCAGTTAGAGCCGGTTGGAATGCATGGAGAGATCATTATGGACTATTCCATTCATGATGCAATCGAAGCTGGATTTAACAAGATTATATTTATTATCCGCAAGGACATAGAGGAAGCTTTTCGGGAGGTTATCGGAGAGAGAATCGAAGCTATCTGTAAAAAAATTAAACGTAGAGATTGACTATGCATTTCAGGCAATGGACGATCTTCCGGAAGGAGTAAAATTACCAAAAAGACCGTACAAAGCCATGGGGAACAGGCCAGGCAGTTCTGGCATGCAAGGGTCTTATAAAAGAACCATTTGCGGTGATTAATGCAGATGACTATTATGGAAAAGAATCATTTTTAAACTGCATGATTTTCTGGAGGAGTACACACCGGAGAAACCGACAGATTTTTGTGCGGCAGGGTTTATTCTGAAGAATACACTCAGTGAAAACGGCGGCGTTACAAGAGGTGTATGCCAGGTCAATGAGAATGGATACCTGACCGGAATTGACGAGACAAAGAACATTGTAAAAGTGGGAAATAAGGCAGCAGTCCAGAAAGAAGACGGACAGGAGCCAATTGATGAGAATTCCCATGTATCGATGAATATGTGGGGACTGACACCGGAGTTCGTAGAGACACTGGAAAAAGGATTCAAGGAATTTTTTGAAAAACCAGATGTGGATGTGCTAAAGGGAGAGTATCTGCTTCCGATTTACATTGATGAGTTACTTCAGAAAGGCGAAGTGACTGTAAAAAGTCCTTGAAACACAGGATAAATGGTTCGGAGTTACTTATAAAGAAGATAAGGACTCAGTTGTAGAATCTTTCAAGAAGTTGATTGAAGAGGGCGTTTATAAAGAAAAGCTGTTTGATGATATTCTGTAATAAATGATAGAATAAGTGAAAATCGTAAGTACAATACGAAAAAAGGTCGTGCGGGAATTAATCCTGCACGACTTTTATGTTGCTGATGTCAGAGTCAATAACGAGAGAGTAGTTTGTATAATAAACCACAAACCCGGGTTTTGCTCCGTTTGGTTTCTTGACATGCTTCTTTTCAATGTAGTCAATCTCGACTTTATCACTGCCGCGGTTCTTAGAATAGTAATCGGCCAGACGACCTGCTTCTTCAAAGGTACGGTCCGGAAGTTCATCGCCATTTGTCTTGACAATGACGTGGGATCCGGGAGCACCTTTTGCGTGAAACCACCAGTCATTGCCATTGGCAAAAGAAAAAGTAAGTTCATCGTTCTGGATATTATTTTTACCAACGTAAATGTCATATCCGTCACTGGAAATGTAATGCATTGGTTTGCTGGTCAGTTTAACTTTTTTTCTTTGTGAATTTTCTGCGCACATAGCCGCTGGCAGTCAATTCTTCTTTGATCTGTCCCAGATCCGCTTCGCTCAGAGCAATGTCCAGAGAGTTGCTGACGGATTCCAGATAGCGGATCTCATCAGCTGTCTCCTGGATCAGTTCGACAGCGCCTCAAAAAGTACGCTTCTGCTTATTGTATTTTGCAAAATATTTTTGTGCATTTTCCTGAGGAGTTTTCTGTGGATCCAATGGAATCGTAATATCTTCGTTCGTATAGTAATTCAGGCAGGTCAATGACTTTGCTTCCGGATCCAGGTTGTAACCATAAGTGTTGATCAGTTCTCCGTAAACTTTGTATTTTTCACGGTCTTCGGTTCCTTGTAGTTGATTGGATTGTAAGTCATATTTTTTTTCCTTGCACGTTCCAGATTCGTCTGCACAACATGGCGCAGGTCTGCACTTTTCTGACGTATCCGTGTTACGGTGTTGCGAGTCGCATAATAAGTGCGAAGCACCCGTGAGATGGAATCGAAGCATTCTGCCCGGTAATTTCCATAATGAGAAAAATGGAATGGCGGTGAATTCTTTTGGCACTTCGTTGCTATAGTAAATCACTGGGTGGAAATTTCCTTCCTTCAGGTCTTCGATATAGTAGGAAAACTGGCGGTACAGGTGAATGAGCATATCTTCGGAAATGTCGGAAGCCGGAATATCCGTATCCAGTCCGGACTCCGAGACGATATGTTCCGCTACTACAGGACTGATACCGGTAAAGCTTTGTGTAGATTGCTTTTCCAAGGGCAGCAGGTTTTTCTCTCAGTGCCAGGACAAAGTTTTTAAAAAGAAACTGTGAGCGGGTCCAGTTTAGACATCGTGTCCGGGATGAAATAGGTTCTTCCAGGAAGGACTTCCCGGACAGAACTCATTTGTGCGGAAACATGCTTAATGCTGTCCAGAATCTTATCTTTATCATCGCAGAAGATGATATTGCTGTGCTTGCCCATGATTTCTACGATCAGACGCTTACGGCAAAGGTCCCCCAGTTCATTTAAATGCTCAATATCAAAGAATAAAATACGTTCCAGACCAGGCTGTGAGATAGCTGTGATACGCCCATTCCCAACATATTTGCGAAGAAGCATACAAAAACCAGGTGCAGTCATAGGACTCGGTTTATTCTCATCAGTGAGATAAATCAGTGGAAGAGATGCACTTGCAGAAATATATAGTTTGCGTTGTCCTTCGGGTGTTTTTATTGTGATCAACAGTTCGTCCGGTTCCGGCTGTGCAATTTTGTAGATGCGTCCGCCAAGGATAGAATCGGAAAGTTCTTTTCGAACTGCTGCGATTGTTGTTCCGTCAAATGCCATAATATAAGCACTCCTTTAAAATAATGTTATAAATGTATGATAAATGTTTACTTTTCATATCATACCATAGTTGACTCAAAAATCCAAATGAAGTATAATAAAACGTACGGTTAAAACCGTATTTATTACTGAAAAGAAGAGGTAATACACATGATCAAGAGTATGACCGGTTTCGGAAGATGTGAAATATCAGAGGGAGACCGCAAGTTTACCGTAGAGATGAAAGGTGTGAATCACCGCTATCTGGATATGAGTATCCGTATGCCGAAGAAACTGAATTTCTTCGAGACGGCAATCCGGACAGAGATCAAGAAAAGAATCCAGAGAGGAAAAGTAGACATCTTTATCAGCTATGAGGATTTATCTGACGGACAGGTTTCATTAAAGTATAATGAAAGTCTGGCAGCAGAATATCTTGAATATTTCAAGCAGATGGAAGAAAAGTTTGGCATTGAGAATGATGTCCGTGTGTCTGCACTTTCCAGATATCCTGAGATATTTTTACAATGGAAGAGAGCAGTGAGGATACCGATGAACTTTGGAAAGGACTTAAAAAAGCACTGGATGGAGCCGTTGACGGATTTGTAACTACAAGGACTGCAGAGGGAGAACATCTGAGAGAAGATATTCTTGCAAAGCTTGATGGAATTCTTGAGATGGTAGCATTTATCGAGGAGCGTTCTCCGAAGATCGTTGCCGAGTATAGAGAAAAGCTGGAAGCCAAAGTTAAAGAACTTCTTGAAGATACGCAGATCGAGGAGAATCGTATTGCAGCAGAAGTTGTGATTTATGCAGATAAGATTTGTACAGATGAAGAGGTCGTACGACTGAAGAGTCATGTCGTACATATGAAAGAGACGCTCCAGTCAGATGAGGCAGGAATCGGACGCAAGCTTGATTTTTATTGCACAGGAAATGAACCGCGAAGCAAATACAATCTTGTCAAAAGGCAAATGACTTGGAAGTTTCCAATACAGGAATTGGGTTAAAGACAGAGATTGAGAAGGTTAGAGAACAGATCCAGAACATTGAATAAGAGGTATAGCTATGAATAAAGAGGGAATTCTTATTGTAGTATCCGGGTTTTCCGGTGCCGGCAAAGGTACGATTATGAAAGCACTTCTGGAGAGATATGATAATTATGCATTATCCATCTCTGCAACAACAAGAAACCCAAGACCGGGAGAAGAAGAAGGAAAGTTATTTTTTCAAAAACAACTGAAGATTTTGAAAAAATGATTGCGAAAGAAGAACTGATAGAGTATGCTAGGTACGTGGGAAATTATTACGGAACACCGAAAGCATATGTGGAAGAGCAACTTTGTGCAGGGAAAGATGTAATCTTGGAGATTGAAATCCAGGGCGCATTGAAAGTCAAAGAAAAATTTCCGAATACATTATTACTGTTCGTAACACCTCCGAGCGCAGAAGAACTCAGAAAGCGTCTGGAAGGACGGGGGACTGAGACACAGGAAGTCATCGATGGGCGTATGAAGCGCGCTATTGAAGAGGCAGAATATATGGATCAGTATGATTATCTGGTCGTGAATGATGAATTAGATGTGTGCGTGGAAGAGATGCATCATCTGATTCAGGGAGAACATGAAGATGTTTCCGTAATCAGACATTTATAGAGCATATGAAGAGAGAGAATTGAAAGGAGAATAGTGTACATGTTACATCCATCTTACACAGACTTAATGAAGGTCGTTAATAAAGACGTTGAGGAAGGCGAGACAAAAGGTTGTTAACAGCCGTTATTCTATCGTTATGGCTACAGCTAAAAGAGCACGCGAGATTATTGATGGTTCTATGCCATTAGTAGATACAAAGCCGGGTGAGAAGCCGCTTTCTATCGCGATCAGCGAGATGAATCAGGAAAGATCACTATACTTGCTGAAGAAGAGGCTGCAAAACTTGCGGAACTGGAAGCAAAGCAGGCAGAGGAGAATGCAGAGGAAGATTCCTTTGAATATTCAGGAAGAGGATTCAGAGGAAGACGCAGAAGCAGTAGAAGAGTCTGAAGATAACGAATAGAGAGATTATTACACGGTGTGCCGTGTGCCTGAGGCAGATACCGTCTGGTATCTGCTTTTAAATAAGACATACAAGGAGAACTATATGAATATTTTATTTATATCCCTCGGCTGTGATAAGAACCTGGTAGATTCAGAGGTCATGCTTGGGCTTTTGGATAAAAAGGGATATCAGATCGTAGATTCAGAAGAAGACGCAGATATTATTGTTGTTAATACCTGCTGTTTTATTCATGATGCAAAGGAGGAAAGTATTCAGACCATTCTTGAGATGGCAGAGTACAAAAAAGAAGGGAAGCTGAAAGCTCTGATCGTGACCGGGTGCCTGGCACAGCGCTATCAGCAGGAGATTATTGACGAGATACCGGAAGTTGATGCAGTGCTTGGAACTACTTCTTATGATCATATTGTAGAAGCGGTGGAAGAGGCTCTTGCGGGAAATGGACATGTTGTTCTGGAAGATGTGGATGCACTTCCAGATGTAAAAAGAAAAGAGACTTGTAACAACAGGCGGGCATTATGCATACATGAAAATTGCCGAAGGCTGTGATAAGCATTGTACCTACTGTATCATCCCAAAACTTCGTGGTAATTACCGCAGTGTTCCGATGGAGAAGCTACTGGCAGAAGCGAAAGACCTGGCTGATCAGGGAGTGAAAGAATTGATTCTTGTTGCACAGGAAACGACCGTATACGGAAAGGATTTATATGGAGAGAAATCTTTGCATAAATTGCTCCGCGAGCTTTTGTAAAATATCCGGAATCCAGTGGATCCGAATTCTTTATTGTTATCCGGAGGAGATTTACGATGAACTGATTCAGACGATTAAAGAAGAAAATAAAGTCTGTCACTATCTGGATCTTCCGATTCAACATGCAAGTGACGCAGTGCTAAAAAAGAATGGGAAGAAGAACTTCAAAAAGCTCAGCTTGTAGAGATTATTGAAAAGCTTCGAAAAGAAATCCCGGATATTGCACTTCGCACCACATTGATCACCGGTTTCCCGGGTGAGACGCAGGAACAGCATGAAGAGCTGAAGGATTTCGTAGATGAGATGGAATTCGAGAGACTGGGAGTCTTTACTTATTCGCCGGAGGAAGATACACCGGCGGCCGCCATGCCAGATCAGATTCCGGAAGAAGTCAAGGAAGACCGCCAGGCAGAATTGATGGAACTTCAGCAGGAAATCGCATTTGATCTGGCAGAAGATATGGTTGGACGTGAAGTTCTCGTGATGATCGAGGGAAAAGTTGTGGATGAGAATGCTTTTGTCGGAAGAACTTATATGGATGCACCGAATGTGGATGGCTTGATCTTTATCAATACAGACGAAGAATTGATGAGTGGAGATTTTGCAAAGGTACGTGTGACCGGTGCACTGGAATATGATTTGATAGGAGAGCTGATATAATGAATTTACCAAATAAGTTAACTGTTTTAAGAGTAATCATGGTTCCGTTTTTTGTATTTTTTATGTTGACTGATGTGGGAGGACCGGCAAATAAATGGATCGCGTTAGTTTTTGTTCTGTGTTGCCAGTCTGACAGATATGCTGGATGGTAAGATCGCCCGTGCAAGAAATCTTGTGACAAACTTTGGAAAGTTCATGGATCCTTTAGCAGATAAGCTGCTTGTGTGTTCTGCTATGATCTGTATGATTCCGTTAGGAAAATTACAGGCATGGTTCGTCATCATCATCATTGCCCGTGAGTTTATTATTAGCGGATTCCGCCTTGTGGCTGCAGATAATGGAATTGTCATCGCAGCAAGTTACTGGGGTAAATTTAAGACAGTATCCCAGATGTTCATGATTATTGTATTGATTGCAGATCTTGGAGGTGTGTTCGATATCGTTGGCACAGTTCTGATCTGGCTTTCACTGATTCTGACAGTTGTATCACTGATCGACTATATTGCAAAGAATGTGCAGGTGCTGACACAGGGAGGTATGTAATGATCGTACGTGAACTGGAAAAACAGGAAAGAAAATACGCTCTGGATATTATCTGGAGCGTTTTTTGCATGGATGTGGCCGAGGTGTATGAACAGGAAGGGATTGATACATTTCGCGAATATTTAAAACAGGAGAATATCGACCAGCTCTGTGATAGCGGCGAACTTCTGATGTTCGGTGTATTTGAACAAGAAGAACTGGAAGGAACCATATCCCTTCAGAGGCGGGGACACATTTGCAATTATTATGTGCGCAGATCCTGTCAGGGAAAAGGTGCTGGAAGGTTACTTTTTGACTATGCGAAAAGGTATTGTAAGGAAGAACTGCATAAGACGATTATGACCGTTGATGCTGCTCCGGAGGCGGTGAAAAAATATATCCACATGGGCATGAAAGCAATCGATGAGATGCAGATGATACATGGAAAATGTTATGTGCCTATGGCAATGGAAATTCTTTAGTAGAATGACTATAAAAAAGCGGTCCAAACAATTTAAAAATGTAGCGTAGTGCCAATTGACGAAAAATGTTATTTATGAGAGAATAAAAAAGGATATGGTGTTAAACTTATAACAAACACTATTTATAAAACACACATAGTTGAAAGGGGTCCTAACATGATTTATTCACATGAAGTAGAAATGATGTGTCCGGTTTCTCAGGGTGTGAACCACGGCGCAGCTCCGATTCCGGAGGAAGCAAAATGGGTAAAAGCGAAGGAAATTAAAGATATCTCTGGACTGACACATGGAGTAGGCTGGTGTGCTCCTCAGCAGGGCGCATGTAAGCTGACACTGAATGTGAAAGATGGAATTATCCAGGAGGCATTGGTTGAGACCATCGGATGTTCAGGAATGACCCATTCAGCTGCTATGGCTTCAGAAATCCTTCCAGGAAAAACTATTTTAGAGGCATTAAATACTGACCTTGTGTGTGATGCAATTAACACAGCTATGAGAGAGTTATTCTTACAGATTGTTTATGGAAGAACTCAGAGCGCATTCTCTGAAGACGGACTTGCTATCGGAGCAGGACTTGAGGACCTTGGAAAAGGACTCCGCTCTCAGGTAGGAACAATGTACGGAACATTAGCAAAAGGACCTCGTTATCTTGAGATGGCAGAGGGTTATGTAACAGGTATCGCACTCGATGAAGCAGGCGAGATCATCGGATACCAGTTCGTAAATCTTGGAAAACTTACAGACTTCATCAAAAAAGGCGATACACCGAATGATGCATGGGAAAAAGCAAAAGGACAGTATGGTCGTGTTGAAGACGCAGCAAAGATTATTGACCCAAGAAAAGAGTAGGAGGACTTTTTAAAATGGCTTTATTTGAATCATATGAGAGACGAATTGATAAAATCAATGAAGTGCTGGCAGGATATGGAATCGCTTCAATCGAGGAAGCACAGAAGATTACAAAAGATGCCGGACTTGATGTATACGATCAGATCAAAGGCATTCAGCCAATCTGTTTCGAGAACGCTTGCTGGGCATATACAGTAGGTGCTGCAATCGCAATCAAAAAAGGATGCAAGAAAGCAGCAGATGCAGCAGCAGCTATCGGTGAAGGACTTCAGGCATTCTGTATTCCAGGATCTGTAGCAGATCAGAGAAAAAGTAGGTCTTGGACATGGTAACCTTGGTAAAATGCTTTTGGAAGAAGAGACAGAGTGTTTCTGTTTCCTTGCAGGACATGAGTCCTTTGCCGCAGCAGAAGGTGCTATCGGTATCGCTGAGAAGGCAAACAAAGTTCGTAAGAAACCGCTTCGCGTTATTTTGAACGGACTTGGAAAAGACGCAGCTAAGATTATCTCCCGTATCAATGGATTTACATATGTTCAGACAGAATATGATTACTACACAGGAGAACTGAAAGAAGTACAGAGAATCTCTTACTCTGACGGCCTCCGTTCTAAAGTTAACTGCTACGGTGCTGACGACGTACGTGAAGGTGTTGCTATCATGCATAAAGAAGGCGTTGACGTATCAATCACTGGTAACTCTACTAACCCTACTCGTTTCCAACATCCGGTTGCTGGTACATATAAAAAAAGAATGTATTGAACAAGGTAAAAAATACTTCTCAGTTGCATCAGGCGGTGGAACTGGACGTACTTTACACCCTGATAACATGGCTGCTGGTCCTGCTTCATACGGTATGACTGATACTCTTGGACGTATGCACTCAGATGCACAGTTCGCAGGATCTTCATCAGTACCTGCTCACGTAGAAATGATGGGACTGATCGGAGCAGGAAACAACCCGATGGTTGGTATGACTGTTGCAGTTGCCGTTTCCGTAGAAGAAGCAGCTAAGGCTGGTAAGTTCTAAGAAACCGCCAGAAAAGCAAGAAATAATAATGGAATAATGAGAGGAGCTTAGCGTATGCTAGGCTTCTCTTTACGTTTATAAGTGTGAACTTTAATACAATTCTTTTGATTTTGTAGTATTTTGAGTTGTCGAAAAATATTGAAATATTTACCTTACTATTATATAATTGCTCAAATATTAGATGACAGTTGGTCAATTTTATAACAAGGAGGACAAAATTATGGCGTTTAAAAAGGTTGTAGTTGTAGGCGGTGGTGTGCTGGGGAGCCAGATCGCTTACCAGGTTGCGTACAAAGGATTTGATGTGACGGTATGGCTTCGAAGCGAAGGTTCCATTGAACGTGCAAAACCGAAATTTGCAAGATGGCATGAGACATATTTAAAAGATCTGGAGGCAACGAAAGCTTTGATCGGAACAGGGACAAAGCTGTATCCGAGAGGTCTGGTTGATGATTTTGAGAATCTGACAGTAGAAAAAGTAGAGGAATTAAAAGCGCAGGCTGACCAGGCATTTGAAAGTCTTATATATGAACTTGATATGGCGAAAGCAATGGCAGATGCAGATCTTGTGATTGAATCTTTATCAGAAGATCCGAAAGCAAAGATTGCATTCTATCAGCAGATGGCGCCGCTTCTTCCGGAAAAGACAGTTATTGTGACAAATTCATCAACTATGGTACCGAGTGCATTTGCTCAGTACACAGGAAGACCGGAAAAATATCTTGCACTGCATTTTGCAAATGAAATCTGGAAAAATAACACGGCTGAGATTATGGGACATGCCGGTACAGAAGGAAAATATTACGATGAGGTTGTAGAGTTTGCCGGACAGATTGGTATGATTCCATTGAAATTACATAAAGAACAGCCGGGATATATTCTGAACTCTCTGTTAGTTCCGTTTTTGAATGCAGGAGAAGCACTTTATGCAAATGATGTGGCTGATCCGGAGACAATTGATCTGACATGGAGTCTTGCTACCGGAGCTCCACTTGGCCCATTCCGTATTCTTGATATTGTGGGACTGGAGACTGCATACAATATCGTTTGTATGGATCCGGCTGCAAAAGATCCGGAGACAACACCGGGAAAGATTGCAAAACGCTTGAAAGAAAAAAAATCGATGCAGGCAAGAAAGGCGTCTGCACAGGAGAAGGATTTTATAAATACACGAAGTAAAAGTATGACCGTCAGGATATGTTTCCTGACGGTTTTGACGTATGGAAAGTAATTTGGTAGAATAATAAAAGGCCGTAACAAAACAGATGATGAATGATAACGTAGCAGACAGAAAGGAATGTGACAGATATGCAGTATCAGGAGTTTGGAAAAACAGGCTTGAGGGTTTCAAAGCTGTGTCTTGGAACATGGGGTATCGGAGGTGCCGGCTGGGACAGTTATTCGGATGAGTCACGAATGGACGCAATTAAGGCAGCGTTGGAGTGTGGCATTAATTTTATAGATACAGCACCGGCTTACAATGCAGGAAAAGCAGAATGTTATGTTGGTGAAACTTTGAGTAAGCTCAAAAAGCGCAGAGAGGTGGTCATTTCTACAAAATGTGGAAATAAGTTCGTAGATGGAAAATATCTTCGCTGTGGTTCAAAAAGAGAGTATTTTAAAGCAGTGCGACGAGTCGCTGAAAAAATCTAAAGACAGACTATATTGATATTTATCTGGTACACTGGCCGGATCCGGATGTTGAACTGGAAGAGACAATAGATGCGGTGAGTGCGTTGAAAAAAGAAGGAAAAATTCTGCATGCAGGAGTTTCTAATTTTTCAAAAGAACAGATTGAAGAAGCCCAGAAATATTGCAAAATCGAAGCTTTTCAGCCACAGTATTCACTGGCAGACCGAAAAGACGAGAAGTTGATTCGCTGGGCTCATGAACAAGGACTTGGAATTATGACTTATGGAACTTTAGGTGGCGGAATTCTGACTGGAAATTACCGAAAACTTAGAACCTTTGAGCAGACTGACAGCAGAAATCGATTTTACCCATATTTTAAAGAACCATTGTTTTCAAAGGCAATGGAACTGTTAACAATCATGGATCAGATTGCAGAAGAGAGGAATGTTTCCTTGCCTCAGATTGCAGAGAAATGGGTGATTCAGAAGAGATTTGTATCCAGTTGCATCATTGGGGCGCAGAGCCGTGCCAGAGTAGAAGAAAAAAACTGCAGAAATCTTCAATGGGAACTGACGGATAATGAGATTCGAAGACTGGAGTCTGTAAGAATATTATAACAGTCGGATAACTGATTTATGGAAGGGAAAATAGTGGAAGATAAGAAAAAAGATGCTATTTCATTTATTTATTTCAACTTTATATCTGAGTGCATTTACTTTCGGTGGAGGATATGTGATTGTTTCCCTGTTAAAGAAAAAATATTGTGGACGAATATCACTGGATTGAAAAATGATGAGATGTTAGATCTTGTGGCAATTGCACAATCGGCACCGGGAGCAATCGCAGTTAATGGAGCGATTGTGGTGGGATATAAACTGGCGGGGATTATAGGAGCATTTGTAGCGGTTATAGGAGCAATTATTCCGCCATTCGTGATTATCACAATTCTTGCAATGTGTTATCAGGCATTTCGCGATAACTGGCTGATTAGTCAGATGCTGGAAGGCATGCAGGCAGGTGTGGCTGCAGTCATTGCCTGTGTGACTTACGAAATGGGAAATGGTATAGCAAAAGGCGGTGACAAAATGTCACTTCTGATAATGGCCGGAGCATTTGTTGCGGCATGTTTTATGAATGTAAACGTAATATATATTATTCTGACATGTATTATATTTGGTGTGGTACGGACTCTTTTTTAAAAAGGAGGAAAGAAGCATGATTTATCTGCAGTTGTTCTTAAGTTTCCTTCAAGTTGGCATGTTCAGTTTCGGAGGTGGATATGCAGCGCTTCCTCTGATTCAGGGGCAGGTCGTAAAAACGCATAGCTGGCTTAGTATGTCAGAATTTACAGATCTGATTACCATATCACAGATGACACCGGGACCAATAGCCGTGAATTCAGCAACATTTGTAGGTGAAAAGATTACAGGTATACCAGGAGCGCTCTGTGCAACAGCCGGGTACATATTGCCGTCTTGTATTATTGTAACGGTAATTGCAAAGATTTATCTAAAATGGCGGAATATGGAGTTATTTCAGGGTGTGTTAGGCTCTTTGCGCCCAGCGGTTGTTGCATTGATAGCATCGGCAGGAATATCAATTCTCATTACGGCATTTTGGGGAAATGATATGATTACTTTTGCAGGAACTAATTGGGGTCTGGTTACAATATTTATAATCTGTATTTTTTTTTGATACAGAAAGTGAAAATGAATCCTGTGTGGGTGATGTTGCTGGCAGGGGTGATGAAAGTTGGCGTGAGTTGTGCTCAACGCTTGTAGGATAATATTTATACCAAAATAAATAATATAAAAAAGATGTATAGGTGGAAGGAGAATGTACAATGGGAGAATTTGAAAAATCATGTGTTAACTGTGGCGTATTGAACTGTGCTAAGAGAGATAAGGAATATCCAGAGTTCTGTCTGACTACAAATTTTGATGTAAAAGAGCTGGAAGAGATTAAAAAACTATATCTTGAAGATGAAGAGAACAATAAAGTTTCTGTGATTTCAGCAGAGATTGAAGCTGAATTTTATTGCCGTTATACGAGAGTGGAGGAAATTATCGAATTTTCAAAGCGGATGGGCTTTCATAAAATTGGAATTGCGACATGTATTGATTGATTGAAGAAAGCCGTATATTTGCTCAGATTTTGAGAAAGAACGGTTTTGAACCATATGCAGCACTTTGTAAGGCTGGAGCATTTAATACGACGGATATAGGCGTAAGGAAAAGAGTATACAACGCAAGTAGGGAATGCGCTGTGTAATCCGATTATGCAGGCAAAGCTTTTGGAGAAAGCTGGGACAGATTTTAATGTTGTAGTTGGATTATGCGTCGGACATGATAGTTTGTTTTATAAATATACACACACACTGACGACAACGCTGGTGACAAAAGACCGCGTGCTTGCACACAATCCGGTTGGAGCATTGTATCAGACAAAAGCGTATTACAAGAAACTGATGGCTGATCCGGCGTCAGGAGAAAAAAGAACAATAATTTGAAGCGAAAAATGGATTTCAAGGCCTGAATGAAAGGGGAGCGAAAATTACATAAGGGGAGCGAAAGTAAGTATGGCTAGAAGAAAAAGAATAAGAATCTAAAAGGAATTCCTGCGGCAATCATGCTGATTCTTGCATTGATCGGCGGATTTGCGGAGCGTGGGAATTTGATGGAACGAATGTCTGGTGAGCCTGCACAAAACATTGCAGATACGGTTGCGACCGGTCAGATGAAAGTGACCTATCTCAATGTAGGACAGGGTGACTGTACAATTATTCAGACAGAAGGTCATAATGCAATGATTGATGCTGGGAATAACCATGAAGGAAAAGATGTGGTGGATTATCTGAATCAACAGGGCATAGACAAAGCTTGACTATCTGATCCTGACACACCCGGATGCCGATCATATAGGTGGCGGCGATGATGTTTTGGAGAAGATTGAGGTAGAACAGGTTATTATGCCGGATGTGGCGAATGATACAATGACTTATGAAGAGGTTATGGATGATATTGAGAAAGAAAATGTTCCGGTAGAGCATCCAAAAGTCGGCGAAGAGTTCGGATTTGGAGATGCGACATTTACTGTGCTTTGTCCGGAAACGGATCTGGTCAGTTCAGATGATACCAATGATGCTTCAGTAGGAATTAAACTGGTGCACGGGGAGAATTCTTTTGTCATGTGTGGAGATGCCAGTGAGAAATCTGAGAGCGCAATGGTGAAGAGATTTGGAAGTGCGTTGGAATGTGATGTGTTAAAATGCGGACACCACGGAAGCAGAACTTCTACAAGTGAAGTGTTCTTAAAAGCAACGAACCCAACATGGGCTGTTATCAGCTGTGGCGTGGATAATTCTTATGGACATCCGCATCAGGAGACGCTGGAGCGCCTGAATAACGATGATGTGCAGGTTTACCGCACAGATCTGCTTGGAACAATTATTGCAACGAGTGACGGAACGAATATTTCCTGGTTCAGTGAGAAAGAGTAAAAATCAAAAAAAAGATAAAAAAGTTCTTAGAAAAGATAAGATAGATAGTTGACAAATACATGAGATATTGCTATTATTTAAAAACAGAACGCACTCTGTTTTTGAAAAAGATACAAGAAAGAGGTGCATTATGCAGAGAGTTTATTCATTATTAGTTGACAACAATTCCGGAGTATTAAGTAGAATATCCGGACTATTCACAAGAAGAGGATACAACATCGACAGTATTACAGCCGGTGTGACGGCAGATTCAAGATTTACGAGAATCACGATTGTATCCAGTGGAGATGAGATTATTTTATCTCAGATTGAAAAGCAGATTGCCAAGCTGGAAGACGTGATCGTAGTGAAGGTCTTAAAGCCGGAAGAATCCGTATATCGTGAACTGATATTGGTTAAGATCCGTGCCAATGCACAGCAGCGGTCAGAGATTGTTTCAATTGCTGATATCTTTCGCGCAAAGATTGTTGATGCAGAGAGAGAGTCTCTCGTGATTGAGCTTACAGGAACCCAGTCGAAGCTGGAAGCGTTCTTACAGCTCCTGGATGGTTATGAGATCCTGGAACTTGCCAGAACCGGAATTGCCGGACTGTCAAGAGGAATCAAGGATGTCACATTTATCGAGTAGTTACAATTTAAATTTACATATTTATTAGGAGGAATGTCAAAATGGCAGCAAGAATTTTTTATCAGGAAGATTGTGATTTATCAGCACTGGAAGGACAGAAGATTGCTATCATCGGATACGGTAGCCAGGGACATGCTCATGCATTAAACTTAAAAGAATCTGGCTGTGATGTTATCGTTGGTCTTTATGAGGGAAGTAAATCCTGGGCTAAAGCTGAAAAGCAGGGATTAAAAGTTTATACAGCAGCAGAGGCTGCAAAACAAGCTGATATCATCATGATCCTGATCAATGATGAGAAACAGGCAGATATGTATAAGAAAGATATCGAGCCAAACCTTGAAGAAGGTAATATGTTAATGTTCGCTCATGGTTTCAACATTCACTTCGGATGTATCGTACCACCTGCAAACGTTGATGTAACAATGATCGCTCCTAAGGCTCCAGGACACACAGTTCGCAGCGAGTATCTTGCAGGAAAAGGAACTCCTTGCCTTATCGCTGTAGAGCAGGATGCTACAGGGAAAGCTTGGGACAGAACATTAGCTTATGGTCTTGCAATTGGTGGAGCAAGAGCAGGACTTCTTGAGACAACATACAGAACAGAAACAGAGACAGACTTATTCGGAGAACAGGCAGTACTTTGCGGTGGTGTTTGTGCATTAATGCAGGCAGGATTTGAAACATTATGCGAAGCAGGATATGATCCAAGAAATGCTTACTTTGAGTGTATCCATGAGATGAAACTGATTGTAGACTTAATCTATCAGTCAGGATTCGCTGGAATGAGATATTCTATTTCTAACACTGCAGAGTATGGTGATTATGTAACAGGACCAAAGATTGTTACAGCAGAAACAAAGAAAGCAATGAAGAAAGTACTTAGCGACATTCAGGACGGAACATTCGCAAAAGAATTCTTACTTGATATGTCTCCGGCAGGACGTCAGGTACACTTCCAGGCTATGAGAAAGCTTGCAGCTGAGCACCCATCAGAGAAAGTTGGAGCTGAAGTTAGAAAGCTGTACAGCTGGAATGGCGAAGACAAACTGATTAACAACTAATCGAGATTTGCAACATAGAATCAGACTTGATCTTACATATTTGACATAAGAGATAAAAAGAAGCTTTACGAACCGTAACAGGAACGCAGAGCTTCTTTTTTGTATAATCGGAAAAAGCAGTTCCTATTATATAAAGAACTCTCGCAGAAAGTCATACGTGTGAATAAGGATTATGTGGGTAATTTTGAATGATGCTTTTGTATGTGAAAAATACACAAAAAATTATAATTTTAGTTTTCAATTACATACATATATGATAGAATAAAACATAAAGTAAAAAAGTTCGATACCAATTTTAAATGCGGCAGAATGAATCGAATGATTACGAACGACTGGAAACAGCAAGCATCAAAGGGAGGTATGAGACATGGATGAAAGATTAGAGAATCTGCGGTCGACGAAAAATCCAAAAAGCGCGTATCAAGATTATGAAAGGACATTTTGCTACAAGCAACTCACATCTGGATACTTATATTGATATGTCAACAGTAAAGATTCGTCATAACAATGCGAGAGAGGCAGCGAAAGTACTGGCGCAGGAGTACGTGACAAGTACATATGTAGATACGATTGTATGCCTGGATGAGACAAGTGTGATTGGAGCATTTCTGGCTGAACAGCTGGCAGACAGCACACATATGGCATTGAGCCATAAGAATAATATTTCTGTGATCACACCGGAATATAACGGATTGGGGCAGATTATGTTCCGTGATAATCAACAGAGAATGATCAAAGATCAGCAGGTACTTGTGCTGGCAGCATCCATTACGACTGGAAAGACGATCAAGCGTGCTATTGATTCTGTATTATATTATGGAGGAACGATTTGTGGAGTATGTTCTATCTTCAGTGCTGTAACAAAAGTAGCAGGCATGGAAGTAAAGACAATTTTCACAAGCAAAGATCTTCCGGCATATCATGCATATGAGCCGAATAAGTGCCCAATGTGTGAAGCAGGTGACAGAGTAGAAGCAATTGTCAACAGTTTTGGATATTCAAAATTATAGAAATAGAACAGGAGTATCAGTTAAATAATAAGATGAGGAGTCGGAGAGAAAAAAAATGCGAGCATTTATTTCCGGCTCTTTTAGTGGAAGTGTAGTTTTCTATTATATATAAAAAGACAACCACATGACGGTATGGTTGTCTTTCAATGTTTCTCTATGAATTAAGCAATTCCGTTAACAGCTTTTGTCAGACGGGAAATCTTTCTAGAGCATGTGTTTTTGTGGTATACACCCTTGCTTCCAGCTTTGTTGATTTCAGCGATCGCCTCTTTAAGAGCTACTGCAGCAGTTGCTGCATCTTTCTTCTCTACAGCTGTCTCAACTTTTTTTTACGTAAGTTTTAACTTTAGACTTGATTGCTTTATTTCTAGCAGCCTTTGTCTCGTTTACTAAAATTCTCTTCTTTGCGGATTTGATATTAGCCAATTTGTCCACCTCCAATATCTATGATTTCGATTATAATGATCAGTTCGACAGATCCGGACACGGACGTTCTCTCGAACACACTCATTCATTTTAGACCAGCTGACTTATTCTGTCAATACATAATTATGGAAATATTGTAAAAACTAGTATAAAAAATAGTGCTAGCAGGTGAAAAGGGGAGAAAATCATGGTTGAAAAATATAATATACGGACAGATTTGGCATTGGAAGAGAAGGAACGTTTTGAGTCTGACCAGGTGGAGGTACAAGGAGTTGTGTTGGAGGAAGAATATGATAAGGAGCGGGAAATTAGGGTGACGACTGTACGGATTGAAACCGAAAATGGTGCGAAGACTATGGGGGAAACCAGTCGGAACATATCTGACGATTGAAGCCCCGAATTTATCTTCGCCGGATGAGGGAATCCACCGGGAGGTTTCAGAAGAACTGGCAAAATATCTGATAGAAGTTATGGAAAAAATCATACCGGAAAGTGAACATGATAAGGAAGTTCTGGTCATAGGGCTTGGAAATCGTCAGGCGACACCCGATGCTCTTGGTCCTTATGTGGCAGATAATCTGAACGTTACCAGACATATTGTGAAAGAATATGGGAAATATGCAGCACTAGAAGAGATGAATTGTGTGGTCAGTGCCATAGTTCCAGGAGTGATGGCACAGACCGGAATGGAAACAGCGGAGATTATAAAGGGTGTGGTGAGGGAGACCAAGCCAGATCTTTTAATTGTAATTGATGCCCTTGCTGCGAGAAATTCCAGAAGACTGAACCGGACGATCCAGATTGCTGATACCGGAATCAATCCAGGCTCCGGTGTCGGTAATTACCGGAATGCGATTACAAAAAAGAAACAATTGGAGTTCCGGTAATTGCAATCGGAGTTCCGACAGTTGTTGATGCTGTGACAATTGTAAGTGATACGATGGAAAATCTATTGTCAGCACTGGAGACATCAGAATCGTTAAAAGGAGTCGGACTTGTGCTAGGAGGATACAGTGAAGCAGAGAAGTATGAGCTGATCAAAGAACTGATCGCACCAAACCTGAACAGTATGTTTATGACACCGAAAGATATAGATGAGACAGTAAAACGTCTGAGTTACACCATCTCGGAGGGGCTGAATCTTGCGTTTTCAGGGCAAAGTTTTGAATAGAAGATATTTTTTGGATTTCTGAAAGGACATGCACATAAGAACCCCAATTGCATCATATATTATTAGAACTAAGACGCACACGGGGCGGTGTAATGCAAGAAAAAAAGAAAAAGAAATCGAATACTGATGCTATTGATCGTAGGGATGCTGCTGATTTATGCATTTACAGATATAGAAAATGTAAAAATAAGTAGGGGTAGAAATATTTTTTGGGGCTTGGTAAGTCAAAAATGTCCTGAAGCAGGCGGCAAACTGGCTGCTTCCGGGACTTACATATGTAAAAGAGGGGCGGAAAGACACATTGACGGGAAGAATTGAAAAAAGTGTTTTAAGCTTCGTTCCAATCAGTGAATATGTTCGAAATCATGAAGAACCGGAAACAACCGTGGAAGATACATTGACACGAACTATGATTCTGGAAAATCAGGCAAATGATGAAAATGCTATCGATGAGAACGGCAATCTGATTCCGGCTGGGAGTATGCAAGAATCAGTTGGGGCTGGGGTGCCAGAAGAAAAATGCAGCAGTATTAGCCAGTACACCGGTTCAGGACATTGATATGAATCAGTTAAATGATTATGAATATCTGGTGGGAACATTTTACACCGTTGACGGGACAACTATGACCGGTCCGGAGGAACTGAATGCAGGGAAGTTTCTGGAGAAGAATCTGGCGCTTGATATGACAACAGGAGGACCAAAAGTACTGATTTATCACACACATTCCCAGGAGGCATTTGCTGATTCTGTTGATGGAGACACTTCTACGACAATTATGGGGATAGGTACATATTTGACAGAGCTTTTTGAATGCAAGGGGAATTGAGACGCTTCATCATGAGGGCATTTATGATCTGATTGATGGGAAATTGATCGCAGCCGGGCCTATCAGCTTGCAGAGCCGGATATCCGGCAGATTTTAAAAAGATAATCCAAGCATTGAAGTGGTGATTGATCTGCATCGAGATGGCGTGGCGCAGGGCACACATCTGGTGACGGAAATTAATGGGAAACCAACCGCTCAGATCATGTTTTTTAATGGTCTTAGCCGGACAAGGAAAAATGGAGAGATAGCATATTTGAATAATCCATACCGTGAGGATAATCTGGCAACGTCTTTTCAGATGCAGCTTATGGCAGCAAGATATTATCCTGGTTTTACGAGGCATATTTATCTGAAAAGTTACCGGTATAATCTGGATCTGGCACCGAAGGCAATGCTTATTGAGGCAGGAGCACAGACGAATACAGTAGAAGAGATGAGAAATGCTATGGAAGTATTGGCAGATGTGCTGAGTCGGGTGCTGACACCCTGAAAAGCTTGAAAAAGCTTGCGCTGACGTCTTGAAAATTTATTTGCCTGTCTTTTTGTTTTGTGCTATATTTTAAATAGTATGTTTAAAAATGGAAAGGAACTGACGAAATGGCAAAGAACAACACTTATGATGCAGATAGTATTACCGTCCTGGAAGGACTTGAGGCAGTCCGGAAGAGACCGGGAATGTATATCGGAAGTGTATCGACGAAAAAGGATTGAACCATCTGATCTATGAGATTGTAGACAATGCAGTTGATGAACATCTGGCCGGATTTTGTACGGAGATTCATGTAACTCTGGAAAAAGATGGCTCTGCGACAATTTCGGACAATGGCCGAGGAGTCCCGGTCGGTATGCATGCAAAAGGCGTTTCAGCGGAGCGAATTGTATATACGACACTTCATGCAGGTGGTAAATTTGACAATTCTGCTTATAAAACAAGTGGAGGTCTGCATGGAGTTGGTTCTTCCGTTGTGAATGCATTGTCTGCTTATATGGATGTGCAGGTCAGTCGTGATGGATATATTCATCATGACCGGTATGAGAGAGGTATTCCTGTAGTTGAACTGGAAGATGGGCTTCTTCCGACAATCGGGAAGACAAGAAAGACCGGAACGAAGGTTAACTTTCTGCCAGATGATACGATATTTGAAAAAACGAAGTTCAAAGCAGAGGAAGTCAAAAGCCGTATGCATGAGACGACCTACCTTAATCCGAACCTAACGATTATATTTGAAGATTTAAGAGGCGCAGAACCAGAGCATATCGTTTATCATGAGCCAGACGGAATTCTTGGATTTATCCGTGAACTAAATGCAAAAAAAAGAATCTGTCCATGAACCGGTTTATTTTAAAGGTGAGGCAGACGGAATAGAAGTGGAAGTTGCATTTCAGTATACAAATGAATTCCGTGAGAATGTTCTTGGATTCTGTAACAACATTTATAACAGTGAGGGCGGTACACATCTGACCGGATTTAAGACAACATTTACAACAGTCATTAATCAGTATGCAAGAGAACTTGGAATTCTTAAAGATAAGGATCCTAATTTTACAGGAGCGGATGTGCGAAATGGAATGACAGCAATCGTGTCCATCAAACACCCGGATCCGCGATTCGAAGGTCAGACGAAGACGAAGCTGGACAACCCGGATGCATCAAGGCGACTGGCAAGGTGGTCGGTGAGGAAATTGTTCGTTTTTTGACCGCAATCTGGAGACACTGAAAAATGTCATCGGTTGTGCGGAGAAAGCTGCAAAAATCCGTAAAGCGGAAGAGAAAGCGAAGACAAATCTTCTGACAAAGCAGAAATATTCTTTTGACAGCAACGGCAAGCTTGCCAACTGCGAGAGCCGCGACGCATCAAAATGCGAGATTTTTATTGTCGAGGGAGATTCTGCTGGTGGTTCTGCAAAAACAGCAAGAGACCGTATGTATCAGGCAATCCTGCCGATCCGGGGTAAGATTCTGAACGTGGAGAAAGCAAGCATCGACAAAGTCCTTGCAAATGCGGAAATCAAGACGATGATCAATGCGTTCGGCTGCGGATTTTCCGAGGGCTACGGCAACGATTTCGATATTACGAAGCTCCGCTATGACAAGATTATCATCATGGCGGATGCCGATGTCGACGGAGCGCATATTTCTACGCTGCTTTTGACCTTATTCTACCGCTTTATGCCGGAACTCATTTATGAGGGACATGTCTATATTGCCATGCCACCGCTTTATAAGGCTATGCCGAAGAAAGGCGAGGAAGAGTATCTGTACGATGACAAGGCCTTGGAAAAATACAGGAAAAACCCATGATGGTCCATTTACGCTGCAGCGTTATAAAGGTCTTGGCGAGATGGATCCGGAGCAGCTCTGGGAGACGACACTGAATCCTAAGACAAGACTTTTAAAATTAGTAGAGATTGAGGATGGAAGAATGGCGTCCAGTGTGACTGAGATGCTGATGGGCACGGAAGTACCGCCGAGACGGGCGTTTATCTATGAAAATGCGACAGAAGCGGAGCTTGACATATAAAATTTAGGAGAGAAAAAATATGCAGGATTCACAGATTATCAGAACGGAATACAGTGAGTTGATGAAGAAGTCCTATATTGACTATGCCATGAGTGTTATCATTGCCCGGGCTCTTCCGGATGTGCGGATGGACTAAAGCCAGTACAGCGACGTACGCTTTATGATATGTATGAACTGGGTATCCGTTATGACAGACCATACAGAAAATGTGCCCGTATCGTTGGGGATACGATGGGTAAATATCACCCGCACGGTGACAGTTCCATCTATGATGCATTAGTTGTCATGGCACAGGAGTTTAAAAAGGAATGGCACTGGTGGACGGACATGGTAACTTCGGATCCATTGAAGGGGACGGACCAGCCGCAATGCGTTATACAGAGGCAAGACTTGCAAAGATCACGCAGGAAGCTTATCTTGCTGACCTGGATAAGAATATTGTAGACTTTATGCCGAACTTTGATGAGACGGAGAAAGAACCGGAAGTTCTTCCGGTGCGTGTACCGAATCTTCTGATCAACGGAGCGGATGGTATTGCAGTTGGTATGGCGACCAGTATTCCACCGCATAATCTGGCAGAAGTCATTGATGCGGTAGAAGCGTATATGAAACATGAAGACATTTCCACAAAGCAATTGATGAAATATATCAAAGGGCCGGATTTTCCGACCGGAGGTATTGTGGTCAATAAAGATGACCTTCTTGAAATCTATGAATCTGGTGCGGGTAAGATCAAAGTCCGTGGCAAAGTGGAAGTAGAGAAGATGAAAGGTGGCAAGAAGCGTCTTGTTATCACTGAGATTCCTTACACGATGATCGGAGCTGGAATCGGCAAGTTTTTTAAATGATGTTTGTGCGCTTGTAGAGACAAAGAAGACAAGCGATATCGTGGATATTTCCAACCAGTCTTCCAAGGAAGGAATCCGCATTGTTATTGAGCTGAAAAAAAGGAGCAGATGTGGAAAATCTGAAGAATATGCTCTATAAGAAGACTCGCTTGGAAGATACGTTTGGCGTAAATATGCTTGCGGTTGCTAATGGAAGACCGGAGACGATGGGGCTTAAGAAGATTATTGAGCACCATGTAGATTTCCAGTTCGAGCTGGCAACAAGAAAATATAAGACATTGCTTGCAAAAAAAGAGCGGGACAGAAAAGAAATTCAGGAAGGTCTGATCAAAGCCTGCGATGTTATTGACCTGATTATTGAAATTCTACGGGGAAGTCAGTCTGTGGCTGATGCAAGAGCCTGTCTGACACAGGGAATCACCGAAAATATCAAATTTAAATCCGGGATTTCCAGGAAAATGGCTGCGATGCTCCGTTTTACTGAGCGCCAGGCAAATGCAATCCTGGAAATGCGTCTCTACAAAAACTCATTGGTCTGGAAATTGAAGCGCTGATGAAAGAACATGAGGAGACTCTGAAAAAATATTGCAAGATATGAAGATATTTTGAATAATTATGATTCTATGGCAGAAGTTATCATTGAAGATCTGGAGCATTTCAAAAAGGAATATGCACGCAAACGCCGCACTGTTGTAGAGAATGGACAGGAGGCTGTCTATGAAGAAAAGAGAAAAAGTAGAAGAACAGGAAGTAGTATTCCTGATGGATCGTTTTGGCTATGCCAAGACAGTGGATGTGGCAACTTACGAGCGAAATAAAGAGGCGGCAGATGCAGAGAATAAATGGATTGTAAACTGCATTAATACCGGGAAACTGTGTGTATTTACCAATACCGGCAAGATGCATCAGATTAAAGTGCTCGATCTTCCATATGGAAAGTTCCGTGATAAGGGGCAGCCAATCGACAATGTAAATAATTATGACAGTACACAGGAAATGGTCGTATATATGTGCGACGAATTACAGCTTCGTTATGCGAAATTATTATTTGCAACGAAGCAGGGGATGATTAAGAAAGTAAAGGGAAATGAGTTCCAGGTGGCAAAACGTACCATTGCAGCAACAAAAAGCTTCAGGAGGATGATGAGCTGATCAGTGTTCAAGTCATTACTGATGACCAGCATGTAGTCCTTCAGACAAAAAGATGGATATTTTCTGCGTTTTTCAGCTCAGGAAGTTGCCGAGAAGAAGAAAGCGGCTGTGGGAGTCCGTGGCATAAAGCTTCGTAAGAATGATGAGCTGGAACAGATTTATCTCTTTTTTATGAAGGAACGGAACACAAGATTTCATACGGTGACCGGGAACTGACGTTGAACCGGCTGAAGGTTGCAAAACGTGACGGGACCGGAACGAAGGCTAGGAGTTAAGAGTGAAAACTCAGACAGCAATCATGCCGGGCATTTATAAGAGAGTAAGATACAGCAGGAAAGAAGGCAGCAAAAATGATTCAGGATATTGCACCACATAAACTGAATAATCAGTATGGACAGAAAAAAAGCACCGGATGCAGGCAGCAGATTTTTATATTATGATGGCAGAAAGGTTCTGGTGAGAAAAGGAATTGGCGGGAACGAGAATCAAATCGCATATCCGACTTATGAAGAACTGAAAAAGTGTATGCCTAAAGATGTGGCAGAAGATACAGAATATACATATTTATTTGCAGTAGACGATAAAAGCTATTATCTTGGAAAAAAAGAGAATGTCGGTATATTATCTGAACAGATGGGATACGAGTGGATCGATCATCAAGAGTTTAGATGTGTATCTCCAAAGTATGAGGCCTTTGCAGGAATCACAGGTTGGCAGCTTGCCAGATGGTATCAGGATCACAAGTTCTGTGGGCGATGTGGAAATGTGATGAAGCCAGATCATGTGGAACGGATGATGCAATGTCCGAAGTGTGGACTGATGGAATTTCCGAAGATCTGTCCGGCTGTCATTGTTGGAGTGACAGACGGTAACCGGATCCTGATGTCCAAGTATGCAGGGCGGGAATATAAAAAATATGCACTTCTTGCCGGATTTACAGAGATTGGTGAAACACTGGAAGAGACTGTGAGCCGGGAGGTTATGGAAGAGGTTGGTTTAAAAGTAAAGAATATTACTTATTATAAGAATCAGCCGTGGGCATTTTCAGATACATTACTGATGGGATTCTTCTGCGAGCTTGACGGATCGGATCAGGTGAAATTAGATGAAAATGAACTGGCACTTGCCGAATGGTTCGAACGGAATCAGATTCCGGTAGAGCCGGACGACATCAGTCTGACTAACGAGATGATGATGGTGTTTCGTGACGGATATACAATATAAAAGAAAATGGGAAGCTGACATTAATGTTGGCTTCCCATTTCACTCAATGTCTGGAAAAATTCCAGATCTTCCTGTTTTAATTTTAAATTCGTACAGTAATTCTTCCCTTCAGGAGTTGTGACATTGATTTCCACAAGGGTTCCTTCTTCCAGTGCATTTCCAACGACGGCTTTTAAGAAAAGTGGAAACTTCGGATGATTGTTGCGGAAACGATCCATGCTGCTTTTTAACTTCTGGAGCATTGCAATCTGATTAAAATTCATAAATATTTTAAAATCTCCTTTGTTTTTATGATGTTTCATTATACAATAGAAAAAATGTGGTTTCAATACCAAACTATGAGGAGGATTTAAGATGAGTGAGAGGAAGATCATTCAGGTTGAGGACAAGGTGCCATTTAAGCTGCTCTTGCCGCTCAGCATTCAGCACATGTTTGCCATGTTCGGCGCATCTGTGCTGGTACCGTTTATTTTTGGCATCAATCCGGCAATCGTGTTATTCATGAACGGTGTGGGAACTTTGATTTTTATGACAGTGACCAAGGGGAAGGCGCCGGCATACTTAGGTTCCAGCTTTGCATTTCTTGCACCGGCAGGAATCGTTATTAGTAAAATGGGTTATTCCTATGCCCTGGGAGGATTCGTGGCAGTCGGTTTCTGCGGCTGTATTCTTTCTTTTATTATTTATAAATGTGGGACAGACTGGATTGACGTGGTTCTGCCGCCTGCAGCTATGGGACCGGTCGTTGCTTTGATCGGACTGGAGTTATCCGGCTCTGCAGCAAGCAATGCGGGACTTCTTTGCGACAAGCCGGATATGAAAAAAATGTAATTGTATTTTTAGTGACACTTGGTGTTGCGATATTTGGAAATATTTTATTCCGTGGCTTTTTATCTGTAATCCCAATCCTGATCGCAGTTATTGCAGGATATGTGGCAGCGTTCTGTCTTGGAATCTTAGATTTCTCACAGGTAGCAGCAGCTTCCTGGTTCGCCCTGCCAAACTTCCAACCTGCAAAGTTTGATATGGGAGCAATTTTATGATCCTTCCGGTATTACTTGTTATTACCTCAGAGCATATCGGACATCAGGTTGTGACCGGCAAGATTATCGGACGGGATTTGTTAAAGGATCCGGGGCTTCACAGATCTCTGTTTGGAGATAACTTTTCAACGATGCTTTCAGGTCTGATCGGTTCCGTCCCGACAACGACTTACGGTGAGAATATCGGAGTTATGGCAGTGACAAAGGTATATAGCGTGCGCGTTATTGCAGGGGCAGCAGTGCTTTCCATTATCTGTTCCTTTGTCGGGAAGTTGTCCATGCTGATCCAGACGATTCCGGGACCGGTCATCGGAGGAATCTCCTTCCTTTTGTATGGAATGATAGGAGCTTCCGGAATTAGGATTCTTGTAGACGCGCAGGTAGACTATGGTAAATCCAGAAACCTGACACTGACAAGTGTTGTCTTTGTAACAGGACTTTCCGGTATTGCAGTAAATTTTGGGGATGTACAGCTTACGGGAATGGTACTGGCGTGTGTAGTTGCCATGATTCTGAGTCTGATCTTTTATATACTGGATAAGTTAAAACTTACGAACGATCGTGATTAAAGACTTAAGGGGAATCGCAGCGTAGTCGCTGGAAAAGTCTTTGGAAAAGATTGATGTAAATATAAAAAAAAAGCCTTGATTTTTAGGGTTTGTAGTGCTATACTATTGGAATAGTAACATAGGAATCGGCAGAAGAGTGGACGAAAGTTCACTCTTCTTTGTTGCATGGGTGTGTAAAAAGACAAGAAGTCTTTGACACAGTAAGGAGGAAATTAGAACATTGTCAAAAAAAAGAGAAATTTATGAGCAGAGGACGGAAGAAATCCTGAATCCGATCATGGAGGAACTGGAATTTGAACTGGTAGATGTAGAGTATGTAAAAGAAGGCAGCATGTGGTATCTGCGGGCTTACATTGACAAACCGGGCGGAATTACAGTGAACGACTGCGAAGCTGTAAGCCGCAGATTATCAGATATTTTAGATGAAAAAAGATTTTATTGAAGATTCTTATGTTCTGGAGGTCAGCTCTCCTGGACTTGGAAGACCTCTGAAGAAGGAGAAAGATTATAAACGTAATCTTGGAAAAGAAGTTGAGATACGTACCTACCGTATGGTTGACAAGAAGAAAGAATTCACAGGACTTCTTGACAGCTATAACTATGAGGCAGGAACAGTTACGATAGAACTGGAAGATGGAACTAGGAAGACATTTAGAAAAAGGCGATATTGCGCTTATTCGCCTGGCGTTCGATTTTTAATTTAGGAGGAGAAGTAGAATGAACACAGAATTATTAGAAGCGTTGAATATTTTAGAAAAAGAAAAAAGACATCAGCAAAGAGACTTTGTTGGAGGCGATTGAGAACTCCCTGTTAAATGCATGTAAGAACCATTTTGGTAAAGCAGATAACATCAAAGTTATTATGGATCATGATACTTGTGATTACCAGCTTTTGCAGAGAAGACAGTTGTTGAGACTGTAGAAGATCCGCTTGAGCAGATCAGTCTTGACGAGGCAAGCCAGTTAGATGGACATTATGACCTCGGCGATATCGTTCGTGTTCCAATCGAATCCAAATCATTTGGACGTATTGCAACACAGAATGCAAAGAACCTGATCCTTCAGAAAATCCGCGAGGAAGAGCGGAAAGTGGTATATGATCAGTATTTTGAGAAAGAGAAGGATATCGTGACAGGTATCGTTCAGCGTTATGTAGGTAAGAATGTAAGTATCAACCTTGGAAAAGCAGATGCTATGCTGACAGAGAATGAGCAGGTCAAAGGTGAAGTGTTCAAACCAACAGAGCGCATCAAGCTCTATGTTGTAGAAGTAAAGAATACAACAAAAGGACCGAAGATTCTTGTATCACGTACACATCCGGAACTTGTAAAGAGACTGTTTGAGTCTGAGGTTACAGAGGTTAGAGACGGAATCGTAGAGATTAAGAGTATTGCAAGAGAGGCCGGAAGCAGAACAAAGATTGCGGTATGGTCTAATGATCCGGATGTAGATCCGGTCGGAGCATGTGTTGGTATGAACGGAGCCAGAGTCAATGCGATCGTGAATGAACTTCGCGGCGAGAAGATTGATATCATCAACTGGAGCGATAATCCGGCAATCCTGATCGAGAATGCGTTAAGCCCTGCAAAAGTTATTTCTGTTATGGCTGATCCGGATGAGAAGAAAGCAAGCGTTATTGTACCGGATTATCAGCTTTCCCTTGCAATCGGTAAAGAAGGACAGAATGCAAGACTGGCAGCAAGACTGACTGGATATAAGATCGATATCAAGAGCGAGACACAGGCAATTGAGTCCGGTGAGCTTCCAGAGAACTATATGGAACTGGGCGAAGGTGTGTACGAAGAAGATGTTTATGATGAGAATGAAGAATATCCAGAGGACGCAGATGTAGAAGTAGATACAGAAGCGGAAAATGAAACAGAAGCTAATGTTCAGCCGGAAGAAGACGGTGAGGAGGCGTAAGAATCTCATTGGGAGCAAATAAAAAAGATTCCTATGCGTCAGTGTGTGGGATGTCAGGAAATGAAGAATAAAAAAAAAAGAAATGATCCGTGTGATCCGTACCAGTGAAGGAGAATTTCTGTTAGATGCGACCGGACGCAAAAATGGACGGGGCGCATACATTTGTCCAAATCAGGAATGTCTGAAAAAGGCAGTGAAAAAGTAAGGGCCTTGAGAGATCTTTTTAAGCAGGCAATTCCGCAGGAAGTGTATGAGTCTTTGGAAAAGGAGATGACAGAGCTTGAAACCAGATAAGATTTTATCACTCGTCGGGCTTGCAACGCGGGCAGGTAAGACAGCCAGCGGAGAGTTCTGTACAGAAAAGGAAGTAAAGACAGGAAGAGCAGCGCTTGTTAGTGTGGCAGTAGATGCTTCCGAAAAGACAAAGAAAAAAAGTTCCGGATATGTGTGAATTTTATGAAGTGCCAATCTATTTTTATAAAGATAAAGATACCTTTGGGGCATGCAATGGGAAAGGAATTCCGGGCATCTCTTGCAATACTGGACGAAGGTTTTGCGAAGGAAATTATGAAGCAGATGAAGACAGAAGATAATACGGTTGCATAGAGGAGGTAGTGTATATGTCAAAAATCAAAATATATGAGTTAGCGAAAGAACTTGATAAGCCGAGCAAAGAGCTTGTTGAGTTCCTGAATAAAAAGGATGTGGAAGCCAAGACACATATGAGTACCATCGACGAGGCAGAAGCAGATATGGTAAGAAAAGCATTTGCACCAAAGGCAAATGCCGAAAAAGCAGAAGAGGAAAAATCTGACGCACCAAAGAAGAAAAAATCGTCCAGGTATTCCGCCCGCAGAACACCCAGAGTGGTGGAAGACAGGGTGGAAAAAGCGTCAGGGTCAGGGACGTGACGACAGACGCGATAACCGTTCTCAGACTGGACGTGATGATAAGAGAGATAACCGTTCAAACGGTGGAAATAAAAATGGAAAAATCCCAGAATGGACGCAAAGAAGTAAGAGATGAAAGACCATCCCAGCCAATTCGTCCACGTCCGGACAGAATCCGTCAACAGGTTCAGCAGATGCATGAGGCAGAAGCAGCTGCAGCCGCGCAGAAGAAGAGACTGGAACAGGAGAAAAAAAGAGCAGGAAAGAAAAAGAAAACCGTTCTCAGGGAAATCGTGATAACCGCGACGAAAGAAGAGATAATCGTGGACGTGATGACAGAAGAGATGACAGACGCGATAACCGTAATCAGGGCGGACGTGATGACAGACGTGATAATCGTGGACGTGATGACAGACGCGATAACCGTAATCAGGGCGGACGCGATGACAGACGTGATAACCGCGACAATCGTAATCAGGGGGGACGCGATGACAGAAGAGATGACAGACGCGACAATCGTAATCAGGGCGGACGTGACGACAGACGTGATAATCGTGGACGTGATGACAGACGTGACAACCGCAAGAACAGTCCGGCAATTCCAGAGCCAATCGTGGAAGGTCAGAAGACACAGAGAAACAAAGGAAAAGGTAAGGATGACTTTAAGAAGAAAGATAAAGACTTCCGCCATGACGAAGATCGCGTAGGAAAAGGTAAGAAGGGCAAGAATGAGCCAAAGACTCAGCTTCAGAAACCGGAGAAGAAAGAGCAGAAGCAGGAAGAGCAGATCAAATCTATCACGATTCCAGAGGTTCTGACGATTCAGGAACTTGCAGATAAGATGAAGATTGTTCCTTCGGTTATTGTAAAGAAACTCTTCATGCAGGGTAAAATCGTAACAGTCAATCAGGAAATTGATTACGAGACAGCTGAAGAAATCGCATTGGAGTTTGATGTTCTTTGTGAAAAAAGAGGAAGTTGTTGATGTGATTGAAGAACTTCTTAAAGAGGACGAAGAGGATGAAAGCAAGATGAAAAAAACGTCCACCTGTAGTCTGTGTCATGGGTCACGTTGACCACGGTAAGACTTCCCTTTTGGACGCTATCCGTCAGACAAATGTCATCGACCGAGAGGCTGGTGGTATCACACAGCACATTGGTGCTTCTGTTGTAGAGGTAAATGGAGAAAAAATCACATTCCTGGACACACCGGGACATGAGGCGTTTACAGCAATGCGTATGCGTGGAGCAAGTTCTACAGATATCGCAATCCTTGTTGTCGCAGCAGATGATGGTGTCATGCCACAGACTGTTGAGGCTATCAACCATGCAAAAGCTGCAGGTGTTGAGATTATTGTAGCTGTCAACAAGATTGATAAACCGAGTGCTAATGTTGATCGTGTAAAACAGGAATTGACAGAGTATGAATTGATTGCAGAGGACTGGGGTGGAAGTACTATTTTTGTTCCGGTATCTGCTAAGACAGGAGAAGGTCTGGAAGAACTGATGGAAATGATCCTTCTGACTGCAGAGGTTATGGAATTAAAAGCAAATCCGAACCGCCGTGCAAGAGGTCTTGTATTGGAAGCACAGCTTGATAAAGGAAGAGGTCCGGTCGCAACTGTGCTTGTGCAGAAAGGTACACTCCGTGTCGGAGATGCAATTGCAGCAGGTTCTGCACATGGTAAAAGTAAGAGCTATGATGGATGACAAGGGAAGACGTGTCAAAGAGGCAGGTCCATCTGTTCCAGTAGAGATTCTTGGACTTGATGATGTGCCGAATGCAGGAGAAGTTGTAGTATGCTGTAAGAATGAAAAAGAGAGGCAAGAAGCTTGGCTGAGACATTTATTGCTCAGAATAAAGTGAAACTTCTTGAAGATACAAAGTCAAAACTTTCCCTGGATGATCTGTTTACACAGATTCAGGAAGGTAATTTAAAAGAACTTGATCTGATCGTTAAGGCTGATGTACAGGGATCTGTGGAGGCTGTAAAACAGAGTCTTCTGAAGCTGTCTAACGACGAAGTTATTGTAAAAAGTAATCCATGGTGGTGTTGGTGCAATCAATGAGTCTGATGTCAGCCTTGCATCTGCATCTAATGCAATTATCATTGGATTTAACGTACGTCCGGATGCAACTGCAAAAAGAAACAGCAGAGCGAGAGGGCGTAGATGTACGTCTGTATCGTGTCATCTATAATGCGATTGAGGATGTAGAGGCAGCTATGAAAGGAATGCTTGATCCGGTATTCGAAGAAAAAGTACTTGGTCATGCAGAAGTGCGTCAGACATTCAAGGCTTCCGGTGTCGGAACTATTGCAGGTTCCTATGTACTGGATGGCTTGTTTGAGCGTGACTGCTCAGTTCGTCTGACAAGAGATGGAATTGTGATCTTTGAAGGACCGCTTGCGTCTCTGAAACGTTTCAAAGATGATGTAAAAGAAGTAAAAGCAGGCTATGAGTGTGGTTTCGTATTTGCAAACTTCAATGATATCAAAGAGGGTGACCTTGTAGAAGCCTTCAAGATGGTAGAGGTTCCAAGATAAGGGAAATCATGTGAAAAGCCTTCTCTTAGGAGGAATAGAAATTGAGAAAAAAGAAGTATTAAGAATACAAGAGTGAACACTGAAGTACAGCGTGAACTCAGTGAGATTATCCGCCGGGGCTTAAAGGACCCGCGGGTAGCTCCGTGGACATCTGTTGTAGCAGTCGAGGTGGCACCAGATCTTAAGACATGTAAAGCATATATCAGTGTTCTCGGTGACGTAAAGGCGCAGGAGGATACGATCAAAGGACTGAGAAGTGCAGAAGGATTTATCCGCCGCGAACTGGCAAGAACTCTGAATATGCGAAACACCCGGAGATTCAGTTCATTCTGGATCAGTCTATTGAGTATGGTGTTAACATGTCCAAGAAGATTGATGAAGTAACAAAAGATCTGAACACAGAAGGTGATGAAGATGTTGAATCTGAATAAGATTCTGGAACCGGCAAAAACAATCGCCATCGGAGGACATGTGCGTCCGGATGGCGACTGTGTCGGATCCTGTATGGCAATGTATCAGTATATCCAAAATAATTATCCAGACAAAGAAGTGGACGTTTTTTTCTGGAGGAAATCCCATCTACATTTTACAGAATCAAAGGGACGGATGAGATTTTACATGAGATTGACGAGAGTAAACATTATGATCTGTTCATTGTACTGGACTGTGGAGATACCGGAAGACTGGAGTTTTCTGTGCCACTGTTCGTAAGTGCAGGACATACACTTTGTATTGATCATCATGTCAGCAATATCTGTTTTGCACAGGATAATTATGTTGTACCAGATGCAAGCTCCACTTCAGAGCTTGTTTACAATCTGATTGATAAAGATAAGATTACAAAAAGAGATTGCAGAAGCACTGTATCTAGGAATCGTACATGATACAGGAGTATTTCAGTATTCCTGTGCCGGACCATCTACATTTCGTGCGGCGGCAGAACTTCTGGAGACTGGAATTGATGCGGCAGATCTTATTATTGATACATTTTATGAAAAATCTTATGCGAGAATGCAGATTTTCGGACGTGCACTGGTGGAGAGCTTTTTGTTCATGGAAGGAAAATGTATCGTCTCCTATATTCGTAAGAAAGTCATGGATTTCTATGGTGTAAAGCCAAAAGATCTTGACGGGATTGTAAGCCAGCTCCGTAATACCAGAGGCGTGGAAGTTGCTATTTTTATGTATGAGCTGGATCAGAATGTATTTAAAGTCAGCCTTCGTTCTGGGAATGAAGTTGATGTAAGCAAGATTGCAGGATATTTTGGCGGCGGTGGACATGAAAAAGCTTCTGGAGTTACTATGACAGGTACGCCGCAGGATATTCTGAATAATCTGGCAGAGCGCATTGATGAGCAGTTGAAAGGATAGGCATGATACACGGAGTTATAAATGTATATAAAGAGCAGGGATTTACTTCTCATGACGTGGTTGCAAAGCTTCGTGGAATTGTGGGACAGAAGAAAATTGGTCACACAGGCACATTGGATCCGGATGCGGTCGGTGTGCTGCCTGTATGTCTGGGACGTGCAACAAAATTGTGCGATATGCTGACAGATAAAGACAAAGTCTATGAGGCTGTGATGCTTCTGGGTGTGGAGACAGATACCCAGGATACAACCGGACAGATACTAAAAAGCAGTGAGACAGACGAGCTTACAGAAGAACAGGTCCGGGCTGCAGTTTTAGATTTTGGGGGATTACAATCAGGTTCCACCTATGTATTCCGCGCTTAAAATCAACGGCAAGAAGCTTTATGAGCTTGCCAGAGAAGGCAAGATTGTAGAGCGTGCGGCAAGACGGGTACAGATTTTCGATATTGAAATCCTAAGTATAGCATTGCCACGGGTGACAATGAAGGTTCATTGCTCAAAAGGAACATATATCCGTACACTGTGCCACGATATCGGGCAGAAGCTTGGATGTGGTGCATGTATGGAAAAAGCTTACAAGAACAAAGGTAAGCAGATTTGAGATAAAGGACAGTCTGACACTTGCACAGATCGAGGTATTAAAGAAAGAAGACAGACTGTCAGAAATACTGATTCCAATTGATCAAATGTTCGCAGATTATCCGAGCATTATTGTGTCGGGAGAAGCGGCGAGACTTGCGTATAATGGTAATGGGATCAAAGACAGAGATGTCCGGAAAGATGAAAATATTCTGGACGAAGCGTATGTCAGGGTATATGATGATGTAGAAGATTTTATTGGGGTGTATCAGTATCACGAGAAAGAACGTGAGTACCGGATACGGAAAAATGTTTTATATAAAAAGAGGAAAAATAGATGCAGTATATCAGAGGTCTTGAGCATTATGACAATGCCAGAAAGACAGCAGTGACATTTGGAAAGTTTGACGGACTTCATAAAGGGCATATGACGCTCGTTGACACAGTGAAAAAAACTGCAGGACAAAGATGATGTAGATAGTGTAGTATGTGCGTTCGATATGGATTCACCGGCGCTATTGATGCTTCCGCAGGAACGGCAGATTCATCTGGAGGATGAGGTGGATTATCTGGTCGACTGTCCATTTACAGATGAAATCCGTCAGATGAGAGCTGAGGATTTTATCCGGAATATTATCATCGGAACATTTCATGCAGCTTATGTAGTAGTAGGTACAGATTTCCAGTTTGGCTATAATAAAGAAGGAGATATCTATATGCTTGCCCAGTATCAGGAAAGATATGGATACCGTCTGATCGTTCTGGAAAAAGATACGGTATGAGAATCATATTATCAGCAGTACCTACACAAAGAAGATACTGGGAACCGGAAACATGGATCTGGTCGGCAGACTTCTGGGCTATTCTTATGGAATCTGCGGCACGGTAGAGCATGGACATAAACTTGGAAGAACACTTGGATTTCCAACGATGAATATTGCATGGCCGAAGCGCAAGATTATACCGCCGAGAGGCGTGTATCTGTGTCGTGCGTATATGGACGGATTTGGATACAATGGCATTGCAAATGTGGGAGTCAGACCGACCGTATCCAACGAAGAAAAAGTGTGGCTTGAGACATTTTTATTTGATTATGATGCAGATGCTTACGGCAAAGAAGTCATGGTGGAACTGATTGAGTTCGTCAGACCGGAGCAGAAATTTGAAAATAAAGAAGAACTGAAAGCGCGTGTGGATAAAGATATCGCCAGTGGCAGACAGTATTTTAAAATTTAAGCATTTAAATTTAAGCATAAAATTAGTGCTTTACAAGATAAAGTATATATGATATATTAATCAAGTGAGTTAGCCGGTGTTCGGTAATAGGAATCTCCAACCGTTACTTAATACCAGGCGATATATAAGAATTTAAGGAGGAACCACAACATGGTAACAAAAGAGCAGAAAGAACAGATTATTGCAGAATATGGTAGAACAGCAGGGGATACAGGATCACCGGAAGTACAGATTGCTATCCTGACAGCTAGAATCAATGATCTTACAGATCATTTCAAAGCTAACCCGAAAGACCACCACTCAAGAAGAGGACTTCTTAAGATGGTAGGACAGAGAAGAGGACTTCTTGCATACCTTAAGAAGACAGACATCGAGAGATATCGTGCACTGATCGAGAAGCTTGGACTGAGAAAATAATTCAGTTATGTTTAGAGACGTTCATTTTATGGACGTCTCTTTTTTCTATAGTAGGAAATTGCATTTTCTAATATAAAAAAGCCAAAAATCCCCAAAAAGCCGATACCATGTAATATGAATTTTTATATGGCACATTTTATATATGTATGTTATAATATTAAAGATTGTGGACGGGGGATAACACTCGAGACCACTGAAAAGGGTATTTGCTTCGATGAAAAGTACATTTTTCAGTAGTTTCGGTGTTCCCCGGCCGATGAATAATACATGAGATACCAAAAAGTGAGAGAATACGAGAGCGTGGGATTTTCATATGGTATCCCGTGAGTTCAAGAGTAATAGAGAAAAAGGAGAACACTATGTACAAAAAAGTTTGAGATGGAACTGGCAGGAAGAACACTTCGCGTAGATGTAGACAGAGTTGCAAAGCAGGCAAATGGTGCTGTTCTGATGCATTACGGTGATACGACTGTTCTGTCTACAGCAACAGCATCTGAAAAACCGAGAGAAGGAATTGATTTCTTCCCATTAAGTGTAGAGTACAATGAGAGAATGTACGCTGTAGGAAAGATTCCGGGAGGATTTAATAAACGAGAGGGAAAGGCATCTGAGAACGCAGTTCTGACAGATCGTGTGATCGACCGTCCGATGCGTCCGCTGTTCCCGAAGGATTACCGGAACGATGTAACACTGGAGAATCTGGTATTATCTGTAGATCAGGACTGCTCACCGGAGCTTACAGCTATGCTTGGTGCTGCAATTGCAACAACTATTTCAGATATTCCGTTTGATGGACCAATCTCTACAACACAGGTTGGACTTGTTGATGGCGAGTTTGTGATTAATCCGACTGCAGAGCAGAAAGCTGTATCAGATCTTGCCCCTGACTGTTGCATCTACAAGAGAGAAAGTAATCATGATCGAAGCCGGTGCCAATGAAGTGCCGGAGCAGCAGATGATCGATGCAATCTTTAAGGCTCACGAAGTGAACCAGGAAGTGATCAAATTCATTGATACAATCGTTGCTGAATGTGGAAAGCCAAAAGCACTCATATGAGAGCTTTGCTGTACCGGAAGAGTTATTTGCAGCTATGAAAGAAGTGGTAACTCCAGAAGAGATGGAAGAGGCTGTATTCTCTGATGACAAACAGACAAGAGAAGAAAATATCCGTGTTATCACAGAAAAATTAGAAGAAGCTTTTGCCGACAAGGAAGAGTGGCTTGCAGTTCTGGGCGAGGCTGTATATCAGTACCAGAAGAAGACTGTCCGCAAGATGATCTTAAAAGACCATAAACGTCCTGATGGAAGAAAGATCGATCAGATCAGACCACTGGCAGCAGAGGTAGACCTGATTCCTAGAGTTCATGGTTCTGCAATGTTTACTCGTGGACAGACACAAATCTGTAATATCTGTACACTGGCTCCGTTATCTGAGGCACAGAGATTAGACGGACTTGACGAGGCAGAGACAACAAAGAGATATATGCACCACTATAATTTCCCATCATACTCTGTAGGCGAGACAAAACCTTCCAGAGGACCGGGACGCCGTGAGATCGGACATGGAGCGTTGGCTGAGCGTGCACTTGTACCAGTACTTCCGAGCGAGGAAGATTTCCCGTATGCGATCCGTACAGTATCTGAGACGTTTGAGTCCAATGGTTCCACCTCTCAGGCAAGTATATGTGCATCTTCTATGGCTCTGATGGCAGCAGGTGTACCAATCAAATCTGCAGTAGCAGGAATCTCCTGTGGACTTGTAACAGGTGATACTGATGATGATTACCTTGTACTGACAGATATCCAGGGACTGGAAGACTTCTTCGCAGATATGGACTTCAAGGTAGCCGGAAGACATGAAGGTATCACAGCTATCCAGATGGATATCAAGATTCACGGATTGACAAGAGCCATCATTGAAGAGGCAATTGCAAAGACAAGAAAAAGCAAGACTTTACATTATGGATGAGGTTATGTCCAAAGCAATCAATGAGCCAAGAGCTGAGGTCGGAGAATACGCACCTAAGATTATCCAGATGCAGATCGATCCTCAGAAGATCGGTGATGTTGTCGGTCAGAGAGGAAAGACAATCAATGCGATCATTGAGCAGACAGGTGTGAAGATTGATATTACAGACGATGGTGCAGTATCTATCTGCGGAACAGACGCAACAGGAATGGAGCAGGCAAGAAAGCTCATTTATACAATCGTTACTGACTTTGAGGCCGGACAGGTTCTGGAAGGAAAAGTCATCAGCATCAAAGAGTTTGGAGCATTCGTTGAGTTTGCACCAGGTAAAGAAGGAATGGTACACATTTCTAAAATTTCAAAAGAAAGAGTGAATCATGTAGAAGACGTCCTGACACTTGGCGATACAGTGAAAGTTGTATGCCTTGGAAAAAGATAAGATGGGAAGATTCTCATTCAGCATGAAAGACGTAGCAGAATAAAAAATTGTAAATTGGGGACGTAGTAAAGTGTTAAAATGCTACGTCCCTATCATTGATTAAGGGCGTCCCTTTTTGAAGAAAGGGGTGCCCTTTTGCATTGCAAATTCATACTATCTTCGATACAATGAAAAAAAAGGTTATGTCTGCAGGTGGAGGAGAGGTATTTGAGGAAAATAAAAAGACAATTTTCTTGGACTGGGTATGTATATTTTTGATTATTATGAGTGGACCGGTTCGTGTTTTGTTCAATGTAATTCCGGGATATTCCTGTAATATTATTATTTTTTTTTTTTGCTTTATACATCAGCTTTATTTATTTGGATCAGTCAGGTGAAACGCAGACTTTTGCAGAATGAGGAATGCAAATTTTTAAGTGGAGTCGCTGCTTTGATGTTATTTTTGATGGCAGTAAGGACGATTAAATTTGATTTTTACCAAGTGGAAGTGTATATGCACGATATGCCTGGTATTTATATTATGTTCCGCAGACACTTGCGGTACTATGGATGTTTTTTGCAGTTTTATATATTGGAAAACCGTATCATTATCAATTAGAGCGAAAGTGGAGAATACTTTACATTCCGGCGTTCATTTTGATAGGCGGAATTATGACTAATGATTTTCATCAGCTTGCTTTTCGTTTTCCAGATGGAATACAGAATTTGGGAATGGAATACACAAGGGGATTTTTATATATTCTGGCAATTGGCTGGATCGTGATATTCTGTGCCATGATCCTGGTGATTACATTTTCCAGATGTGCGTTTTCACAAAATCGCCGAAAAATCTGATTCCGATGATTCCATTAGGAATCGGGGGAGTGTACACAATTATATATATATTAAGTCCCAAGGGGCTATTTCCTTCATTATACAAAATGGCAGAAGTAATTTGTTTTATTTTTCCGGCGTTTATGGAATGTCTGATCTTAGCCCGACTTCTTCCGTCTAATGATAGCTACATGGATTTGTGGCAAGTTTCGTCGGCTGGCGGTGGGCTTATGGATTTTGAAGGGAATATCTTTTATTCTTCAGAGAAATGTCTGCCAGTAAAGAAGGAGCAGATTATAACTGCAAAAAGAAAAACCGTTCTTTTTATCTGACGAACAGACAATATTAAGAAGTCATGAAGTCAGCGGAGGGTGGGGATTTTGGTACAAAGATATTTCGGATATTTTGAAATTAAATAGAAATCTTGAAGACGTTGGAGATGTTCTGGTTGAAGAAAATGCCATGCTGGAGGGAGCAATCAGATTATCTGAAAAGAAAATCAAGGTGGAAGAAAAGAATCAGTTATATAATGAAATTGCCAGAGAGGTGTCACCGCAGCTAAAGGAATTAAATGAGCTTTTGGATTCCTTAGAGCAGAATGATCAGGATATTAGAGAGAAACTTTGCTATGGAGGAGTTTTGAATGTATATATAAAACGGTGTTCAAATCTGTTGATTATGTCCAGGCAGTCAGAGTCTTGAATGTTGGAGAATTATGGCTTGCATTATCTGAATCATTGGAATATATGCGGTTATATGGAATCAAGGCTTATGGAGAGAAAAAAAGGAGAAGGATTCCTTTACGGAAAAGATGCAATTTTGGTATATGAGTCTTTTGAAAAGATTATAGAGAGTGTCCTTCAAAAAACAAGAGCAGTAATGGTTCTGCTGGATATGAAAGATGTTCTTTCAATAAAAATAGAACTTGACCGGGTAAAAAGTACCCGGAATTTATTGGAAATACAGAAAAAATTTGAAAAATGTAATGGAACCTTTGAGACATTTTCGGAAGAAGATACGTTATATATCCGGGGAACATTACCGATTTTAGGAGGTGGTGTTTCATGAAAACAGTAATCATGGATATCATGAAACGTTCATTTACTGAATTGTCAAAAAAGAAAGTCAGATTATATTGGGAATCATTATTACTATAATTACAATTTGGGGAAATTTCTGCCTTTTTGAATATGATTGAAAGAAAAAGAAGATGGTACTTGTTGTCACTGGCAGTCGGTATACTTATTTTTTTCAACAATATTAATGCAAGGACTTGCTGATCTTGCAAGAGGTGGACATATGACTGAATCTGTGCCAGGTAGAATTCTTGAAAAGATACCATTTTCATATGGTGTTTTACTACTTGCATTTTTGTATGGAGTAGAATATTTACTATGGAAAAAAAAAAAAAAATACTCCGGAATATCTGACGGCTCGGTCTGTAAAGGAAAACACTCGATGCAAGAATGGATGGAATCTGCTATGCATCTATGGAGGGACAGCCAATTCTGGTAAACAGACAAATGAATGAGATTTGTGGATATTTATTTCAAACAGAGATTATGAATGCGAATGATTTCTGGGAAGATTTACAGAGCATTCAAACTTCAGAGAAAGCAGAAGTCATAAGGAATGAGCCGTCTTTGATTCTTCGATTTTCAGACACAAAAAGTATGGAACTTTTTAAAAAAAGAAGTGTCCATGAAAGATACTTCGTATCAGGAAATTATAGCATACGATATCGCAGAGCAGTACCAGCTGAATCGGGAGCTGAAGGATAGAAATACTAAGTTGAATGATATCAATAGAAGGCTCATGAAATTTAATGAAGAAGTAGAAACCGTTACGCGGCAGAAAGAAATGTTGGAAGCAAAGATGAAAGTACATGATGATCTCGGACGCGTTCTTCTTTGCACTTCGGACTTATCTGGAAGAACCTGAGAATTCCAAGAGGCGCAAGGAACTTCTTGCAATGTGGAAATATGTTGTAAATTCGATGACTTATGAGGCAGGAGAAAAAGAAAACAAGAAGTCATTTGAGGAATTGAAAAAAAATTGCAGATTTAATGGATGTGGAAATTATTTTTGAAGGAGAGCTTCCACAGACAGAAAAAGAACAGCGGGTTATATATGCGCTTTTAAGAGAAAGCCTGAATAATATGATCAAGCATGCCGGAGGACATTATCTTTACATTAAAATAAATGATTCCGGAGAAGATGTGCAGATATGTCTGCACAATGATGGAAAGATGCCCAAACAGAAAATAGAAGAAAAGGGCGGACTTCGTAATCTCAGGACGATGGTAGAGTCGATAGGGGGAGAGTTTCACATTGAAAGTTTCCCGATTTTTGCAATTTATGTGACCTTAAAAAAGGAGAAAGTATGGAAAAAATAAAAGTAATGATCGTAGATGATCAGTATATAGCCAGGCAGTTATTTGAAAATGTACATAAAATCCAGTGAAAAATATAAACTTGTAATGCAGGTAGATTCAGCAGCATTGGCCACAAAAAGCACTGAAAGGAAATCCAGTTGATTTAATTCTGATGGACATTCTTATGTCAGATGGTTCGAATGGACTGTCAGCCGCCTGTGAGATAAAAAAAAAAAATTCAGACCAGAAGTGAAGATTATTGCTGTAACATCTATGCCGGAAACATCTTGGCTTACAAGGGCAAGAGAGATTGAATCGATAGCTTCTGGTATAAAGAAGCATCGAAAGAAACTATCCTGCAGGTAATGGACAGAACGATGAGTGGAGAATCTGTTTATCCGGATAAGGTACCACAAGTTAAGGTAGGGATGGCCACAAGTCATGAATTTACAGAACGGGAAATGGAAGTACTGCGATTGATGACCACTGGTGCTTCGAATGCTGCGATCGCTGAAAAACTGGTAATTTCGGAAAGTACTGTGAAAAATCACATCCATCGAATGTTGGAAAAGACAGGCTGTGAAAGCCGCACAGAGCTTGCAATAGAAGCAAGAATTAGTGGAATTGCAATAAAGATATAAAAATAGATCTTTTGGTTCATGTCTTTCTTTTGATTAATTGATATGATATTTAAGAGAGAGTTTTCGCTTAAAAGGGGGGACGAGAATGAGATCTACAGAAGAAAAAAATCAAAAGAAAAGTTATCAGTGTGGTTATTATTGTAGCAATTCTGTCAACGATGGCCGGGTGTGGAAAAGTCAGAGCCGCAAAGAACCAATCACATTGACTATCTGGCATGTATATGGAGGACAGACAGATTCTCCGTTAAATGATCTGATCGATGAATTTAATGGGACGGAAGGGAAAAAAAAGAAGGTATAAAAATCCAGGTAGGGATGGTATCTAATACAAATACAATCCATGAAGAAGTACTAAAAGCAGCGAATAAAGATCCGGGAGCGGCAAAATTACCAGATCTTTTTATCTCATATCCCAAAACAGTGCTAGCTATGAATGATTCCGGTATATTGGCAGATTATCATGATTATTTTTCAGAAAACGAGTTGAAAGATTTTATACCGGAGTTTCTTGGAGAAGGTGAAATTGACGGTCGCCTCCTCGTATTTCCGGTTGCTAAATCTACAGAAATCTTATTTGTTAACAAGACGATATTTGATCGTTTTTCAGCAGATACCGGAGCTTCTATGGAACAGCTTACCACTTGGGAAGATCTTTTTTGACTTGTCAGATACCTATTATGAATGGTCAGATGCTCAGACTCCTGATGTAGAAGGTGATGGAAAGAGCATGTTTGTTCATGATTATCATTTTAATTATTTTCAAGTAGGAGTAGAGTCACTGGGGACAGATTTTTTTAATGGGGACAAAATCGTCTATGATACTAGCGAGTTTGGGCAAGTATGGGAGCCTTATGCAAGGGCGGCTATAGAAGGTGGAATCTGGTTAAATGAAGGGTATGCAACAGAGCCTCTTAGAACAGGTGAGTCCATTGTCAGTGTAGCATCTTCAGCCAGTGTATTATATTATGAGATATTGTAACTTACTCCGATAATCGTTCTGAGCCAATTGAAATTATTGCCAGACCAGTTCCGGTCTTCAAAAAAAATGGAGGCAAGCTTGTTATGCAAAGAGGTGCAGGAATCTGCCTTACAAAGTCTGATCCAGAAAGAGAAGAGGCAGCAGCAAAATTTGTAAAATGGCTGACTGAACCAGAAAAAAATGTTCAATTTGTTACAAGCGTGGGATATATGCCAGTGACGGAAAAGGCATTCGAATTATTACCGGAAGCAATAAATAATCTTACAAATGAAAAATATAAAAGTCTGTATCAGGCATTCATAGATACACAAAATGAATATACATTTTATTGCGCACCTCAAATGGATAGTTATCTTGACTCGGAAATGAAATTCGAAAAAAATATCAGAATGAAATTAACATCTGCAAGAAAAAGATATATGAATAACGAGGCAGATATAGAAACATTAGTATGGGATACATTTCAGGAATTTAGTGATTCGATGGAATAATAAGATAGAGTATGGCTAAGAAATGATAAAGAAAATAAAGAATTTGGCCAGATTATCTATCTGGCAAGAAAAAAAGAATATTCCAATGCGAAAAAAACTGATGCTGTACTTATGCACCATGGTCATGGCAGGTCTTGGAATAGTGTGTTTGCTGCTTGTCCTGACAAGAAATCTGTTTGGAACGCATAAACAGATACAAGATGTATTACAGATGCAGTTGGATTCCAGTACAGCACAGATGCAGGAAGATCTTGAACAATATACAGGATATGGACTTTCTTTTCCGGACAGATCAGTCAGAATATAGATAATCAATTGAAAAATAATGCAAAGAAACTTACAGATTATAATGATGACCAGGAAGCACTGATTGAATTACAGAGACAGATATATCCGAAATGAATACGACAATTCAAATCTGTCGTCCGAGCGGTGTATATGCAGTATTGGATGCTACAGTCAATACGAAAATATCCGGGAGTGAAAAGTCAAGAAGCGGACTTTATCTAAGATTAAAAAATGTTACCAATACTGGAAATTTAATGGCGGAGACCATTTTGTTCCGTGGCAGTCCGGATATTGCACGCGAAAAAGAACTGGAATTACATAATCGATGGAATTTGGAGTTTAATACGGATGTAATGCCGGGATATCACACATTGGTAGATGAAAAAAAACGAAAAGGAATGTCATATTTCTGGAGTGAGAAGACGTCATTGACCGGAACGTGGGAAGATGTCATGTTCTTGTGTGTCCCGATCATTGGAAATTCAGAAGACATATATGGACAATGTGGAGTGGAACTGAATTCCATGTATTTTAATCAGAATTACACAGCTGTAGACAGCAAATACGGCTCTATGGTTACGATACTTGCACCAGTCAGCGATCAGATATTGGAAGTGCAGAAAGGTATGACAGGTTCTACCGATGGAACTTGGCTTCAGTCAGTTGAAGATTTAAAAAATCAATCATAAGAAATATTACAATGAATATTTTTCCGGTCAAGGAGAGTTTATAGGTCTGCAGAAGGAAATACAGATTCCGGGAGAAAAAAGAAGATCGGTGGGTAGTTGCAGTACTTCTTCCGAAAGATAAATGGCAAGCTTATGTCTGGCGGAACCGAAATTATATGATGTTAGCCGGAATAGGTTTTTTAGTTGTGATGTTTTTCCTTGCAAATCATTTGTCACAGAGGTTTGTTAAGCCTATACTTCGGGGATTTTCTGACATTGTTGGAAATAAAGAACTTTTTAAGAAATGAATCGGGTATTGAAGAGTTAGAAGAATTATTGCGATTCACTGGTGAACAGAAGAAAAAAAATGAAAAGATCCATACACAGTCACTGCCACCGAATATTGAAGAATTGTTTACTAGATTTGCACTGGGAGTATGTACTTTGACAAAAAACAGAGTATATAATTTTTCATTACTATATGGAAGGATACGAGATTGCACAGATTCCTGAAATTGCATTTATTAGTATGAGTACGGTAAAAAACATAATAGAAATATCTATGAAAAAATTAAAAGTTTCATCTTACAATGAACTGATGCTATATCTGGATCTGTTTGAGAGATGCGGACGGATCAGTGAGCTGGAACGATAAGATGATTACAGGATTAAGTGATGGAAACCGAGCAGAGGGCGAAAGCCTTTGCCCGGTTCTTCTGTTGCCAAGCATACGACAAAAAGGTCCGGTGGACCTTTTTTTAGTTTTAGGTAAAAAAGAACTATGTTGTGATTGACATGAAGAGAAAGCTTGTATTATAAGGAAAAATAATGGTATACCTGGTATACCATTAACGAAAACAGGCCATTAAGTAGCCGTGGGTGAATAGAAAATAATAAAAAAACATATAAGATAAAAAAACCAGAAAATCACATAGCTCAAAGATTTGAAAAGAAGAAAAAAGGAGATGATCAAAATGAAAAAAGAGAGCATTAGGAATTATTCTTTCTGTCTTATGTGTACTTTTATTATTTAGTGCGTGTGGCGGAAAAGATAAGAAAGAAAAAAAGAAATCTGATGAAGCCAAGGTGAAAGTTGAAAAAGAAGAGTCGGAAGAAAAAAAGAAGATGAAGAAGAGGAAGTAAAACTTTCACCAGAAGAAGGAACACCATTTACGACAGAAGCCGTACGTGATGTGACAATGGGACCGGTTACAGTACATTGTCAGTGGATTCCATTTGAAAGTCCATATATTGTAGATGATATTTTCAGTGGACGTGTAGCTGCAGCAGGTGACCGGGTATGGATACTCGCAGATGGCAAGTTAAAAGAATATCAGTATGCAAATGATGCAGTTACATTTGTAAAAGATATTTCAATTGGTGATGGATATTCAGAGATCACAGCAGATGAAGCAGGGAACTTATATGTTTCCAGTAAGCTTAGCAATAATGCATTCTTGAGAATTAAGGACGGAAACATAGAAGAGCTGGCAAAGGACATTGGACCTGTAAAAATGCAAAGAAGTGGAAATGTTGGTATATCTGCTCTCTTTGATATAAAAAAAGATTGTAGTAGCAGATGGAACAGCAACAGCACAGGACTGGATGCCGCAGGAGCACGATATTATAAGCACAGCACTGATCAGTGAGAACTATGCATATATCGGAGGACGCAGTGAGGAATTAGATGCCTATATTTTAAAAGCATATGATATGGAAGGAAATCACTTACTGACCTTCGGAGAAAAGGGAAAAGATGGTGATGATTGGCTTGCATATGTATCACAGATCATGGAAATTCCAGAAGGTTTCTTTGGAATTGATGCGAATATGCGAGATCTCTATATCTGGGGACCGGATGCAAGTGTACTTGGCTCAGTAGAAGCACCGGATCTGTTTGGAGCTAGATATGCATGGATTGCAGGTGCAGCTAAACAGGACGATGGAAGTATATTGGTTGCATTGACACAAGATCGAGATGATGATTCAGCTACTGAATTATTACTTTACAGATTGAGCGGATTTTAAATTAGAACAAAATTAATTAGAAATATTTTATAAGGAGGAAAATTATATGAGGTATGAAATCACAGGAGGAAATTTACCAGTCGTTATTTGTTATTTACAGTCAGGAGAAGGTATGATCACAGAATCCGGAAGTATGAGCTGGATGAGCCCGAATATGAAAATGGAGACAGTCGGCGGAGGAATGAAGAAGATGCTTGGAAGAGCATTTTCAGGAGAAAATGCATTTCAGAATCGTTACAGTGCGCAGGGCGGCGATGGAATGATTGCATTTGCTTCCAGCTTTCCAGGTTCTGTCAATGCATTAGAGATTGGACCAGGAAAGAGCATGATCGTTCAGAAAAAAGCATTTCTTGCAGCGGAGGAGGGCGTAGAACTTTCTGTTTACATGCAGAAAAAACTTGGAAAAGGATTGTTTGGTGGTGAAGGATTCATCATGCAGAAATTAACCGGACAAGGAACAGCATTTATTGAAATTGATGGTTACGGAGTAGAATATAATCTTGCTCCAGGACAGGAAATGATTGTTGATACAGGTTACCTGGCTGCAATGGAAGAGACTTGTACAATGGACATTGTTAAAGTCGAAGGAATGAAAAATATGTTCCTTGGTGGTGAAGGATTATTTAATACTGTAGTGAGAGGACCAGGTAAGATTATTCTTCAGACAATGCCGATTGCAAATGTTGCAGCGCTGCTCCAGCCATTTTTTGCAGACGGAAAAAAATAAATAAGTAATCTAAGAACACATAAGAGGAAAGGGTGAATTTATTATGAGAAAAAAAAATTGGCGGTCTTAATTGCTGTGATCACAGCCGCTATGATGCTTTTCGGATGTGGCGGAAAAGATATGTCCGGAAGTGAATATCTCGGAAAGTGGAAAGCAACAAAGGCTGAATATGCCGGAATAGAAGTTGGAGTAGATACCGTATTTGATGAATTTCATTTTACACTACAGGATAACGGAAAAGTAAAATTAAATGTAAATGGTGATGAAACAACTGGTAAATGGGATGAAACAGAGAATGGTATTTCAATAGAAGATGAGATGGAATTCCAGAAATTAGATGACAATACGTTGACCTATGAAGTCAGTGGAGTCACAGTTCATTTTGCCAGAGATTAATCAAGAAACAAAGTATGCCGAAAGCATTCTTGAATAAGGTGAAATAGGTGAAAATAAGTCAGGTGGAGCACATCTTGTGGTGGGTTCCGCCTGAGTGTGATATCAGATGCGAAAGGAGTTAAAAATATGGGACTTATTAAAGCGGCAATGGGAGCAGCAGGCGGTGTTATGGCGGATCAATGGAAAGAATTTTTCTATTGTGATGCGTTGGATCAGGATACATTGATGATCAAAGGTCAGAAATGTACAGGAGCAAGATCTTCCAATACAAAAGGAAGTGACAACATTATTAGTAACGGTTCCGGAATTGCAGTAGCAAATGGACAGTGTATGATGATTGTAGAACAGGGTAAAGTTGTGGAAGTTTGTGCAGAGCCAGGAGAGTATACATATGATACATCTTCCGAACCAAGTATTTTCGCCGGAAATTTAAGTGACAGTATTAAATCAACATTTATGACAATTGGAAAAAGATTTACATACGGTGGTGACACGGGTAAAGATCAGAGAGTCTATTATTTTAATACGAAAGAAATTACAGACAATAAATTTGGTACAGCAAATCCAGTCTGGTTCCGTGTAGTCGATCAAAAAAATCAACCTGGATAAAGATGTTGAAATACGCTGTAATGGAATTTATTCCTATCGTATCACAAATCCACTTTTTGTTCTATACGAATTTAGGCGGAAATGTATCAGACCGATTTGAAAGAAGTGAGATTGACACACAGCTTCGCACAGAATTTATCAATGCTCTTCAACCGGCATTTGCGAAGATAGCTGAACTGGAGATACGTCCAAGCCAGATTCCGGCACATTCTATGGAAATTGGAGATGCGATGAATGAGGTGCTGACGAAAAAAAATGGTCAGAACTTAGAGGAATTTCAATTGTATCTGTAGCATTTAATCCAGTTACATTGAAAGAAGAAGATGCAGAGGCAATCAAACAGGCACAGAATGCATCGATGTATCGCGATCCGAATATGATGGCAGCTACTCTTGGAATGGCTCAGGCAGAGGCAATGAAGACTGCTGCCGGTAATCCTAATGGTGCGATGATGGGATTTATGGGTATGAACATGGCCGGAGGCGGTATGGGTGGCATGAATCTTCAAGGACTCTATAACCAGGGGAGCAGCACAACAACAGATGCAGCAACAACAGATGCAGGAACAGCAGATGCGTGAACAACAGATGCAGCAACAACAGATAAAACAGCAGAAAATGGCACAGAACACACAGACGACAGAAACAGCGGCTGGCTGGACGTGCGCTTGTGGAAAAAGTAAATACCGGAAAATTCTGCATAGAGTGCGGAAAAACCAAAACCGGCAGATGGCTGGACTTGTAGTTGTGGAACTGTGAATAAGGGGAAATTCTGTATGGAGTGTGGAAAACCAAAACCGGCAGGAGAACCATTATATCGCTGTGATAAATGTGGCTGGGAGCCTGAAGATCCAAAAGAATCCACCAAGATTCTGTCCAGAGTGCGGAGATCCATTTGATGAGAATGACATGCAGTAAGCAGAAGGCTTTATAACTAATTAAGGAAAGGAGTTGAGAGGATGTCTGATTTAAGAGAATATAAATGCCCTGCATGTGGAGGAGCTATGGAGTTTGATAGCGGATCTCAAAAAGATGAAATGTCCATTTTGCGACACAGAAGTATCTATTGAAGAATTCGAACAGGAACAGAAGAAAAATCCAGAGGAAACACGCTGGGAAGCTGGTAATGGAGCACAATGGAAAGAAGATGAAATTTCTGGCATGGCAGTTTATTCTTGTCAGTCCTGTGGCGGTGAAATTACAGCAGACAAAACAACAGGAGCTACGACATGTCCGTTCTGTGGAAATCGTGTTGTTCTAAAAGGCCAGTTTGAAGGAGAATTGAGGCCGGATTATATCATTCCGTTTAAGCTGGATAAAAAGGCTGCAAAAGCAGCTTACTATAAACATTTAGAAAAGAAATCATTTCTTCCAAAAGTATTCAGCTTTGAAAATCACATTGATGAGATTGTAGGTGTCTATGTTCCATTCTGGCTGTTCGATGTAGATGCACAGGCATATATGACATACAATGCAGAGCGGATACGAACCTGGAGACAGGGAAATAAAGAACATACGGAGCATGAATATTATCATGTGGACAGAGCCGGCGGCATTGAATTTGAACATGTTCCAACAGATTGTTCAAGAAAAATGGACGATGCACTTATGGAAGCAATCGAACCATATGATTTTAAAGATGCTGTGCCATTTCAGACGCCGTATCTTGCCGGATATGTGGCAGACCGATATGATGTGAATATGGAAGAATGTATGGAGCGTGCAACCAATCGGATCCGGCAAAGTGCGGAAGATGCTCTTAGAGAGACTGTAAAAGGGTATCAGACAGTTACTACTACAAATCGTCAGATTAATATTATGAGTGCGCAGTACTGGTATGCAATGTATCCTGTCTGGGTTTTAAATACGACCTGGAAAGGAGAAAAATATACATTTGCCATGAATGGACAGACGGGAAAGATGGTTGGAGATCTTCCGGCAGATCAAGGTGCTTTCTGGAAATTTGTAGGACTTAGAGGAGTGATCCTTGGAGCAATTATTTATGCTGTCATGTGGATCGTGACATTGATATAGAAGGAGGGATCAAAGATGAAAATGAGTTCTGAAAAGAAAAAAAATATTCGGTGTGATTCTTTCTTTCCTTCTGGTATTGAGTATGTCTGTTCCGGTAATGGCCGAAGATGAAAACTATCCGAGATATTTGGATGACGCAGGACTTTTGAGTAGTAGTCAGGCTCAAAAAGCTTGAGAAAAAAACTGGATAAAATCAGCAAAGAACATCATTGTGACGTTGTGATTGCAGTGGCCAATACTACAAACGGCCAGGATATCGAATCATTTACAGAGGATTTCTATGATTCGATGGGATATGGGCAAGGTGAGAAAAAAAGCGGAATTATGCTGATGGTCAGCATGAAAGAACGGCAGTGGAATATGTGTACGACCGGAGATGCGATCGATGCGTTTACCGATGCAGGACTTGATTATATCGGTGAAACATTTATCACTTATCTTAGTGATGAGAAGTATAACAAAGCTTTTACTACATTTGCCAGGTTAAGTGATAAATTCCTGAACCAGGCAGAGAAAGGTAAACCATATGATTCAGGACATATGCCAAAAGGAAGTGTCTCACCGTTCTGGATATTTGGAGATCTGGCGATTGGAATTTTAATTGCATTGATTTGGGGGAAATGTAAAAAAGCAAAACTTAAATCTGTGAAAAAACAGGTGGCAGCTCAGGAATATACAAAACCAGGAAGTCTCAGACTGACGATGAATTCTGATCGGTTCGTGAACAGAACCGTGACTACGCGGGTGATTCAAAATAACAATTCTAATTCTTCCGGAGGTGGCAGTTCGGTCCATAATGGATCATCAGGAACTTCTCACGGAGGAAAGAGCGGAAGCTTTTAGTAAGGACGAAAGAAGGTGACAGAGTGAACGAGAGATTATATAAAAGAAAAAATAAGATTGCTTATCTCTATAGTCTTAGTGCTGGTAATGGCGTTTTCTGGTTGTAATGGAAAACAAAAAAAGCAGGAAAGGAAGCGGGAAAATCGTCAGGAAAGCCAGCAGGAAAAAAAAGGAAACTGTGAAAGCGGATAACAAAGATCTTTCAAAATCCGAACAGTCACTCCAAAACCTTCAGAAGAATCTAAGGAGAAGCCGCATGCCAATGGCAGCCGCATACCTTGGATATGCAGATGATAACAGTCCATTTCGGGATCAAGTCCGGACGCTGTTGAAGAATGGAAAATATGAAGAACAATATTCTTTTTTGGCAGATGTCCCAAAAAGAAAATTACATTTCCTATAACGGGGAAGAAGTATATGCAATTGTTCCGCAAAGTACTCAGTATGCTATGAAGGTTGAGTCTTTTGATTGGGATGAAAATGCAAATGCAATGGTCCGGGATACATTGTACATAAGCCAAAAGGCAGCTCCTGTGATACTTAAGTGTAATCTCAGTGAGCTGAGTTACAATGTTGTCATCACATTGACAAAAAGGGACAGAGACATTTTCTTACTCCCCATCATTAAGTCTCATGGATGGGGCATTGTATGCATATAATCTGGATGGGATGGAAATCTATGATTTCACGCTTTATGATAATCTGGAGATACCAGTCTGGAATGAAGGCGGAGAATGCGGAGGATGCGGTGATCCGGAAGGTTATGGTGCCCCTTTAGAGGCTGCAGGAGAAGAACCTGGACTGATCGGGCAATGGATATCAACAGAATTGAAAAATCAGTCCGGACAGAATATTACATACGGAATGTATTTTGGAGATTATCAATATTTTGAATTCCAGTATGGTCAAATGGGACATGATTTAGAATGTTGGTCAGGGAACTTTTGAGGTAACAGACCAGTTCAGAAATGGAGAATTCGTTGTACATTATGTATTGTACACTCCTGATGGTATACGGGAGGGAGAGTTTTTATACAATGGTAAATTATGGAGAAATGCTTGTAACAGAAGGAAGTGGAGATGCAATATTTCCATTTACAGATGCAAGTACAGAATGGTTTTATTCTTATTAAGATGATACTTCGTGTCGGGCAACGGTTAAGGGGTACTCTGGAAGACAGGGTATCCTTTCTTAGTGAAAAAAACCAGTCATAAATCCTGTCCATTTACATATATTGAGAGTAAGAGGTGAGAAATCATGAAAGAAGAAGTTATTTTAACCATTTTGCCGCATCAGCTCAGGGAGGTCCTTAAAAGAGAGAATATTGATTTCCAGAGTATTCAGGAAATCAGGCTTCGGGTCGGAAAACCTTTGATTTTGCTGTACAGAGGAAATGAAGTGATTCCTGAGGCGGACGGCAGGCCGTATTACATCACAAAAAGATGAAATACGGGAAATGTTAGATTACATCAGTGGATATTCACTGTACTCTTATGAACGTGAGATGAGTCAGGGATATATTACAATTGAAGGAGGGCATAGAGTGGGACTGTCAGGACAGGCTATAATGGAAAACGGAAAGGTGAAAAATTTAAAATACATTTCATCGATCAATGTGAGAATGTCACATGAAATACTTGGATGTGCAGATGGACTATTGCCTTATATTACTTTCCACAGGCGATTATATCATACACTTCTTGTCTCGCCTCCGGGTTGTGGAAAGACGACACTACTTCGGGATCTGATACGACAAATTTCAGAAGGCAATGAGTTTATTAAGGGAATGTCTGTCGGTGTTGTCGATGAACGTTCAGAGATTGCCGGCTGTTACAGAGGTGTGGCACAGAATCATCTGGGAATCCGTACAGATGTACTGGATGGGTGTCCAAAGGCTGAGGGAATGATCATGCTGATTCGTTCGATGCGTCCCGAAGTCATTGCAGTTGATGAAATTGGAGGGAGTGAAGATGTACATGCTATTGAATATGCAATGCATTGCGGCTGCCGTATGCTTGCAACAGCTCACGCAGATTCTATGGAGGAACTACAAAAAAGAAACCAGTATTTGATCGACTGATACGGGAAAAAAGATTTGAACGTTATGTATTACTTGGAAATGAGCCACAGATAGGAACGATTCAGGAAATTTATGATGAGAGAGGTTCGCTTCTGTATCAGGATCAGGAGGAAAAAACTGCTATATGTTAAAGTTTCTTGGAAGTCTTTTTATAGTAAGCTCTATGACCGGATTGAATTTGGAAAGCAGAAGAAGTGAAACACTCCTATCAGGCGTTAGGAAAAATATATCATTTGATTGGAATGATGAAAAAAATGAATTAAGTTATGCGGGCTCGGAATTTGGAGAAATGTTCGAATGTCTTTCGAAAAAAATGGATGCACCATATCGAAATTGGCTGCTTGGAATGAAAAATACAGATGGAAAGAAGAGATGGAAAGACATTTTCTGAAATATGGGAGGATAATGTCAATGGTTTTTTTGAAGGAAAGCGGACTTGGTATGGAAGCTTTAAACCATTTAAAAAATGCTGGGCAGAAATCTTGGAGGAGCCGATCGGCAGATGCAGATCTGGTCCATGGAACGTTATTTGAAACAAATAGAATTACAGATGGACGAGATGAGAAAAGATATTCAAATGCGAATGAAAGTGCGAATTTGTCTTGGAGCAAGTGCAGGCATATTGATTACCATATTCTTGATATAACAAAGGAATATTTAGTTGTAAATGAAAAACCATGAGCTGCGAATGTGAATCAGGAGGTAACTATGAGTGTCAATTTAATCTTCAAAATTGCAGCAGTTGGAATTCTTGTGTCTGTTATAAGTCAGGTGCTCAAACACAGTGGGAGAGAGGAACAGGCATTTCTGACAAGCCTTGCAGGCCTGATTCTTGTATTATTTTGGATTGTACCTTACATATATGAACTTTTTGAATCGATCCAAAGATTGTTTACACTGTAAAAGAGCAGTGAGCGCGAAAAGGAAAGGCGGCATCTTACATGAGTATTTTGAAAGTAGGGGTTCTCGCAGTTGCCGGAGTTCTTCTGGCAGTTCAGTTTAAAAATGGGAAAACAGAATATAGCACTTATATAAGTGTTGTATTGGGAATTTTAATTTTTGGCGGAATTTTGGGATATCTGGAAATATTGATTCATGCATTTGATAAGTTGGAAGAGGATTTGGATTTAGATTATGCATATGTCGCAATTTTATTGAAAATGCTTGGAATTACTTATGTGTCGGAACTTGTGTCTGCAATCTGTAAAGATGCAGGATATCAGTCAGTTGCACTTCAGATTGAAATATTTGCAAGGCTTGGGATCATGGTTTTGTGTATTCCGATTCTCATGACACTTCTGGAGGTTGTACGAGGGTTTCTGGGGTAGAGCGTATGTTGATAAGAAAAATATCGGACGTGGAAAAATTCACGAAAAAATTCCCGGAGATTTATGTGTCGGAGATTTGTGGGATTAGGGATGCTTTTTTTGTGCTTCTGTATGGAGTTACTTATTGGGAGAAATGTTTATGCATCACAGCTGCAATCAGGTATAAACGATGAATCTGCACTGAATTCAAGTGTTGTCTGGCAGTTTGCAGATCAGTACGACTACGGCGAAATTGATGAGACATTAAAAGAACTCTTTCCCCAAGGAAAGGCTGGATTTTAAAGAAATACTTATAGGAGTTCTGTCCGGTGATATTACATTTTCAGTTCAATTATTGAAGCAACTTGTTAAAGAACAGTTCTCCTATGCATTTGCGAGCAGCAGGCAGAACCTGATACATATTCTCATGCTGGCGATTATGACGGCAGTATTTACGAATTTTGCCCGGGCATTTGGAAATGGTCAGGCAGCAGACACGGGCTTTTACGTGATGTATCTTCTGATTGTGGCACTTTGTCTGAATTCCTGCCAGATCATCATGGACTGGGTGGAGGAAGGAATCAGCAATCTGATACAGTTCATGACAGTATTTGGTCCTATTTATTTTCCGGCGGTGGCAGTCGCAAAAGGGAGTGTGACTGCAATTTCTTTTTACAGCCTGACGCTTTTTCTTGTATATCTGGTAGAGATGTTTCTGAAGTATGTGGTGCTCCCGGCAATTCATATTTATATTTTAGTAAGTATGCTGAATTATTTGACGAAGGAATCGTATCTGAGCAAACTGGCAGAGTTGATAAAGACTGTACTTGTGTGGATTATGAAGACAATTCTGGCGGGTGTAGTGGGGCTGAATCTGGTGCAGAGCCTTTTAAGTCCTGCTATGGATACAGTCAAGAGAAGTGCGTTGACGAGGGCACTGAGGCAATACCTGGGATCGGAGATGCGATTGGCGGTGTGACAGAGGTGATTTTTGCTTCGGCAGTGCTTGTGAAAAATGGAATAGGTGTAGTGGGAGCAATTATCTGTTTTGCTCTTTGCCTGATGCCGATTGTACAGATAGGGGCAATCGCACTTCTTTATAAACTGGCGGCAGCTCTGATGCAGCCGGTATCAGATGTCCGGATTATTGGATGTATGGAAACTGTAGGAGAAGGTATGAGGCTTTTGATCCGGGCAGTGTTTACAGTAGGAATGTTGTTCCTTATTACAATTATACTGGTGGCGGCATCTACTGGGACAACATAAAAGCTTTACAGCAAACTGAAACTGTGAAAAGACATAAGACAGAAACAGGAAGGAGAAACAAGTGGTGCAGGAATGTTATGACTGGGTGTGGAAACTGGCTGGATATCTGATTTTTATGACGGCAGTATTACAGCTTGTCCCAGGAGAGAAAGACCGCAAGTACATTCATTTTTTACAGGACTGGTGCTGATCATTCTGATAGCATCGCCTGTGATAAAATTCTTTACTTCAGATGATCTATTTGTTCAGTTTCAAGATCAGTATGATGCAATGGAGACACAGGTAGAGGAGATGTTAAAGAATACCTCCGGATTGGAATCTGTGATGAAATCTCAGGATAACAGAAACGCAGAAGATGAGCTAAGTGAAAAACGTGGAAGGGGGAGAGCCCGGTGGAATCCAGGTGGAGGAAATCCGAATCGGACACGGCAGTGAAAATCCGTAAGGTGTTTGAACATTTAAAGCATGGAAAGGTAAAAAAAGACCAGCTTCTTATCGTGTTTTTGGTGGGAATTCTTTTTTACTCGTGATTTCAATTCCTGCCGGAACTAAGAAAGACAGCAATACTGGAACTAAGAAAACACTGGCCAATTCGTCAAAAAAGCAGTGTCGGAACGACAAAGCAGAGTGAGTATACAGCTTATATGGAAGAACGACTGGAACGGATTCTCTCCCAGATTGACGGGGCGGGACAGGTGCAGGTGATGATTACCTGGAAGTCTGATGGTGAAAAGGTGGTTGAAAAGGACAGAAAGTCCAATGAGGAAAATGTGTCCGAGCAGGACAGTCAGGGGAGGCAGCAGGACAACGAGCAGCCATGATACACAGGAGACGACAGTCTATAATAGTGGAAGCAGCACTTCCGGTGTACAGGAGCCTTATGTCAGCAAGGAGCTTTCCCCTCAAGCACAAGGTGTGATTGTGATTGCGCCGGGCGGAGACGATGCAGTAGTCGTAAAAAATATTACGGAAGCTGTGCAGGCATTATTTGAGATAGACACGCATAAGATTAGAATAATGAAAGGCGGGAGGGTGAAGTAAGTGAAGCGAATCTTAAAAAAAAAGAATCAATTGATCATTGCGGCTCTTGCAGTGATGATCGCAGCAGCAGGATATCTGAATTATTCCGGAAGATTATTACCGGGATCTCAGAATACGAAGGAGGCAGGCAGTGATCTTGCGAATAAAGAACTTCTGGATATTTCTGATGAAGATGTTGCCAGTGCTTCCGGGGATATCAAAAGCCAGGACGGCGATGAAGGCGAAGTAGATGGCAATCCAGGCGAAGCGGTCTTAACTTCAGGGGATGCTCAGGCAGTGGCTGCACAGGCGAAGGTCACAAGAGAACAGGTGCGTGCCAAGAACAAAGGAGACGCTTCAGAGCATCATTGACAGTGACTCTTTAAGTGATGCCCAGAAGCAGGACGCTGTGGCGCAGATGGTAGCCATGACAGAGATTGCAGAAAAAAGAAACGGCAGCAGAGACAATGCTGGCGTCAAAAGGGCTTTCTTGATTCTGTAGTCAGTATTTCAGAGGACTCTGCAGACGTTGTTGTCAATGCATCAGAACTGACGGAAGCAAACCGGGCGCAGATCGAGGACATTGTGACAAGAAAGACGGGCGTGGCAGCGCAGAATATTGTGATCAATCCAGTATATGCAGAAGGGAAATAATCGATTTACGCAGACTTGTTACTTTGGATAAGGCGGCTATCTACAGCCGCCAAATTTTCGTTGAGGAAAATGTCTCCTTATGCTATAATGTATTCGCTGATTGAAATATGAGATAAGTCCACATTTGTTCATAACTTTAATAAATGTAAAAAAAATATGATGTAGATATGAAGTGTGAAGATGGGACAGTTTAGATAGGAGAATTCAAATATATGTCAAAGATAAAGGACGATGTTAAGAAACAGATTGAGAAAAGAAGTACTTTTGCAATTATCTCACACCCCGATGCAGGAAAGACGACATTGACAGAGAAATTCCTTTTCTACGGAGGTGCCATCAACCTGGCGGGGAGCGTAAAAGGGAAAGGCAACTGCAAAGCATGCGGTTTCTGACTGGATGGAAATTGAAAAAGAAAGAGGTATTTCGGTTACTTCTTCAGTACTGCAGTTTAATTATGACGGATACTGTATCAATATCCTGGATACACCGGGACATCAGGACTTTTCGGAGGATACCTACCGTACCCTGATGGCAGCAGATTCTGCCGTGATGGTTATCGATGCATCGAAAGGTGTCGAGGCACAGACGAGAAAGCTTTTTAAAGTTTGTGCCATGCGTCATATTCCAGTATTTACATTTATCAATAAAATGGACCGTGAGGCGATGGATACATTTGAACTATTAGATGATATTGAAAATGAACTGGGAATCGCGACCTGTCCGGTCAACTGGCCGATCGGTTCCGGTAAAGGAGTTCCGTGGTGTCTATGACCGTGCTACGAAGAGTGTGGAATTATTCTCAGATACAAAAAGGGTACGACACAGGGAGAAGTGCAGATTGTGCCGATCGACGATCCTTCCCTGAATGGACTCATCAGTGAAGAGCAGAAAGCAAAGCTGGAAGAGGAGATTGAACTTCAGGACGGTGCCGGAGCAGAATTTGATCAGGAGACTGGTAAGCAAAGGAGAACTTTCGCCGGTCTTCTTCGGTTCCGCTCTTACGAATTTTGGAGTAGAGACATTCTTGAAGCATTTCCTTAAGATGACGACATCACCGCTTCCAAGAAAGTCTGATAAAGGAGAGATCGACCGATGGAAGAGGGAGATTTCTCTGCGTTTGTCTTTAAGATTCAGGCAAATATGAACAAGGCTCACCGCGACCGAATCGCCTTTATGAGAATCTGTTCCGGCAAATTTGAGGCGGGAATGGATGCTTTCCATGTACAGGGGAGACAAAAAGGTACGTCTTTCTCAGCCACAGCAGATGATGGCAAGTGAGCGCCACATCGTGGATGAGGCTTATGCCGGAGATATTATCGGTGTGTTCGATCCGGGTATTTTCTCCATCGGTGATACATTGACGACAGCACAGGACAAATTCACATACGAAGGAATCCCAACCTTTGCACCAGAACATTTCGCGCGAGTGCGTCAGGTGGATACCATGAAGCGTAAACAGTTCATCAAGGGAATTAATCAGATTGCGCAGGAGGGTGCGATCCAGATATTCCAGGAGTTTAATACAGGTATGGAAGAGATCATTGTAGGAGTTGTAGGAGTTTTTGCAGTTTGATGTTTTAAAAATATCGTCTGGAGAATGAATATAACGTAGATATCAGACTGGAGAATCTGCCATATGAGTATATCCGCTGGATTGATAATCCGCAGGACTTCGATCTTGCAAAAACTTTCAGGTACTTCTGATATGAAGAAAGTGAAGGATTTAAAAGACCGTCCGCTTCTTCTTTTTGTCAATGAGTGGAGTATCCGCATGACCCAGGAGCGTAACGATGGACTGGTTCTGACTGAATTTGCCCGATAAGGTTTGTAAATATTTACCGTGAACCTTTGCAAATGTATGCGAATGTGGTAAAATGCTTAAAAAAGACGTATAGAAAAACCGAAAGGATTGGTAGATATGAGTAAAGAAGAAAAGAATACGTATACAATAAAAACAGATGAAAATCTTGGAGAAGTAAAGATTGCAGATGAAGTTGTAGCTATTATTGCAGGTCTTGCAGCAATGGAAGTAGAAGGTGTTGCTTCTATGGCAGGTAATGCAACAAGAGAACTGATCAGCAAACTTGGAATGAAGTCTTTATCCAAGGGTGTAAAGGTAGATGTCCTGGACGGCATCGTGACTGTGACACTGGCTCTTAATATGAGCTATGGATACAGTATTAAAGATATTACAGCAAAAGTGCAGGAGAAGGTAAAAAGCTGCAATTGAAAATATGACAGGACTTGAGGTTGCGGACGTGAATATCCGTGTAGCCGGAGTTGATGTGCCGGAGGAAGCATAAGTGAAGAGAACAGAGATGAGGGAACACATTTTCAGAATGGTGTTCAGTTATGAATTTAACAGTGATCAGGAGATGCCGCAGCAGATGCAGCTTTATTTTGAACAGCTTGATCAGGAACCAAAAGAGGAAGACATGGCATATATCAGAGACAAGGCTCTGAACGTCATCTTGAAATCTGAAGAGATTGATGAGATGCTCAATGAACATGTGACAGGCTGGAAGACAAGCCGCATGAACAAGGTGGATCTAAGTATCTTAAGACTTGCGGTCTATGAGATGAAATATGACGAGGACGTACCGGTAGGAGTTGCAATCAACGAAGCGGTAGAACTCGCAAAAAATAATACAGTGGTGATGAAGGCCCGGCATTTATCAATGGTGTGCTGGCCCGGCTGTCATAAATAACAGACTGATATACGCCTGACGGGGGATTGAGTAGAACATTACATGTTGCCCCGCGGGCGAATCTTGAATATAGAGGTGTGTAATGACACGTAATGTATATACGGTAGGCCAGGTGAATGCTTACATCAAGAACATGTTTACACAGGATTACATGTTGAACCGTATCTATGTGAAGGGCGAGGTATCTAATTGTAAATACCATACTTCAGGACATATATATTTTTCACTGAAAGATGAGTCTGGAACGATTGCCTGCGTAATGTTTGCCGGGCAGCGCGGCGGGCTCTCTTTTCGTATGTGTGAGGGACAGCAGATCGTAGTGTTCGGACAGGTCAATGTCTATGAAAGAGGAGGTTCTTATCAGTTATATGCAAGAGAAATCCGTTTGGACGGAGAAGGTGTTCTTTATGAGCGTTTTCAGGCTCTTAAGCGTGAGTTGGAAGAGATGGGAATGTTTGCTTCGAATATAAGATGCCGATTCCTGCATATGCACGAAGAATCGGTGTTGTGACAGCACCGACCGGAGCTGCGATCCGGGATATTATGAACATTTCCAGACGAAGGAATCCTTTTGTACAACTTATTTTGTACCCGGCACTTGTGCAAGGAGAAGGCGCGAAAGAGAGCATTGTAAAAGGTATACGTATGTTGGATCAGGATGACATAGATGTGATCATTGTCGGACGAGGCGGCGGATCCATTGAAGATTTGTGGGCGTTCAACGAAGAAGAAGTTGCAAGAGCAATTTTTTACTGCCGGACACCGGTGATCTCAGCGGTAGGGCATGAGACGGATACGACTATCGCAGATTATGTGGCAGATCTTCGAGCACCGACTCCTTCTGCAGCAGCAGAACTGGCAGTGTATGATTACTGGAAGACAGGAACAGGTGGATGTAAGAAGAAGTCAGTTACAGGGCTATCTGCGAAGAAAAATGGAGGTATCTAGACTTCGAATCGAGAAGTATGAGACGAAGTTAAAGTATCTGCACCCCCTGAGCATAAGCTTCAAGAAGACAGGCAGAGACTGGCGGATACAGAAGAAAAAGCTGCATATGCTGCTACATCGCAAAGTAGAGCAGTACAGACACCGGTTTGCAGTTTATATGGAACAGATGAAAGGATTATCCCCACTTCAGAAACTGAATCAGGGATATGCATATATTGAAGATGTGGACAAAAAAAGCAGTCCGAAGTATCGAACAGGTCAGATGTGGTGATCATCTGTCGGCATATGTGACAGATGGATCCATTCAGATGATAGTAGAGAGTGTAAAGGAGGAGCGCCATGGCTAAGGAAGAAAAAAAAACACTGGATGAGATGTTTCAGGAACTGGATAAACTGATCCAGGCTATGGAGGAGCCGGAAGTATCTCTGGAAGATTCTTTTTCAGATGTATCATCAAGGCATTGATATGTTAAAGGCATGCAATGATAAGATGGATAAAATCGAAAAGCAGATGCTTGTATTGATAGTGAAGGAGAGACACATGAGTTTGAATCTTGATTTTTAAAGTACAAAAAGAGCAGAAAGTCAGGGAGATTGAAGATTCTCTGCAGAATTACCTGCCAAAACAAAAAGGGATACCAGAAAATTATTATGGAAGCTATGGGATATAGTCTTCTGGCCGGAGGAAAGAGACTTCGTCCGATGTTGATGAAGGAGACTTATACTTTGTTCGGCGGTCACTCAAAAGTAATTGAGCCATTTATGGCAGCGATTGAGATGGTTCATACATATTCTCTTGTACATGATGACCTTCCGGCAATGGATAATGATGAATATCGAAGAGGGCGTAAGACGACGCATGTTGTATACGGAGAAGACATGGCGATTCTGGCGGGAGACGCTTTGTTGAATTACGCATTTGAGACAGCAGTCAAAGCATTTGTTCTGGAACCGGAAGATAGTCTGACAATCGGAAATGCAATCCGCGTACTTGGTGAGAAAGCCGGAATTTACGGAATGCTTGGAGGTCAGGTCATCGATGTAAAAGAGACCGGGCATGCTGTTTCAAAAGATGTGTTAGATACGATCTACGAATTAAAGACCGGAGCACTTATCGAAGCTGCTATGATGATCGGAGCAATTCTTGGTGGAGCAAGCCAGGAAGAGGTAAAGACGGTAGAGCGTATTGCAAGCCTTGTTGGACTGGCATTCCAGGTGCAAGATGATATTCTCGATGTGATAAGCACCCAGGAAGAACTTGGCAAACCGATACATAGTGATGAAAAGAATGAGAAGACTACTTATGTAACATTACTTGGCATTGACGATGCAAAGAAAGTGGTCGAAGAAAAAATCGGAAGAGGCAATCAGCCTGCTTCAGACACTTCCGAATGAGAATCCATATCTGGAAGAATTGCTTATAGAGCTGATTCACAGGAAAAAAATAGAGGGGACCAGTATGCTGGAACGAATACAAAAGGAAAATGACATAAAAAAACTAAACAGCGAGGAATTGGAGTGCCTTGCAGGAGAGATCCGTGAATTCCTTGTAGAGAAGGTCAGCAAGACAGGAGGACATCTGGCTTCCAATCTTGGCGTTGTAGAGCTTACGATGGCATTGCATCTGATCTGTGATCTGCCAAAGGATAAGATTATCTGGGACGTTGGACACCAGTCCTATACACATAAATTACTGACCGGACGAAAAGAAGGATTTGAAGATTTAAGAAGTTACGGCGGTATGAGCGGATTCCCCGAAGAGAAAAGAAAGCCAGTGTGATGCATTTGATACAGGACACAGCTCTACTTCGATTTCTGCAGGACTTGGTTATGTGAGAGCAAGAGATTTAAAACATGAAGATTATACCGTTATCTCTGTGATCGGTGACGGTTCTCTGACCGGAGGAATGGCTTATGAGGCGCTGAACAATGCATCGAATCTGAAGACGAATTTTATTGTGGTACTCAATGACAATCATATGTCCATTTCAGAAAATGTAGGCGGAATGTCCAGATATCTGGCAAATCTCCGGACGGCAGATATCTATACCGGACTGAAAAAAGGTGTGACAAATGCTTTGCAGCAGGTGCCGGTCATGGGAGACCGTATGATTGAGCATATCCGGAAGACGAAGAGCAGTATCAAGCAGCTTGTGGTACCAGGCATGTTCTTTGAGGACATGGGAATTACTTATCTGGGACCGATTCCGGGACACAATTTACCAATGCTCTGCAAAAAGCTCTTAAGGAAGCGAAGAAAGTGGAAGGTCCGGTACTCCTTCATGTTATGACAACAAAAGGAAAGGGCTATGAACCTGCAGAGACAGCACCGGATAAATTTCACGGGATCGGACCTTTTTGACATAGAAAGCGGTAAGGTACTTGCAAAAAAAAGACGGAGATACTTATACAGATGTGTTTGGTAAAGTGCTTTGTGACGAGGCATCCAGAAATCCAGATATTGTGGCAATCACAGCTGCCATGGCAGATGGAACCGGACTTGCCAGATTTAAGAAGCATTATCCGAATCGTTTTTTTGATGTTGGAATTGCGGAAGAACACGGTGTAACATTTGCTGCGGGACTGGCAGCAGGGGGATTAAAGCCTGTATTTGCAGTTTACTCTTCATTTTTGCAGAGAGGATATGATCAGTTAATCCACGATGTGGCACTGCAGAATCTGCCGGTGGTATTCGGGGTAGATCGTGCGGGTCTTGTCGGAAGCGATGGAGAGACTCATCAGGGAATATTTGATCTGTCATTTTTATCCAATATTCCCAAATATGACCGTTATGTCACCGAAGAATAAATGGGAATTAGCCGATATGTTACGGTTTGCGCTTCAGATGAATTCGCCAGTAGCATTCCGCTATCCGAGAGGAAAGGCTTACGACGGATATGAAGGATGCCGGGAAAGGATCAGTTACGGAAAGAGCGAATGGATCTTTGAAGTAAAAGAAATTGCAATTTTAAGCGTCGGTCATATGTTCGAGGAGGCTGTGAAGACAAGAGATAAACTGATCGAACAAGGATATGAGTCGACACTTATCAATATGCGTTTCATTAAACCGATCGATGAAGCAATGATAGAAAAAGTCTGTCAGACACACAAACTGATTGCAGTGATTGAAGAAAATGTCCAGACTGGAGCATGCGGAGAGCGTGTATCAGAATACGTGATGCGAAAAATGCTTCCGTCACACGTCCTGATACTGGCACTCCCGGATGATTACATTGAACATGGAAGTGTTGATGTGCTCCGTAAGATGACAGGAATTGACAGTGAGAGTATGTCTGAAAAAATTATAGAGACGTATAAGGAGTTATAGAAGATGAAAGAACGTTTGGATGTGTTGCTGGTGAAGAGAAATCTTGCCGCGTCCAGAGAAAAAGCAAAAAGCCATTATCATGTCTGGAAATGTTTATGTGGACAACCAGAAAGAAGATAAACCAGGAACAACATTCCCAGAAGAATCTAAGATTGAAGTGCGTGGCCATACACTGCCTTATGTCAGCCGCGGCGGACTTAAGTTAGAAAAAAAAAAATGAAAGAATTTCAGGTATCTGTAGAAGGAAAAGTCTGCACAGATGTAGGTTCTTCTACAGGTGGATTTACAGATTGTATGTTGCAAAATGGCGCGGTCAAGGTGTTTGCCATTGATGTAGGTCATGGACAATTAGACTGGAAACTTCGCCAGGACGAGCGTGTAGTTTGCATGGAGAAGACGAATATCCGTTATGTGACACCGGAAGATATCGGTGAGCCGGTTGATTTTTCATCAATTGATGTATCCTTTATTTCCCTGACAAAAGTGCTGATGCCGATTCGTGATTATCTGACAGACAAAGGACAGATTGTAGCACTGATTAAACCACAGTTTGAAGCGGGAAGAGAGAAAGTCGGTAAAAAAGGAGTTGTGCGCGAAAAAGAGTACACATATTGAGGTTGTGACCATGATCTTGACTATGCGTCTACCCATGGATTTCATGTGCTGGATCTTACATTTTCGCCAATTAAGGGACCGGAGGGAAATATCGAATATCTTGTCCAGTTAGAAAAATGTGAAGAGCCGGGCGATATAAATGAAAAAATTCAGATTGAAAAAATTGTAGATGAGGCATTTGGAAACCTCGCAAAAAAGGAATAAAGATATGGCAGAGAGAGTGTTGATTGTAACAAATGATGGCAAAGATGCAGACTATGCAATAACGAATCAGGTCAAAGAGTATCTGACACAGGCAGGAAAGATATGTCTGCAGTGTCCAAAAGATGAGAATAATGCCATTGTTTCCGAGCAGATACCACCGGATCTTGATTATGCGATCGTTATTGGGGGTGACGGAAGTTTTATTGAGGTGGCGCGTGCTCTGCGTGGCAGAGATGTCCCGATTCTGGGAGTCAATATGGGAACATTAGGATATCTGACAGAAGTAGAGTTAACGAATATTGAGGGAGCTCTGGAACGTGTTGTGAAAGGCAGATATACGGTAGAAAAACGAATGATGTTAGAAGGCAGCTTTGACGGAGAGCGAATGGATCTGGCTTTGAATGATATTGTAGTTGCAAGAAAAGGGGCTGTTCGAGTCATTCATTTCCGACTTTTTTGTAAATGGAGAATTGTTGAACTCCTATGAAGCAGATGGAGTGATCATCTCTACCCCGACAGGATCTACGGCTTATAACCTTGCAGCGGGAGGTCCGATCGTAGAGCCGACGGCATCCATGATCGTGATCACACCAATCTGTCCGCATGCGTTAAATACAAGCAGTATTGTATTGTCAGCAGAAGATGAGATTGTGATACAGATCGGAGAAGGGAAACATGGAATCCCAGATGAGGCATACGTGGCATTTGACGGTGTGGACGAAGTGGAGCTGACTTCCGGTGATATGGTAGAGATCCGCAAGGCAGAAGCCCAGACAAGAATTATAAAATTGAACCAGGATAGTTTTCTGGAAACGCTTCGAAGGAAGATGAAAGGAAATTAGAAATATGAAAGTAAACAGACATGCTAAGATCATTGAACTGATTGGCAAATATCATATTGAGACCCAGGAGGAATTGGCAGATTATCTGAACCGGGAAGGATTTAAAGTGACTCAGGCAACGGTGTCCCGAGATATCCGGGATCTGAAACTTACCAAGATTCCAGCTGAGAACGGCAAACAGAAATATGCGCTGCATCAGGAAAGTGGCAATGGCATGAGTGAAAAATATATCCGTGTTTTAAGAGACGGATATATGTCGATGGATATGGCACAGAATATTCTGGTCATCAAGACGGTGGCTGGAATGGCGATGGCTGTATGCCTGGCTATTGATGCTATGAACTGGAGCGAGGTCGTGGGAAGTATTGCCGGAGACGACACAATTATGTGTGCAATCCGCACGACAGAGGATACTCCGAAGGTGATGGATAAGATTCGTAAAATTGTTCGGCAGGAGGAATAGATGTTACAGAGTTTACACGTAAAGAATCTGGCATTGATTGATGAGATAGAAGTAGAATTTGCAGAAGGGTTAAATATTCTGACCGGTGAGACGGGAGCAGGAAAATCTATTATTTTGGGTTCTGTAAATCTGGCACTGGGTGGAAGATACACAAAAGATCTGATTCGTCAGGGGGAGAATTATGCACTGGTGGAGCTGGTCTTTTCTGTGACGGAAAAAAGCCGTCTGAAAGCTTTGGAGAAACTTTGTATTTATCCGGAGGATGGCCTTTTGATCTTGAGCCGGAAATTAATGGATGGCAGAAGTGTAAGCCGGATTAACGGTGAGACTGTAACAATTGCTGTTTTAAAGGAAGTAGCTGCTATTCTGATCGATATTCACGGGCAGCATGAACATCAGTCTCTGCTATATAAAAAGAACCATCTCGGTTTTGTTGATGCATTTGCGTGGGATTATCTTGCAGATATAAAAAAACAGGCAGCTTCGGCTTATCAGGAATATCGTACATGTAAAAAAAAGACTCTGGATGAGGCTGATATGGACGAATCAAGCCGTGCAAAAAAAATTGGATTTCTTAAAATTTGAAGTATCTGAGATTGAAGATGCCATGTTAAAAGAAGGAGAAGATGAAGAACTGGAGACAACCTTCAAACGCATGGAAAATGGACGAAAGATTGCTGAGAGTACCGCGGCTTCGTATGCTTATACGAGTGGGGGAAGCCGGAAGTGCAAGCGAATGCCTGAGCCGCGCGATCCGGGAACTGGCACCAGTCAGTAATCTTGATGAGACAGCAGGAAATCTGTACAGCCAGTTGATGGAGATAGACAGTCTGTTAAATGATTTTAATCATGATCTTTCCGATTATCAGGATAGTCTGGAGTTCTCAGAAGAAGATTATATGACAATTACTGAGCGCCTTAATGAGATCAACCGTTTGAAGACGAAATATGGCACGGATATTGCAGGAATTCTGGATTATGGAATAAAACAACAGAAAAAGATACAAAAAAAGGAAGATTATGAGAATTATATTGCGGATTTAAAGCGAGATCTGGCACAAAAAAGAGCAGCAGCTTGAGCAAGTGACAAATAAGCTGACGAGGATCCGAAAAGAGCAGGCGCAGATTATGGAACAGGCGATTACAGAAGGTCTTGCAGATCTGAATTTTGAAGATGTGAAATTTTCTATTGCATTTGAAAAGTCTGGTTCTTATTCTGCAAATGGTTCTGATGACGTAGAGTTTATGATTTCTTTTGAATCCCGGACAGCCGGTGCGTCCGCTTGTAGAAGTAGCCTCTGGTGGAGAACTGTCCAGAATTATGCTTGTAATCAAAAGTGTTATGGCTGACAGGGATGAGATTCCGACGCTGATTTTTGATGAGATCGATGTGGGGATAAGTGGAAGAACAGCACAGAAAGTGTCTGAGAAGATGGCGTTGATCGGCAGAAAGCATCAGGTCATCTGTATCACACATCTGGCACAGATTGCGGCTATGGCAGATCATCATTTTATGATCGAAAAAAAAATGTCAGATGGTCAGACAAAGACATCTATCAGGGAACTTAAGGCGGAAGAATCTACCGATGAACTGGCGAGAATTCTTGGCGGTGCTAAGATTACGGACACGGTCAGACAGAATGCAAAAGAAATGCAGGAACTGGCAGCGCAGATCAAAAAAAATAAAAGAATTGAAATTTAAATAATACACATACTAAGACAGGTGTTCTGATTGAGGAACACTTGTCTTTATTTATATCAGATGTGAGATGCTTTCCGCCGTTGTAGATGGCAAGCAAAAAAAAAATCAGTATCAGTGGCAGAAAGTCCGTACTCATCTGATATAGCCTCCGGCAGGATGCTGATTGAGATTTTTTTGTAAAAAACATGGGAGGATCAGAGTGTATGAAAAAAGTATTGGTATCGGCGAATTTTAATTATGGCATTGGTGTTTTTTGTATCGGTAGGTGGAAGCTATCTTTTTTGATCGAGCAGAAAAAAAAAAGATGCCATGAGGCGAGAGGTGAGCGCTCAGACCTCTGAAGAAGACCTGGTAATTCCAGGTGGCATGCCGGTAGGGATTTATATGAAAACAAAAGGTGTTATGGTATTGGATACACAGAAAATCAAAGGGGAAGACGGTGCAGAATATGAACCGGCGCTTCATATTGTAAAAAGCCGGAGATTACATCACTGGATTTAACGGCAAAGATATCAATACTAAAAATGAACTGGTCGAAGCAGTAAGTTCCTTCTCGGAACAAAAAGCAAAATTAGATATTTGCAGGAAGGGGGAGACGATTCATGTAAAAATGAATATGATTCAGTGTGAAGATGGGACGAAAAAACTCGGAATCTGGGTGCGGGATAATGCACAAGGACTTGGGACCATTACTTATCTGGACTCGGACAGTCATTTTGGCGCGCTGGGACATGGAATCCATGATATCGATACAGGGAGCTTCTTAATATTTCCGATGGAACACTATATCTGACAAGTGTTAAGGAAATCCAAAAAAGGTGTGAATGGGACACCTGGCGGTATGGAAGGAATCATTGTTTATAATAATTATAACGTGCTTGGAAAAATAAAGAAGAATACAGAGGCAGGAATTTTTGGAACTATTGACCGGGTTGATGTCCTGTTCGCAAATCAGACTCCGGTACAATTGGCAAAAAAAAGAAGAGGTAGAAGAAGGGCCTGCTATCATTCGCTGTGCTGTGGATGGAGAAATAAAAAGAATATGATATTTTAATCACACAAGTCAATCTGTGGTCGGGCGAAGTAAATAAAAGCATGACAATCGAAGTGACAGATTCGTCGCTTTTGGATGAGACGGGCGGGATCATCCAGGGAATGAGCGGCAGTCCAATCCTCCAGAACGGAAAACTAATCGGCGCAGTAACTCACGTTTTTGTCAACAATCCGACAAAAGGTTATGGCATTTTTGCAGAATCTATGATAAATGAGTCGGAATAAAAAATACCGTGTCGAGAAGTGATAGAACTTTCCGACAGCAATTTCTTGATTCGAAAAAAGGAGAAAATTATAATAAAATCCAACGAGAAATAAAATCGAGGAGGATTTTGGAATATGGGAGAAATAGCTGTTGCAATCGCAGACGATAATGAGAGAATTCTGGATCTGCTTGGCGAAATGATTGAAAATAACAAAGAGATGAAGCTGGTTGGGAAAGCCAATAATGGAGAAGATGTATATACACTGATTAAGGAAAAACAGCCAGATGTTGTACTATTAGATCTGATTATGCCGAAAATGGACGGATTAAGTGTTATGGATACCGTGAATCGGGATCATGATATCAGAAAACATCCAAGTTTTATTATTATCACTGCAGTGGGACAGGAGCGGATTACAGAAGATGCATTTCGTAAAGGTGCTTCTTACTATATTCTGAAACCGTTCAGTAATCAGATGGTGCTGGACAAGATCCGTGAAGCTGGAAAATATCATGTGCCGGAAGCAAAATCATTTGCACCGGTTGGAAATGCAGAAGCTTCGGAGCCGAAGATAAATCTGGAAAATCGTGTAACGGATATGATACATGAGATAGGGATTCCAGCGCATATCAAAGGATATCATTATCTGAGAGATGCGATTCTTATGGCAATTGAAGATATGGATGTATTAAATGCAGTGACAAAAGTATTATATCCGACTGTTGCAAAGATGCATCAGACGACGGCAAGCCGTGTGGAACGTGCAATCCGTCACGCAATTGAAGTGGCGTGGAGCAGAGGAAAATTAGATACTCTGGACGAGCTGTTTGGATATACTGTGAATGGTGGGAAAGGGAAACCGACCAATTCTGAATTCATCGCACTTATCGCAGATACGATACGTTTAGAATATAAACATAGATAAAAGGCTTTTCTTCTGAAAAAAAAAAAAATACTGTATAATGATTCATATATCGTGGAATCGGGAGGAAATTACTATGAAAAAAATACTCTTTGCCACTTCAGAAGCAGTGCCATTTATTAAGACCGGAGGTCTGGCAGATGTGGCAGGTTCTTTACCGAAATTCTTTGATAAAGAAAAATATGATGTAAGAGTTATGCTTCCAAAGTATATGTGTATGAAAGAATCCTGGAAGGAAAAGCTTCAGTATAAGACGCATTTTTTATATGGATCTTGGTTGGCGGACACAGTATGTCGGGGTTCTGGAGACAGAGTATGAAGGAGTCACCTTTTATTTTATCGATAATGAATTTTATTTTAATGGTTTTGCACCATATGGAGAGATGTATACAGATGTTGAGAAGTTTTCATTTTTTTCTCAAAGGCAGTATTGAGTGCTCTTCCGGTCATTGATTTCAGACCGGACATCATTCACTGCCATGACTGGCAGACGGGACTGATCCCGATATTTCTGGATAATTTTCGGTATTCCAATGAATATTACCGCGGAATCAAGACTGTGATGACGATACATAATCTGAAGTTCCAGGGGATGTGGGATGCAAAAAAGTGCGTGACATTACCGGACTTCCGGAGTATTATTTTGTACCGGACAAGCTGACATCTTATGATGATGCCAATATGTTAAAGGGCGGTATCGTCTATGCAGATAAAGTGACAACTGTCAGCAGCTCCTATGCTGAGGAAATTAAGACTCCGTTTTACGGAGAAAAGACTGGAAGGACTGATGCAGGCCAGGTCGGCAAGCCTTTCCGGTATTGTGAATGGAATCGACTATGATGTATATAATCCGCAGACAGACAAGGATATTTACAGGAATTACAGTGTAGAGAATTTCCGGAAAGAGAAGATTAAGAATAAAATTGAACTTCAAAAAAGAGCTTGGACTTGCACAGAACCATAAGGAGCTGATGATCGGTATCGTATCCAGACTGACAGATCAGAAGGGATTTGATTTGATCGCCTGTGTGATGGATGAACTGTGTCAGGATGCAATTCAGATTGTTGCGCTTGGAACAGGTGAGGAGCAGTATGAGAATATGTTCCGTCACTATGCATGGAAATATCCGGATAAAGTATCTGCGAATATTTATTATTCAGAGGCAATGTCTCACAAGGTCTATGCGGCATGTGATGCATTTCTGATGCCGTCACTGTTTGAGCCTTGTGGTCTGAGTCAGCTTATGAGCCTTAGATATGGAACGGTTCCGATTGTCAGAGAGACTGGAGGACTTAAGGATACGGTAGAGCCATATAATGAATATGAGAAGACTGGAACAGGATTCAGCTTTGCAAATTATAATGCACATGAGATGATGGCAACTGTGCGTTATGCAGAAAAAATATATTACGACAAGAAGAGAGACTGGAATAAGATTGTAGAACGGGGGAATGAGTAAGGATTTTTCATGGAAGAGTTCTGCAAAACAGTATGAGGAATTATACGATGACATGTAAGATAAGAGACATTTTAAAAGATCAGACACCACAGGTTTCATTTGAAATCTTCCCACCGAAGACAGATGCAGGATATGACAGTGTGCTTCCGCTGCTGAGAAGATTGCGGCATTAAAGCCGTCGTTTATTAGTGTAACTTATGGAGCAGGCGGTGGAACAAGTAAGAACACTGTAAGTATTGCATCTCATATCAAAGATGATTTTGGAGTAACAAGTCTGGCGCACCTGACGTGCGTATCGTCTACAAGAGAAGAAGTACATCAGGTCATTGATAAGTTAAAAGAAAAAGAAGATTGATAATATATTAGCGCTTCGCGGAGATATTCCGAAAGATAATGCATTTCCACTTCCGAACCAATATCGTTATGCATGTGAACTGATTGAAGATATCAAACAGCAGGGAGATTTCTGCATCGGGGCGGCATGTTATCCGGAAGGCCATGTGGAGACGGAGCATAAGAAAGACGATATCAGCAATCTGAAGACGAAAGTAGATTGTGGAGTTGATTTCCTGACAACACAGATGTTTTTTGATAATAATATTTTTTATAATTTCCTGTATCGTATACGTGAAAAAGGAATTTTGGTTCCGGTACTTCCGGGAATCATGCCGATTACGAATAAAAAGCAGTTAAGACGTTCTATGGAATTATCCGGGACAGCAGTTCCGCAGAGATTCCTGGCAATTATCGATCGGTTTGGAGATGATCCTGAGGCAATGAAGCAGGCGGGAATTGCGTATGCAACAGATCAGATTATTGACCTGATTGCCAATGGTATCAATCACATTCATGTGTATTCTATGAATAAACCGGATGTAGCAGCAGCAATCATGAATAACCTGTCAGCAATATTAAAAGTAGAAGATTAGACTGGATGTTGGGACATGGATAAAAGGACATTAGAAGCGGTCCGTTATCTTGGATATGGAAAACATGCGGTAGACGATCAGACGTTAGCCTTGATTCGGGATTCATTTGAAGACCTGGAACGGGTCGCTAAGAGGAGAATCGTCTATCGCATCTTTTGAGTTAAAGGTATCGGACGAAGAACACTTGAATATTGAAGGACTTGACATTACAAGCAGAATCTGGCAAAGAATATGAAAGGTTGTACCCAGGTCGTGATGCTTGGTGCAACGCTTGGAGTAGAAGTTGATATGCTGATGAAGCGTTATTCTCTGACAGAAATGTCCAGAACAGTTGTTTTACAGGCCTGTGCAGCAGCAATGCTGGAGGAATATTTAAATAACTGGCAGAAAAGTCTGAAAGAAGAGATGACCTCACAGGGATATTTCCTGCGTCCGAGATTTAGCCCGGGATACGGTGATTTCAGTATTTTACACCAAAAGGATATTCTCGGAATGCTGGATTGTGCAAAGAAGATCGGACTTACTATGACTGAAAGCAGTATGCTGACACCGACGAAATCAGTAACAGCAGTTATTGGACTTGGCAGGGAAGAGGTTCACTGTCATGAAGAAGGATGTGAATCCTGCAGTAAAAAAGATTGTATTTACCGGAGGAATTAACGAATGATATTAGACAGATTAGGGAAAGAACTCATATATTTTGATGGGGGACCGGAACTCTTCTGCAGGAGCGGGGATTAAAACCGGGAGAATTGCCAGAAACATGGAGCCTGGAACGTGCAGATGATATGATTGATATCGCAAGACAGTATTATGAGGCTGGAAGTGATATTGTGCTAAGTAACACATTTGGCGCAAATGCACTGAAATTTCATGATTCCAGACATGAATTAGATGAAATCGTAAAAGCAGCAATTGAAAATGTGAGAAAAGGAGCAAAACTAGGTGTCAAAGATGGCAGAGAGACTTATGTAGGACTTGATATCGGACCGACAGGAAAAACTCTTAAAGCCAATGGGAGATCTGGATTTTGAAGATGCATATCAGGCGTTTGCAGAGGTGGCAAGACTTGGCGAAGAAGCAGGTGCTGATCTGATCCATATAGAGACGATGAGTGATACTTATGAAGTGAAGGCAGCAGTACTTGCTGCAAAGGAGAATACTTCACTTCCGGTATTTGCAACTATGATCTTTGATGACAAAGGAAAACTACTGACCGGAGGAGATGTGCCATCGGTTGTAGCAATGCTGGAAGGGCTCCGCGTAGACGCACTTGGAATCAACTGCGGCATGGGACCGGAGCAGATGATGCCGATTCTGGATGAAATTTTACAATATGCTTCTGTTCCCGTCATTGTTAAGCCGAATGCCGGGCTCCCAAAACAAAAAAGACGGAGAGGTGTATTACGACGTAGAACCTGAAGAATTCGGGAGATTCATGGCTGAAATCCTGAAACGTGGTGCCAGTCTGATCGGCGGCTGTTGCGGAACAACTCCGGCACACATCCGTGCCATGGTGGAAGCAACGAAAGATCAGAGGGACATTACAGACCGGCCTGGAAAAGAATTTAAGAACCGGACAATCGTGTCCTCCTATGGGCGAGCTGTGGAACTTGGCGGGAAACCGATGATCATCGGAGAGAGAATCAATCCAACAGGTAAGAAGAAATTCAAACAGGCACTCAAAGACCATGATATTGATTATATATTAAGAGAAGCTATTTCACAGCAGGATGCAGGAGCACATATCCTGGACGTCAATGTAGGGCTTCCAGATATAGATGAACCGGCTTTGATGCGTGAGGTGGTGCAGGAGCTTCAAAGTGTAACGAGTCTTCCGCTTCAAATTGATACGGTAGATATAAGTGCTCTGGAAGCAGCTATGCGAATTTACAACGGAAAGCCAATGGTCAACTCAGTCAATGGAAAACAAAGTTCCATGGATGCAGTATTTCCACTGATTAAGAAATATGGCGGGGTAGTTGTCGGTCTTACTCTCGATGAAGATGGAATTCCGGCAACAGCCGAAGGGCGTGTAAAGGTTGCAGGCAAAATTATCGAAGAGGCAAAGAAATATGGTATCGATAAGAAAAGATATTGTAATTGATGTTCTTTGTATGACGATCAGTTCTGAGCCGACAGGAGCAATCACTACGCTGGAAGCTCTGAGACAGGTACGAGAAAAATATGGAGTTTGTGCGGTACTTGGTGTATCAAACATTTCCTTTGGGCTTCCATACAGACCGGCAGTGAACTCCAATTTCTATACTATGGCAATGCAGTCAGGCTTAAGCGCGGGAATCATTAATCCACTTTCAGAGGATATGATGCGTTCTTATTATTCTTTCTGTGCGCTGATGAATTATGATGAAAATTGTGAGAAATATATTGAACAGTATGGAAGTCAGAAAGTGCAGGCTGTGACACCTGCCACAAAGGCGGAGATGACGCTTAAGACTGCCATTGAGAAAGGCCTGAAGGAAGAAGCACATCACATAACAGCAGAGCTTGTGAAAGATAAAGCTCCACTGGATATCATTAACGAGGAACTGATCCCGGCACTTGACCAGGTTGGAAAAAAGGATTTGAAAAAGGAACCGTATTTTTACCACAGCTTCTGATGAGTGCCGATGCAGCAAAGATAGCATTTGCAGTTTTGAAAGATGAACTTGCCAAGAGCGGTGAGAGCGAGCAGGCTAAAGATAAAGTCATTCTTGCTACCGTGAAAGGAGATATTCATGATATTGGCAAGAATATTGTAAAAAGTTCTTCTTGAAAATTACAGCTTTGATGTGATTGATCTTGAAAAGATGTTCCGCCGGAGGAGATTGTCGAGACAGCAATAAAGGAAGATGTCAGACTGGTGGGATTAAGCGCTCTTATGACAACAACGGTAGTCAGTATGGAAGAGACGATCAGACAGCTTCGCAAGAAAAAACCAGAATGCAAGGTAATGGTCGGCGGAGCGGTACTGAATCAGGATTATTCTGATATGATCGGAGCAGATTTCTACGGAAAAGATGCGATGCAGTCCGTTTATTATGCACAACAATTATTTGGAGGAGAGAAATAGACATGAGTTTAATATTACCAGAAAATTACGATCCACACATGACCGTGCGCGAGACACAGGAGGCAATTAAGTATATCCGTGATACATTCCAGAGAGAATTCGGAAAAAGAAATGAATCTGAGCGTATCTCAGCACCGCTTTTTGTTGAGAAGAGCAGTGGCCTTAATGATAACATGAATGGAGTTGAAAGACCGGTACAGTTTGATGTTGCCGGAATTCCGGGAGAGACAGTAGAAGTTGTACATTCTCTTGCAAAGTGGAAACGTATGGCTCTCAAAAAAATATGACTTTGAGCCAGGCGAAGGACTCTACACCAACATGAACGCCATCCGCCGGGATGAGGAGCTGGATAACCTGCACTCCTGCTGCTATGTGGACCAGTGGGACTGGGAAAAAAGTTATCCGTAAGGTGGACAGAACAGAAGAGACATTAAAGACAACCGTACGTCATATCTTTAAAATTATCAAACATATGGAACATGAGGTGTGGTACAAATACCCGCAGGCAGTGAAACATTTACCGGATGATGTAACATTTATCACGACTCAGGAACTGGAAGACAGATATCCGGACAAAACTCCAAAGGAGAGAGAGAACCTGATTACAAAAGAATATGGCTGTGTATTTCTGATGAAGATTGGAGATAAGCTTGCAAGTGGTGAACCACATGACGGACGTGCACCGGATTATGACGACTGGCAGTTGAACGGAGATATTCTGTTCTGGCATGATACATTAGATTGTGCACTTGAAATCTCCAGCATGGGTATCCGAGTAGATGAGAAATCTCTTGCTTCCCAGCTTAAGAAAGCAGGATGCGAGGACAGACGAGAGCTTCCATACCACAAAAATGCTTCTTCACGGAGAACTTCCATACACAATCGGAGGAGGTATTGGACAGTCCAGACTGTGTATGCTCCTTCTCGACCGTGCTCATGTAGGAGAGGTGCAGGCAAGTCTCTGGCCGGAAGAGATGAGACAGACATGCAGAGAGCATGACATTATCCTTTATAGATTATAAAAATGTAAACGGATAAATTTCGTTTGCCAGGAGGAAAGGAGATTCCACCAAAAGAACTGGAAGAAATTGAATTGAAATAAATTCAACGGACGTTGACAAACGAAAGATGACTACTTATAATTATAAGTTAGTGAATTTTGAGGAGGAAATTATGCAGAAATACGGAGTTAACGAATTAAGAAGAATGTTCCTTGAATTCTTTGAAAGCAAGGATCACCTGGCACTTAAAAAGTTTTTCACTGGTGCCACATAACGATAAAAGTTTATTGTTGATCAATTCCGGTATGGCACCAATGAAGCCATACTTTACAGGACAGGAGATCCCGCCGAGAAGAAGAGTGACAACCTGTCAGAAGTGTATCCGTACAGGAGATATCGAGAATGTAGGTAAGACAGCTCGTCATGGTACATTCTTTGAAATGCTTGGTAACTTCTCATTTGGAGATTATTTCAAGACAGAAGCAATCCACTGGACATGGGAGTTCCTTTACAGAGGTTGTAGGACTTGATGCAGACAGATTATATCCATCTGTATATGAGAATGACGATGAAGCATGGGAAATCTGGAATAAAGAAATCGGTGTCCCGGCAGAGCGTATCTTCCGTTTCGGAAAAGAAGATAACTTCTGGGAGCATGGTTCAGGTCCTTGTGGTCCATGTTCAGAAGTTTATTATGACCGTGGAGAAAAATACGGCTGTGGTAAACCAGGCTGTACAGTAGGTTGTGACTGCGACCGTTATATGGAAATCTGGAATGATGTATTTTCACAGTTCAACAATGACGGACATGGAAACTATTCTGACCTGGCTCAGAAGAACATTGATACAGGTATGGGACTGGAGCGTCTTGCATGTGTCGTACAGGATGTAGACTCCATGTTTGATATTGATACAATGAAAGCATTGCGTGACCATGTATGCGCTATGTCAGGAAAGCATTATGGCATCGACCACGAGACAGATGTTTCTCTTCGTGTCGTAACAGATCATATCCGTTCTGTTACATTTATGATTTCAGACGGAATTATGCCATCTAACAGTGGCCGTGGTTATGTACTCCGCCGTCTGCTCCGCCGTGCTTGCCGTCACGGAAGACTTCTCGGTATCGAGGGAGCTTTCCTTGTAGAGCTTGCACAGACTGTTATTGATGGTTCAAAAGATGGATATCCGGAGCTTGAAGAGAAGAAAAAGACTTTATCTTCAACGTGATTGCAAAAAGAAGAGGCTCAGTTCAATAAGACAATTGATCAGGGACTTTCTATTCTTGCAGATATGGAAGAAGAGATGAAGAAAAAATGGTGAGACAGTTCTTTCCGGAGAAAATGCATTTAAACTTTATGATACTTATGGATTCCCAATTGATCTGACAAGCGAGATTCTGGAAGAGAAGGGCCTGACTTATGATAAGGAAGGATTTGAAAAAAGCTCAGAAAGAGCAGCGTGCGAAATCAGAGGGAACATTTGGTACTCACAGCTACACTGGAAAAAGACGCTACAGTTTATGATGAACTGGATGCAGAGCTTGCAACAGAATTCGTAGGATACGAGAATCTTGTATGTGATGCAAAAAGTGACAGCACTTACAAGCGAAGAGGAGATTGTAGACGCATTATCCGATGGCGAGAAAGGTACAATTATTGTTGACAAGACTACATTTTATGGAACAATGGGTGGTCAGGAAGGTGACATCGGTACCATTAAGACTGCTGATGGAGAGTTCGTAGTAGAGAATACAATTCATCTTGCCGGAACAAAGATTGGACATGTGGGATATATGTAAGCCATGGAATGATCAAAGTCGGTGATACAGTATCTATGGAAGTAGATAAAGAGAATCGTAATCTGTCAGCAAGAAACCACAGTGCAACACATCTTCTTCAGGCAGCTCTCCGCCAGGTACTTGGAACACATGTTGAGCAGGCAGGTTCTTATGTAGATGCTGAGAGACTTCGTTTTGACTTTACACATTTCTCAGCATTGTCAAAAGAAGAGTTAAAAGCAAGTAGAAAATATTGTAAATGAAAAAGATTGCAGAATGCTTACCGGTCGTAGCTAAGAATATGCCAATCGAGGAAGCAAGAAAGACAGGAGCAGCAGCCCTTTTTCGGTGAAAATACGGTGATGTTGTCCGTGTCGTAAGCATGGGAGATTTTTCAGTAGAGTTCTGTGGAGGTACTCACGTATCGAATACAGGAGTTATCCAGTGCACTTAAGATTATATCTGAAACAGGTGTTGCCGCAGGTGTGAGACGTATTGAGGCTCTGACTTCAAAGGGACTTCTGAAATATTATGATGATATGGAAAAGAAACTTCAAGAGGCAGCAGCTCTTGTGAAAGCAACTCCGAATCAGTTATCAGATAAGATCCGTCATCTTCAGGCTGAGAATAAAAATCTTCACAGCGAGCTTGAGAGCGTGAAGAGTAAGATGGCAAAAAAGAGGCAATGGGAGATGTATCTGATCAGGTTACAGAAGTAAAAGGTGTAAAACTTATTGCTGCAAAAAAGTAGATGATGTAGATATGAATGGCCTTCGTGATCTTGGAGATCAGTTGAAAGAAAAACTTGGTGAAGGTGTGATCGTTCTTGCATCCGTGGCAGGTGGAAAAAGTAAGCCTTGTTGCAATGGCAACAGATGAGGCTGTGAAGAAAGGTGCCCATGCCGGAAATCTGATCAAAGGCATTGCCGGCCTTGTTGGAGGTGGCGGCGGTGGACGTCCGAATATGGCACAGGCTGGAGGAAAGAATCCAGACGGAATTGACGCTGCAATTGCAAAAGTAAGTGAAGTCCTGGAGAGCCAGTTATAGACATTTGATCAGACTTTTCAGGGGTAGTTTATGGAGCAAAAACAAGAACAGAAACAAGAGCTAAAAAAAGAATTTGGGCGCAGTGACAGCGATGGCAACCGTTGTCGGAAGCGTTATCGGGTCTGGGGTTTTCTTTAAACCCCAGGCTATTTATACAGCGACAGGCGGCGCTCCTGGACTTGGAATGCATGCCTGGCTGATTACTGGAATTGTAAGTATCGCAGCAGCATTGACATTTTCAGAAGTTGCGATCATGATTCCGAAAACAGGTGGAATCGTAGCCTATCTGGAAGAAATTTATAATCCGATGATTGGATTTTTTGGCAGGCTGGGTACAGATTTTATTATTTTATCCGGCCATGATATCTGCCCTTGCAGTGGCAGGAGGTCAGCAGATGGCGTTTTTATCGGGGGACGGTTATGTTGCTCCGGTAGCAGTTGCCATGATTATCATTATCATCTTTCTGAATTCTATGGGATCCAAGATAGGTGGCAGTGTACAAGTCATTTTTACAGTCTGCAAGATGATTCCGTTAATCCTTTTGATGATTTTTCGGGTTTGTGCGCGGGGCAGGAACGAATCCAGTCTTTACTCCGATGGTAGGCGAAGGACTAAGTCCGATGGTTGTTCTCGGTCAGCTTATGATCGCGATTTTATTTGCATTCGAAGGCTGGACCAATGTAGGAGCAATTGCGGGAGAGATGAAGAATCCGGGAAAGGATCTTCCTGTTGCCATCGTTGGCGGAGTATCACTGATCATGGCAGTTTATTTTATCATTAATCTTGCATATCTGTGGGTACTTCCGGCATCCGAACTTGCAACACTGACTGCACCGGCATCAGCTGTAGCAGTGAAGATTTTAGGAAAGCTTGGAGGACAGATTGTATCAATCGGAATCATTGTTTCCGTATTCGGAAGCTGTAACGGATTTATACTTTCCGGTTCCCGTGTGGCATATTCTCTTGCAGCAGAAGGAAAATTTCCATTCCACAAGACATTTGCAAAATTGAATGGAGCACAGGTTCCGGCAAATGCAATTATGCTTGTCGGAGGCATCGGTGCATTTTATGCATTAAGTGGTCAGTTCAATCTGCTGACAGACCTGGCGGTATTTTCAAGTTGGACATTCTACACACTGACATTTATCGGTGTGATTAAACTCAGAAAAGACCGTCCGAATGCAGTGAGAACCTATAAAGTGCCGTTATATCCTATTGTTCCGCTCATTGCGATTGCCAGCGGAATCTTTGTTATTATCAATCAGATTTTTTCTGGCAGGGCACAGATCAACCGTAATTTCCATTGCCAGCATAATTGTTATGCTGCTTGGACTGCCGGCATACATGATAATTAAAAAAAGATTGTAAAAAGATATTGACGTAACGTAAATTTATGATATAATCGTATGTGTGCAAAAAAATATACCCGAACAGTCGTATAATGCACAATATAGGACTGGAGGGGAGGTTAGGTGTGAGACTATGTCAAATGTAATCGTTAAAGAAAACGAAACATTGGATAGTGCTTTACGCAGATTCAAGAGAAACTGTGCAAAAGCAGGTATCCAGCAGGAGATTCGTAAAAGAGAGCATTACGAGAAACCAAGTGTTAGACGTAAAAAGAAATCTGAAGCTGCTAGAAAACGAAAGTATAACTAATATGTGCAAAAAAGGGGCTGTCGGTTAATACCACATTTCGACATCTCCAGTAGCAATTAAAAAGATCCCTGCAAGGACAAGGCTTGTTAGCCTTCTACCTTGCGAGGGATCCTTTTTTCTATGAAAAGATGAAATTTATTTTTGACCGCAAAAATCCCTTGTCTGGATTTTTACAGCCGCACTTTTGATCAAGCTGTTTTTTCGTTGTTTTTCCCTCAAACTTCTTTAGTTTTTCATTGAGAAAACGACAGTATTTATTTACATTCCTTCCGATTGCATACAACATGAATTCTTTATATACCTTATCTGCAGAACGGTAATTAAAACGCCTAAAGTTCTCATTTTCCTTGATATCTCCAAAATGTCCTTCCGTCTGGATGGAACGTGTCTGGCGTTTCAGGATCCCACGCTCACTTTGGATGTTTGCATGGGACTTTTCACGCAGTTCTTCCCACTGTTCATTGATCTTCATTACCTTGTTTCTTTCAGTATCTTTTTCGGCATTATATTTATACAGACAGCGTGCTTTATGTTCACATCCGCTGCAATCTGCGCAGCTATATACTTCAAAGATCTGTGTATATCCATCCTGCTCTTTGGTCTCTGTCCTGAGATGCCGTAATTCACGTCCGTCATGGCAGATATAGAACTGTTCATCTTCAAGCACCTCAACCTTCATATTGTAATATTTGCTAATATCTTCGGCATATGCACGTGTTTTGCGTTTTTCATGATCCTGCAATTTTATATAGCTTTCTATTCCTTTTTCCTTTTTAAATAAAGATGTTAGCATAGTTACATTATAACATGTAACGGAGAGAAAGATGGTTGTCGTTAGCCATCTTTTTTTCTTTTTATGGTAAAAAAAAAAGGGGGGAGGGTGTGACTCGGTATGAGTCACACCCTCCTCTCTTAGAACTATCTATTTCCCGATAGCCCCTTCGTTTTTAAACAAAAATAACGGTAGGTGAATCTCTATGATGAATAAAGATAGCTGAACGCTCCTGCAAATGGGACCAAAACTGTACTGCGTGTCGTAATGCATGTCCATACGATTCTATTCATTTTGACGAGAATGGTAAAATGACTGTAGATTGGAAGATTTGTAGCGACTGTGAAACTATCGAGTGTGTTGATTCTTGTGCAGCTGGAGCATTAAAACAATGCGTAAGGTTTTTATCAGTAGATGAACTTATGAAAATTTTAATGAGAGATTTCCCAAACCGGGGATCTGATGGTGGAGTTACATTCTCTGATGGTGAGCCATTGCTTCATCATGAATTCCTTGATCAGGTGTTGCAGCGTTGCAGAAAAAGAAAAAGATGTATACGCTTTCTTCCGCCGGAACGGACAATGAAGCAGTGTTGCAGCGTTGCAGAAAAGAAAAGATGTATACGGCAATTGGATTATATGAGATCAATCTTCTTCGTTTCCATCGAATGGGCGCGACCAAATGGGAGCAGCGTGGAAAGAAATATGAATACAGTGATCATGGGGGATATGCCAGAAGAACGTATGTTGGAACTGCAGGAACGATATCTTAATAATGATATTGCCTGCTATATTGGAGAGGATACTCCGTTCTAAATTCATAATATATACCGTATTAAAAATATCATTAAGGTGCTTAGCGAAAGAATTTTTTTATTGACCCAGCATATATAGCAATATTTATAGAAGTACATACAATGAAAAAGTCCTTTTTGCGTATAAATTAACACAAAATAAAGTACATCAATCAACTTTGAGACACTGTATATAGTATGAAAAAACAGTTTTTCAGCGGCGTCCCTATAGAGGTGGGAGTCATCTCCTAGCTGATATATCAAAGATGTCTGTTCTTGGTATTTCACCAGTAAGTTCTATCCAAAGAGCTTGTGAGCAGATTGCACATCATATCATTGTGAATGAAGTTGGAGGTGCCGGCCATGTCAATAATGTAAATGCTATCTGTGAGATGTTCAGAATTAGCAGAAGGAACTTTTTATAATTTAGTGAAGAAGCTGGCAGATGATAATATTATAGAGCATTTGGAAGGCGTAATCTATATTACAGATTATGACAGGCTGAAGCAGGAGGATCAGCCGGTGCTGGACTTCTTTGGAAATACGATATAATTACGGAGAGATAGAAAATATAGGATATGAAAACAATCAAGCATTAAATTATGTGATTATCAGAAAATAGCTCTTCTGCCAGAAGATATCAGACAAGCAGAAGAAGCAGCAAGAATGGCTCCGAAAGAAAGTGCTGCTGATACAAGAAGATATTTTTTACAGACAGCATTTTTGCAGAAAGCAGTAGAAGCCAGTAAAATAAAAAGTGTCAAAGAAGGAAGCTGAAAAATGGGCACAGAAAATGATGCGTGCAATGGATCGGCAATTGGCTAATAATGGAGAAGATTTTTGAAAAGTATTATGAAGGAACAGGTACTACAGAGAAAGAATTGATGGATGAATTCATCAAGGAAGCAGAAAAAGCAGTTGAAATCCAGAATGGTACTTTTATGAAATTGCCAGGGAACAGAATATATTGGAACATTAATTGATGCTAGCTATAATTAATTTTTTAATAAAATCACTATTTGGTGATTTTGTACAATACACACAAAGGAAAAATAAGCAAAATGCCTAATAATTAAATATCTAAAAAATAAAATGTGTAAATATTATTGACACGTTAAATTAATACAAATATAATATACAGAAAGGTTCTTGCTTAATTTAGGGAAATGATATTTACTTGATCAAGTTTGTAGAATTTATGAGGATGAGCCAAAAAGACGAAAAAAAAAAGGAGAAGAATGTATGAAAAAAAGATTATTTAGTCTTGTTCTTGCACTTACAGTAGCTGCAGGCTGTCTTGTTGGCTGTGGCGGCTCTAAGTCAGAGAAGAAGGCAGATGCAACGAATTCTTCAGAAGCAGGTGGAGAGAAGATTCTTCGTGTGGCATCTGAGGATCCACAGGTACCGCTGGATATGCAGCTGAATACTTACAGCATTATCATGAAGGTGACAGACAATATTACAGAGTCCTTGCTGTTAACGAATGAAAAAAGGGGAACTTGAGCCGACACTGTTGGAAGAGATGCCTAAATTGTCTGATGACAAGCTGACATATTCTTTCACATTGAAAGATGGTGTTACTTTCCATAATGATGCACCGCTTACAAGTAATGATGTAAAAGTATTCTCTTCAGAGAATGGTAAGAAAGTACAAGATGTCTAGTTTGTTGGAAAAGGTAGAAGGATATCAGGCATACTTTGATGAGCAGGCTGATGAGATCACAGGTATTGAGATTGTTGATGATAAGCATTTCAATATTCATATGTCCGAAGTTTATACGCCATTGTTATCCGCACTTTCCACGCCATACTGCGCGATTTATCCAGCAGAGGCCTGTGAAGCAGCCGGCGATAACTGGGGTATGACAGTGCTTTATGGTACAGGTCCATTTAAGCTGGTAAGTTATAAGACAGGCGTTGGTGTTGAACTTACTAAGAATGAGAATTACCATGGTGGAGACGTAAAAACTGGATGGTATCAAATACACATTTATCGATGATTCCAACACAGGTGTTCTTGAATATCAGAAAGGTAATATCGATGTTGTATATCTGGATTCTTCACTGTATCCTACATATGCAAAAGGGAGTTAAAAGATGAACTTTATTCTTTCAATCCAGTTGGCGGTTACTATCTGAACTTCAATGTAAATGAAGTAAAAGAAGTTAAAGTGCGTGAGGCTATGACATACGCAGTTGACAGAAAAAAGCACTGTGTGACAGCGTATTATTTGGAACAGCAATACCGAACTCCAACTTCATACAGGATGGTCTGATTGGAGCAGATGACAGTGCAGAGCAGTTCGAGTATGATCCAGAGAAGGCAAAAAGCACTTTTGGCAGAAGCTGGTTATCCGAATGGATATGATTTAACAATGACTGTAAATACAAAGTATCCTACTTCAGTGAAGATTGCTACAGCTATTCAGGCACAGATGGCAGAGGCTGGTATCCGCGTTGAGATCGAGCAGGTCGACAGTGCAGCATGGACAGATATGAAGAAAGCCGGAAAAAGTAACTTGTGGTATTGGTAACTGGTATGTTGACTATAATGACCCGGATAGTATGTTATATCCGATGAGTGATGGTCGTACAGATCTCTCTCTTCAAGTTTCTTCCACAATGATGAATTCAAACAGTTAATGATTGAAGGTATTCAGACGGAAGATACTGCAAAGAGACAGGAAATCTACGCAAAAAAGCAGATCACATCCTGACACATGAGCAGTTCCTGTGGTAATGCTTTATAACGAGACACTGTTCTATTTGAAAAAAACCTTATGTAAAAAAAATTTCGAAGTTACTTTTACATATCGAACAATGTTTAAAGACGCAGATATTGAGTACTAGATTTTCAAAACGAATAAGATAGGAAATAGCTACGGCTGTACTCTTAGTCCGTAGCTATTTCTATGATTATAGGAAAAGTAGTCATAGATGATTGCTGTTTTAGATTAAAACAGCACAAAAAGAAAAAAAAAAAAAGGAGGGGCTTCCTTTGTTTTCATACACATTAAAAAAAAAGACTGGGACAGACAGTTCTGGTTCTGATCGGAATTACGCTGATCACATTTTTTGCTCTTGAATGTTGTACCGGGAGATCCGGTGGCGATGATGCTTGATAAACGAGCCGATGAAGCAACGATTGAAAAAGTGCGTCATGAAATGGGACTGGATGTTCCGCTTCATGAGCAATATATTGATTTTGTGGAAGGCGCAGTAAAGTTAGATTTTGGAACATCTTACTTTACAAAAAAGAGGTAGTAATTGATGCTATTGTTCGTTGTTTTAAAGTAACTGTTAAACTGGCGGCCATGTCGTTTTTGTTTGCAGTGGTGCTGGGTGTCACGTGTGGTATGATTGCCGCGGTCTACCGAGGCAAGTGGATAGATTCGACGTTGATGACGTTATCTGTAGTCGGAGTATCAGCTCCGTCTTTCTGGATTGCAATCATTTTGCAGATTTTAATAGGATTAAAATTGGATCTTCTGCCAATCTCTGGATTTGATGGTCCTTTAAATTATATTTTGCCAAGTATTGCTCTTGGTACCCGTTATGCAGGAAGTATTGCACGTATTACAAGAACTAGTATGCTGGATGTTATTAAGCAGGATTACATTCGTACAGCGCGTTCAAAAGGTGTGAAAGAATCTCTTGTCATTATGAAGCATGCGCTTAAGAATGCCATGATTCCAATTGTTACACTGGTAGGTACAGAACTTGGTAATATGTTGACTGGTTCTATGCTGATCGAGAAAGTATTCTCCATTCCTGGAATCGGTAAGCTGGCAGTAGATGCCATGAGTAACCGTGACCTTCCGCAGCTTCAGGGAACGGTAGTATACATTGCCCTTTGTATTTGTTGTTGTCAATCTGGTTGTTGACCTTTCTTATGCCCTGATTGACCCTAGAATTCGTTACGGGAAAGGAGAGGGCTAATGAAGATTAATATTTTTAATAAACAGAAAAAAATTTGAAGAAGAAGTCCTGTCCGGTGAATATGCCGTTGGGGATATGGAATATTCCAGTTATTATAAAGACAGTTTCAAACGACTGAAGAAGAATAAAATGTCCATGTTCTGTTTGTTTGTGATTTTGTTGTTGATTCTTATTGCTATTTTTGCACCGTTGCTTGCACCATATGATCCGACTGTACAGGATTATGCATCCATTTTACAGGGACCATCCAAGCAGCATTTACTCGGTACAGATGAGTATGGACGAGATATTTTATCCAGAATTATTTACGGAACTAGAATTTCTTTAAGTGTTGGTATTCTTGCACAGGTTATTGCAACAATCATCGGAGTGACTATGGGATCTTTGGCTGCTTATTATGGTGGTTGGGTAGATACACTGATTTCTCGTATCATGGAGATTTTTGCTGCATTCCCAGATTTGATTTTTGCAATGGCGATTATGTATGTATTAGGTGCAGGTATGAAGAATATCTTCGTTGCCTTGGGACTTTTGACCTGGGTGCGTACGGCACGTATGATTCGTGGTTCCATTTTACAGTTAAAGGAGAAAGAGTATGTAGAAGCGGCTAAGGCAAGTGGTGCATCCCCGTTCTATATTATTACAAGACATCTGATCCCGAACTGTATTTCAACAATCATCGTACTTGTAACATTAGGTATTCCGAATGCAATTATGTATGAAGCATCATTAAGCTTCTTAGGATTGGGTATTCAGCCTCCAACACCGAGTTGGGGATCTATGATCAGTTTTGCTCAGTCCTATATCAGTTACCTGCCAGGTTATAGTATCTTCCCAGGTCTTGCAATCATGATTACGGTTATCGCGTTCAACATTTTTGGTGATGGTCTTCGTGATGCACTGGATCCTAAGATGAAGAATCAGTAAGAAAGGGGGAAGAAAAATGTCAGAAAAACTACTTGAAGTAAAGAACTTAAAGACGTATTTTTATACAGATGAAGGTGTCGTAAAATCTGTAGATGATGTTTCTTTCGATGTAGAGAAAGGTAAGACCCTTGGTATTGTAGGAGAATCCGGCTGCGGAAAAAGTATTACATCTCTCTCCATTATGCAGCTTGTGGAAACACCGCCGGGAAAAATTGTCGATGGGGAAATTATTTATGAAGGGGAAGACCTTCTGGAAAAAGAATAAAGATCAAATGCGTAAGATTCGTGGCGGCGAAATCGCTATGATCTTCCAGGAGCCGATGAACTCTCTGAATCCGGTGTTTACGGTGGGTGAACAGATTATGGAAGCATTGAGACTCCATACAGATCTGGATAAGGAAAAAGCAAAAAAAGAACGTGCAATTGAGATGCTGAAGCTTGTAAAAATCCCGCTTCCGGAGAAGCGTTTTAACGAGTATCCGCATCAGTTGTCTGGTGGTATGCGCCAGCGTGTGATGATCGCTATGGCATTGTCCTGTAATCCAAAGCTGTTAATCTGCGATGAACCGACAACGGCGCTGGATGTGACCATTCAGGCCCAGATTCTGGATTTGATCAATGAATTAAAAGAAAAAGCTGGGAACTTCTGTAATGATGATCACTCATGATCTGGGTGTTATTGCCGAGGTGGCCGACGACGTTATGGTTATGTATGCCGGAAAAGTAGTAGAGTATGGTTCTGCTGATGATATATTTGAATCTCCGAAGCATCCATACACAAGCGGTCTTATGAACTGTATTCCAAAATTAACAGATGAGGATCATACTCGTCTGGATGTAATCAAAGGAATGGTTCCAAGCTTTGACCAGATGCCTAAGGGTTGTGCATTTTGTCCGCGTTGTTCAGAGGCAAAGGATATCTGCCGTGAGCGTATGCCAGAGCTGATGGATGTGAATGGACATAAGGTTCGCTGCTTTAAATATTCTAAGGAATGGGAGGAAGCCTAATGAGTGAAGAAAATAAAACACCTTTGTTAGAGGTAAAAGATCTGAAAAAAATGGTTTCCTGCGAAAAGTTCACCGTTTTCCAAGGAAAAGGTATTTATCAAGGCAGTAGACGGCGTCAGCTTTACCTTGAATGCAGGGGAAACGCTGGGAGTAGTAGGAGAGTCTGGTTGTGGTAAATCTACTATGGGCCGTTCTGTCTTACGTTTGCTGGAACCTACCGACGGACAGGTGCTGTTTGAGGGAAAAGATTATACAGCGCTGAAAAGCTCAGAGCTTGCAAAATCACGTAGTGATCTACAGATTATTTTCCAGGATCCGTATGCATCATTGGATCCTAGAATGACAATCGGTGATATTATTGGAGAGCCGCTGGATATCCAGCTGAAACTTCCAGCAAAAGAGCGTATGGAGCGAGTGCTGAAGACTATGGAACGTGTAGGTCTGAATACGAGATACGTGAACCGTTATCCGCACGAATTTTCAGGAGGTCAGCGTCAGAGAATCGGTATTGCCAGAGCAATTGTTCTTGGACCAAAAAACTGATGGTATGTGATGAGCCGGTATCTGCATTGGACGTATCTGTTCAGGCACAGGTATTGAATCTTTTGATGGATCTGCAGAAAGAAATGGGCATGGCATATATTTTCATTTCCCATGATTTAAGTGTCATCAAACATATTTCTGACCGAATCATGGTAATGTATCTTGGTCATGTGGTGGAACTGGCAGATAAAGATGATCTTTATAAGAGAACAATGCATCCGTATACGACAGCACTGTTATCGGCTATTCCGGTACCGGATCGTAAACAGAAAAAAGGAAAAAAAAATCGTTCTGGAGGGAGAGTGGCCAAGCCCTGCGAATCCACCATCAGGTTGTGTATTCCACACCAGATGTTATAAAGCTCAGGAAATCTGTAAGACGCAGGTACCTGAACTTCGTGATTGTGGAAATGGTCATTGCTGTGCATGCCATTTTCCGGAAAATCAACCAGAATAAAATAGTGTTCCAATAAAATTATTATATACGGGGGAAGAGAAAAAATGAAAAATTACAGGAATCAAAGTTCGTCAAGTGGAAGTACCATTAATTGAGCCTTTCCGCATTTCTTTGGGAGTGATTACTCATTCTCGTAGTGCTATCGTATCTGTAGAGACAGATGAAGGTCTCGTTGGATATGGTGAAGGTGCTCCGGCTATCCTGATTTCAGGAGAGAGCTTATCCGGTACAAACGATGTCATTAAGGCAATGGAGAGAACTCATTGGTGTAGATCCTACTGATCTGGAAAAAGTATACTGGATCATGGATCGTACTGCAGCACATTCCGGAAGTGCAAAGAATGCTATTGATATGGCTTGCTATGATCTCCTTGGCAAGAAAAAGCAGGTATGCCAGTGTACAAACTGCTTGGTGGACACAAGAACTTCATCGAGACAGATATGACAGTCGGAATCGACACACCAGAAGTTATGGCAGCTAAAGCTAAGAAGCATGTGGCAGATGGTTTTGATACAATTAAAACTAAAGTAGGTACATCTTTTGATGAAGATCTTGCAAGAGTAAAAAGCAATTCGTGAGGCTGTTGGTGATGATGTTAAGATTCGTGTAGATGCAAACCAGGCATGGGGTGCAAAAAGAAGCTGTTCGTTTGATTGAGCGTCTGAACGAATATAATCTTGAGCTTGTAGAGCAGCCGGTTCCATATCATGATATTGCCGGCCTTGAGTATGTTACAAAACATTCTATCGTGCCAATTATGTCTGATGAGAGCTGCTTCAATTCAAAAAGATGCACTTCGTCTTGTAGAGCGTCGTGCAATTGATTACCTTAACATCAAGCTGATGAAGTGCGGCGGTATCCGTGAGGCACTTAAGATCAATGCAATCTGCGAGTCAGCAGGTATTGAGGTTATGCTTGGATGTATGGCAGAAGAGAGTAATCTGGGTATTACTGCAGCAGCCAGCCTTGGTGCAGCAACAAAGAATATTACTCGTGCAGATCTGGATGCAATCTTTACATTGACAGATATGCCATTCAAGGGTGGTGTGATTGTAGAGGATACAAAGAAACTGGTACTCCCTGAAGTTCCAGGATTTGGATTTATTGGTTTTGAGAACGAACAGTAATATAAATTAGTTTGTATGGAGGTATAACTCATGTATCAGGATTTATCTTTTATGAAGGTTCCGCTTCCGGAGGACGTTCTGAAATTAAAAATTTATGGTGATTATGCCGGAGCCCAGAAAATGATTCGTTATTTCCTGGAAGAGAAGGATATTCCACAGGCGCTTAGAAAACGTCTGGAAATCGAACAGGAAGTCATTGGTGTTATGGGTGGAAATGAATATCCATTTACATATGATGAAGCATTGGAGATTATGACTAGTCATCTGCGTGATTTCAAAAAAGAAGAGTTAGATCATCTGAAAGAAATCAGTGCAGCAGATTGGATTTATATTGACGGAGAGGTACATTTTCAGCGTCGATTTTATGAAAATCTGATTAAGACTCGTCCAGACTTAGCTGAGCGTGTAATTGTAGAGAATCCAGAGGATAAAAAGGAAAATAATCTGAAGCAGAAGTTGCTGAACGGAAATATACATTACATGAAGGAGCATGGTGGAAGAACTGTACGCACTCGTATACGTTCAACGATAAAAGCTAAGAAAGAATTCGAAGAGGCAGGACGCAAGGTTCGTGTACATCTTCCGATTCCGAAGGTATACGAGCAGGTTTCTAATGTAGAGATCCATGCATCTAATCCAGAGATTACTTATATAGCACCTGAAGATGCACCGCAGAGAACAGTGTATTTTGAGACTGAACTGAAAGCAGATCAGGAATTTATGGTAGATTATTCATTTGACTACCATGTAAATTATGTAGAGTTAGATCCTGCCAAGGTATCTGAAGAACAGCCGGATTTCTGTCTGGAAGAGCAGGCACCACATATCGTATTCACTCCTTACTTAAGAGAGCTGAGAGACGAGCTGGCAGGTGATGAGACGAATCCAATTATTTTGGCGCGTCGATTCTATGATTTTGTGACAACAAAAAAGTTATGTATTCTTTCACGAGAGAGTATTTTACAATTGAGTGTATTCCAGAATACTGTGCAATTAACCTGAAAGGTGATTGTGGTGTACAGGCACTGTTATTCATTACACTTTGCCGCATGTCCGGAATTCCGGCACGTTGGCAGTCAGGTCTGTATGCAACAGAGTATTATACAGGATGTCATGATTGGGCACAGTTTTATGTAGCACCTTACGGATGGGTATTTGCAGATCCTTCCTTTGGTGGAAGTGCATGGCGCGCAGGAGAGAAAGAGCGTTGGAACTATTACTTTGGTAATCTGGATATTTTCCGTATGCCAGCCAACTCTGAAATCCAAAAAGAATTTATGCCGGAGAAAAAATGGCTCCGCATCGATCCGATTGATAATCAGAGAGGAGAATTTGAGTACGAGGATCATGGTCTTCGTTTCTCCCAGTTGGAGGTATCACAGGAACTGATTTCTATGGAAGATATTGAAAAATAAGCAGACAATTACAGGGGATAAAACCAGTGATTGAATGAAAAAAAAGGCTTCGGGGGGAGCAAAAAATGCCTCTCGAAGCCTTCGTTGTATACGTTGTATAATACAGAAGGAGAACATATTGGGCTTATAGGAGCAAACGGCGAAGGAAAGGCTACATTTATGAATATTGTAACTGGACAGTGAACTCAAAGGATACTGAGAAAAACAAGATAATGAAGATCAATGAGCAGTGGGAGGAACTGCGTGAAAAATCCCATGCAAACATCCAAAGTGAGCGTGGAATTCTGAAACGGCAGACACGTTAAATCCAGACAGAAGGATATTTCGGTGATATCAAAGAAAACGAAAATTTCCGCCGTTTTAATTACCGTTCCGCAGATAAAGTGTACAAAAGAATTCATGTTGTCTGCAATCGGAAGGAATATAAATAAATACTGCCGTTTTCTCAATGAAAAATTAAAGAAGTTTGAGGGAAAAACAACGGAAAAAACAGCTTGATTAAAAGTGTGGCTGTAAAAAATCCAGACAAGGGATTTTTTTGCGGCCAAAAAAATAAATTTCATCTTTCATAGAGAAAAGGATCCCTCGCAAGGTAGAAGGCTAACAAACCTTGTCCTTGCAGGGATCCTTTTTAATTGCTACTGGAGATGCCGAAATGTGGTATTAACCGAAAGCCCTTTTATTTGCGCCAGGGGCAAAATACACAACACGGAGCAATTCATGGGCGTAATTATAAAGATTTCAGTTCCTGATAGACTCTTCCGATCGGAAGTCCGACTACATTGTTATAATCACCTTTGATTTCTTTTTACATGAATTGCAAAATTCCCCTGAATGCCATAGGCTCCGGCTTTATCCATAGGGTCTTTGGATTCTACATAACGGTGCAAATCTTCCTTATCAATTGGATAAAGAGTGACATCCGTCTGTACAAAAAAGGTTTTTGTCTTTTTTTTCACCATTTTTTTTTTCTGAATCAATGAAACACCTGTATAGACTTGATGCGTGCGGTCTGCAAGCATAGACAGCATGTCATAGGCTTCCTGTTTGTCGACTGGTTTTCCAAGAATTTCATCGCGATAGACTACAATAGTATCAGAACCAATGACCGTGTAATCGTTCAAATCAGTAATTTTTCCATAAACATTTTCAGCTTTTTTTGGTGTGCCAGTTCCATGACAACATCAGAAGGGATTTCTTTTGTAATCTTTTCATCAACGTCAGAAGGAATTACTTCAAATTCAAGTCCGGTGCGGGCAAGAAGTTCACGTCTTCTCGGAGACTGGGATGCCAGAATATATTTCATAATGAATACCTCTCTTTTCTGTAAAAATCAATACTTTTTATGGTAAACTGAAATGAGTGAACTTGCAAGAGAAAACTTGTCTGTGATGCAGGTGAGGGATTCTTGAATAATCGAGGAGGGGAAATGATGTATATTAGTGAACTTATGACTGGTGCGCCGACAGACGTAAGATGCCCGCTGGAACGTCGTATGTACGAGACTTTAGATAAATTGAAGATTCCATATGAGCGTGTGGACAATGACCCGGCAGCGAGCATGGAGGAGTGTGCAGAGGTGGACAAAGTTCTTGGAACTGAAATCCGGAAAAATGTGTTCTTATGTAACCAGAAAAAGACAACATTTTTTCCTGCTTGTCATGCCGGCAAATAAATCCTTTGACACAGCAGCTTTCAGTAAGAAACTGGGTGTATCCCATATGTCATTTGCACCGCCGGAGAAAATGCTTAAGCATCTTGGAACGACACCGGGATCAGCCAGTGTGGCAGGACTTCTCGTGGACGAAGACGACTATGTGCAGGTAATTGTAGATAAAGAAGTGGCAGAGAGTGAATGGTTCGGTTGCAATCCGGGAATTAATACAAGTCATTTGAAATTTAAGACACAGGATTTATTACAGAAGTTTTTTGCCAAAGATTCACCACAGAGCAAGGATTGTAGATTTATAACAGAAGAAAGAAGAAGTAACATGAAATCAGCAGACGATTTGAGACAGTTATTACAAAAATATTGATAGAAAAAGTTATCCGGCTTATAAGGGTACGAAAGGAGTATATCGATTTGGCAAATATGCATTGGGAATCGACCATGTACAGGGAGATCCGTTTGCGGCACCGTCCAGCCTTCATATTGAAGTTTCGGGAAAAAGTGGCTGCATTTCCAGAATATCTTTATGACGAAAAATGGAAACAGATCGCACTTGAGGATTATCTGATCCGTCAGTTTGGCGCAGCAATCAGAAAATATTCATTTCAGGCGAAAGGATCCGGAAAGAGTGGAATTATTTCTGTGACTAGATGTGGTCAGGAAATTCTAAAGCGGAGCGCCTGTGAGATCAATCCGGCAAATGGAAACATTAGCATGCGATTTGAGGCTGGATTTCCGGCAAATGGAAGAACCATCAATGCAAGAGAGCTTTCAAAAATTTTATTCGATTATCTCCCGGAGTGCGTGGAGAGTTCTCTTTTCTATGCAAGACAAGATAAGAAAAAAGTGGAACGTGTCATGGAGCTATCCGTAGACCAGCAATATATCCGTGAGCAGTTAAAAAGAACAGGGACTTGTAGCGTTTGTGGCAGATAAAGCCGTTCTTCCGCGTGAGTCAGGTGTCTCAGCAAAGCCGATGAAAGGAGCTGTGCCATTTGCTTCGCCGGAATCAATGAAAGTGACCATGGATTTACCATACGCAGGCAAAATCACAGGTATGGGCATCAAAAAAGGAATCACCTTGATTGTGGGTGGTGGCTATCACGGAAAATCTACCCTTCTAAAAGCGCTGGAAATGGGCGTATATCCGCACATTGCAGGTGATGGCAGGGAATATGTCATTACAGAGTCAGATGCAGTGAAAATCCGCGCTGAGGACGGCAGAAGTATCAAGGACACAGACATTTCTATGTTCATCAATGACCTGCCAAATGGGAAAGACACGAAAACATTTTCCACGGAGGATGCCAGTGGAAGTACATCCCAGGCGGCAAATGTGGTGGAGGCCATGGAGGCTGGCGCTGCAGCGCTTCTCATCGATGAGGATACGTCTGCGACAAACTTTATGGTGCGAGATGAACTGATGCAAAGAGTGATTCACCGGGATATGGAGCCGATTACACCATTTATTGAAAGAATGCGTGATTTATATGAAAATCAGGGCATTTCCACAATTCTAGTTGCGGGAAGCTCCGGGGCATATTTTCAGGTAGCAGATGTGGTGATTCAGATGGATCGGTATGTCCCGAAAGAAATTACAGCCCTTGCAAAAGAGGCTGCCAGCCAGTATCCGGCACTGGAATTGCCAGAAGGAAATGTGAAACTACCAGAGTCCAGACGATGCCCAAAGAAAAAATGCAGGGTTAGTTCATAAAGGACGCATCAAGATTAAGACCATGGGAAGAGACGGCGTAGTCCTGAACCATGAAAACATTGATCTTCGATATGTGGAACAGCTTGCAGATTCCGAACAACTTACCTGCCTGGGGTATCTTCTCCGTTATATGGAAGAACAGGAATTTGACGGCAGAAAAGAAGCCGGACAGATTATCGAACGACTGGTGAAGAAGCTGGAAGCGGAAGGATTTGCAGCGGTCTGTGAGAGTGGAAATGTTCCGGGCAATCTGGCAATGCCGAGAAAAACAGGAGGTATATGCATGCGTGAACCGGTATCGGGGCATGAAGTTGTAAAGAAAAAAGAGAGACTGCAATAATCTGGAAAAAGAAACTGTGGTTTTAGAAAAGGTAAAAGTAATCGCAAGAATTCACACAGATTTTCCGACTAAATTTGGGATTCCAAGACAGAGTGGGCTTTCCGATGCGACTGGACTTGTTGTATTTGAGGCGGAGTTTCGTCAACCGGACGCTCTGAGAGGAATTGAAGAATACACACACCTGTGGCTTCTGTGGGGATTTTCGGAAGTAAGACAAGAATCCGGTACATGGAAAGCGACCGTGCGGCCTCCGAGACTTGGAGGAAATGAACGAGTCGGAGTATTCGCCTGTCGTTCTCCTTACCGCCCGAATCCAATCGGACTGTCTTGTGTAAAGCTGGAACGAATCATTTCTCATGAAAAGTACGGAATGTGCCTGCTTGTATCAGGAGTAGATATGATGGACCAAACACCAATTTACGATATCAAGCCGTATCTGCCTTATGTGGATGGCACCCGGAGGCGAGCGGAGGATTTGCGCATAAAAAACAGACCTATCATCTGGAAGTGCAGATACCTGATGAGGGTATGAAAAAAGATTCCGGAAGAAAAGAGAAAAGTCTTGATGCAGATACTGAGTCAGGATCCAAGACCTTCTTATCAGAATGACCCGGAGAGAGTATATGGCATGGAATTTGCAGGGCTTGAGGTGAAATTTCGTGTAGGGGAAGCACACTTTTACGTGGTAAGTGTGACGAAAAAGCAAAAAGAATGATATAAGATATATTAACATTAAAAAAGATCATTTGCGAAAAAAGTGTAGATGGTCTTTTTAAGTGTATTTTATGAAAGAAGTATATCAGCTGGGAGATGACTCCCACCTCTTCAGGGACGCCACTGAAAAAGTGGTCGTAAAATCATATATCTGATATAATTAAGGTATCATAATTGTCGGAGGTTGAAATGTTATCATCCCAACTTAAATTTAGCCTTAGTTATTATTCAGATTTATATGACATGATTGTTCTAAAAGATCATATTCGAAGAAAAATCAGGGAATTGCTCGATTTTTCTTTTATATATGATGAATTAAAAAATAAATATTGCCTTGATAATGGACGTAATGCAAAAAACCCTATATTGCTATTTAAATATCTGCTTTTAAAATATCTTTATAACCTTTCTGATAATGGTGTTGTTGAAAGATCACGATATGATATGTCTTTTAAATATTTTCTGGAATTAACGCCAGAAGAAGAGGTTATCCATCCTAGTCTTTTAACCAAATTCAGAAAGCAGCGTTTAAAAGATGAAAATATACTTGATCTGCTCATAAATAAAAGTGTAGAACTTGCCATAAATCAAGGTGTTTTAAAAAGCAATACTATAATTGTTGACTCAACTCATACAGAAGCCCGTTATCATAAAACTACTCAGAGAGAAATGTTGAAAAAAGCCTCTACTTCTTTAAAAGTAGCTTTAAAAGATTCTGATAAAGACATTTATCTGCCAGATGAACCTGAAAAACGAGCTTCTTTAGATGAGTATAATGAATACTGTCATGAATTATTAAACACAGTTCAGGAAAGTCCGTATTCAGAACTGCCAACGATTAAAGAAGAATCTTCTATGTTATCCGAAATTTTGGATAATCAGATTGATTGTTATGATCAATCCATTGACCCGGATGCCCGGATTGGCCATAAAACGGTCAATTCTTCTTTTTACGGATACAAAACTCATTTGGCCATGACAGATGAACGGATTATCACTGTAGCAACAATCACATCCGGCGAAGCATTTGATGGTCAGGAACTTCCAGTACTGGTTCAAAAAAGTAAAGCAGCAGGTGCAACCGTTAATGAAGTAATAGCAGATACCGCATATTCCACACTGGAAAATTTAAAAGATGCACAAAGCAATGACTATAAATTAATTTCAAAGCTTAACCCGAGCATCATAAAAGGGACTCGTTCAGAGGACGGCTTTATCTTTAATGAAGATGCGGATACCATGCAGTGCCCAGCGGGGCATTTGGCTATAAAATATCGAATTGACAAACGTAGTAATCAGAAAAAAGAATACACGTATCAAATATTTTTTCGATATTAATAAATGTCATGTCTGTCCTTATCGTAATGGCTGCTATAAAGAAAATGCAAAAACGAAAACGTATAGTATCACTATTAAATCGGATTATCATAAAAATCAAGAGGCGTTTCAAAAAACACAATATTTCAAGGAACGTTTCAAAACCCGCTATATGATAGAGGCAAAAAATAGTGAATTAAAAAAATATACACGGATATAGTCGTTGTGATGCTGCTGGACTATCAAATATGCAACTTCAAGGAGCAGTATCAATATTTGCAGTCAATTTAAAACGAATTTTTTTAAAACTAAAGGGAGAAGTCTGCCCAAATGAGGAAAAAAATAGGAAAATTCATCTCTCAAAAGGATAGATTTTGCATCCCTCAAAACACTATTTTAGCAATATTTTATTATCAGGAACATTTTGGACATATATTTGACGCCCTGTGATACTAAACTTACCACTTTTTCAGTGGCGTCCTACAGGTGGTGAGAAACAAGCTGGTATCAGTGGTGGGAGTCAATCCCCCAGCTGATATAGCCTCCGGCAGGATTGCAGAGGTGCGTAGTAAGTATGTCATGCAATTGCATGACGCGCACCTCGCAGCAAGAATGCCGAGGCATTCTTGAACTTGATTTCTTTACTGAGAAAAATTTATGAAAAAAGAACTTGCAATATACCCTTATGGGGTATATACTGTCACTGTAATCAAGAAAGGTGTGCATACTATGGAAGAAAAGAAAGAATGTTGTTGTCATAAGAAAAAGGAGCGGACAGAAAAGGAATATAAGGATCTTCTGAACCGCTTAAGCCGGATTGAAGGCCAGGTACGAGGAATTAAGCGTATGGTGGAAGAGGACGCATACTGTACGGATATTCTGATTCAGGTTTCAGCGGTCAATGCGGCGCTGAATAGCTTTAACAAGGTGCTTCTTGCTAATCATATCCGCACTTGCGTAGCGGAAGATATCCGTGCAGGGAAAAGAAGAGACAATCGATGAACTGGTTGCCACGCTCCAAAAACTTATGAAGTAATAGTTAGGCAGGTGTTTTAATGATGGAACAATATACAGTGACAGGAATGAGCTGTGCGGCCTGCAGTTCCAGAGTAGAGAAGGCTGTGTCAAAGGTGCCGGGTGTTACATCCTGCTCGGTCAGTCTTCTGACGAACTCCATGGGAGTCGAAGGAACAGCAACGTCAGCTCAAATTATAGAAGCAGTGGAAAATGCCGGATATGGTGCATCGCTGAAAGGTGCAGCAAATGAAAAGACAGACAGTGCTGCCGGAAACAATGATGATTTTTTGAAAGACAGAGATACACCAGTATTGAAGCGGAGGCTGATTGCTTCTTTATGTTTCCTTATACCACTGATGTATGTGTCCATGGGACATATGATGTGGAACTGGCCATTGCCAGGATTTATGGCGGACAATCATGTGGCAATGGGACTGGCTCAGTTGCTTTTGACTACGATTGTTATGGTTATCAACCAGAAGTTCTTTATCAGCGGATTTAAAGGACTGATTCATAAAGCGCCGAATATGGACACACTGGTTGCCCTTGGTTCTACAGCTTCTTATGGATACAGTGTTTATGCGCTGTTTGCTATGACAGATGCGCAGATGCGCATGGATATGGATGCCGTGATGTCATATATGCATGAATTCTATTTTGAGTCTGCAGCTATGATTCTGACTCTTATTACGGTTGGAAAGATGCTGGAGGCACATTCCAAAGGTAAGACGACAGATGCTCTTAAGAGTCTGATGAAACTGGCACCAAAGACAGCAGTTCTGCTCCGCGATGGAAAAGAAGAAACAGTTTCCATTGAGCAGGTGAAAAAAGGAGACATTTTCATAGTAAGACCTGGTGAAAATATACCAGTAGATGGTATTGTTCTGGAAGGAAACAGTGCGGTCAATGAGGCAGCTCTGACCGGTGAGAGTATTCCGGTAGATAAGGCGCCAAATGATACAGTATCTGCTGCGACAGTCAATCAGTCCGGTTTCTTAAAATGTGAGGCTTCAAGAGTCGGAGAGGACACAACACTGTCCCAGATCATTCAGATGGTCAGTGATGCGGCGGCAACAAAAAGCACCGATTGCAAAAATTGCAGACCGGGTATCAGGTGTATTTGTACCAACGGTTATTACAATCGCAGTGATTACGATTGTTGTGTGGCTTTTTTGAGCCGGTCAGAGCGTCGGATTTGCTCTCGCTAGGGGAATTTCCGTACTTGTTATCAGTTGCCCATGTGCCCTTGGACTTGCCACTCCGGTCGCAATTATGGTTGGAAATGGTATGGGCGCGAAAAATGGAATTATGTTCAAGACAGCCGTTTCTCTGGAAGAGACAGGAAAAATGGAAATTGTTGCTCTTGATAAAACCGGAACTATAACAAGTGGCGAACCTCAGGTCACAGATATTCTCCCTGCAAATGGAGTAAGTGAATCTGAATTACTGGTTCTTGCATACATTTTGGAGAAGAAGAGTGAACACCCACTTGCAAAAGCAATCACAGGACGTGTAGAATCAGAAGTAGAGCAGTCTGAGCGAGAAAAATTGACAGAAGTATCTGACTTTCAGGCAGTTCCGGGAAATGGACTTTCCGGTAAAATAGGTGGTGCAGAAGTTCTTGGTGGAAACTTGAACTATATCGGACAGTATTCCGAAGTATCAGAAGAAATGAAGCGTCAGGCAGAACATTTGTCCGAACAGGGCAAAACACCACTATTCTTCAGCCAGAACGGAACATTTATGGGAATTATTGCAGTGGCTGATGTCATCAAAGAAGACAGTCCGAGAGCGGTAAAAGAACTTCAGAACATGGGAATACACGTTGTTATGCTCACAGGTGACAATGAGCGTACTGCAAAAAGCAATCGGCGCGCAGGCAGGTGTTGACGAGGTGATCGCAGGCGTACTTCCGGAAGGAAAAGAAAGCGTGATCCGAAGACTTAAAACAAAAAGGAAAGGTTGCTATGGTCGGTGACGGTATCAACGATGCACCGGCACTTACAAGAGCAGATATGGGAATCGCAATTGGAGCCGGAACAGATATTGCCATTGATGCGGCGGATATGGTACTGATGAAGAGCCGCCTAAGTGACGTGCCGGCAGCCATCCGCATGAGCCGCGCAACACTTCGGAACATTCATGAAAATCTGTTCTGGGCATTTTTCTACAATATGATCGGTATTCCACTGGCAGCAGGTATCTGGTATCCATTATTTGGACTGAAACTGAATCCGATGTTCGGTGCGGCAGCCATGAGCTTATCCAGCTTCTGTGTTGTTACAAATGCACTGAGACTGAATCTCTTCAAAATGTATGACGCAAGCAAAGATAAAAAAAATAAAACATAAAAAGGAAAGTAAAAAAAGAAACAGGAGGAATCAACCATGAAAAAGACAATGAAAATCGAAGGAATGATGTGCGGACACTGTGAGGCAAGAGTAAAGAAAACTCTGGAAGCAATTGATGGTGTCAAAGAGGCAGTTGTAAGCCACGAGGCAGGAACAGCCGTAGTAACACTGGAAAAAAGAGGTTGCTGATGAAGTGCTTAAAAATGCAGTAGAGGCACAGGACTATCCGGTAAAAGGAATCGAGTAGAAGATTAATAAAATGAATCGTGCGGTCATATATTTACTACAAAAAGTATGTGTTGGAGCATGGATTATGAAAAAGTTTCTGGTGTGGTTATTCTGCTTGATTCTACTGACACAGCCGGTTTTTGCGCAGTCTGAAAAACTGATTATTCTGAATACGAATACGGGACAGAATACAGACGCAGACAGTGGCCAGAACGCTGGAGCAGGAGAGCAGAATTCATCGGATACAACAGAAAATACAGATAATGTAAATACGCAGCAGACGGGAAATGTGGACATCTCCGCACCGTCTGCTCTTTAATGGAAGCATCTACGGGACAGGTAATTTATGAAAAAGATGCAGATTCAAAGAGACCGCCGGCAAGTGTCACAAAGGTCATGACATTGCTGCTGATTTTTGATGCACTGCAAGAAGGAAAGATACATTTAGAGGACGAGGTGACAACGTCGGAATATGCGGCTTCTATGGGTGGCTCCCAGGTATTCTTAGAACCTGGTGAAGTGCAGACAGTAGAGACACTGATAAAATGTATTTCCGTAGCCAGTGCAAACGACGCGTGTGTCTGCATGGCAGAGTACATTTGTGGAAATGAACAGGAATTTGTAAATCAGATGAATGAGCGGGCGAAGGGCCTTGGCATGGAGAATACACATTTTGTCAACTGTAACGGACTTGACACAGAGGGACATGTGACGACGGCAAGGGACATTGCGCTAATGTCCAGAGAACTGATCCATACATATCCACAGATTTTTGATTACTGCAATATCTGGATGGAGGATATCACGCACACGACGAAAAAGGGCTCTACACAGTTTGGACTTACAAATACGAACAAAATGATCCGGCAATACGAATATGCGACTGGGCTTAAGACGGGGTCGACCAGTCAGGCAAAGTTCTGTATTTCTGCAACAGCAAGGAAAGATAACACGGATATGATTGCTGTCATTATGGCGGCAGATGACAGCAAAGCATGAATGAGGGACGCAATTACACTGCTGAATTATGGATTTGGAAAATGTCAGAAGTATCAGGAAGATACAGTAAAGAAAATCCAAGATGTGCCGGTAAAACATGGAGTTGAAAAGAAAGTTGGCGCCGCGCAGATGGAATTATTTTCTTATGTAGATGTGACAGGTGCAGATTTATCTGCGATAAAGAGAAATATGAAATTAAAAGAGAGTGTGACAGCACCGGTCAGACAGGGGGGATAAAATAGGCGAAGTAATTTATTCGCTGAATGGAAAAGAGATTGGCAAAGTAGACATTCTTGCAACAGAAGATGTAGAAGAAATCAGTTATGGAAGTGCCATGAAAGAAGCTGTGCGTGGGTGGACATTATAATTAGTCATTGCTAAATGAAAGTAATTATGATTATATTATATTGACAGTGGAAATATCCAGGTACCTTAAAGCAATAGGATATTTTTAAATTACTAGTAGAAATGAGATAACAAATGAGGAGAGAAACATATGGAACTGGGTCTTGTATTAACACTATGTGGTCTGGGAGCAGCGTTCTGGCTTCCGGCGATTATTATAGGTTTAATTTCACATGGAAAAAAGAAAAACTGTACGATGAATACGGTCGGACTGGTCATAAGAATCAACAGCAAATCATCGGGTGATGGAAGTTTGAGCTTTTATCCGGTATATGAATATTATGCAAATGGAATGAAATATACGAATGAAGGTGCGTCCATCAAGCTCTGTACTCCACAAGTCGGCACAAGGGTTCCGGTGATGTACAATCCGGCAAAGCCAAAAGCAGTCTTACATTCCGGGATATGATAATAAGGTCTATAAGATTCTTGCGATTGTATTTGGAATAATTGGGTGCATACCGATTCTTGTATGTATAGGAATTTTTATTTTTACATGTTTATAATAATAACAGAAATGAACTGAAAAACCTCCCTCACAGTAAATCAGTGAGAGAGGTTTTTCATGATTAAATCGCTCTTGTATATTCAGCCAGCCACTTGCGTTCATCTTCTTTCATATGTGGTGCAAGTGTCTCGTATACGCGCTTGTGGTAAGCGTTTAGAAGTTCTTTGTCTTCGATGGTCATCATTTCAGGTACGACTGCGTCCAGATCTATCGGTACAAGTGTAATTGGTTTAAAGTATAAGAATCTTCCATATGCGGTTGTCTCACCTTCGCAGATCATAAGTTCATTCTCTGTACGAATTCCGTGAGAACCGGCAATGTAGACACCCGGTTCGTCAGTGATGATCATTCCCGGCTCCAGGGCAATGTCCTGAATTGGAGTCTTATTTCCGAGATAACGGCGGAATCTTGCCGGTTCTTCGTGAATGTTCATAAGATAGCCAACGCCGTGTCCGGTTCCGTGATTGAAGTCTAATCCACGTTTCCAAAGTGGAAGACGTCCGATAACATCTAAACTCCCACCAGTAGTACCATACGGGAACACTATATTTGCCAGATGCAAGTTACATAAAAGAACGGAAGTAAAGTCTTCTTTCATATTCTGTGGAATATTTCCAAATGCAAAGGTTCTTGTAATGTCTGTGGAGCCTTCCAGATAACCGCCGCCGGTGTCTGTAAGGAAGAGACCATTTTCCGTGACTGGTACATTGCTATCTTTGGTTGCGCTGTAGTGAACAATTGCTGCGTGTTCGGCAGAGGCACAGATTGGCTCGAAGCTCTGCCAGAGATATTCGTCCTGTTCTTTCCGAAATTCTTCCAGCTTGTCGGCTGCACTAAGTTCCGTGACAGGAGATTCAGAAGAGATACCAACGTGTGTCTTTAGCCAATGCATAAAACGAGTCACAGCAACCCCATCTTTGATGTGAGCCTGTTCGATATTGTGAAGTTCTGTTTCATTTTTACAGATTTCATCAATACGGAAGGATTTTCGCTTTCGACAACAGAGACTCCTTCTGGAATGCAGTTACGAAGCGCATAGTTAATACGAGACGGGTCTAAAAGGACAGTCTCTTCTGAATCCAGATGCTTTAAATCTTCGTAAAATATCATTGTATGGGTGAAATGTAATTCCGGCAGCAGTCAGGTTATTACACATTTCTTCGGTCAGCTTCTGCTTATCAACGTATAGTTTCATCTCATCCATGGTGATGATGGCGTAGGAGAGAAGAAGAGGAAAATAGTCAATGTCCCGTCCGCGCAGATTGGTAATCCAGCAAATGTCATCAGGGCAGCAACGACATGAGTAGTAGCCCCGTGTTGCTTTATAGCTTCACGGACGCGGGCAAGTTTTCCGTTGTAGAAGCACCGGTGTATTTTAATTCCAAGGCAAATGCCGGTTTTGTTGACAGTGCCGGGCGGTCTTTCCAGATCAGGTCGATCAGATCTTCGGAAGTAACAATATGACCATGCTTTTTCTCGGCAATTTCCTGATATGCCTTTCCGTTTTTCATAGAGATGACACGTCCGTCAAAACCGATTGTACCATGTTCCGGTAAATGTTTTTCCAAGAACTCGTTGATACTCGGGACACCTGGTTCCAGCATGCGATAGAGAGTAACCGGGTGCCTGAAAGCTGTTGCTCGGCCTGTAAGAAATAACGTCCGTCTGTCCAAAGTCCGGCGTGATCTAAAGTAATAATCGCGGTTCCGGCGGAACCGTCAAAGCCTGTAATAAATGTTCTGGCCTGAAAATATGCCCCGACATTTTCACTTTGATGAAAATCATCAGTCGGAACAATATAGATATCGTATCCGCGCTCCTTCATAAGTTTTCTCAGCGCGTCAATATGTTCTGAAACTGTCATGATAAAAACCTCCTCGACATGATTTCTAAATCAGTATATAATAATGCAAGGGTGTAAAGATGCATCATAGTTGGGTCTTTTAATCCCGACACCATCATCATTATATAGTATAAATGGACAAAATTCCAGCAAGGAGCTTTTTAATGTTAAAAGGAAATGATTTAGATAGTAAAAAATATTTTTTGTTTGATATAGACGGGACACTTGCCATTGATGACACGATTTATGACGGCAGCCGGGAGTTGCTTGATTATATTGAAAGCATTGGCGGACGAGCTTTTTATATTACGAACAATTCGGTCAAAAGCCGAAAAGATTATATTGAGAAATTTAAGAAATGGAATATTTCTGCAGTAGAAAATCAGTTTGTGACTGCATCTTATGCAACATGTAAGTATCTGAAGGAGCACTATGAAGATAAGAAACTGCTTGTAGTAGGAACAACCTCTTTTTGAAGATGAGTTAAAAAGCTTTGGACTAAAGCTGACCCACGAGGCAGAGGAAGATGTAGCATGCGTAGTTGTGGGATTTGACAGAACACTTGTCTACGAAAAAGTCGAAGAAGCATGTAAGGCATTATTTCGTCCGGAAGTGGATTTTGTCGGAACAAACCCAGATTACCGGTGTCCAACTGCATTTGGCTTCGTCCCTGACTGCGGAGGGATCTGCGAGATGTTGAAAGTGACAACAGATCGGACACCTTTACTATGCAGGTAAGCCGAATGCACAGATTGTAAAAATGTGTATGGAGCAGGTAGGTGCGAAACCAGAGGAAGTGCTTGTAGTTGGCGATCGCCTTTACACGGACATTGCATGTGGAATTAACGCGGGAGTGGAAACGGCTCTTGTGTATACAGGAGAGGCAAAGCCAGAGGATCTGGTGGCGACAGAATTTATGCCGGATTATGCATTTGAAAATATCCGAAAGCTGTATGAGGCATTTCGGAAAAGCCGGGAAGCGGTGACGGAAGGGAAAAATCCAGACATACAGATGTGTTCAAAACAGATATAAATAAACGTGTGATAAACAAACGTAAATAAATGGAAGAATAAATCAGGAGAATATCTATGTCGACAACAGGAATCATAATCGGAATACTGGTGGCAGCAGTACTTCTTGTATTTGCGGAAATGTATCGGGAACTTCATACATTTCGCGTGACTCGTTACCAGGTGGCGTCACCGAAGCTTGCAGGGGAGAAAACATGGGTCTTTTTTTAAGTGACCTGCACAATCAGGTCTATGGAGTGAATAATTGCAGATTAATTGATGCAGTGAAAGAAGAGTCACCGGATCTGATTCTCATAGGTGGGGATATGTTAGTTGGAAAGAACGGACATTCCTATGAACCGGCCCTTGCCTGTGTGAAAGAGCTTGTGAAAATTGCACCAGTCTACTATGCAAATGGAAATCATGAAGAGCGTATGAAATTAAAACCACAGAAGTATGACCAGTCTTATGCATTATATCAGGGAAAAATTGCTGAATCTGGGAGTACATCTTTTGGAAAATGAATCTGCAGTTTTAAGTGATGAATCAAAAGTCCGCCTGACAGGGCTTGAGATTCCACTGGAGTGTTACACGCATTTGAAACGAAGAGAGATGCCAGAGGGAGCAATAAAAGAGCGGATCGGAAATCGGGATCCGGAAGCATTTCAGGTTCTTCTCGCACATAATCCTTCCTATATGAAAGAATACCTTGCCTGGGGAGCAGATCTGATCCTAAGTGGGCATCTGCATGGAGGTATGGTGAGAATTCCGGGAATCGGAGGTGTGATCGGACCGGATTTTGTATTATTTCCAAAGTATTCAGGAGAAATGCGGCGCGTGGGAGACCAGACTGTCATTGTAAGTAAAGGGCTTGGAACCCACACCATTCATATCAGGCTCTTTAATCCGGCAGAGGTTGTTGTTCTGAGTTTAAATAATTGTTGAGAAATGTGAGAGAATCAAGTATAATAGATTGTCAGACCTAAAAAGTCATGGAAATTTATGGAGAGTAATGAGACATGGGAATTCCGGTAAAATTGCAGGTGTTCGAAGGACCGCTTGACCTGCTGTTACATTTGATCGATAAAAATAAAATAGATATTTACGATATTCCTATTGTGGAGATTACGAACCAGTATATGGATTATATCAAAGCCATGGAACAGGAAGATCTCAATGTGATGAGTGAATTTCTTGTCATGGCAGCGACGCTTTTGGATATCAAGTGTAAGATGCTGCTTCCAAAGGAAGTAACAGAAGATGGGGAAGAGGAAGACCCAAGACAGGAACTGGTAGAACAACTTCTTCAATATAAGATGTACAAGTATATGTCCTATGAGCTTCGTGACCGAGAGCTGGATGGTGGCAGGACGATGTACAAAAGATCCGACTATCCCGGAGGAAGTCATGAATTATGTGGAGCCGGTAGATTTGGACGAACTTTTAGGGAATCTGACATTGGCAACACTGAACCGTGTTTTTCAGGACGTGATCAGGCGTCAGGAAGACAAGATCGATCCGGTAAGAAGTAAATTTGGTAAATTAGAGAAAGAAGAAGTTACGGTTGAGGAAAAGCTGGAGACTGTGACAGATTATGCAAGGGAACACAAGCATTTCAGTTTCCGCACACTTTTTGGGCAGCCAGAAGTCCAAGATGCAGACTGTCGTAACATTTCTGGCAGTGTTGCAGTTGATTAAGGAAGGAATCCTGATCGTACAGCAGGAACATGCATTTGATGATATTATGATTACTGCAAATCTTTAACGAAGTGTAGTATTAGTTGGAGAACCGTCTGGATGGTTTTGACAGAAGTAAAAGAGGTTCCCTTAAGAAAAGTCATCAGATTTATATCAGCTGGGAGATGACTCCCACCTATGGGTAGTGAGAAACAAGCTGGTATCAGTGGTGGGAGTCAATCCCCCCCAGCTGATATAGCCTCCGGCAGGATTGCAGAGGTGCGCAGGAGAAGTATGTCATGCAATTGCATGACGCGCACCTCGCAGCAAGAATGCCGAGGCATTCTTGAAAGATGGAGTGACTAAGAAATATATGGGTAAAAAAACGGAGATAGGTAAGATGGAGGCTGTGATAGAGGCCATTTTATTTACAATGGGCGAATCAGTGGAACTTAAGAAGATTGCGGCGGCGATTGAGCACGATGAAGCGACTACAAGAAAGATCATTCATCGGTTGCAGGACAAATATGAAGCAGAGGACAGAGGCCTTCGTATTATTGAGCTGGAAGACTCCTTTCAGTTGTGCACGAAGCGGGAGATGTATGACTATCTCATTCGTATTGCAAAACAGCCGAAGAAATGTGTTCTGACAGATGTTCTGCTGGAGACATTATCAATCATTGCATATCGTCAGCCGGTGACAAAGCTTGAAATCGAAAAGATCCGTGGAGTCAAATCAGATCACGCGGTAAATAAACTGGTAGAATATAATCTTGCCTGTGAAGTGGGAAGACTGGATGCACCGGGAAAGCCGATTTTATTTGGTACGACAGAAGAATTCTTGCGAAGATTCAGTATTCAGTCTATCGAAGATCTTCCGAGCATGCAGCCGGAACAGGTAGAAACATTTAAAGAAGAGGCAGAGGAAGAAGTACAGCTTAAATTAAATGTATAAACAGATATAGTAAATGAAACAGATAAAGTGAAGAAGAGATACATATTTGTGCGCAGAGTATCATAATCTGTAAAGATAACGGTGCTTCAGGGTACTGGATATGAATCAGAACAAAATAAAAATTATCGCAGTCTTACTTTTTTTGTTATGCATATCTGCCGCCTGGCTGGAAAGATATGAAATTCAGGAATCGGATCAGAATCTATCGGGTCAGATGGCTGACGAAATGAAACAAAATACAGACGAGCCACAAAATCTATACGCCCAATCGGCAGTCCTTATGGATGCTGACAGTGGGCGTGTTTTATTTGGAAAAAGAAGAGGAAGCCATAAGGCCTATGGCAAGCACCACAAAAGATTATGACCTGCATCATAGCACTGGAGCATATGACAGATGATGAGATAGTCACAGCGTCTGCATATGCTGCCAGTCAGCCGAAAGTTCATCTGGGTGTCCGGGAAGGGCAGCAGTTCTATCTGAGGGATATTTTATTCTCGCTTATGCTGGAATCGCACAATGATAGCGCAGTTATGGTTGCAGAAGAGATAGCCGGAAGCGTGGAAGCATTTGTAAAAAATGATGAACGAAAAAGCAGAAGAACTGGGGCTTACTAAGACACATTTTGTAACGCCAAACGGACTGGATGGAGAGGATGAAGGTGGCGTGCACGCCACAACAGCCATGGAACTGGCGAAAATTATGAAATATTGTATTATGGATTCTCCGGAAAAGGAAATGTTTCTGGATATTACCGGAACGAAAGAATACCATTTCCGGGATCTTAAAGGAACTTCTTCTTATACATGCACGAATCACAATGCTTTTCTGACTATGATGGACGGGGCGATTTCTGGCAAGACCGGTTTTACGGCAGATGCAGGATATTGCTATGTCGGTGCACTCAGACGTGATGAACGGACATTTATCGTGGCATTACTTGCCTGTGGCTGGCCGAATCATAAAGGATATAAATGGAGTGACACGAAGAAACTTATGGAATATGGACTTTCGAATTATGAGTACCGGAACGTATGGCAGGAGCTTCCAAAGCAGGAGATTGTTGTAAAAAGATAGTGGTAACGACCAGAACATTTATCAGAAAAACAGCGTGGCTGAGGTTGAAATTCAACAGAAGCCGGAAGTATTAAAAGTATTATTAAGAACTGATGAAAATGTAGAGATTTCCGTGCAGATGGAAAAAGCTTTGTCTGCACCGGTGGAAAAAGGGCAGAAAGTGGGAGAAGTGCGGTACATAATAGATAAAAATATTATTGGAAAATACGATGTTTTGACAAGAAGCGGGCTTAAAAAAAACGGACATTTTTCTGGTGCCTAAAAAGATGTATGGAGCGCTTTTTTGGCTATACAAGATTGAATACATTCTTCGTGGATTTGCGTTGACGGAGATCGAAAACCATGATACAGTTAACAGTGTCAGGGGAAACAATTCTTACACACTTTTTCTTGTTTTTTTTTCTATTGACAATTTGCGGCGGTTATAATACTATATTAATCAGATCCCGAACATTCGTTCGGAAAATATCAAGGAGATTTAATTATGGCGAATAATGAAGATAAGAAGAAAGCCTTAGATGCGGCTATTGCAAAGTTAGAGAAGGATTTTGGTAAAGGTACGGTCATGAAGCTTGGAGACCCGGCAGCCCAGGTATCAGTGGAGACAATTCCGACAGGATCTTTAAGTCTGGATATTGCACTGGGACTCGGAGGTGTTCCAAGAGGACGTGTGGTTGAGATCTACGGACCAGAGTCCAGTGGTAAGACAACAGTTGCACTGCATATGATTTCAGAAGTTCAGAAAAGAGGCGGGATTGCAGGGTTTATTGATGCTGAACATGCCCTTGATCCGGTTTATGCGCGTAACATTGGAGTAGATATTGATGAACTTTACATTTCACAGCCTGACAGTGGAGATCAGGCGCTTGAGATTGCTGAGACAATGGCGCGTTCCGGCGCGATGGATATTATTGTCATTGACTCTGTTGCAGCGCTTGTACCGAAGCAGGAGATTGAAGGAGATATGGGAGATTCCCATGTAGGACTTCAGGCAAGACTGATGTCCCAGGCACTACGTAAGCTGACTCCTGTTATCAGCAAGTCTAACTGTGTGGTTATTTTTATCAACCAGCTTCGTGAGAAAGTTGGCGTTATGTTTGGTAATCCGGAGACGACGACCGGCGGACGAGCTCTGAAGTTCTATGCATCTGTCCGCATGGACGTCAGAAGAATCGAGACGCTCAAGCAGGGCGGAGAGATGATTGGTAACAGAACCCGTGTGAAGATTGTGAAGAACAAGGTGGCACCGCCTTTCAAGGAGGCGGAGTTCGATATTATGTTCGGACAGGGTATTTCCAAGGAAGGAGATATTCTCGATCTTGCAGTAAATCTTGGACTTGTCAACAAGAGTGGTGCATGGTTCTCCTGTAATGGAGATAAGATTGGCCAGGGACGTGAGAATGCGAAGATTTATCTCACAGAGCATCCGGAACTTATGGAGTCTTTGGATAAGCAGATTCGTGCACACTATAATTTTGACGGATCAGCATCAGAGGAAGCGGATACAAAGGAAGGAAAAAGCAGTAAAGCTGACAGTGCGGTCAAAGTAGCAGCAGAGGCAGAGAAAGAGGACTAACAGATGGTTGTCACAAGAGTTGAAGCTGTGACAAAGACAAAGTATAAGGTATATGTAGATGGACAGTTTGCTTTTTATATTGTATAAGGGGTGAACTGTCCCGTTTTCATATAGCCGAAGATCAGGAATTGTCGCAGGAAAAGCTATGAGAAGATTCGAACAGAGGTTATATTAAAAAAGAGCAAAGCTTCGGGCAATGCATCTTTTGAATGATATGTGGCGAACAGAGGCGCAGCTTAGGGAGAAACTTACGCGTAATGAATATCCGGCAGATATCGTGGAGGCTGCAATCAGTTATGTAAAATCTTTTGGTTATATCAATGATTATGAATATGCAAGAAGTTTTATTGAATCAAGGAAAGAACGAAAAAAAGCAGGCGGGAGATTTATATGCAGCTTGTGGGAAAAGGAGTGCCCAGAGAACTAATTGATGAAGCATTTGAAGAGAGCTATGAGCGTGAAGATTCTACGGAGGCAATTCGCAGACTGCTAGAGAAAAAGCATTATGATCGGGAGAATACGACGCCGGAAGAAAAAAAAAAAAATAATGGCGTACCTTGTTAGAAAAGGTTTTGGCTATGATGATATCAGAAGAACCATGCAGATATATGAGTGTGAGATGTACAGTTGATATAAAGAAAACATATTTAAATTATAGAAGTTTCAATGGTTAAGCTTGACATCTTTCACAAAACAGTATAGAATTTAACTGTTGTATTTGTACAATGAAAACTAAATAAGGAGGTGCTCCTGTGCCGATAGGAATAGTAATTGCTGTTGCAGTAGTGCTTGTCATTGTGTCAGCAGTCATCAGTCACTTTGTAACCGTTTCTAATCTGAAGAAGAATGCGGAATCTAAGATTGGTAATGCGGAGAACAAAGCGCGTGAGATTATCGATGATGCAGTGAAGACAGCCGAGGCTAAGAAGAAGGAGTCTCTCTTGGAAATTAAAGAGGAATCAATCAAGAATAAGAATGAACTTGAGAGAGAGTCAAAGGAACGCAGATCTGAATTACAGAGATATGAGAAGCGTGTACTTTCCAAGGAAGAAGCTTTGGATAAACGGTCTGAGGCAATTGAGAAGCGCGAAGCAAGCGTTTACAGCAAAAGAAGAAACAGTTGAAACAGCGTGAGAAGAAAGTTGACGAGCTGAGTCAACAACGTGTACAGGAACTAGAAAGAATCTCAGGACTTACCTCCGAACAGGCAAAAAAAGAATATTTGTTAAAAACTGTTGAAGAAGATGTGAAACATGATACTGCGAAGATGATCAAAGAGATGGAAGCGCAGGCAAAGGAAGAAGCAGATAAGAAGGCAAAGGACATTGTGGTTACTGCAATCCAGAAGTGTGCCGCAGATCATGTTGCCGAGACAACAATCTCTTTTGTTCAGTTACCGAACGATGAAATGAAGGGACGTATCATTGGTCGTGAGGGCCGTAATATCCGTACCCTTGAGACTTTGACAGGTGTAGAACTGATTATTGATGATACACCGGAAGCTGTTGTATTATCAGGCTTTGATCCAATCAGACGTGAAGTTGCGAGAATTGCGCTTGAGAAGCTGATTGTTGATGGACGTATTCATCCGGCACGAATCGAAGAGATGGTTGAAAAAGCGCAGAAAGAAGTCGATTCTATGATTCGCGAGGAAGGAGAGTCAGCTGCACTTGAAGTTGGTGTTCATGGAATTCATCCAGAGCTTATCAAGCTTCTTGGTAGAATGAAGTTCAGAACAAGCTATGGACAGAATGCGTTGAAGCATTCTATTGAAGTGGCACAGTTATCCGGACTTCTTGCTGGAGAAATCGGTCTCGATGTCAGAGTGGCTAAGAGAGCCGGACTTTTACATGATATCGGTAAATCCATCGACCATGAGGTAGAAGGATCTCACATTCAGATCGGTGTTGACCTTTGCAGAAAATACAAAGAGTCAGCAACCGTTATCAATGCGGTTGAAGCGCATCACGGCGATGTAGAGCCGGAATCCCTGATTGCATGTATTGTACAGGCCGCAGACACTATTTCTGCTGCCAGACCGGGCGCTCGTAGAGAAACCTTAGAAACTTATACTAACAGATTAAAACAATTAGAAGATATCGCCAATGAATTTAAAGGCGTTGAGAAATCTTTTGCAATTCAAGCAGGTAGAGAGATTCGTATCATGGTAGTTCCAGAACAAGTATCTGATGCAGACATGGTATTGCTGGCTAGAGATATTGCGAAACAGGTTGAATTTGAACTTGAATATCCAGGTCAGATTAAGGTAAATGTAATTCGTGAATCAAGAGTTACAGATTATGCCAAGTAGAAGATAAATGATAAGGAATCATCACATATAAAGCATAAAAAGCTTATGGTGATGGTTCCTTTTTTGTATAATAAGAAATTGCTATAATAGTCCTAAAATGCTACAATTATGGTTGATAGTAAATAAAAGGAGATGTATGTGATGGATTTCAAAGAATATATCGTACAGAGAATCGAAGAGATGCCGCTTGTGACGCTGGCAATGGAGGAAAAAGATGGGGCAGTCTGCATCGATTTTACAAAAGTGGATGAGAAGATGTACAATGGAGTTCTGATTGGAAATACGGCAAAATGCTGCGAAGATTCTGACAGAGGAATATATGACGGCTGTGACACCGGACGCAGAAAAAGACCAACTGCTGTGGTTCACTTATGAAGGTATGACAGAAAAAAGCTCTCAAGAAGAAAAAATGAATATGATGGAAGCATTTGTATCATCTATATAAGAAAGGTGGCTGAATTATGAGCGAAGAAGTGAAACGTATCGGAAGAGATCTGGCATATGAAGGAACAGTCATAAAAAGTTTATAAAGACCATATGAAATTTGCAAATGGTAACACGGCAGAATGGGATTTTATCCATCATGACGGGGCAGCCGCAGTTGTTCCGGTCATGGATGATGGAAAAAATTCTCATGGTTACCCAGTATCGTAATGCGTTGGAGCGAGATACGCTTGAAATCCCGGCAGGGAAACTGGATGCGCCGGGAGAGCCTGGAATTGAATGCGCTTCCAGAGAACTGGAGGAGGAGACAGGATATCGTTCAGAGAATCTTGAATGGTTGATTACACTTCGGACAACAGTGGCATTTTGCGATGAGAAGATTGATATTTACGTTGCGAAAAAAATCTGATTCCGTCACACCAGCATCTGGACGAGGATGAATTTATTAATGTGGGAGCTTACACCATTGATGAATTGAGAAAAAAAGATTTATTCCGGTGAGATTGAAGATTCCAAGACGGTGGCAGCACTTCTCGCATATGCGGACAAATATGGAAAATAGCAATCTGCAGACATCAGTGTTTACATGAGACGGAAAAAAGCAGATTTATGAACAAAGAAGAATCACAACAAGTAAATAAGAATATATAGGAAGTCCGGGCATATAAATAGAGGGAGACTACATGCAAAAAAAGTATCTGAACGGAGGTTACGTGTGTGAAGATACAAAGAAGGCAAAGGTATCCTATTCTGATTTATATGCTGGGCTTTTTTCTTGGAATCATATATTTGAATGTTGCTTCGACCAGGTATGTTGTAGATGTGGGGATCTGGAGCGAGTGGTTCAGAAGCCAGTATCTTGGCTATGATTTGAAATCTTTTGATTATATGTGGTATGTAGCGCAGATACGCCTGCTTCCGGCAGGCGGACTTGCAATACTTGGTGGGACAAAGTTCCGGAAAATAGCAGCTTATCTGTTCCTTTTTATGGGCTGGACTGGCAAGTGGCATGATTCTGACATCGGCACTTCTTATGCTGGGAGTCAAAGGATTGATATTATGCGTTATAAGTATGCTTCCGCATTTTTTGTGCTATATACCCGCTTATGCAATGCTTTTACTATATTTATTCCGATATCCGGTGAGCGAATGGAATTCTACGAAGACGTTAAGTTTTGTATTATTTCTTACTATGGGAATTGCATTAGAGTGTCTGGTCAATCCGGTATTGTTGAAAATGTTTTTGAGAACATTATAAAAACTAACATTCTTTTATGTGTTGTAATGAGAGCTCAAAAGCATCTGGCGTAAATGATAGCTTATATACAAAATCCCAGTTGTGAAAAGGAATATCTGGCTTGCCAGAAGGCAATGCAGGTATCCTGGGATTCCCCAATATGCTGTAAAATATAAGACACCAATGATCCGAATGAAAAAGACTTAGCGTATTTAGCAAGAAAGAAATGCCAGTTTTTCCGAGACCATGGATAATGCTGATGAGTGCACTGTTGGCGTATAAAAATGGACACATCCAGGAAAGGGTACGTATGAACTCCCCGGCAAGAGAGCTATGGAAGAGCAGTCTTCCTAATGCGGGAGCAAGTAGAAAGAATCCGGCCAGGCATCCAGTTCCAAGAAAAATGCAACCACAGAGGGAACTTCGGATCATTTTCTTTATGCGTTGTACGTTTTTTTTGAGTCTGGGCTTCTGTGATAGCAGGTAAGAGCATTGTGGAAGCAGAATTAGTAAGAGCGGATGGAAACAGGATACAAGGAAGAGCCATGCCTGTCAGGACACCATAAGTACTCAAGGCATCTGAGGTGGAAAGCCCATAAATTAGTAAAGAAGCAGGGATAGAGACTGCTTCGATACTTTGCAGTATATTTAAAAAGTATACGATTACCGGTAAGGGGAAGAGAAAGTTTTATAAGCTCTTTTGCATCGGAAAACATTTGCTGTAAGGAAAAGGAAGACGGAATAAGAAAATGAAGCCCAGGTTTATTACGAACGCATTTTAGACTATAAAGGGCAGAAGATATTTCACCGAATATCAACCCCAGAACAGCAATCCAGATGCCGGGAGATCCTTCGGTGTGGTTTAAAAACTGACAAATAACGAGAACACTGAAAATACGTACAGTTTGTTCTAGTAATTGAGAGGATGAAGGAATTTTGGTGTCTTTTAGGCCGAGGCAGTATCCGGTAATACAGCTATGTATAGCACTGAAAGGAAAAACGTAAGAAAGCAGGATCAGAAGATGTTCACATCTTCGGTCGTCAAGTACAGAGCCAGCCAAAAATGGGGCGAATTTTTGCAGAAAAATTGTAAAACAGCAGGAGACGGACAACGTGATGAGAAGTCCGGTATAGAGAAGCTGGCGGGCTTCTTTTTTCTGCCCAGAACAAGACGGCGGGCAACACTGCGGGAGAGAATCGTCTGAATTCCGGCACAAGTTGCGGAATAGCCAAGAGCATAAATGGGAAAAATAAGCTGGTAAAGTCCGACCTGAACCGCTCCAAATGTATGGCTTAGGAAAATGCGATAAAAAACCCCATAAATCTGGTGAGCAGCCCTGTAACGGTTAAAATAAATGTCCCTTTGATAAGTGGATTGTGCAACTCCATGAAAGTACCTCAAAAGATGCCTTTATTTCTTTATTATATTCGTAGGAAAAGCTTGACAGAACGGAAAATGGGTGATATTCTACTTAAAGTAAAATCCCCAGTATTTTGCTAGGGATTGGAAAAGAAGGTGAAAATATTGAAACTGTCGACAAAAGGAAAGTATGGTCTGCGAGCCATTATCGATTTGGCGAGATTTAGCGAGAAAAGAACCGGTATCTATCGGCTGCATAGCCACGAGACAAAAAATTGTCTGAGCGATATTTGGAACAGCTTTTTGCATTACTGAAAAAAGCAGGGCTTGTAAAAAGTATCCGGGGAGCGTCCGGAGGATATGTGCTTGCCGTGATGCGTCAGAAATATCGGTAGGTGATGTATTACGTGCCCTGGAAGGTAATCTGGAACCAGTAAGATGCGCAGCATTTTATTCAGAAGAAGGGTGTATGGCTTCAGATGAATGTGTCACAAAAGTATGTATGGCAGAAAATCAACGACAGTATTAATAAAACCGTAAATGAAATCAAGCTGGATGAGCTTGTAAAAGAAAGCAAAGAACTGAATCCGGAGGGTGTTATCCACGGAGAATGCAGTCAACAATAGAGAAAGAAGGGTAATGTAAGATGTCTAAATTAATTTATCTTGATAATGCGGCAACAACAAAGACAGCTCCAGAGGTTGTAGAGGCTATGCTTCCTTATTTTACAGAATACTATGGAAATCCTTCCAGCGTATATAGCTTTGCAGCACAGAATAAAGAAGTGATCACACAGCAGAGAGAGATCATTGCAAATGCGCTCGGTGCCAAAACAGAAGAAATTTACTTTACAGCAGGTGGTTCAGAGTCTGATAACTGGGCATTAAAAGCAACTGCAGAGGCCTATGGAAATAAAGGAAAACACATCATAACCACCAAGATTGAACACCATGCAATTCTTCATAGTGCCGAGTATCTTGAAAAGAGAGGATACGAAGTAACTTATCTGGATGTAGATGAATATGGTGTAGTGAAATTAGATGACCTCAAAGCAGCAATACGTCCGGACACAATCCTGATTTCTGTGATGTTTGCAAATAACGAGATTGGTACGATTCAGCCAATCAAAGAGATTGGTGAGATTGCTCATGAGCATGGTATACTATTCCACACAGATGCCGTACAGGCATTTGGACAGGTTCCAATCAATGTTGACGAATGTCATATTGATATGTTGAGTGCCAGTGGTCACAAATTAAACGGACCTAAGGAATTGGATTTCTTTACATCCGTAAAGGGGTTAAGATCCGCTCATTCGTTCATGGCGGAGCTCAGGAGAAAAACGCCGTGCCGGAACAGAAAATGTACCGGGAATCGTGGGAATCGGAACAGCAATTGAGCGTGCGGTCCGCACGATGCAAGAACGTACAAAAGAAAGAAACAGAAGTACGTGATTATCTGATCAAACGTGTTTTGGAGGAGATACCGTATACAAGACTGAACGGACATCCAACACTGCGTCTGCCGAACAATGTGAACTTCAGCTTCCAGTTTATCGAGGGAGAGTCACTTCTGATCAGATTGGATATGAAAGGAATCTGTGGTTCCAGTGGATCCGCATGTACATCAGGATCTTTAGATCCGTCCCATGTACTTCTGGCAATCGGACTGCCTCACGAGATCGCACACGGATCACTCAGACTGACTTTGAATGAGGAAATCACAAAAGAAGATATCGACTACGTTGTAGACAGTCTGAAAGAAATCGTGGCTTATATCCGTCAGATGTCACCACTTTATGAGGACTTCTTAAAAAAACAAAAATAGATAATAAATCACAAACATCAGGAGGAAATATAAATGTATTCAGCAAAAGTAATGGATCACTTCCAAAATCCAAGAAATGTAGGAGAGATTGAAAATGCCAGCGGCGTTGGAACAGTAGGAAATGCGAAATGCGGAGATATTATGAGAATTTATCTGGACATCGACGAGAACCAGATCATTAAAGATGTAAAATTCAAGACATTTGGATGCGGAGCTGCAGTTGCAACAAGCAGTATGGCAACTGAGATGGTAAAAGGAAAGACGGTTCAGGAAGCGATGGAGGTTACGAATAAAGCTGTTATGGAAGCCCTGGACGGTCTGCCGCCTGTCAAAGTTCACTGTTCTCTGCTGGCTGAAGAAGCCATCCACGCAGCACTGTGGGATTATGCACAGAAGAACGGTATTACAATTGAAGGACTCCAGAAACCAAAATCAGATATTCACGAAGGTGAAGAGGATGAGG